>Ga0068859_100006721_pt1 | contig 11684 bp, 11 predicted proteins | sample KBSSwiS22_FD_66585 | JGI IMG/M metagenome (GOLD analysis project Ga0068859, IMG submission 66585) | Switchgrass rhizosphere microbial communities from Kellogg Biological Station, Michigan, USA - KBS Switchgrass S2-2 | ecosystem: Host-associated > Plants > Roots > Rhizosphere > Soil ... | reverse complement strand
CGCTCGATTCGGGCGAACACGTCCGGCTTGTCGCGAAGCGAGTCCGCCCTTCGAGAGACTTCATAGCCTGCCGCACCGGCGACACTCAGGGAAGAGAGGCCAGCCTTCTGGGACAGCCCGCATTGAATGCAGTATGGGAGTCGTTCGAATGCCCGTACATCGCCTTCGCCACTGCGGCCGATGACGCTCTGCTGCTGATGCATGATCTCTCCCCACACCTCGTGCCTGACGTGCGCGAGCCGATCGCACGTGCGCAAGAGGATCGGTTGATCGCCGCGCTTGCCGCGTTGCACGCTCGCTTCTGGGCGTCGCCGGCGCTTGATCTCCCCTGGCTCACAACGCCTCGCATGCTGGGAGGTCTGCTCGATGCGCGTGTCGCGGCCGATCGCGAGGCTCTGGCAACGCTGCCCGACACAATACGCTCGAACGTCGAGCGCGGCTGGACAGCGGCTTTGAAGCGCCTTCCGCACAATGTTGCCCGCTCGCTCTCCGCTCCTGCGCACGACCTGCCCGGGCTGCCACGCACGTTGCTGCACGGCGACGTGAAAGTTGCCAACTTCGCATTTCCTCCAGATCGCCGTGTCGCGGCCTTCGACTGGGCGATGCTCGGAACCGGTCCCGCGACACTCGATATCGGCTGGTACGTCGCAGTCAACGCGAGCCGGCTCACTCGCTCGAAGGACGACCTGCTCGCGTTTTACCGGTCGGAACTCGACGCTCGCCTCGAGACTCCTCTTGCGGCCGAGACCTGGACTGCGCTCGAAAATGCCGGGATTGTCATGGGGGCGAGAATGCTTTTGTGGTCCAAGGCGCTCGCCCTCGAGAGCGGCCGCACGGGTGCAGATGAAGAGTGGAAGTGGTGGGTAGATCGGCTGCAGGCGGCGCTGTCCTGAGGAATAGCTTCGCTCCATGTTCTTCTTTGTTACCGCGAGTCCGGGCGTGAGCGCGGGCAAATTTTCTGATTTGCGGAGCTTTCCTGACTACCGGTTGGCCTGGGCGGTCCTCTGCAGCTTACCCACATCAAATCCTTGCCCGCGGGCCTGTCGTACAGCTTCGGCGTAAAGCGTGTCTGTCATCTGTGGTGACCGAGACAAGATCCACAGATATTTCCGCTCCGGGTCTCCCACAACCGCGTAGTCGTATGCCGGTCCGAGAGCCAGCACCTGATAGTCTCCCCACACCTGCGGAAGAAACGAGAGAAACGAGGGCGCAAACCGAACCTTGAGAACCGAGTTCTTCCCATCCTTGTTCGCTTTCCTCGCAAGACCCTTGGCTTCTGTCATCTTGCCGTTTGCAAGGCGACACTGATTCACCACGCTGATGTTTCCGTCGTCTTGCAGCGTATAGTCCGCGGTCACCTCACCGGTGCATTTGTCCTGAAACCGGTTCGGGAGCCGCGCCGCCTCATACCACTTTCCCGCATAGCGATTGAGATCAAGATTCTCCACGACCTTGAGCGGACTTTGCGCAAGCACCACCGTAACTGGAACAAGCAGCAGAAAACCAAATGGGTTCTTCATAGTTCTTTCAACCTTCGCCACCGAGATTTTTCAGTCCAGGGCGGACCGAGCGATGCAGGGCCCGTTCTTCACAGCTCGTTCAGCAACATCAACTCGCGCGGATGCGGATCCAGGTAAACCTGATCCCTCAGGTAGCCCATGTCAAACTTCCGCACGTAATGCCGTATGAGCGTCAGCGGCACGATCAGCGGCAACAGCTTCTGGTGATAACTCTCGATCATCGCCGTGAGCTCGGCCCTGTCCGGCCCACCAAGCTTGTCCCTGAAGTAACCCGCCAGGTGTTGGAGCGCATTCGTATGCCCCTTCCGATTCGGCGTGTGCGCCAACACTTCCATGAACGGCCGAAAATATCGCGGCGCCAAAGTACTCACAGGCTGCCCGGCATTCATTCCCACGAAAGCCCCCAGCCGCTTCGCGCCCGCCTGATTCCGGGACATCAGAAGGTATTTATGCTGCGCATGGAACTCCGTCAGCGACGACCTCTTCAATCCCGCGGTGCAAAGATCTCTCCACCGCCGATGCGCAAACACCCGCGACACGAAGTTTTCCCGCAGACGCGGGTCATTCAGCCTGCCTTCTTCCTCAATTGGCAGGCACGGAAATTCCCTCGCGAGCAACCCCGCAAAGATCCCGTTCCCATCCCGCGTCACCTGCCCGTTCGCGTGGTGCACGCGCACTCTCTCCATGCCGCAACTCGGAGAGCTTCTCTTGAGAACGTATCCACTGAGCCCTTCTTTCTCCAACTGTCGAAGGCGCGCGGCAGCCCACTTCGACATCGCACGTGTGTGATCGCTGCCGGACGCCGGCGCCACCAGAAGCGTTTCCCCGCCGCGCTCGACGAGTCGAATGGTTTCCCGAGGAGCGCCCAACCCCATCTCGACTTCCGGGCAAACGGAAACCCATTCCACGTAGCGTCCAAGCGCGTCGGCTAGAAATGAATCCCTTGCATGTCCACTATCAAAGCGCACGGCCTCTCCCAGAAGACACGAGGAAATTCCCAGCCGGATTCGCGGAATCGCCGAAACACTCATGACGCCTCCGCGAAGATCTTTTCGAGCTGCTTCTGTCGATAGTCGAAGATGCGCACGAGATCCTTCGAGACCAGGCAACGTTGAATGAGCGGGCCGCCAACTACCGCATAGCGAACGATATCCGTCACGAGCGTTCCTTCGGCCCGCGGTTCGAACCGGTGTTCGTGAATCCAGGTGCGATAGGGACCGCGCCGCTGCTCATCAACAAAACGAAATGGCGGTTCCCAGACCGTGATCTCGCTTTGCCATCGGACGGGGACTCCACGGATTCGAAGCTTGTAGTCAATCTTCGTACCCCGCTCGATCGCTTTCGGCTCAGAAATGACGTGGAAATGAAGCCAGTCTGGAGTGAGGCTTTCGAGGTTGCCGGTTGACGCAAAGAACGGAAACACTTCCTCTGGCGGTTTTGGAATCCACTGTTCTCGCTGTAGTGTGTAGAGTTTCGACACCATTCAGCTCCTCTTCTTCAGCACATACGCCAGGGCGGACCGAATATCCCTGTGCTGGAAATGGAAACCTGATGCTTCGAGCTTCTGCGAGGAGACTCTCGTGCTGGCGAGCAACAGCGCATCCGCCATCTCACCCAGCAAGAGGCGTACCGCAAAGCCGGGCACGGCCGCAACCGTGGGGCGGCCGAGCGTGCTTCCGAGCGCTTTCGTGAATTCGAAATTTGTCACAGGCAGCGGCGCTACCGCATTGACGCTGCCCTGGAGCTCTGTCGAAGTCAGTGCATGCCGAAGCACGCCGCACAGATCCGTGAGCGTGATCCAGCTCATGTATTGGGCGCCGGATCCGAGCTTGCCTCCGAGGCCCAGGCGAAAGGGCACGAGCATTTTCGCGAGCGCTCCTCCTTTGGTGCTCAACACGATTCCAATTCGCGTGTGCACGACGCGAGTTCCACCTGTCCAGAGCGACCGAGTCACCGCTTCCCATTGTTGGCAGACTTCAGGAAGGAATCCCTCGCCGGGCCCGCTGTCTTCATAAAGGATCGTGTTGCCACGGTCTCCGTAGTACCCAACGGCCGATGCGGAGACAAAGACTCGCGGGGGATATTTGAGCTTCGACAGGGTGTTCGCCAGCAAGGTCGTTCCCTGCACGCGGCTGGCGAGAATTCGCGCTTTGCGTGCGGCATTCCATCGTCCGGCCGCGATACTCTCACCGGCAAGGTGGATGACGGCGTCTATTCCCTCGAGCGAGTCGGGGTGGAGGACGCCGTTCTCCGGATTCCAGCCAATGTCAGAGGCAGTGCGGGGAGAACGGGTGAGACGAAGGACCTGGTGCCCGTCGCGTTGCAGCAGCGGTTCCAGGTCCTTTCCGATCAAACCGGACGCCCCCGAAATAAGAACGGTCATTGGCTCGGCAGAAGAACCTGATCGATGACGTGGATGACGCCGTTGCTGGCCGCGATGTCCGTTTTCACGACATTCGCGCCGCCGACGATAACCTTTCCAGCGTTGACCTGAATCGGAAGAGTCTTGCCGTTGACCGTAGCCATCGAGCTTTGTTTGGTGACGGCTGAAGCGGGAACACTACCGGGAACAACGTGGTAGGTGAGGACAGCAGTAAGTTTTTGTTTGTCTTTGAGCAGGGCGTCCAGTGTCGCCTTCGGGATCTTGGCAAAAGCTTCGTCGGTCGGAGCGAAAACGGTGAAAGGCCCAGGGCCTTTCAGGGTATCGACCAAACCGGCCTGGGTGAGCGCGGTGACCAGAGTTTTGAAAGACCCTGCAGCGATCGCGGTATCCACGATGTTGGCGGTTTGAGGTGCGGTCGGACTTCCGGCAAAACTGAACGTGCCTGCAAGCACCAGACTGGCCGCCACTGCGGCTTTCTTGTAGTCGAACATTGTCTTTTCTCCTCGACTCTGCGCAACCGCGGCTTTCTTAGGACAGGTGATCTGCCGTCCCAATCTTTCCGTTTGTACAGAGCCCCTTTCTATTAATGATCTTTTCCAAAAGTCAGGCTAGCGGACTCATCTTGGGCTATTGTCTAACTATTGTCAAATATATTATTAGACAAAAGTAATATGGTCTAACTTATTATTTGACAGAATGGTCCTCCCACGGCATTGTCCAATCATGACGACTGAGGAATTTCCTATTCGAGTGGTTGCGCGGCGGACGGGCCTCAGCCCCCATGTCATCCGCGCATGGGAGCGGCGCTACAAAGTTCTGGAGCCACGGAGATCAGGAACAAACCGCCGCGTATATTCCGGCGCGGACGTGGAGAAGCTGAACCTCTTGCAGGCCGCGATCGCCTCCGGCCAGAGCATTAGCCGCGTCGCCCACCTGTCGCTTGAAGAACTTCGCAGTATGGTGGCAACAACTCGCGCCGCCTCGCCGCCCTCTGGGAAATCCAGGTTCGTTGAAGCCTGTCTTTCCGCCGTGCAGAACATGGACGCGCGTGAACTCGAGTCCGAGCTGGCGCGCGCGAACCTGGCGCTGGGTCACGTCGGCCTGACGCAGAAAGTGATCGGGCCTTTGCTGGATCGGATTGGCGAGTTGTGGCGAAGCGGAGACCTGCCGGTCGCTCACGAGCACATGGCGTCATCCGTGATCCGATCCACCCTCGGCGCGATGCGCGAGGGCTTCGATTTGCCGGAATCCGCCGCGGGGATCGTCGTCACCACCCCGACGGGGCAGCTTCATGAATTCGGCGCCCTGCTCGCAGGAAATGCTGCCGCTTCTGAAGGTTGGCGGGTGACGTACCTCGGTCCAAACCTTCCGGCCGCGGAGATCGCAGGAGCGGCGAAGGCCACGGGAGCGACAGTTGTTGCGCTTAGTGTGATCTATCCTCCGAATGATCCTCACCTCTCGGTTGAGCTGAAAAATCTTCGGCGACTGCTTGGAAGCGACGTGGCGCTGATCATCGGCGGCCGCGCCGCCCGCAGTTACGGTAGCGTGATGGAGGAAATCGGCGCGATGCACATCGAAGATCTCAGCACCTTTCGCTCACAGCTCGAACGTCTGCGCGGTACTCGATCGGTATGAATGCCGGAGAAGGGACTTGAACTTTCCAGCCCTCCATACATCCATAACTTACGGATTCCAGGATCGCAGGGAACGCATACAGCGCATAAAACTCATACATTACACACACTCGGCACACACACTCGTGATAGGGGCGAGGTGATGCACGGCAAAACTCGTTGCCGCGGACGCGGCGACATCTGTGTAAAATTGGAGAAAAGAGGATCAATGAAAGTCAATCTTCCCGATTCGCTAAAAGGCTTTGTTGATGCGCAGGTGAATTCCGGTCGATATGCCGACCCTGACGCTTTCGTCGCTGAGTTAATTGAAACGGAAGCGGCAATCTTCGAGCGGCTAAAACGTGGAAACGCGCTGCCGCTTGACGAACATTTCGATCGGCGGCTGGAGGTCCTTCTCGACGAGGCCGAAAAAAGTGGAGATTACGTGCCGGCATCCAAGAAGGACTTCGACGCGATGGAGCGTGAGGCCGCTAAATCGATCCGAAACAGAACGAAGTCCTCCTAGTCAATGCCCCGTGCGGTCCAGCGTCCTGCCGCTCGGCGGGACTTTATTGCCCACTACGTTTACCTCGCTGAAAACGCCGGTCTCGATGTAGCAAAGCGGTTCCGTCAAGCTATTGAGTCCGCCTACGCCCAACTGGCGGAGATGCCGGGTATGGGCGCCCCCGCGAAGGTGCGCCAACGGAAGCACTCGGATACTCGAATCTGGCGTGTTCGCGAATTCGGAGAGTATCTGATCGCCTACAAGCCGCGTCGGGGTGGTGTGGGCATCGAACGAATTGTCCATGCCAAACAGGACTATCGGCGGATCCTCAAATAGCGTCGGCGCTTCGAACAATGATCACTGGATTTCCCAGCCTTGCGTCGTATTCAAGTCGCGATCCTTTATCAGGGAATCCACAACTGCCTCTTCGTGAATCGATTGCATTCTGGCCGACATGGCGGTCCCGAGGCGGGGCCCAGGTCGCAACGGATAGTCGTCCGACGAGCTTTCTGCCTCCAGGCGCGGAAAGATACTCCGCTACGGAAAACATCCAGGGTTCTGCGCCGTACCGGCACAGCATCAGGTTCCGATGCGTATCCCCGACCAGTCGAAATCCCCGTGGTAGAGCAACCGGAAGTTGGCGGCTCGCAGCTTTGTGAATAGCAGATGTGCAGCTGTCTTGGGTTGCCCCTCGATGGCCAAATCGAACTGCTTCCAGGCCTCTACGGGGAGGTTGTCGTGCCAGTCACTGTTGTCAACGAGCTGCTGCATCTCCGCACACCGGTCATCGGAAGGACCTGGATGAGCACGCCACCACTCTGGTTGAACGTCCGAAAGACCATTATGGTCAGGGTTGATTGAATCCAGGCCGCGGAAAAATTCTTTGACAGATTTTCTCTGAGAAAACGCTCAAGGGTTATATGGGCGACCCAAACGTGTGAATTGATCGCCTCGCCCACCGGAACCTGAAAGTTAAGCGCGTTGAAAAAAGTCCCGGGCGGTTTCATCCCTCACAGAGGCCTTTCTGCTTGTTTTCAAATGATCTCGCCTCGTTTAACATTGGGTGTTTCGGACAGGGAGTTGATCTTTACTGCGTCTCTCTTCTCGAACACAATGAACGAGGATCGTTCACAAAGACTCCAACGCCTCTTCAGCGAAGCTTCAGGCCTCGCGCGAACGATGCGCCCTGCCTATCTCGCGGAGGTTTGTGCTGGAGACAACGAGCTACGCCGAGACGTGGAATTGTTGCTGGAACGCGCGGAGTCTCGAACTGAATCCATAAGTTATCGATACGCGAAGCTGACTGTTGGAACGCAGCTGGGTCCTTATCGCGTCGAAACAAAGATTGGCGAAGGCGGAATGGGTGAAGTCTGGAAGGCCCGCGATACGCGCCTGGATCGCGTCGTTGCACTGAAGACATCGAAGGAGGGATTCAGCGAACGTTTTGCCCGCGAGGCACGAGCCGTGGCGGCGCTCAACCATCCGCACGTATGCCACTTGTATGACGTCGGATCGAACTACCTCGTGATGGAGTACATCGAGGGAACACCGCTAAAAGGACCGCTGCCCCTGGACAAAGCGTTCGCTTTCTCGGATCAGATTCTGGACGCTCTAACGGCTGCACACCGAAAGGGCATCACACATCGCGACCTCAAACCATCGAATGTTCTAGTCACGGCGGGTGGCATCAAGCTGCTCGATTTCGGTTTGGCGAAACAGGCAGCGAAGACTGAGACTGAGGCACTGACGGGCGCAACCGCCCCTGGCCAAATTGTGGGAACGCTCCAGTACATGGCTCCGGAGCAGTTGAGAGGTGAAGAGACCGATGCCCGCACCGATCTCTTCGCATTCGGCTGCGTTCTTTATGAATTGATTTCCGGCAAGCCCGCATTTGCGGCCGAGAACCAGGCAGGCGTGATCGCGAAAATCCTCGAGCGCGACCCAGAGCCCCTGGAAATCCCAAAGCCAATCGAACGCATCCTCAACACGTGTCTGGCCAAGGATCCAACTGATCGTTTTCAGACTGCCGTTGATCTGCGGCGCAACTTGCGATGGGCAAGAGATCCAGCCCCTGAGACCGGTGATGCCCCGCCGCGCCGCAACAAGCCGATTTTCTGGATCGCTGCTGTCGTCTCGCTCGCTATGGCTTTGGGAACCCTCGCGCTCATTCAGTTTAATGACACCCCAGTCGGATCGCCTCTGCTTCAGGCCACATTGGAACAACCAGCCAACGGCCGCATCGCGGCTGCGGTGGCTTCCGCCACCAGTAACCGACTGGCCTTGATCGTGGTGGACGCCCAAAAGGGAGCTCAACTCTGGGTGCGGTCACTGGACGGTTTAGAGAACGTTCTCCTTCCAGGGACGGAGGGAGCGAGCGATCCCTTTTGGTCTCCCAACGGCAAGTACATCGCATTCTTCGCAAGTGGGAAGTTGAAGAAGATTGCTGTTACCGGTGGACCAGCAATAACACTCTGCGATGCGGTCAATCCATTTGGTGGCACCTGGAACTCCGCGGACACCATCGTCTTCGCCTCAAACCCCGGTGGACTCAAGCGCATTCAGGCCGACGTTGGTACCGCAGTTACCATGACTACAACAGCAAGTGACAGCTGGCCGAGGTTTTTGCCGGACGGGCGACGGCTGATCTTTGTACGCAGAGCGGGCGGCCCAGTGACTGTCGATGGCCTCAAGCCAGGCACTTATCTACTCGATCTCGACAGGCCTGAAGCGAATGGAGGTCAGCTGCTGCTGGATAACGCTCAACGGCCCGCCCAATATGCTCCGCCATTTCTCGCGTCGAGGGATGGCTATCTCCTATTCTGGCGTGAAAGTTCGTTAATCGCGCAGCCCGTGGACCCCGAAACGCTAAAGTTCACCGGTGATAGCTTTGTTGTGGCCGAAGGACCACTCTCGGGACGCGACTCTGCGACCCCGTTTTTCTCGGTTTCTGAAGATGGTGTCTTGGTGTATTTCAACGGCGCTCCCGAACGGCAGCTAACCTGGTATGACCGTGAAGGCAACAATCTTGGCAGCGTTGGTAAGCGAGGATCGTTCGGCATATTCCGACTCTCCCCAGACGACAGACGGCTCGTGCTTGAACGCAGTGTAGGAACAACCCGGGCCTCGGATGTCTGGGTTATGGACTTGAAGGACGGTGCCGAAGAGCCGATGACATTGGATTCAACGGAAGCGAAGAAGGCCCCAGCCTGGACCTCGGACGGAAGCATCGTCTATAACAACGTTATCGATAACCAGCCTTCCGCCTTGCTTCGCAGATCAATTGACCGAAGCGGGATGACCGACGTCTTGTACGCCTCAACCGCCGTTAAGAACCCTTCCGGATGGTTTGGTTCTTTCCTTATCTTCACAGGGATCGAAAAGGATCGCGGGAACGATATCAAAGCCCTGCGAGTTGGAGCCGGTGGCAATGAAGAGCCTACCGGCCTCGTGGAAACCCTTGGTAATGATCGATTCGGCACTGTGTCGCCCGATGGTAGATGGCTGGCCTATGATTCAAACAAGTCAGGCAGATTTGAAGTCTACTTACGACCATTCCTTCCCGCTGGTGCAGAGTACCCCGCAAGTTCAGCGGAGTCGGAAAAGCGCGAACGAAGAGTGTCCCACGATGGCGGGACTCAGGCACTTTGGCGTGCAGACAGTCATGAGTTGTTTTATGTAGTGCCGCAAACGGGAAAGCTCATGGCAGTCGAAGTGAACGGCGACAAGCTAAGCACACCCAAAACCCTGTTCCAGATCCAGGGTGATACGGGTAGTGCCGGCGTAAACTGGTTCGTCGTTAGATCTGATGGTCAACGATTCCTTGTGGCGGAGACCCAGAAGGAGTCATGGGGCGTAAGGCTCGTTGTGAACTGGCAGATGCTAAGTCTCAAAGCTACCCATTAGTCAATCGACGGTTTACAGAAGGTTCACTCCAGTGTGGCGGGCCCGGCACCGGGTACACTCGGAACCGAAGAGCGTGACATCCCGGCGATCATAGTGTTTCTCTGGAATCCGCAGCCGAGGACTGTATGACAGATTTTCTCTGAGAGAAGGCTCAGATTCATTATGGGCGCCGATAGCGGCGAGTGGTGAACCCATAAAGTTATTCAGACGTTTCTACTGCGCCAGAGAAGGATGCCAGAAAAGGATAAACACTCAGGGCACACACAATAGAAAATCAAGCCTGTAATTCATTGTTGTTAAATGGTTTAATTCATGCCGGAGAAGGGACTTGAACCCCCACGGGGAGTGAACCCCGGCAGATTTTGAGTCTGCTGCGTATGCCAATTTCGCCACTCCGGCGGAGACCAACTATGAAGCTAACACCTTGCAGATCAAGGCGTCAACAGCCGATAGCCTTGCTGGTTTATGATCCCACCAAACGGTGCAATTCCCTCAGACAAACAGTCTGCTGCGTATCCGAGTTGCCAACGGAGTTACTCTCAAAACTTTAAGACAAGGTTCAGCGATGATTCGCATTAACCCGTCGCCTATTTGTCCTACGGCGGCGGGTTTCTCTGACAATCAGTGAGGGCGGGCGGCTTGCACTAGGTCGCTTCCAGCGCGCTGAGAAGTGGGGTGATCTGGCATTCGAATCTGCCTACCTGAGCATAGGTCAGCCTATAGCCAATGGAACGTGTATATTCAACCGATCACTGCCATGGTTTCAGAAGCGAGTCTCGTTCATCAATATTCTCCTGCTGACACCAAGATTCGACTTTTCCGTTCTCTATTCCGTGGGCGAGATGACATCTATCCTCGTAGGTTCGAAAGCCGGAAGACGGGGAGATCTGGCTATGCGCCAGCCTGTGCGAACGAGTGGGTGCGCGGAATTTGCGAGAAGCCGAGAATCAAATGTGCGGAGTGCCAGTTCCGTCAGTTTCTTCCGATCACTGACGATGTGATTTGCTGGCATCTTTCAGGGTTCGATCCGGCAGGGGAGCCGTTCGTCGCGGGTGTTTACCCGATGCTTCAGGATGAGACTTGTTTCTTACTCGCCGTCGATTTCGATAAAGACGGATGGCAGGAAGCAGCGCGAGCATTTCTCGAGGGCTGCCGTGCGGTCGGTGTTTCAGCTGCCCTCGAAAGATCTCGCTCCGGTCGGGGCGGACATGTCTGGCTGTTCTTCGAGGAAGCGATCACTGCGGTTTCGGCGCGGCGATTGGGTTCGTTCATCCTGACCGAAAGCATGGATCGTCACTCCAGCATTAGCTTGGGCTCCTATGACCGCTTCTTTCCGAATCAGGACCGCTGCCTCACGGCGGTTTCGGAAACCTGATCGCGCTTCCACTTCAGAAACAGCCGAGAGAGTTGGGCAACAGCGTTTTCGTGGATGACAACGTCGTTCCGTACGTGGACCAATGGGCATTTCTGCAGTCGGTTTCAAGGATTCCTCGAATTCAAGTTGAGGAACTCGTGCGGGAGGCCGAGCGTCGCGGACGTGTAGTCGGTGTTCGCATGCCGCAGATGGAGGAGGAAGACGACGAGCCCTGGACTGCGCCGCCTTCACGGCGACGGCAGCATTCTCCAATAGTGGGTGATGTTCCTCAGACCTTGCAGCTTGTGGTCGCTAACGAGATATATGTTCCCAAGCGGGAGCTTTCTCCGCCTCTCCGCAATCGGCTGCTCCGCCTTGCAGCTTTCCAGAATCCGGAATTCTACAA
>Ga0068859_100006720_pt1 | contig 11684 bp, 8 predicted proteins | sample KBSSwiS22_FD_66585 | JGI IMG/M metagenome (GOLD analysis project Ga0068859, IMG submission 66585) | Switchgrass rhizosphere microbial communities from Kellogg Biological Station, Michigan, USA - KBS Switchgrass S2-2 | ecosystem: Host-associated > Plants > Roots > Rhizosphere > Soil ... | reverse complement strand
GGGTGAGTGAGCAGCTCGTGCCAGGGGTAGACGCGCACGCGATACTCCAGCTTGCCGCAAATCTCCGGGGTGACCTGCAGGACGAAACGATGCTCGCCGCCATCGGTCATTACGCCTTCCCATTCGAAGCGATAACGACGCGGTTCCTTGAGCTTTTCGTGCTCAGTCTGACGCGTCAGCAACAGTTCGACGACCACGTCTTCCGGTTTCAGGCCGTTGAGAGAAACGCCAACCTCGAAGCGCAGACTGTCGCCGTACATGAGATTGCGCCGGTGTGTATCCAAGCGCTGCAGTTGCAACTTGTCCCAGCTCTTGCGCACCCGTTCCTTCCAGCCGGCGAGCTTATGGCCGGCCTCGAACGCTCCTTCCATCAGGCGTCGGCCTTGCCGGCTCGCGGGCAGGTAGAACTTGGCGAGATACTCGCTCACCATTCTCCTGGAGCTAAAGCGAGGCAGGAGTGTCGCGATGGAGCGCTTGGCCAGATGGATCCACTGCGGCGAGTAACCCATGTCCCCGCGTTGGTAATAAGTGGGGATAACGTGATCCTGCAACAGCTCGTAGAGCGCTTTGGCCTCTTCGCGGTTGCGACGTGCGTCATCGAAACTCTCGGCGACCGGCTTGATGGCCCACCCGTTTTTGCCGTCGTAGCCTTCGTCCCACCAGCCGTCCAGCACCGACAGGTTCACCACTCCATTGATCCCTGCCTTCATCCCTGAAGTTCCGCTCGCCTCGAGCGGGTAGACCGGGTTATTGAGCCACACGTCCACGCCCGAGACCAGGCGGCGCGCCAGTCGCATGTCGTAGCCTTCCACGAGCAAGATGCGCCCCTCGAACTCCGGCATTGCCGCGATCTGGGTGACGCGGCGGATCAAATCCTGGCCGGGTTGATCGGCCGGATGGGCTTTCCCTGCGAAGATGAACAGCACTGGGCGCCGATCGTCGCACAAGATCTGCCGTAGCCAATCGAGGTCCTCGAATAACAGGCCGGCTCGCTTGTAGGTTGCGAAACGACGTGCGAATCCGATCGTAAGGACATTGGGATTAACCGGGTCTGCATACTTGAGCAGCCGGTCCAAGTGCGCCTCCGAGCCCCGGTTGCGAAAGTGCCGGCGTGCGACACGAAAACGCAGTAGATGCAGCATCTGCGACTTGAGCGACTGACGCACGCTCCAGAACAGATGATCGGGTATTTCGTCGACCCGCTGCCAGAACCCCTGATCGGTGATGCGCTGGCTCCAGTCGAAGCCCAGGTACTTCTCGAACACCTCGGCCCACTCCTGCGCCAGGAAGCTGGGCACATGCACGCCGTTGGTGATGTAGCTCAGCGGATTCTCTTCCGGATCGATCTGCGGCCACAACGGCGCGCAGATTTGCGCAGAGACGCCGCCGTGAATGCGGCTGACGCCGTTCTGAAAACGCGATCCACGAATTGCCAGCGTGGTCATGTTGAAATCACCGCCCATACCCGCGCGCCCGAGCGCCAGAAATTGCTCCCGGCCGATTTTCAACTCGCCGCAGAAATCCTTGAAGTAGTTCCACGTCATGTCTTCGGAGAAATGGTCGTGCCCCGCGGGGACGGGTGTATGTGTGGTGAACACCGTACTCGCGGCGACGCACTCCAAAGCGGTCGGGAAGTCCAGGCCTTGGCTTACCAGGGCGCGGGCGCGTTCGATCACTACGAACGCAGCGTGGCCTTCGTTCATGTGCCACACGGTAGGCTTGATACGCAGTTCGGCCAGTGCGCGACCTCCGCCAACGCCGAGCACGATCTCTTGCTCGATGCGTGTCGTTACGTCGCCGCCGTACAGCTTATGGGTGATGTTGCGGGCATGCTCGTCGTTCTCCTCGATGTCGGTATCGAGTAGATACAAGCCGACATGGCCGCAGCGCGCATGCCATACCCGGCATGCCACGCGCCGACCGGGAAGGTCCACGTACACTTTGACTTCGCTGCCATCCGCGCGCTGCACGGGAGTTACCGGCAGGCTCTCGAACTCCGAGTCTGTATAGAGGGCGTGTTGGTTACCCTCGACGTCGATGGTCTGGGAAAAATAGCCTTGGCGGTACAGCAGGCCCACTCCGATAAAGGGCAGGCGCATGTCGCTCGCCGCCTTGCAATGGTCACCCGCGAGAATGCCAAGTCCGCCTGAGTAGATCGGAAAACTCTCGTGGAAACCGAACTCGGCGCAAAAATACGCCACCAGATCGGTGGAGCGCAGCCACTCCGAACCGTTACGCCTCAAAGGTTCGTTGTGGTAGCTATCGTAGGCTGACAATACGCGGTTGTAGTTGCCTAGGAAGACCGGATCGTCGGCGGCGTTTTGTAGGAGCTGCTCATCCACGCGGCGCAAGAACGCTTTCGGGTTGTGACCCACTGCGTCCCACAGGCCAGTATGCAGGCGCGAGTAGAGCGTGCGCGCTGGCCGATCCCAGCTGTACCAGAGGTTGGCGGCGATCTCCTCCAGACGTGCTATGCGCGGAGGAATCCTCGGGTTGACTTCGATCTGATAGGCGGTGCGCGGCTGCATAGAGCGTTCAGAGTGGTGGCGAGAGCGGAATTAGCCGAACATGAAGGCAGGTCCAGATTGTATGCAGCCGAGCCAAACCCTTGCAACAGTAGAAGCGGACCCTTGCAACAGTAGAAGAGGACTCTTGCAACAATAGATGCGGGCCCTCACAACAAATGCGGCCCTTGCAGGAAAGTGTCGTGCACCCCGCGGCGGTGCATGAAACCGGCGCTATGCGCCGTCAGGATACATTGCGTGGTTACAACACATAGCGCGAGAGGTCCTCGCTGCTAGCTAGCTCCTTCAGCTTGCTGTCCACGTACTCGGCGTCGATCAGGATAGTCTTACTGGCCATTCGTGCGGCATCGAAGGACATCTCTTCCAGCAGTTTCTCCATCACCGTGTAGAGACGTCGCGCGCCGATGTTTTCGGTCTTCTCATTTACCTGCCATGCCGTTTCGGCCAATCGTTTGATCGCGCTCTGGTCAAACTCGATGTGCAAACCTTCGGTTTCCAGCAGCGCTTGATACTGCCTCGTGAGGCACGCATCAGTGCTGGTGAGGATCTGCTCGAAATCGGAAACGGACAACGATTCGAGCTCGACTCGGATCGGGAAGCGCCCCTGCAATTCGGGAATGAGATCGGAAGGTTTGGCGAAGTGAAACGCGCCGCTTCCGATGAACAGGATGTGATCGGTCTTGATCATTCCGTATTTGGTCGATACCGCAGTTCCCTCGACCAACGGCAGCAAGTCGCGCTGTACCCCCTGCCGCGAAACGTCGGCTCCCGCGGTTTCCGAACGGCTGGCGATCTTGTCGATTTCATCGAGAAAGACGATGCCGTTCTGTTCCACGTTACGCAGCGCGCGTGTCTTCAGATCCTCGTCGTTGACCAGCTTCCCCGCCTCCTCTTCGGTGAGGACTTTGAGGGCTTCCTTCACTTTCATCTTGCGCAGTTTGCGGCGAGCGCCACCCAGGTTCTGAAACATCGACTGGATCTGCGAGGTCAGGTCTTCCATTCCGGGCGGTGCGAGAATCTCCATCTGGGCCTGCATGGCCTGCATCTCGATTTCGATTTCCTTGTCATCCAGTTCGCCCTCTCGCAACTTCTTGCGGAATTTCTGCCGGGTCGCGGTGTCGGCATCCTGAGATTGACCGGCGACACCGAATTCTCGCGCTGACGGCAGCAGGACGTCGAGCACGCGATCCTCGGCGAGATCTTGCGCGCGCGTGAGCACCTTGCGGGTCTCCTGTTCACGCGTCTGCTTGATGGCAGTCTCGATCAGATCACGAATGATAGTGTCTACGTCGCGTCCCACATAACCGACCTCGGTGAATTTGGTGGCTTCGACCTTGATGAAAGGCGCGTCCGCCAGCTTGGCAAGACGCCGCGCGATTTCAGTTTTGCCCACACCGGTCGGACCGATCATCAGAATGTTCTTCGGCGTAATTTCCTGGCGCAGAGGCTCGGGTACTTGCTGACGACGCCAGCGATTGCGCAGCGCAATTGCAACCGATCGCTTCGCAGCGTGCTGTCCAATAATGTGCTTGTCCAGCTCGTGGACGATTTCTTGCGGGGTCATGGAGCTCATAGGCGAGGAAAGGTGAAGAGGTGAAAAGGTGAATAAGTAAAGATTAGACGTATCGGAGCGGCCCGCGTTGCCGACCTTTCACCTCTTCACTTCTTCACCTTTTCACTCGACTACGTGTTCACTCAAGCACTTCGATGACGTGCTGCTGATTAGTGTAAATGCATAGGTCGCCAGCTATGGTCAGGGCCTTCTTGACGATCTGTGCCGGGGTGTACTCGGTATTGTCGAGCAACGCTTTGGCGGCGGCCTGCGCATAGGCTCCGCCGCTACCGATCGCGACAAGGCCGTGTTCAGGCTCCAGTACGTCGCCGATTCCGGTGATGATCAGCGAGCTCTCGCGGTCGGCCACAGCAAGCATTGCTTCGAGACGACGTAGGATGCGATCTGTGCGCCAGTCCTTTGCCAGTTCGACGGCTGAGCGCAGCAGATGCCCTTGATGCTTCTCTAGTTTTGCCTCGAATCGCTCGAACAGCGTGAACGCGTCCGATGTCCCCCCTGCGAATCCGGCCAGAATGCGCTCATGGTAGAGGCGCCGTACTTTGCGTGCAGTGGCCTTGACGACGATATTGCCCAGCGTGACTTGCCCGTCGCCGCCGAGGGCGACGGAGCTGCCGCGGCGAGCCGAGAGAATGGTGGTGCCGTGGTAAGTGTCCATGGTGATGCAGAAAGTTGGCGGTCTCGCGAGCTGTTCCGGCGCGCCCGGCTTGCGGTTAAGTCATTCTAGCGCGCATTTCCATGTTGGATGTTTGGGCGCGCCAGCTGCTTTTCAATCGCGACTTTTCAATCCGTGGCCGTTCAATCGGTGAATTTTTCAACCGATGGCTTTTGAACCGGGCGGCTGGTGATGAATCAGCCGATATCGGCTCGGTTCACGCGGACTTCCGCACTCAAGTCGAAGGTGGACAGCAGCGCCGCGATCAGCGCGTTGGGCCGGATAAGCCGAACTATCTTGCCCGCTCTTGCCAACTCATTGGCCAGGGAGGCTAACGCCGAGGCGCATCGAAAGTCGACGCGAATAACGCCTGCCATATTCACGTTGATGTATTTCCTATCCTGCGCGACCTCGCGTAGCCGGGTCAGTTGAGGGTCAGCAGTTCCCGCCAACGTTCCATGCAGCCGAATGAGTTCCGGGCCGGCCTGATAGCGTGGCTCATCCCGCTTCTCTTCCATGTCCTGCGGCGGGACCACTGGCATGAGGACGGCTTGCCACTGTGGCGGACTGACACCGGCAGCCAAGGCAAACGCGAACGCGGTGCTCTCGAAGTCGCTCCGCAAACCGAGCAGTTGAAATATGTCGAGCAGTAACTGCCAATAACCGGACGTGCCACCGTTTCCCTCGGTGGCTTCGCGTAGCCGTCGTGTCAGGCGCCGTGTCCCCGTGAGCAGGACGCCGCTATGGCTTGCAGTAAGGTGGCGCAGCGCCCTCGAAAGTTGTTGACAGCCCTCTGCCTCGATTGCCGTTACTTTGCTCAGATCCAGATGCAATGTCGCGTGCTGGTTGGCACGGGCTCGCAATGCCGCCAACGCGGGCGCCAATCGAGCGTCAAGCACGCCAGAGAGCTCGAAATAGGCACTCCCGCCGGGGCGCAAATCAGGGGGCAGGCCGGCGATTTCCTCATCGCTGATCCACTGCGGGGCGGGGCGGCCGAACGCCTGCTGGAAGCGTCCAGTGAGCGCTTCGAATCCCTGCCAGTCGCCTTCGGCCCGGAAAAGATCGAATAGCATGGCCCAAACCTCGATACCCGTCGGCTCGGCGCCGCCCGCCTGCAATGTTTGCTGCAAAAGATCCGCCGCTTCTACGCTACGTCCATGGGCATACAGCAGCGCAGCCTCCTGTTGAGGCGGCAGACTATGGGAGACGATGGTGGGAGCGATGCTGCGTGGGGGTTTCATGGAAGATGCTGCCCGGCAACGCGGCCATTGCAACTGAAGCCTCGAAGGACTTCGGCGCAAATCACGGCCGCTCAAAAGTTGAACTGTGAGTTTACCGCAAGATCCGCGCCGGGTCGGATGACAGTCGTTTGTGCGGATCACTGCGAGTGTGCGTCCCCCCGACTCTCGATGGCGAACATGGCGACGCCTACCAAGGCCAGCGCCCAGACCACTACCGCTCCGGAAGGCAAGTCGAACCATGCCGAAACGAACAGGCCGATAGTGTAGCCAAGGGCACCCACGACATAGGATTTGAGCAAGCGAAGGCGGCTGGCGTGACGCGTTGCGAGTGCCGGGATGATGAGAGTGGCGAATACCAGATACACCCCGACGAGTTGGACCGATGCCGTCACGCTCAGCCCGAACAAGAGATAGAACCCGATGCGACCGATCTTGGCCGACCAGCCGAACCAGGCAACGAGCACCAAGGCCGTGAGAATCGCTACCGTGATGATCTGGGTCGCTCCTACCCAGAGAATCTGACCGACCAACATGTCCTTCAGATGCTCGCCGCCCTGTGGATTGCCGGCCAATAGCAGGATTTCGGCGGTCGCCGCGAGGACGAACACCACGCCTATGATTGCCTCCTGAACGTCTGGCCATTTCCGTTCCGTCCACGTCAAAAGGAGTGCGCCGAGGAGCGCCGCGGATAGGGCGGATACCTGCACCGCGATTCCCTGCGGTTCGAAGCCGAGGAAGTCGGCTGTCATTACGCCGACACCCGCAATCTGGGCGATGGCAATGTCGATGAAGACGATGCCGCGCGCGAGCACTTGCATCCCCAGAGGAATGTGTGTCGCTGCTACGAGCAGGCCGGCGGCAAGCGCCGGGAGGATGATAGTCAGTCCGATTTCATTCACGGTTACTTCTTCGCCTTGAGGAGCCGGTTGATCGAATCGTCGAATAGCGAGTACAGGTCCTTTGCCTCCGGTGTTCCGCCCACCGTATATGGCAGCATGACGACGGGTAGTTTGGTCCGTTCCCCCAGCCACTCCGCAGCCTTCGGATCTTGATAAGCCGAGTACAGGATGACATCGGCGGGCTGCTGCTGGAGCTTGCTGAGAAGGTCGGTGAGATGCCCTGCGCTGGGCGGGATGCCTGGCTTGGGCTCGATGTTCATGACCTCCACCATACCGAGCCAATCGATGAGGTAGACAGAATCCTTGTGATAGGGGACGAGCCGCAGCCCTTTTAGAGGGGCTGCGCGCTGCTCCCATTCTGCGATTGCCTTCGCCCAGCGGGATTCGAAGTCCTTGTAGCGACTCTGGTAGTAAGCAGCACTCGAAGGATCGAGCTGGGCGAGGCGTTCAGACAGCGGTTTGGCCACTCGCGCAATATTGCGCGGATCGAGCTGGATATGTGGATTCCCGTACGGATGTACGTCGCCGTGCGCTCGGTCCACTGCGGTGGGAAGTTCGAGTTTGCGCACGAAGTCCGAAGCCATGAAGTACCCGGGTTTGCCCACTTGTACTTTCTCGTTACCTGAAGTCTGGAGCAGTACCGGAAGCCAGCCGACTTCCAGTTCCGAACCGCTGCAGACCAGCAGGTCGGCCGCGCGCGTGCGCGCGATGAGACTAGGACGCGCCTCGATGCGATGAGGATCCTGCTTGGCCGTGGTGGCCGCGTAGACCGAAATCTTGTCTCCGCCCAACTCCTTGGACAGCGCAGCCCACTCCGGCTCGCAAGCGAAAATCTCCAACGCGGCGTTCGCCGACAAACTGCCGAGCACGGCCAGCAGACCGAACATCAATTTGAAACAAGATCTCATGTATGTCGTTTTCATGTGGATATCCTTGTCGGCCTAAAATTTGTGCGCGCCGTGAGTACCTAGGCTGAGAATGTATTGAAGGTAGACTTGGTTGTCGGTGATGCCGATCTGCGATTTGTCCTGGTTGAATTGGAGTCGAAAGCGGCTGAATTCAGACGGACTCCAATCGACCATGGCGGATATGCGCCTGGGTGTGAAATCCGCCGGCGCAAGGCCGGGTGCGCCAACGAGACCAGCAGCGAGGTCATAAGATCCCTCGTCCAACTGACCATAGCGAAGTCCCACCCGCCACGCGGGCTCGAATTGATAGATCCCCTGCACAAACCAGCCGGATTGGTTCGCCGTGAAATCACCGATCTGTGTGCCCGGAGTACCCGGAGCGTAGGTGAGCGTGCTATCGAAACTACGGTGCATCCATTCGGCGATTAGCTTGAAGTTCCGATCGACTCTGTCTCCTTCGGGCGCCCATTTGTAGACGAAGTCCAGTCCCCAGAGTTTGGTGTTGCCACCGTTGGCAATGTTTGAGACCCCCGTCAGCCCGTCCAGAAATCCCACCGGCTGATCGTCCGTTGAATTCTTCGCTTGCAGCGCCCAGGCACCGACCAGATAGCTGTTGCTGACGCCGATGTCACCGCCCAGTCGAGCGAACACCGTTGCGATCTGGATTCCGTTGGCGTTGTGTTCAGTGACTGGAAAGGGAAACTCGACCGGCTTGCCAGCCTCGGCACCGAGTTCGAGGTACAGCGGTGTGGGTGCGATCCAGCTCACCTGCAGTCCGTCCACGGTCAGGTTTGGACCGAGGAAGGATTGCTGCACCAGTGCGTCGTCGACAAAGTCCCAGTTGTGTTGATGCTGCGAGTTCTCGTACCCGATGCCGGAGAAAAAGCGGCCGCCCTTACCCGTAAGGCCGTGGCCGAGCGAGGTGGTCTGAAAGAAGGCCTCCTCCGCGTCGATGTTGCCGTGGTCTATCGAGAGCGTCGCTTGACCGTAAAACAAGTGGTCCACGTTCGCCGACAGCGTGATTTCAGTTTCACCAAGGTAGAAGCCGCGCTCCGGCAGGCCCAGCTCACCTGGCGGTAGGAACCCCGTGATACTGCGGGTGTTGGGATTTTGACTGGAGTTGTAATAGCCACCCAGCAGGATCAGCGAAAGCGCTGGGTTGAAGGCGTTCGATGACGTCGGCTGAGCGGGCGGCGGCGCTTGTCCGGATTCTGCGGTTTGCTTTGCTTGTGTAGCTGCGCTTTGAGCTTCGATCGCAGCGGCCTGTGCTTTCGCCGAGGCCGCTTCCGCATCTTTGAGTTGCTTTTCGAGCGCCTGAATGCGGGCGTCGTAAGTGTCTTTCAGTTCCTGGATCTGCTTACGAATCTCTTCCAATTGCGGGCTGGTCTGTGCCCACACGACGGCAGGTAGCGCCATTGCCAGCACAATGGCGACCGCCAACGCGATCTGCTTGAACATGGGTGCTCCTCTGTGTTCGTTGTCAATGCACGCGCGTCCCGATTACCTACGGAATGCGCGGACTGCGAATCAATCAGAGAAGCGCGGGGGGTGCCCTGGAAGAAAAGGCGAGTGTGAGGGTGGGACGGTACGTCCAGGCAATGGGGACAACCAAGTGGGTTGTCGAGGTATTCGCCGGGAGGAGGAGCGGTACGCTTACCAGGGCGCTGCCGGAATGGGTTGCGGCAATACAAAGCGCACAAGCGCCTGTATGCGGCGCCGACCCCGGATCGTGCTTGGAGGGAGCCGAGCTGGTCGGATGTGTCAGCGCGTGCGCCGCCACTGCCTGTTGCGTAATCAACAGAGCAAGGGACAGCAGTAGGTAGCCGACTATGCGACGCGCGTTCATGCCATCTGGCCAAAGGATCCAGCGGCGCAGTCTACCGCGCTTTCCGGGCGAATTCAAAACGGCACACCTTCAGACCCCTCTACGACGGCCGATACACGGGTAAGCTGTGCGCTGCCAAGCCACGTCCCAAGTCCGCACTTCAGTCAAGCAACGGAGGAAATAACAGGATGCGTCCTAACCCGCCCGAATCACGCGCTCATGGCCGTCGCAACTTCTTGCTGGCATCGGCGGCTCTGGGCACCAGTTTGCTCCTGCCGGGGGGCGCGCGCGCGGCACAGATCAAGCGAATGGAGGGCCAGGTTACTGTCAACGGCAAAGCGGCCAAAACGACGACTCGCATAAAGCCCGGTGACCTGATCGTAACTGCAGCCGGGGCGAAACTAGTGTTCGCTGTCGGGCAGGATGCTTTCCTCTTGAGGGGTGGATCCAAGCTCAAATTGGACACATCGAAGACGGGGAAGGAGCCGGTTGTGTCCGGGCTGCGATTGCTCACAGGGGCCTTGCTCGCGGTGTTGGGCAAAAGTGCCAGACAAATCGAAACGACTACCGCTACTGCGGGGATTCGCGGAACCGGCGTTTATGTCGAAGCCAGCGCCAAGCAAACTTACTTCTGCACTTGTTACGGGGAGGTCGAGCTTGGCTCTCGCAAAGGCAATGAACGCAAGTTGGTGATTTCGGGCTACCACACCCCGACCATGATTTATGCGCGACCGACTAATGGAAAGATGATGAGCGGCGCTGCCTTCAAAGATCACACGGACCAGGAACTCATCATGCTATCGCGGGTGCTTGGACAAACCTCACCCATCGAAGAGCGCAACAAACGGCTCAAGGAGAACACCAACGGCCAAGCGCAGGATGCGAAGCCGTCGACGCAGGCGGTGCAATCTGCACAACCAGAAGCGGTACCGGCAGAAAAACCGCCCGCGGAGACGAAACAGCCTCCAGTCGAAGCGAAGCAGCCTGAGGCTGAATTGAAACAATCCGCTGTCGAGGCGAAACAGGCTTCAGTCGAAACGAAAGAAGCCGCGGTCGATACGAAACAAGCCGGGGCTGAAGCGAAACAACCTCCTCCGAAGAAGTCGACGGCCAAGAAACCAGCGAAAAAGCCGCCTGCCGAGGCAAAACAACCCTCCGCCAGCCCGGCGTCGCAAGCATCGGCCGAGTCCATGCCCACCAAAATGCAACCGACATCCGACCCAGAAGTTACAGTGACACCCGTGCCCGCCCTGGAGCCAGAAGCAGACGTTGGCCGCGAATTGCCGGCGGCGACGCTCGAGCCGCGTTCGCCCCCTTCTCGCACAGCTCAATAAGGCCGCGAAATCACGAGGAGAGGCAAGAGCGTCGGATTCCGGCCTAGAAATCATCCAGCGCAGCATCCCTGGTGAGATGCGAGATATCGCCCCATAGGTCGAGTACCCAACGGCCGTTGCTGAAGCGGACAATATTTAGGCTCGCGTTGTAGATCGAAAAATCGCGTGGACGCTCCAACGGAATTCGCATGACGTGCCGGTATAGAGCATCGAGCACACCACCGTGGGTTACGGAGAGAACCGTCTCTCCAGTGTGCTCGACGGCAAGCTCGTCGAAGAAGTCCGATACGCGCGCGTTGAGTTGACCCACGCTTTCTCCCCCGGGCATGACGTGGTCGATTTCGCGCCGATGGAAGCGCCGGTATTCCTGCGGATATTTGTGTTGGCATTGTTCGCTGGTGAGCCCCTGAAAGATGCCGAGATTGCGCTCGCGCAATCGCGCAGTGATCACTGGAAATTTCTCGCTGCGCTTGGTGATCGGTTGAGCGGTTTGCAAGGCCCGTCGCAGGTCGCTGCAGTAGAAGTGATCAAAGGGTTCGCGCGCCAATCGCTCCCCGACCAGCAGGGCTTGTGCAAGACCTTCCTCGTTCAACTCGCTGTCCAGGTGGCCCTGGATGCGACCTTCTGAATTCCAGACGGTCTCACCGTGACGTACCACAATAAATTTCGTCTCGCTCATGTTCTACTTCCTGCGATCGATTCAGTTAGGTTACGCCGGTACGTTAGC
>Ga0068859_100006715_pt1 | contig 11688 bp, 16 predicted proteins | sample KBSSwiS22_FD_66585 | JGI IMG/M metagenome (GOLD analysis project Ga0068859, IMG submission 66585) | Switchgrass rhizosphere microbial communities from Kellogg Biological Station, Michigan, USA - KBS Switchgrass S2-2 | ecosystem: Host-associated > Plants > Roots > Rhizosphere > Soil ... | reverse complement strand
GGTCACGGTGAATGCTGCTGCATCCTTGACGACACGGTACGGACGACCGGGCTGAATCGATGCCACTGCTGGCAGGTTCAGAGTGATGTTGCCGGTGATTCCCTTGGCGTAGATCACATAGTCGTTGTTGGTTGCAGTGTCGGTGGCCGCGATGATGCGGACGGTCTCGGACGCGTTGTCAAAGCCGGACATTAGTTCTCCTTGTCGAACTTGGCGGTGTCTGGGTTACCGACATGTCCGGCAACCACAGTCTTAACTACCGTGATCAGTACGGTAGCGACCGGGATCCACTGTGGTGGCAGTAGATCCACGTAGTAGGCAGCGGCTGGAATGGCCGCTGCAAGGGTAGTCCATGCGATGCGCTCCAGCGCATCCTTCCAGAACTTGTTAAGCATGACGATGCCTGACTTCCTCAATCTTGATGGCTGTAGCGGCATCCAGGACGCCGGTGGGACGCATACCGAAGAGGCCCTGGAAGCCCCGTAGAGAGGCTCGCGTGAGGTCATCCAGGTCTCCGGTCTCAGGCAGCCTCAGCACGCTCTGTACGTGCCTCACAGAGGCTCGCTCACGCTCGTTCGTGGCCACAATGAGAGTACGCTCGAACCACTCAGGTGGTGAGGTCATCAAGCTTCTCCTCAATGCGAGTGACGATACCGATCACAAGCTCGACGTTCGCCTTCTGGGTTACCAGGCTTTCGAGTAGTTCGATCCTGGCACGCATGGCAGGGATGGTGTCGATGATCCTCTGTTGCTCATCGATCGTGTTGCGCATGGCATTGATGGCATCGGCCTGAGCCTTCGTCGTCTGCCTCCCGCCCACGAAGCCGCCAGCAATGGCGGCTATTCCGACCAGGAATGTGATGATGGTTGACGCATCCATTACTCCACCTCGATGTCTCCCGATACGGAGATCGGTGGAACGCTGTCCGCCACAGTGCGAAGCTTCACAGTCAGGTATCCTCCATAGTTCTCCGAGTTCGGACCGGGCGTTGTTGGCATGGTGAACTGGTAGTCGTCAATGATCACCTGGTCAGAGATGTTCTGAGCCAGATCCTGGAGGGTGACGGTGTCTCCACGCTGACACATCTGGCGGATGGCGGTCAGCTTGTCGAGTGCCTGAGTATCCCCTCGAACCAGGTTGCCAGTCCTGTCCTTCTCATTGTTGAAGCACAGGAAGTTCCTGATGATCTCCCTCTGCTTAAGAGTTCCGGGAAGTGCCTTGATCTGCCAAGAGTCTAGCTCGCCTCCGATTGTAAGATCGGAGGCGTTCCTGTACAGGGTGAACTTCAGACTCATGTAGATGTGAGGACCGGTCGGAATCGGAGTCGACACATCATCGGTACCCGGATCAAGGGTTGGACCGTAGGTGATGTAGTGAAGCGTGTTCCCGTGGTCATCCACCATGTCGATAGCCAGTTCACCATCGAGCGGGGTAGGGGTACGAACAGAGAAGTACTTGAACAGCTTCGGCTCAACAGTGTTGAACCTGCATCGACCGGTGATCAGATACCCGGACTCAAGCAGTTCAGTGTTGTGCTCCACCATCACGTGGGAGATGCTTGAAGTCTGGCGAGTCACCTGAACCGTACGTCCATCAGTGAGAACAGTGACATCCTTGATGGAGTTGGTGTTCCCCGGCAGGTAGGTCCACGTGGAGTAGGCATTGAACTGTCCACCAGTGTTGTTGTCATTGTTCACGGTGGACAGGTTGACTGCCATCAGTCCGTACGAACCATCATGCTGAGGCCTGGTCTTCACCGCAACATAGGCATTGTCCTTCCAGAAGGCAATCCTTCCGAAGCCCCCACCCGGAGTGGGGGCGTCCCCAGTGGTGATGATCGGTGGAGAGTAGGTGATTCCTCCACCATTGAACAGTCCGGTCCTGATTCCGGTCTCGGTCGTGATGACGATGTACGTTCCCACATAACCGGCAATGTTGTTGATGCGCTCACCATTGGGCATGACCGCGATTAGGGACAGTCCGTTGACGATACCAGCACTGTCGAACGTGGACTTGTAGATGTATCCCTGAGTGCCGGAGTTCGATGCCACATACACACCGTCCGGACCGTCGGTCACATCAACGATGAACTGGTCGGCAGGAACCTGGGCATTCTCGGTCGGTAGTGCAGTGTCCACTGCGGCATAGGGGTCAAGCATGTACAGCTTGTTGGCTCGCCCGTAGGCGAGCAGGCCCTTGGCCTTGGTGAGGCAGCCATCATAGTCGATGGTGTCAGGCATCACATAGATGCGAGTGGCAACCGGTGGAGTTCCCTCTACGATCTTGTAGATACCGTTGGTGGAAGCTCCACCGAAGTCCGCATAGAACACATAGGCAGCGGGGGCAGCAGTGAAGTCGCTGGTCTTGTCCACAACCGGCATACCCTTGGTGATCTGACCGGTTCCCGCAGGAATGACAGCATCTCCACGAGTGACCAGAGAGTTGCCGGACACCGAGTAACTGGTGATGGTTCGCCCCTTGGCGAACCACAGGTCATTCCCACTTGCTCCACTGTAGCCAGTGGAGAACGGATCACTGTTCACCGCATCTGCATCAGTGATGGAGTTGTCGACCACTCGGTGCAGCAGGCTCAGGATGTCTGCATCGGAGAACGGGTCCACTCCGATGGAGCTTGCGTACCTGATGTTCAGGCTGTTGCCCTGTGTATCCGGATCCTGGTACACCACTCCCGCTCCTCCGACGAAGGAGTTCTGGGAGCGCAGCCACCACTGATTCAGCGAGTACTCGCCTGGATCCTTGTAGTTATCGAACTGATCCTTGCGCTGAGGAACAGGTCCCTCAGTATCCGGGCGCGAGTCGGACGCGCCCGACATGAATGGAACACCACCAAGGGCGTAGTCGTACTGGTAGGTTGATGGAACGTACAGACCGGACGACGCGGATGTGCGCCCACTCAGGGGCGCTACAACCCTGCGGATCAGGGAGTGGACTACGCTCATGGATAATCCTTACGCAATACGGTTGAGCTGAATGTAGGAACCGGCACGAAGGATCGTGGCAGTTGCATTGCTGGAGTTCTGTGCCCACTGGACGCCGAAGTTTCCAGCAGTACCGGCTACTCGCAGGAGACCCTTCACGTCCAGGATCATCTGTGTTGCGTTACCCGCCGCGTCTCCTCCACCCGGAGTGTAGGTGGTTGCCAGGGTCTGGCAGTCATAGATGTACGTACCGGTAGATCCGGTGGAAGTGGTGGGAAGGCATCCGCCATGCCAGTTCATGACAGTGGACGCCGGAGCGGTGAACTGAATCTTCAGGTCCGCAGCATCGATGGCAGAGTAGATGATGCTGCAATCAACCACATACACACCGTTTGCCACGACTGGAATGTTGACCAGATCGGGATCTGCAGTCATCGTGGTGGTCGACGCCCTTGAGGTGTCGCCAGTCTTGTACTTCCCCTGCACCATTCCGATGCCGGTGGTCGCAATATCACCAGTGGTGGAGACGGTGAACTGTCCGGAGGTTCCGGTGGTCATAGATCCCAGCGCAGTAACAGAACCAGCCTGGTTCACCTTGAACTGGGATACCGCATTGACCTGAAGATCGATGAGGTTACCGGTGAATCCTGATGCCGCAGTTCCCGTGTACACATTGACTGCGGTGTTCGGTACGTTGGCAATGACACCGCTGGTAGGCAGAACCCTGAACCTGTCAGAACCGTTGAACTGAGTCTTGAAGATGTCGGCAGTAGTACCGGCAATGGCGTTCACGATCTCAGGCACAACTCCGATAGCGGAGTTGATGACAGTCTCATCACGCACAGTCGGAGAGGAGATCGTTGCAGCAGATGCGGTAACGGTTCCAGTCAGAGTCGGTGCAGTGTATGAAGCGGAACCGCCCACGGTTCCGGTGATCGTCGGGTTGGTGATACCCGGAGTGGCATACGTACCATTGTTGTGCGTGGATCCAGCACTGTTCCACGTTGCAGTGTCTGCGATCGTTCCGGCGATCGTAGTGGATGCACCAGAGATGCCGGGGTTGGTGAGACCCGGCGTGGTCAGAATCTTGTTGGTCAGAGTCTGGACGTCGGTGGTACCTACAATGGCTCCCACGACACCGTGAACGGCCGAAGCAGCGCCACCGTGGGTATTGAACTCAGTGAAGTCTACGGCTGCCGTAACGTGGCGCACAGGGGCTCCAGCGTCATGGCCAGCGGCAGCGGTTCCGTCGTACGCACGCGTGACAGTGAGGGACAGTCCGGCCTGAAGGGTGACGAGTGCCAGCTCCTCGGACGGAGTGCCATAGTCCAGTGCGATCAGGTAGGGAACGGTCGGAGGGAATCCGACCGTGGACTGAACAGTGATGTTGGTCTGTGATGGAGTGACAGTTCCAGTGAGGACAGTTGGCTGTGCGGTGGAACTGTAGTAGCGAGTCTGCGTCACTGGTTCTCCTAGGACAGGAACGTCTGATAGCTCGGGAAGAGCTGGTGGATACGGTCGACCTCTTCGTTCAGTCGCTTCTGGTACATGTTCCAGTAGTACTGAGAGGCGTTGGACGCGGCACCGGTTGGTACCAGTGGTGCTCGCTCGGTGGACTCAATGCTCTTCTGCTGAAGTCGAGCAGCCTCAACGCCCGACAGTAGTCGGGCAACTGCACCGAACTGGATCATGTCGATGGTGCGCTCCGGATATCCGACCGTAGTCTCATAGTCCTGAGAGTCGGAGGTGAATACTCCCGGCTTCTTGGTGTAAGTCACCCTGATGTCTCGACCTGGAATGATCTGATCCATGATCTGAAGAGACTTGCCGGTGGCGGATCCGTCCTCCGGAATCTGGCTGGACTGAGGATTGAAGCGCCAAGACTGGGAAGGTGGCCACACTCGGGACGGTCCGATGGTGTCGAAGATGACCTTCAGTACGTCTTCCGCCTCTGCTGGCATGTCGTACTCGTATCGTGCTGCAACCTTGGTGAACTCGAAGTTGCTCATCACGTACAGATCCGGGTAAGTGGACTGGATCGTATCGTTGATCGCCTCAGTGATTCGCTGAAGCGGGTAATCCGGGTCCATCCTGACGATGGCATTGGTCAGGTGGGATGCTGCCGTGGTGTTCTCAACACCACGTCCATTGGTGTTTGCTGCAACCTGGACAAGTCCAGTGGTTGCATTGAACGTATTGACAAGAAGTAGCTCATTGTCAATCTCCACAAGACCGCGAGTTACAAGACTCGCGGTCCCTGGATCGACGTTGAAGGAAGTGTCACCGGCGGCCATGTTGGACGTAAGCCAGGTGATCTGCTCCTGGTTACGAGTGTAGCCCTGGAGCATCTGCTTGATGCGGCCCTTCATGTCCGCCAGTGTCACGGTCATTACTGAAGCACTCCGTTGATGACGCAGGATCCGGTACCGGACAGGGTGAAGTCTAGAGTTGCACCACCACTTCCGGTGTAACCGGCGAGAGTAACGGTGTCCGCATTTGCGGAAGAGACTCCGAGAAGTCCGATAGCCTGGATCCTTGCTACGATCGAGTTGTCAGCGGGGGAGAAGGTTCCACCCGAAGTGTTGTACTGAACGGATGCAGTTGCAGTACCGGCTCCCGACTGTGCGACAGAGAGCTGAATGTCGCACGAGAAGTAGCGGTTGGCTGGCAGCGTTACGACGCTGCCCGTTGCAGTTGCACTACCGTTGAAGTACTCGGCATTGCTGAAGTTTGATGCATTATCAAGCATCAGGTTCCCTCCGCCCATGCAATGGAGATGTTCCAGGTCTGGTTGGTGTTACCGGCGTCAGTGGTGAAGACCAGGCCCTCGCCTGGGCGAATCTTCACTGGGCCACCGAACTCAAGGAGTCCAGCACCAATCGCATGGACATACTGTCCGGTGCTGGTGTTGATCGGAGGTGGAGAGTTGAACACGTTTGGACCGATGGTCACAGTTGGATTGCCAGTACGAACCTCGGCTCCGGCATTCGCGTATGTGGAGTCGAACTTGAAGATAGCGCTGGCCGCCTGAAGCGTCCCAGCGCTTGCGGCTGTGATTGCATGTCCCTGCATAGACTCGCGAGTGGTAGAACCACCGCCGGTCACGTAGGTGCTGACATATGCACCGAGATAGTACAGGAACTTGCCGCTGGCCACGGGATTGAACAGGCTGACGAAGTTGTTTGCGGCAACTACGCCAGGCTGGTCATCGATGCTGTACAGGTATGCACCGGTGAAGTTAGTGACCCTGCTTGGTGCGGTTAACAGTGAGGTGTTCGCGTCCGTACCGATATTGATCTGAGCCATGATTAACCTGCTGCCATCATCTTGACGGTGACGCTGCCCGAACCGGCAGCGGCAGTGAGGCTGACCCTTGCATACCGCGCTGCTCGACCAGTGGAGAATCCTCCAACAGTTCCAGCGGCAGTCAGAGATGCAGTCACGGTGCTGGATACCCAGGCGACGTTATCGACCGAGAGCTCAAGAGTGAGAGTTCCAGTCAGGGTCGAGGTTCCCACTGCAACGAAGGACCAGTTGGAGCGAGCCGAACCGGAGTCCACGGCAGTTCCAGTGGAGTTACCGGTTACAGCATTGAGCGTGGTTCCGGAGAAGACGGAACCACTGGATACTGCGAGTGCGTTACCGACGGACGCAGAAGCGGATACGGTGACGTTGTTCGTACCATCAGTGATGGTGACGTACGAAGGGGTGGAGGAAGTTCCACCCGTGACGGGCACGGTCGCACCGGTCGTTGGGTTGTAGGTTCCCTCCACAATGACGCGATGCTCGGCCATTGTTACACTCCAAACGCGACGCCCGTAGCGTCGCTCATTCGCTTTGCCTGTTCGATCTGGTGCATCTGTGTACCTCGTGGCTGGATGCCCTCGGCACGTGCATTGCGGTAGGCCTTCAGCTCAGAGTCAACAGACTTCTGCCTGAGAGTTAGAGCCTCGCCGATAGCGAGGCTCAGACCCTTGCAGCATTCCGCATAGGACTTGTGATCCTGAGTTGGGCAGCCGGTTCGACACTTAGTCATAGTCGCCGACAGAGTTCGTCTTGTAGATGCCCTGCTTGTGGGCATCGTGTGCAGCGGGGAGAGACTGGCCAGCGGGAGCCTGGGCGACACGGTAGACGTTGGAGTCCAGAACACCCTTCTCGTCCCACATCACTCGGTTGGTGGTTCCACCTGGTGTAGCTGCTGCGCAGCACTGCTCAGTGCAGCCCCAGTCTGGAGCCATGGTGCCCGGTGCTGGATTCTTGGCCGGACTGTAGTCGTATCCGTGAGTCACTTCTTCCCCTTCCCGCTCTTCTTCGGGGCCGCCTTCTTGGCGGCCTTCTTCACCACGTTAGCCTTGCCCTCCTTCTCGAACTTCTTCGCGATGTCGGGGTGCTTTGCGTACATGAACTTGCGCTGCTTGTCACTTGCGTATGGCATCAGACCACCAGTGTGAAGTTGGCATTGGTGATTCCAATGCCGGAGTTAATAAGGTCTGCCTTGGTCGCGTCATCTACTGTCCACTCGTATCCACCTCGGAAGGTGTTGAGCCCGGTCGGAGTAGTACCTGGCTCATTGATCGGGATGTTGGCCGATCCGTTCTCGTCAGTGTAGGACTGGAAGCGAACAAGCACATAGTTAGGTCCAGGCGCTGTCTGCTTCACCGTGATGCCACGATCGATCCTGAACCTCTGGAGCATGAAGTCCCATGCGAAGGGTGCCTCATCTGTAGTAGGTGTGGTGAAAATCCAGTTAGCCATGGAAACCTCGCAAGAAAGAGGGGAGCCCCCGAAAGGGCTCCCCTCAATCAGTTAGACAGTCGGACGGACAGAGCTGGAAGTCTGAGTCACGATGAGTGCCTCAGGACGGTACAGAGACCAACCAGCGACACCGTACCAGCCGAATGGCTGGAAGCGGGTCAGCTTGTCAACGACCGGACCGCGAACAGTGTGGAACTCCTCGGCAACCGCCTCGGCAAGTGCCTGCTGTCCTACGGTGTAGGTGTTGTAGACGCGAGTCTGAGATGCACCGGCACCAGAACCAGCCTGAACGTTCTGGCAGCGAGGGTTCTCAAGGAAGACCTGACCCTCGTACTCACCGATGTTTCCTGCCCAGATGTTACCTGCGGCAGAGTACTCGTGAGGCTGACGCCAAGATCCTGCACCGGTCTCACCACGGAGATCGTGGGATACATCCGGGTGGATGTAGGTGGTGTAGTAGGCGTTCATGGTTGGGTGAACCTTGTTCGAGCGCAGCTTGGTAGTTGCGAGACGAACGTCAGCGGTGTCGTAGCGAGAGTTCGCAGTCTGGTCGATCGCGGTTAGCGCGATCGCCTGAGTCGGGTTGGACCCGAAACCGTACGACGGGTTACCCGTTGCAGGGTCGTTACGAATGGTCTGGGTTCCAGTCGCAAGAACGTTCTGCACGATCAGGTCGACGGAGTCGATCAGGTTCCATGCAACCTGGTTGACAAGACCTGCGGTCACGTCAGTGAAGCTGAACAGGTCGAGCTTGTTCGATACGAGGATCGCGTTACCGTACTCGTTCAGGGTTACGGAAACGGTGGTTGGCTGTCCTGCTGCAACGGCGTCAGGGTCGACAAGCTCGTTGAGCGGGGTGATAGCCTGAGCGAGATCCTGATAGATCTCGAATACAACGGAAGAACCTGGCATTGCCTGCTGTGCAGGCTTCTTGTCCGCTACTCGACGGAAGATAGGCTGGGCACGTAGTGCGAACTCTAGCTCGCGGTCGTACGCAGTCTGGACGAGGTTGGACATGGCAGAGGTGCCAGTAAAGGCGTTAGCCATTACACATCCTTAGGGAGAATGCGGCCCTAGTGCTTACTGCTGCTGTGTGCGCGCGAAAGCCTGGAAGGCCGCGATACGATCGGCGGTGGAGGCATCCGGGTTGTTCATGGCAGACAGTGCTACGTCTGCATTTCCGGGTGCTGCACCCTGGGCTCCTGCCTGCATCATGCTCTGAAGCTTCTGTGCATCGGATGCGTCTACTGCTGGAGTGGATACCGGAGTAGCCTGAGGTGCTGAAGCGCTGCCAAAAGCAGCGCGCATGTCATTGACGAACGCCGAGACCTTGTCCGGGTCAGCATCGCCGCTGTAGTACTGTGCGGCGGAACGTGCCACACCCTGAGCCTCAATCATGTCCGCGACCTGGTTCCTCTGGTTGACCGCCTCTAGCTTGGCCAGGCGGGCCATCAGTTCCTCGTTCTGCTTCTTCTGGGCTGCGTAAGCGTCTCGTAGTGGCTTAGGCCCGTTGTTCTGCGTCTGGTCGTCGGACTCGTTGTAGTCCCATGCGTCAGTCATTGACTGTTCTCCCTGTGTAATCGTGGATGCGAATGCTAAAGGCCACGGCGGGGACCGTGGCCTTAACTCACTCTACCGGACTTGAGGACATGAAACACCGGCCGGTTGATGGTGTCATGGTGGAGAAGGTGGGACTCGAACCCACAGCCGCTGGATTGCAAAACCAGTGCACTGCCATTGTGCTACATCCCCATGCGAGCCCCATGAAGGAATCGAACCCTCATCACCGGATTACTAAACCGGTGCTCTGCCGTTGAGCTAACAGGGCAAGGTGCGCAAGCTTCACTCATCCACTTGCGCAAGTACCCCCACAGGGATTCGAACCCTGATCTCCGGTTCCTAAGACCGACGCTACTGCCAGTTAAACTACAGGGGCATTGACCATAGTGGGTCTACCGTTCCCACCACCTCATCCAGGTCGGGATGATGCGCATCCTGGCGCCAGGCATGTGCACGGCCGCATGAAACAGAGGCGAACCGGGGTCATGAGCCTCACGAGGGAATCGAACCCTCATCGCCAGTTTGGAAGACTGGGGTACTTGCCGTTGTACGAGTGAGACGGGGTGATCGGAGGGAGTTGAACCCTCACATCCGGGGTCACATCCCGGTGTTCTGCCGTTGAACTACGACCACAGCTACCCCCCCTGGATTCGAACCAAGGCTAACTGATTCAGAGTCAGTCGTGCTGCCGTTACACTAGGGAGTAAAGCAAGGATGACAGGATTCGAACCTGCACGACACGGTTTTGGAGACCGCTACTCTACCGTTGAGTTACATCCTAGCTGGAATGGGAGGATTCGAACCTCCGGCCAAGGGATTAACAGTCCCCTGCTCTGCCGCTGAGCTACACTCCATTGAGTTGGTCCACTCGGATTCGAACCGAGGTTCCCGGGGTAAGAGCCCGGTACACTTGCCGCTGTGTTATAGACCATTGTCGCCAGTACCCGACACTGTCGGGTAGAGGAGTGCATGCCTCCGTAGCTCTTTCGAGTCGCTGACAACTCCGTACCCCGTGAGGGAGTCGAACCCTCGACTCTTGGGTGAGAACCAAGTGTCTTGACCGCTAGACTAACGGGACGCGCTCCACCGGAGAGTTGAACTCCGATCCCCGCCTTGACAGAGCGGGATCTTACCCTTAGAAGAGTAGAGCATATCGTGGCCAGTGCCAATGCTATCACTGATTAAGTTGCTGCGAAGCAACACCACGGGCGCGGAAGACCTGGGAATCGAACCCAGTAGGCTGACGCCCTACCACGTTAGCAGCGTGGCTCCTCACCGGTCGGGTATCTTCCATTCGACAGGTTGCGCTTCACTACGCAGTTATGCCCGTGGTCGACGTGCGCCTGTCTAGCGGAAAGTGAAGGAGTCGAACCCTCAGGTGTAACCCTGGCACGGTTTTCTAGACCGCTTGCGGACCAACCCGCGCCACCCTCCAAAGTTCGCCTGATCGGATTTGAACCGACGACCGCCAGTGTATCAGACTGGTGCTCTTACCACTGAGCTACAAGCGAAGTGCCGAACGCTGGACTCGAACCAACAACCTCCGGGATTTCACTCCGGCGCTCTTCCATTGAGCTAGTAGGGCAGAGTGTACAGGTGGAGTCGAACCACATAGTAACCGCTTTGCAGGCGGCTGACAGGGCCGCCTGCCTGGACTGCACACGTACTCAGAGAGGGATTCGAACCCCCGACATACGGTGTGTAAGACCGTCGTTCTTCCACTGAACTATCCGAGTATGGCGCCGACGGGATTCGAACCCGTGTCGCATGGCTTATGAGGCCAGCATGGTAACCGCTCCACTACAGCGCAGTCGATTAGGCAGGAGTCGAACCTGCGACACGCGGCTTCGTAGGCCGCTGCTCTGTCCTCTGAGCTACTAACCGAAGTTGGGGACCCGGGATTTGAACCCAGATAGGAGGGTTTTACAGACCCGCTAGCACATCCTACGCTGTCCCCAGTCTAGTAGGAGGGATTCGAACCCCCGATCGCCTGGTCCCAAACCAGGAGCCTTCGCCACTAGGCCACTACTAGATGAGTCCGGGGATCCCTAACCGAATAGTTTTCCCCGGCTCATTACGAACTATACCTGTCCCGCTACCCTGCGTGCAAGTCCAGTCTGCGCAGCGCCGGACACGCCGGTTGCACGCGCACGGTTCCAACTTGCCAGCCTGGTCACATTCTGTGCAGCCTGCTGAGACTGCTCATCCTGTGCTCCGAAGACAGCCGCCTCAAGGGCGGACTGTCCAACATCCATGCCATAGATGTGGCTAATGGCGTTGTAGCCGGGAAGCTGCTCCGCAATCTTGGCGTAACCCTCTCCAGCCTGCTGAGCAGAGACACCGGCAAGAGCATAGCTCTCGACGTTGCCAGAGATGGTGAGTCCACGCTTGAGTGCTTCTGCACCAATGGCCGCTGCTGCGGCCTGCTTCTGG
>Ga0068859_100006714_pt1 | contig 11688 bp, 9 predicted proteins | sample KBSSwiS22_FD_66585 | JGI IMG/M metagenome (GOLD analysis project Ga0068859, IMG submission 66585) | Switchgrass rhizosphere microbial communities from Kellogg Biological Station, Michigan, USA - KBS Switchgrass S2-2 | ecosystem: Host-associated > Plants > Roots > Rhizosphere > Soil ... | reverse complement strand
GATAAACCCAATGTCCAGGCTTCCAGACGTAATACCTGTTGCCCGACCAATATCCGGGACCACGTGTGTAATAAGGACGGTCACCGACTGCCACCGTAACCGATCCCGGATATCCACCATAGTAAGGCCTGCCGTAATATGGTCCGCCATAATTAGGTCCACTGTAATAGGGCCCGTAGCCCGGATATCCCGCGTAATAATCGGCGCATCCACCGAAGCCAAGCGCGGCGGAAATGACAACTAAGAGCAAACAGTAACTCGCTTTTATTTTCATCCTACTGGTAATTCGGATGCCGGAGATCATTCACGTGCGCCTGTTTTTGTAGCGCCCGAATTTCGCCGGGGTTGCTAGTCTAACGAACGGTGGGCGGAATCAAAACAAGCGCGGCCGCGTCCACTCCGTGCCGTTTGACCACTTGATGCCCTGTCCATTCTGCTTCACGCGGCCAGTGACTTTCCAAGCTGGGACAATCAATTCGCCATTACCAGTTATGCGTCCTGTAGCCCGCAGCCCCCATTCCTGCACAATCGTGAAGTTCTTGCCGTCGGATGCGACTTCGATACTCGTCGGCTGGCCGTTTCGAAACCAGCGCCCGCTAAGGTTGGCTCCCGAATCCGGACCCGGATTCTTTCCTTCGCGCGTCCATTCGGTCCCGTTCGTCCAACTTATTCGTCGTGCGTCCTTGCTGACGTGGCCCGTGATACCTAATGAGGGAATCGCCAAGTTTCGAGGATCGGCGGCATAGCCGTCGCTGCTTTGACCAAGTTCATTGACAATAGTGACACTGCGGCCATCAGGCGCGACAAGAATTCTTGTCGGTTTGCCATCGTGGTACCACTTTCCGTCGAGGCCGGCTGCAGAACCGCCGGACGGCTTGCCGGCGACAGCGCCGGAGACGAAAAACAAAGCGCATAACGCGAGCGCACACGTTGCCGGCGCGCAGATTCTATTCAGCTTAAGACGGTCAACGAAGTTCATCCTCATAATAATTGGGTTTCTTTTCTTGTTCGGGTTAAACAACGCCCTGGTCAAGCATGGCATCGGCAACCTTTACGAATCCGGCGATGTTGGCGCCGACCACGAGATTGCCAGGCTGCCCGTACTCTTCCGCAGTGTCCCAAGAATTTTTGAAGATCGTCGACATGATGTGACGCAATCGCGAATCGACCTCCTCGCGCGGCCACGGCAAACGCATCGAGTTTTGGCTCATCTCGAGACCAGAGGTCGCTACGCCTCCGGCATTTGCAGCTTTGCCGGGGCCAAACAAAATTTTTTCTTCCAAGAACAGATCGACCGCCGCAGGCACGCTCGGCATGTTGGCCGCTTCAGAGACAAGATAACAACCGTTGTTGAGCAGTTTCTTGGCGTCTTCCGCTGTGATTTCGTTCTCCGTCGCACATGGAAAAGCGCAATCGCATTTTATGCCCCAGGGCCGTTGACCGGCCACATATTTGGAGCCGCGGAACTTTTTCGCGTACTCGCTGATGCGTCCGCGTCGCACGTTCTTAATGCTCATGACGAACGCGAGTTTTTCTTCTGTGATGCCATTCTTGTCATAAATGAACCCGCTGGAATCGGACATCGAGACAGGCTTGGCATTACACTGGATCAATTTCTCTACCGTATATTGCGCGGCGTTACCGGCACCCGAGACAGTGCAAACCTTGCCTTCAATCGTTTCATCACGCGTCTTCAGCATTTCCTGGGCGAAATAAACAGCGCCGTAACCTGTGGCCTCCGGGCGCATGAGTGAGCCGCCCCAGCTCAGCCCTTTTCCAGTTAGCACACCTGTGAACTCGTTCGCCAAGCGCTTGTATTGGCCAAAGAGATACCCGATCTCGCGACCGCCGACGCCGATGTCTCCCGCGGGTACATCGGTATTGGGGCCGACATGCCGAAATAGTTCCGTCATGAAGGATTGACAAAATCGCATGACCTCTCTGTCGGATTTCCCTTTTGGATCGAAGTCCGACCCGCCTTTGCCGCCGCCCATCGGCAGACCGGTTAGCGAGTTCTTAAATACTTGCTCAAACGCAAGAAACTTGATGATCCCCGCATAGACGGTCGGATGAAAACGCAACCCGCCTTTATATGGGCCTAGGGCGCTATTCATCTGCACGCGAAACCCGCGGTTCACCTGGATCTGTCCTTTGTCGTCGATCCATGGAACGCGAAACTGAATCATTCGCTCTGGTTCGACCAGACGCTCGAGAATTCTGGCGTCCCGAACTTTCTTGCTGCGGTCGATGACTGGCCGGATCGACTCCAGCACTTCCGTGACCGCCTGAAGAAACTCAGGCTCGTTAGGGTTACGTTTTCTGACGATTTCGAGAACTTCTTGAATCAAAGCCATAAAGAATTTGCCCTCCCGTTTCCCGCAGTCTGTACAACGAGAGATCTGGTGCGCGATGCAGGGTTCGAACCTGCGACCTCTCGCGTGTGAAGCGAGCGCTCTACCACTAAGCTAATCGCGCGACTTTTCAGAAGCCGAGATAATAAAGCGGCAGCCCGTCAGCGCAAGCATGGCTGTAGCGTGCGGTGTCTCCAGTGCACGGAGGGATCACGGTGGGCGCAAGCGAAGAGCTTGCCCTCCATGGTCTCGCGTTCTATCTAAACGCATGTCAGAACACAAAGTTACTCTCACTTGGCAACGCGGCGACAAGCCGTTTGAGTATCAGAAATATTCACGAGACCACACCTGGAAGTTTCCCGGCGGGCACGAGATGCAAGCGTCAGCAGCGCCCGCGTATCTGGGCAATCAGAACCTGGTCGATCCGGAGGAAGCATTTGTGGCGTCGCTGTCGAGCTGCCACATGCTGACGTTTCTCGCCATCGCATGCAAAAAGAGGTTCGTCCTCGATGAATACGTCGATGAAGCGGTCGGCGTGATGGAGAAAAATGCCGAAGGCCGGCTCGCCATTACACACGTCACGCTTCGACAGCGCCTGAAATTCTCCGGCGAGAAACAACCCACGCCACAAGAAATCGAGGAGATGAATCATGGTGCGCACGAGCAATGCTTCATCGCCAACTCGGTGAAGACCGAGGTGAAAGTCGAACCGCAAACGTAAGGCACCCTTTTGTTGTAGTCCCGACTTATCGGGATGTCACCCGCCGAAGGAAAAGGCGTTTGGCACAAACGCCTCTACAACGTTTCTGATCCGTGTAACCTGCGATAACTATGAGCGCGCCGACGGATGCCCAGCGCATGGAAAAAATTGTCAGCCTATGTAAGCGGCGTGGCTTCATCTTTCAATCCAGCGAGATCTACGGCGGACTCAACGGCGCGTGGGATTACGGAGCTCTTGGTGTCGAACTAAAGCGTAACCTGAAGAACTATTGGTGGCGCGTCATGGTGCATGAGCGCGATGACGTAGTCGGAATGGACGGTGCGATCCTGACGCATCCTGAAGTTCTCAAGGCCTCTGGCCACGTCGAAGGATTCTCGGATCCCATGATTGATTGCCGCACCTGCAAGGCTCACTTGCGCGCCGATCAGCTCGTGGAGAAAAAGGGCGTTAAGCAATGTCCAAATTGCGGCGGCAAAGACTTTACGGAGGCGCGACAGTTTAATCTCATGTTCGAGACGCACGTTGGCGCGGCCGCCGACGAAAGCTCCATTGCATATCTGCGGCCTGAAACCGCGCAATCGATTTTCGTTCAGTTCAAAAACATTCTTGAAGTATCTCGCAAAAAGCTGCCATTCGGCATCGCACAAATCGGAAAAGCCTTTCGGAACGAAATCAATCCGCGCAACTTCACATTTCGCTCGCGCGAGTTCGAGCAAATGGAGTTGGAATATTTTTGCCGACCCGAGCAGGGGATGGAGCTCCTTGAGTATTGGAAAGAAGAACGCCTGAAGTTTTACGACAACGTTGGGATTTCACGCACAAACCTGCACGTGCTCAACGTGCCGGATGCTGAGCGCGCATTTTATTCCAAAGGCACTTATGACATCGAATACGATTTTCCGTTTGGACGCCAGGAACTCGAAGGCGTCGCGTATCGCACCGACTACGACTTGTCACAACACCAAAAGGCCAGCGGCAAATCACTAGAGTACTTCGATGAGGAAACGAAGGAAAGGATTATTCCGCATGTAGTTGAGCCGAGTGCAGGCGTCGATCGAACTGTGCTCGCAATGATTTGTGAAGCTTACGCGGAAGACCAGGCGCCTAGCGACAAAGGCCAGATGGAATCCCGCATCGTTCTGCGTCTTCATCCACGAATGGCGCCGGTTAAGTGCGCGATTTTTCCTCTGCTTAAAAACAAGGAGCCGCTCGTGGCCAAAGCGAAAGAGATCGTCGCGCTTCTGCGCCCGGACATGACCGTGTTTTATGATGAGAGCGGCGCGATAGGCCGGAGATATCGTCGTCAGGACGAAATCGGTACGCCTTTCGGTGTGACCATTGATTTCGAGACGTTGGGCGAAAAAGATCCGGCACTCCGCGACACAGTCACGCTGCGCGATCGCGATTCCATGAAGCAGGAACGTGTCGCTATCCAAGATTTGCCTGCGATGTTGCGGGAACGGATTCGCTGATGGATCTCGCCGAGTTTCGCGAATACTGCCTGACCAAACCCGGTGCAAGAGAAGGCACCCCATTCGGGCCCGATGTTCTCGTCTTTAAAGTCGGCGGCAAAATGTTCGCGTTAGCAGCCCTCGACGAAGTGCCGACAACTGTAAACCTGAAATGTGATCCCGATTTAGCGCTCGACCTGCGTGACAGGTACGACCAAGTCAAGCCCGGTTATCACATGAACAAGAAACACTGGAATACCGTTGAGATTGAGAGCGGCATTCCGGCCGTTGAATTGCGGAAAATGATCGATCACTCGTACGATCTAGTTATGAGGAGTTTGCCAAAAGTGGCACAACCTAATCAGCGGCGCCCAAGAGCATCTCGCTCCTCTCGATAGTGTTGGCTGCAAAGGGTAGTGCAGCGCTTTGTCAAAGGTTTCGCTATGCTGATCACGCTGGATCATTTAAGGCGATATGCCGTTGCGCGTAGTCTTTTCAAGCCGACTACACTGAAAGCCGCCTTCGATCGCATCCGTTTTGTCCAAGCTGATCCAATCCGTGCGCCAGCGCGTGCTCAAGACCTCATCCTGCGCCATCGCGCAAAAGATTACCGCGCCGGGGATCTCGAACGGCTGTATCCGAAGCTCGAGATCGAGGAAGACTTCTTCATCGTGTATGGGTTTATGACGAAGTCACTTCAGGCGTTAATGCATCCCCGTTCGGAAGTCGATGTGCCGGCTGAAGGACCTCGCGCGTGGCCTGCCGCACGCAGGAAGCTCGCGCAACTCGTGTTGGAATTTGTGCGGGAACGCGGGCAGGTGCACCCGCGCGAAGTGGATGATCATTTTTCTCACGGCAGCGTCAGGAATTATTGGGGCGGGTTGTCCAGCGCCACCACCCATTTGCTAGCGGCCATGCATTATCGCGGCATGCTGCGGATCGTACGGCGCGAGAACGGAATCCGGATCTATGCCGTTCACCAACACGGTCCGCCACCCACCGATTCAACTGCGCGCCGTGGGCGCATCGACAAGCTCGTTGATGCGGCTGTTCAGATCTATGCGCCATTGCCGAGCAAGTGTCTTGCAGACCTGGTCCGTCGACTGCGCTTTGCTGTTCCCCACTGGCATGGCCAACTGAAGGAAGCGCTTCAGCGGGCGAAACAACGACTTGCACGTGCGCATGTCGACGGTGTGGACTGGTATTGGCCGTCCGAAGAGAATCCAGTGCGTTACGCACCGCAGAATACGGTGCGTTTGTTGACTCCATTCGATCCTGTCGTGTGGGATCGCGACCGCTTCGAAATGTTCTGGGGCTGGCAGTACCGTTTCGAAGCCTACGTTCCCGCTGGCAAACGTCGGCTTGGTTATTATGCGCTGCCACTGCTTTACGGCGATCGGGTGATTGGATGGGGCAATCTTCGCGTAGAAGACGGGCAACTAAAGTCGGAGTTTGGCTACATAACCGCTCAACCACGTGATCGCTTCTTCAAGCGCGAACTCGACGCAGAACTAGAACGTATGAAGGCGTTTCTAGCCCTTGCTTAGGGTAGAGGCTGCAACTCGATCTCACCAAAATTCAACTGCAACGCGTCGCGCGCGACGTTGAGGAAATTATCGGCGGAATCGGTGAGCGCGACGTGAAGCTCGCCACGCTCGGTCGCGGGTGAGCGCAGCGATTCTCGATCCAGTACTTCCTGCACTGCAGTCGCGCAATTTGCCGCGGAATCGACGAGCGTGATTTCGTCTCCGAGCGCGCGTGCAATCGCGGTGCTGAGCAGGGGATAATGTGTGCAGCCAAGGACGAGCGTGTCGATTCCGTCAGTGAGCAGAGGCTCAAGATAACGGACAATGACGCGGTCGGTCACATCATCTTCGAGCAATCCTTCCTCGATCAAAGGAACGAGCAACGGACACGCGCGACTGCTCACGCGCACGTTGTTGTCGGTTGCGTGCAACGCTTTTTCGTACGCGCCGCTCCGAATCGTCGCCCGTGTTCCAATGACGCCGACGTGCTGGTTACGGGTTGCCTGCAATGCTGCTCGCGCACCCGGCTCGATCACTCCGATCACAGGGATTGAAAATTTCCTCGTCAACAGGGGTAGTGCGACCGATGAGACCGTGTTACACGCCACAACAAGCGCCTTGGCATTTTTTTGCATCAGCATATGCGCCAGCTCCAACGCATAGCGCTGTACGGTGTCCGGACTCTTTGGCCCGTACGGAACCCGTGCCGTGTCGCCGAGGTAAACAATTGTTTCGTTTGGGAGTATATCACGAAGCGCCTTGACGACCGTTAGTCCACCAACTCCGGAATCAAAAACGCCGATCGGTCGAGGGTTACTCATGCAGCGGGAACTTTGACGGTTTCAAGGGTTCGCCGCAAGCCAAGCATGGTAGGGACGGCGCGCTGTGCCGTCCGGACGCCGCAGCACGGCGTCCCTACCCATTTGCAAACGCGCTCCGCTTTCTGGATGATTGATCGCGATGGCTGAACTTCCCAAAAGGTACGATCCGAATGCAGTTGAACCGAAATGGTATCAACTCTGGCTGGAGAATCGCGATTTCGTAGCAAATCCGGAGTCTTCGAAGCCAGCGTTTTCGATCGTGATGCCGCCACCGAACATCACGGGCATGCTCACACTCGGCCATGTTTTGAACAATACGATTCAAGACATTCTCGCGCGTCGCGCACGGATGCAGGGATTCGAAGTCCTTTGGTTACCGGGAATGGATCATGCAGGAATCGGAACCCAGACCGCGGTGGAGAAATATCTGCGCAGGACCGAGAACAAAACGCGCCACGATCTCGGTCGTGAGGAATTCCTGCGACGAGTGCTGGAATGGCAGGACAAGCACGGCGGCATCATCATCGAACAGCTTAAGCGGCTCGGCTGTTCATGCGATTGGTCGCGCCAACGCTATACGCTCGATGACTCTTATGCCGCCGCTGTCCAAAAGGTTTTTGTTCAGCTTTACGACAAGGGCCTGATCTATCGCGGTCGCCGGATGATCAATTGGGATCCGGCGGCGCAAACTGCCGTTTCGGACGAGGAGGTCATTAGCAAGCCGCAGAAAGGGCATTTGTATTTCGTTCGTTACGAGATTGTGGAGGAACCAGGTCGCTTCCTCGAAGTCGCAACAACGCGGCCAGAAACGATCATGGCCGATACTGCGATGGCGTTTCATCCGGGGGACAAACGGTATGCCGACTTGTTAGGCAAACATGCCTGGCGTCCGCTCGCACGGGAGAAAATTCCAATCATTGCCGATGAAGCAATCGATCCGGAATTTGGGACGGGTGTGCTGAAGGTGACGCCTGCGCACGACACATTGGATTTTGAGATCGGTGAGCGTCACAATCTGCCGATCATTGACGTTTTAACTCCTGCCGGCCGTGTCAATTGCCCTGCGGTTCCAGAGTTGCACGGATTGGATCGCTTCGAAGCGCGGAAGAAAGCTGCGGAGCTGTTGGAGGCGAGGGGACTTCTGGCGAAAGCCGAACCATATGAGAACAACATCGGATTCAGCGACCGCAGCGACGTCCCCATCGAGCCGCGCCTCAGTGAGCAATGGTTCCTGCGCTACCCGAAAACAAAAGAAGCGCTGGCAGTCGTCCGCGATCACCTCATTCGTTTCTTTCCAGCGCACTGGGAAAAAGTTTACGCGCAGTGGCTCGAGAACATTCGCGACTGGTGCATCAGCCGACAGGTTTGGTGGGGACACCGGATACCGGCGTGGTACCGCAAGGAGAAATCCGAAATCCGAAATCCGAAGTCCGAAATTTATGTTGGCATCAACGCACCGCCTGATCCCGAGAATTGGGTCCAGGATGAGGACACCGTCGACACCTGGTTTTCATCGTGGCTGTGGGCCTACGAGACGATGGATTTGCCGACACGAAAGAAATTCTATCCGACTAGTGTGCTGGTAACTGGGCCGGACATCATTTTCTTTTGGGTGGCGCGCATGATCATCGCCGGGCTCGAGTTCAGGCCGGGGAAATCCAGCAAGATTGAAGACAACATTCCGTTTCACCACGTTTTCTTCACCAGCATCATCCGCGACAAACTCGGTCGGAAAATGTCGAAGTCGTTGGGGAATTCCCCCGATCCGCTCGAGTTGATTGACAAATACGGCGCCGACGGTTTGCGATTCGGTCTGATGCGTACAGCGCCTACGGGACAAGACATTCGGTTCGATGAGAAGCAAATCGAGGAAGGCCGGAACTTCGCGACAAAACTCTGGAACGTCGCGCGTTTTCGTCAGATGCACGGTGCGAGTGAGGCAACACCAAAAATCGACATTCAGTCGTTATCGATCTACGCCGTCGAAGTGCTCGCTCGATTGAATGAGACAATCGACGCAATCGAATCCGCGTATCGCGAATATCACTTCAACATGGTCGCCCAACATATCTACACCTTTGTCTGGAGTGATTACTGCGACTGGTTTGTTGAAGCGGCCAAGACTGACATTTTCGGCATCGATGAAGGGAAAAAGAGATCGGCCCTGGCAGTAATGGATCATGTACTCTCGGCGACATTGCGGTTGCTGCATCCCTTTATGCCGCATCTAACTGAAGAGATTTGGTCTTTATTGGGCCTTGGAAAGGAGTCGATTCAGTTTGCGGCTCCACCCGAAAAGCTTGCGTTAGACGCGGTGGCGGATGCGGACGTTGCAGAAAAGCGGCGACTCGCAAAATCAATCTACGAAACGGTTCAAGCTGGCCGAAACCTGAGATCGGAATCGAAGTTGGCGTCAAACAAAAAGATACGATTCATTTTACGTGCAAATGATAAATCGATTTCTGGGCAAATTCCCACGTTGAGTCGATTGTTAAATGCTGAGGAGGTAACGCTTGACCCAAAACACAAGGCGACGGCTGGCACTCCTTTAGCGGTCACTCCTCTAGGCGAAATTTTTCTCGCGATCGCTGCCGCGGATCAATTACGCGAACGTGAGCGACTGGACAAGGAAATTGCGAAGATCGAAGCCGAATCGCGAACGGTTGAGGCTAAATTGCAAAGCGCCCCGTTCGTAGAGCGAGCTCCAGCAGCAGTGGTCGAGGAGCACCGAAGGCGGCTTAACGATCTTATCGCGCAACTGACGAAGTTGAAGCAGGCGCGCGAAGGCCTGAATTAAAGATAACCTTCTGCTCGTCTACTTTGGCACCACGCTTTTGAAAAAATTCCTTCAGCTCCGGCGTGTAGAAAGTCTCGTCGTATTCCTGATTTAATTCGAGCCAGACGCGACCGCGTGATTTCAGATGCTTCGCCAGGTCATCCAAAAAGAATTCCCACTCAGGGACGCCCCAAAGTCCGGGCATCTTATGATTGTTGAAGCAAATCATGAAAGCGCTAATAACATCGAACTTTTGACCGAAGTTCGGGAGCGGATGAAACGCGTCGATTCGCTGAACGACGCGACGGACACCAAGGAGTTGCGTGATTTCCCGGAACATTGGCAGGCGATCCATGTCGAGGCCAATTCCGGAATGGCCCAGAAGCTGCGCGATGTAGAGAAAGTATCCTGCGCCGCAGCCTAGATCCAGAATCTGCCTGGGACGCGCCACGTCGAGTTCAAGCTGGCGAATCCGCCGGATGTTGATCCCAATCCAGCGGTCGAGATCTAAATACTTGGGCCAATCCGCGCCGGGATCCGCCACCGTGTATCGGCGCCGAATCTGTTCGAACTCGACAGGATCGATTGTCTCAATGACGCGCTTTGTCCCCAACTGGAAGCGGTTCGCGCGTAGCAATCTGAGCGTACGTTTTCTCGCGCTGGCCAGACTCTGGCCGTCGACCAGTTTTCGTATTTTATGGCGAAACTGCACAACTCACACCTTGTAGCGAAGCGCAACAATTTCAATTAAACTGTGGGAAGCAATTGCCATGGATGTTATAGCCACGCTCCTATGGAGCGTAAATTGTTCAGGAGTCCGCGATGAACGCCGCACAGCGCCGTGGCTACAGCGTTGTCTCTCAATGAGATTATTTTAAAGCCGCATGAGCACGTGGAAAAAACTGCTGTGGATTAGCGTAGCGGCCCTGGGCACTTGGGCTGTGGCAGTGCTTGCACTCTCACGCGGAGAACAGATCAGCGCTTTGTGGATCGTGATCGCCGGGTTTTGTGCGCTATCGATCAGCTATCGTTTTTACAGCAAATGGCTGGCCACCAAAGTGCTCGTTCTAAATGAGGAGCGCGCCACGCCTGCGGTTTTGCGAAATGACAACAAGGACTATGTGCCAACGAATCGCTGGATGGTGTTCGGTCATCATTTCGCCGCGATCGCCGGACCCGGTCCGCTGGTTGGTCCCGTCCTGGCTGCGCAGTTTGGTTTTTTACCTGGCACTCTCTGGATCTTGATCGGCGCAACTCTCGGTGGCGGTGTGCACGACATGATTGTTCTGTTCGCATCCATTCGGCGCGGCGGAAAAACGCTGGGACAAATGGTGAAGGAAGAAATCGGGCATGGCGTGGGTTTGCTCGCGCTTGTTAGCGTGCTCGCCATCATGATTATTCTGCTCGCGGTTCTTGCGCTAGTCGTGGTTCAGGCGCTGGCGCAAAGTCCCTGGGGCGTTTTCACGATTGCTGTGACCATTCCCATCGCTTTGATCATGGGGATCGCGTTGCGCACGGGGAAGGTGAGCGTTCTCGCGGTCACGATCTTTGGATTGCTGGGTCTGGCGTTCGGCGTTTGGGGCGGACAATTTCTCGGGCACTTTCCGGTGATTGAAGCGTGGTTTCATCAGGACCAGAAATGGCTGGCTTGGGCAATCATGATCTATGGACTTGCCGCGTCGATTTTGCCGGTTTGGATGTTGCTTACGCCGCGCGATTATCTCAGCACGTTTCTGAAGCTTGGCACGGTGGCGTTGCTCGCCCTCGCGGTCGTGCTGATCAATCCGACCCTGCAAATGCCCGCTATTACAAAATTCATTGATGGCAGCGGCCTTGTCTTCGCCGGGCCGGTGTTTCCCTTTGTGTGCATCACCATAGCTTGCGGCGCCGTTTCAGGGTTTCACTCGCTCATTGCTTCGGGCACGACGCCAAAAATGATCAGGCGTGAGTCGCGCATCCGCAGCATCGGTTATGGCGCGATGATAACGGAAATGATGGTCGCCTTGATGGCGATGATCGCGGCGTGCGTTTTGGAACCAGGA
>Ga0068859_100006713_pt1 | contig 11689 bp, 11 predicted proteins | sample KBSSwiS22_FD_66585 | JGI IMG/M metagenome (GOLD analysis project Ga0068859, IMG submission 66585) | Switchgrass rhizosphere microbial communities from Kellogg Biological Station, Michigan, USA - KBS Switchgrass S2-2 | ecosystem: Host-associated > Plants > Roots > Rhizosphere > Soil ... | reverse complement strand
AGATGCAAAAATATTGGTTGCCATGGTTAGTAGGTATGCCTGCGGAAACTTCAAGGGCTATCTGTTCGATGATATTTGGCGGTGTACTACAAACATTTCCAAAATTAAGAGTAGCTTTTGCACATGGTGGCGGAAGTTTTCCATTAACCATTGGCAGGATTGAACATGGTTTTAATGTGCGTCCCGATTTAGTTGCTATTGATAATGCCATTAATCCAAGGGACTATATCGGCAAATTCTGGATCGACAGTTTAGTACATGATGAAAAAGCGATGCACTATATCATTGATGTGATGGGAGCTGATAAAATTTGCTTAGGTAGCGATTACCCTTTTCCGTTAGGAGAGCATTACCCCGGAAAATTAATTGAAACCATGAATCTTGGGTACAGCCTCCTGCAGGAAAAAGAGCTGAAAGAAAAACTATTGTTTAAAAATGCAGGAGATTGGCTGGGTATCACTGTTTAGACCTTCTGTCCACCAATAATAAAATAAAGACCAGCGGCATCAGCAGCAATACGGCTGCATCAATCGGGTTAAATTTATCTGTCTTTAATAATTGTATAAAATGGCTGCCATGACTATATAATTGTTGTACGGTCAATATTCCAAAAAACCACACAAACCATTTAGGTCTTTTTAGTAAACCATAAATGCAAATGGTACAAATACCAATGAATAATGTGTGCCGCCAAACTGGTGTAGTATCAAAAGGCTGTACTGCGCCAACGGTATGATACAACATTGCCGCAAAGCCCAGCACTGCAAAAGCAATAAAAATTTTATGCCGCTGTTTAGAACCTGACATCAAAAAGATTTGGATAGTCTGAAATAATACCATCAACACCCAGTGCTTTTATTCTTTCAATCTCTTTTTTATCATTCACCGTCCATGGTATCACTTTAATATTTTGCTGATGACATTTTTTAACCAGTTCTTCATTTACTAAAATATAAGCAGGGCTGTAGGTGGTGGGTGTAAATCCTAATGCAGCAATTTGTTGTTCTAAAGTTCGCTTATCAAAATCTTCAATAAGCATTACGGTTTTTATTGCAGGATAGTGCTGGTGTAAATATTGCAGTGTTCTAAAATCGAAAGATTGGATGGTTACAAAATCTTCCAGTTGTTTTTCTTTAATAACAGCCATCAGTAGTTCCACAAATTCTGCCGGTGCAGGATGATAGATATTATCGGTGGCAGGCATGGTTTTGGTTTCGATATTAAAATACGGGAATGGTCTTCTTCTTGTCATCATATCCTTCTTTACTGCATCAAACACATCTGCCAGCAAGGGTTTTACGGCTTTCATTTTTTGCTGCTCCGGAAAACGGGGATGTGGTTTCATCCCTACATCATATTTGATGATGGAATCATAGTCCATTGTAAACATGTTATACTTCTTCTCGTCTTTTTCATCTATAAAACTACCATCGGGCTTTGTGGTTATTTCATGATTAAAAAATGGTTCGTGAGAGAGAAAAGCTTTTTTGTCTTTGCTGAAACAGATATCCATTTCCAAAGTGGTTACCCCTAATCCTAAAGCATTCAGCATGGCAGGAATGGTATTTTCCGGCATTAAGCCACGGCAACCACGATGGCCTTGTTTATCAAAAAATCCCAAAGCCCCTAAATCCCCTGAAGGGGACTTTTGCAGTACGCTGTTCATAGAAGTGTTTTTTTTCGATGAAGAACAGGCAATGAAAACCGTTAGTGCTAAGAATATAGAAAAGTATTTCATATTGGCAGGGTGCTTTGTTGAATAGCAGTACAAATGTATCCAGAAAGTTTTGGATGTAGTTGCATTTACAGCTCTGCAAAAACTAGTAACAGAAAATTAACCTGCTACAATTTCCTGTATTTGCGTAGGCGCCAGGTTGGCATTACGCATGGCGATAGCTCTTACTGCATTGCCGGCAAATTCTTCAAAAGCTTTTTTGCTGATGGCGTCATCACTCACCATTACGGGTACCCCAAGATCGCCACCTTCACATATACTTTGTACGATCGGTATTTGTCCAAGGAAGGATAATTCAAATTCTTCTGCTAAATTCTTGCCGCCATCTTTTCCAAAAATGTAATATTTATTACCGGGCAATTCTGCAGGAGTGAAGTAGCTCATATTTTCCACTAAGCCAATTACCGGCACTTTTAATTGCGCCTGTCCAAACATGGCCACACCTTTTTTTGCATCAGCCAATGCCACCAGTTGTGGTGTGGTAACCACGATAACACCCGTTACAGGAACAGTTTGCACGATAGTTAAATGAATATCACCAGTGCCCGGCGGCATATCAATCACCAAATAATCCAGTTCGCCCCAATCCACATCGCTTACAAACTGGCGGATGGCGCTGCTCACCATTGGCCCACGCCAAACCACAGCCTGCTTTTCATCTATCAGCAAGCCAATGCTCATTATTTTAATACCAAATTTTTCAATCGGTACAATCATTCCTTTACCTGTGCCATCATCCTTCATCAATGGCCTTTCACCACGTATGCCGAACATAATGTGCTGGCTGGGCCCGTAAATATCTGCATCCATCAACCCCACTTTAGCGCCGCCGGCAGCCAGTGCCAGTGCAAGGTTGGCACTTACGGTACTTTTACCCACACCACCTTTACCACTAACTACAGCAATGATATTTTTTACACCACTTAAAATTGTTTTGGCATCTTTACGGTTACTGCTGGTGTTGGCAGTAAAGTTCACATTTACAACAGCCTCCTTATTCACCAGTATTTTAATTGCATTTTCACTCGCCATCCGCATCATGTCCTTCATGGGGCAGGCAGGCGTGGTAAGTACAATGGTAAAAGACACCTTATTACCATCAATTTGTATGTCCTTCACCATGTTCAGGGTAACCAGGTCTTTACCAAGGTCGGGCTCCTGTACATTGCTCAGCGCCTTCAGTATATCTTCGTTTGTCATCGTTCAATTATTTGTTAAAAATCCAGCAGAAATGCAAATTTAAACACTCATGCCTTTACTTTGTTTATTAAATTGGGAATACGGTTCAGTTATCTTGTTCCGGGGACGGAAACTGGTGAACCAGTGACATATTAAAAGTGGCGGTTGAATTTGTGAATGGTGAATTGTCAATGGTGACTTATTGACCATTCACAATTGACAATTCACGTTTAACACTAACTGCAGCGAAAGCCATATTTTGTATTTTTTGTTTCCAGCATTAAATAATAATTTAGCATCGTTGCCCGTTATTTTTCAGCAGTATACCCATATTGAGACCGCTAAATACAAAAATTCATAAATGCGCAAATTTTTACCCATACTCTTTATTTGTTGTCTTGTAAAACCTGTGCAAACTAAAGCACAGTTTGAATCTTTTAAAGATTCGGTGGTACAGTTATACGGTATTGTTATGACGGCAGATAGCCTGAAAGGGCTGGAAAGTGTGAGCGTGATGGTAAAAGGCCAGAACAGGGGAACTGTTACTAACGAAAAAGGAGTATTTAGTATAGTAGTGTTAAAAGGTGATGAAATTGAATTCACCAGTGTGGGATACAAACCTAAATCTTTTTTTGTACCTAAGGATCTGCCGGGTAACCAGCAAAGTGTGATACAACTGATGGTGAATGATACTGTTTACCTGTCTGCCACCATTATAAAGGCAAGGCCCACCAGGGCGCAATTTGAAAGGGATTTTTTAAACAATCCCGTGCCTGACGATGATATTACCATAGCCCGTAAAAATAATGATGTGGCCACACGCAGGCTTTTGGTGGCTAATATGCCATTGGATGGAAGAGAGGCCAGCAGCCAATATTTAAGACAAGCGAGTACTAAAGCTTATTATGCCGGGCAGGTAGCTCCGCAAAATATTTTTAATCCTTTTGCATGGGCAGAATTTATTAAAGCATGGAAAAGGGGAGATTTTAAAAAGAAGAGCAGTACTACATCTTCTTCCTCATCATCTACTGCACCTTCTACAACACCCACACCTAACGATATTTATAAGCCGAGGCATTAACCCCTCCGCCCCTGAAGGGGAACTTTATCTTAGCGGAGATTATTGCGAAGATTGAAGGAGATATGTTTTAAATATTTTAACCCTGAATTTTTTATTTTCCGCAAAACGGGACAAGCTGTGTAAATTCGTGCCATCAAGAGATTAAATAAATGATATGAACGCTTCGGTAAATTCCCCCTTCAGGGGGGTAGGGGGTAGAGGTAACATTTTTATCATCGGTTTTATGGGTAGTGGCAAATCTTATTGGGGTAAATTATGGGCTGCCGAAAGTGGTTTACAGTTTTTTGATCTTGACGGGTTGATAGAAGATGAAGAACAAAAAACGGTTGCCGAAATTTTTGAACAAAATGGAGAAACGTATTTCAGGCAGCGGGAAACAGCCGTGTTAAAAACATTTGCTGAAAAAACAAATTGCATTGTAGCCTGTGGCGGCGGTACCCCCTGTTTTAATGATAATATGCAATGGATGAATGACAATGGCATAACAGTATATCTTGCTGCAACACCCAGCGATATTTTTAAAAGGGTGATCACCGAACAGGCAAAGCGACCATTGATAAAAGATTTTTCTCCGGATGAATTATTGCACTTTATCGAAAACAAATTAAAGGAAAGAGCACCTGTTTATACTACTGCAAAAATAATTTTACCCGTTTCGGGTATAACTACCGATACCATCAATACAATAAAATGAACAGAAATTTTTTAATAGCCGGTGCTTTACTGGCTGCCACAGCTGTTATTTGCGGTGCATTTGGCGCTCATTTTTTAAAAACAAGATTAACCATTGAAAGTTTGCAAACTTTTGAAACGGCTGTACGGTACCAGTTTTACCACGCCTTTGCTTTACTGATTGCTGGCATGTTGTATAAAGATTTTGCAAGTGGTTTATTAAAATGGGCCGGGTATTTTTTTGGAACAGGCATTCTTTTATTTTCTGGTTCCCTGTATGTTTTATGTGGCGTACAAAACATGCGGTGGATCGGTGCTATTACACCATTGGGTGGCTTGTGCTTTATAACCGGTTGGCTTTTGTTAGCTATGGCCTGTGCCAGGAAAAATTAAAAATTTTCAATAGCACGGAATAGTGTGACCAATGTGCCATTATTATTTTCGATGGAGAACTTAATGTGAATATCATCCATCCTTTTTTGCATATTCTTTAAGCCATTACCAAACTGGCGTAGTTTTTCAAAATTAATTCCGGTGCCGTTGTCATGTATCAGCAGTTTTAACCCGCCTGGTTCTCTTTGCAATGTAATGGATACCTCTGTAGCTTTGGAATGCTTGAGTACATTGTTCAGTGCTTCTTTAATCACTAAAAAAACATTCCTTCTTATTTCCCCGCTTACAACAATATTGGGCAGGTTTTCAGGAAGGGTGATCTTGCAGTGAATACCGCTGTCTTCAAAATATTCCAGGGAATAGCTGCGGATATAAGCAACCATATTGCCCAGCGAATCATTGCTGCTGCTCATACTCCAGATAATGGCATTCATTTTATTCAGCAACTCATTTGCAGAAGAAGATATTTTTTCAATTTCAGGAATTGATGTTCCTCCAATGCGGCTTTTTGCCAACTCGCTGTACAGGCGAATGGTGGTCATACCAGCACCAAGGTCGTCATGCATATCGGCACTTATCCTGTTGCGTTCTTCCTGCTGTGCTTTTATTATAGCGATCTTTTTTTCAAAATCCTTTTTTTCCACATCCATCTTTAATGCCTCCTGTTCTTTTATACGTTCAATTAATTCCCTTCGGTTTTTATAGGTTAAACCTAAAAGAAAAGAAGCCAGTGCAAATACCAATCCTATATCGTGATAAAAGAGGGCATGAGTAAAAATATTTGTGGCAGGTATTTTAACCAGTATAAGTATGAATGAAATAATATTGAAAAATATATTGAATGCGCTGCCCACTGCTAAATATATTATTAACCGCCCCTTTTGTTTAAATGCAATAACGATGAATACAATACCCATAGCCAGCATAATTACTTTCATCAGGTTTTCCAGCAGCTGTTCAATTATAAACCAGCCGGTAAAATAATGGATAAGCGTAAAAGCCAGTAAAAGCACTAATAAAAATTTCTCTTCTATCTTAAATATTTTATCCAGCGTGGTATAATTATTTTTTGTATCCAAAAAATACCGGCTGAAACCCAGGTAAAAAACATTACCCACTATCAATAAAAACAGGTCTAAGTAGCCGCTAAAAAAACTGGTAAAACTACCCCAGGCGCCACCTTGCAGCGCCAGTAAAAGTATTAGTAAAAACATGCAAACGGCATAACCGATGTAGTATAAAAATTCTTTTTTACTGGTGAGGATATAATTTACGCTGATAAAAAGTATCATCATAAAAAGCAGGCCACTGAGTAAAAATCCAATATTCCGTAAGTCTTCAAGCCGGTCGTAGAATACCGCTTTATAGGCTTTCCAGTAATGCGTACTAATAAGCTGAGGTTTAAACACATTATACTCATGCCTGCAAAAATTAAGTTTAACTAAAAAAACTTTCTTTTCACCCGGTGCCACCACAAAGTTGCAATACCCTTCTTTAGATCCGTCATTCACATATACTATCTTGTTATCTGCCGTAATATGATAATACAATATCTTATCGAAAACTATACCGGGGAAAAGATAGATTGAGTCTGCAGTAGTATGGCTGTTAAACAAAGCAATTTTTAAATACAAAGATTTTGAAACCAGGCGTGCAGGTAGAAAAGGTGTAAACTTCCTGAAGATTGCTCTTGTAAAGGGCACAAAATTTTGCTGGCTGATATTTTCAAGGTTAGCCACTTTGTTACTGTCGAAAAAAACAAGTGTTGTATTGAATGCCATTGTGGAGTCTCTGATAGCAGCAATATCTACATAATTACTATCAGCTACTGTTTGGCCCTGCACAGCCAGGCGTACTAAAATAAAAAGGGCAATAAGAGAATGTTTCTTAAGCATCCGACAGTTTGTGACCAAACCTACACAATTTTTTTAATATAAATAACAGGTTAGGCCATTAGGCTTGTTTATGCAGTAATGGTTTTCTTTATCTTTGTTGCTAATGGCTAATAAATCAAAATCTGTAAAATCAAAAGCAGCTAAACCTGAGCAGTTGAAACAGGAGAAGGAAGAAACCGTGGAAGTAAAACAATTGCTGCAGGATGAACGTACTCATAAAATTGCAGGCAGTATTTTACTGCTGATGGCAATCTTACTTTTTATAGCCTTTACCTCTTTCCTGTTTACCTGGGCCGAAGACCAGGATAAGTTCAGCTACCGCATGTTGCTGGCCAATGATATCAAAGTACAAAACCTGCTGGGTACATTTGGCGCCTTTATTTCCGAAATTTTTGTACGCAAGGGTTTTGGTGTAGCCAGCTATCTTATCTGCACTTTATTTTTTGTGGTTGGAGTCAACTTGTTTTTTGGTAAAAAAGTTTTTTCTGTTGTCCGCAATATTAAATACCTGGTTGTTGGGTTGCCGGTAATAAGTGTTACTGCAGCAGTTATTTTCAATAAGCAGGCTTTTCCATGGGGAGGCGCTGCGGGAGATATGCTAAAAAACTGGTTGTATAATGTTATTGGAGAAGTGGGCACAATAGGTGTTTTAGCGGTGGCGGTATTGTCTTACATCATCTGGCGTTTTAACCCGGTATTCAGGTTGCCTTCAAAAAAAGATATCATTGCCCCGGAAATAAGCAATGTTTCCACTACAGAAGAAAAAAGTACAGCCGCACTACCAGCAGATGAAAATGTAACAGCAACAGCTAAAATAAATGCATTAAAAGGCGAAGGGAATATTTTAATTACACCTCCTGCGGATAATACCAAACTGAACCATGAAATTACTTTGATAGAAAAAGAACCGGTTGAGGAAGAAGATGAGGAGGAGGAAATTGAAGATACGCATCATGAAATGATAGTGCCCGAAGAAGAAATAAAACCTGTTATTGTAACACCTAAAGTAAAAGACAAAAATTTAGAGCCGCTGGAGTTGGAGATCAAAACTGTTCCTGATGAAATTGAAGAGGAGGAAATTGTGCCCGTTAATCCCAAACTTCCGAATGCAAAACCTTATGATCCCATACTGGACCTGAGGGATTATAAATATCCTACGCTTGACCTGCTGGAAAATCATGGCAGCGATAAAATTGTACAGGATACCAACGAACTGGAGAATAATAAAAACCAGATCATCAATACACTTAAGAATTACGATATCCAGATACAGAAGATATCAGCAACGGTAGGCCCAACAGTTACTTTGTATGAGATCATTCCTGCGGCAGGTGTACGTATCTCCCGTATTAAAAACCTGGAAGATGATATTGCATTAAGCCTTGCCGCATTAGGTATCCGTATCATTGCACCTATTCCTGGTAAAGGCACCATCGGTATAGAAGTACCCAATGCAAAAAAATCGGTGGTAAGCATGAAGACTTTATTATCTGCTGAAAAATTCCAAAACAATAACTTTTCATTGCCGATAGCCATTGGTAAAAAAATTGATAACGAAAATTTCATTGTCGATCTTACCACCATGCCGCACCTTTTAATGGCGGGTGCTACAGGCCAGGGTAAATCAGTTGGGCTAAATGCCATTTTGGTTTCGCTGTTGTATAAAAAACATCCATCGCAATTAAAATTTGTTTTGGTAGATCCTAAAAAAGTGGAGCTGAGTATTTATAAAGCTATTGAAAAACATTTTTTAGCTAAACTACCCGGCGAAGAAGATGCCATCATCACCGATACCAAAAAAGTGGTGCATACACTAAATGCCTTGTGCATTGAAATGGATAACCGCTACGACCTGTTAAAAGAAGCAGGTTGCAGAAACATACGGGAGTACAATGAAAAATTTGCTGCCCGTAAACTTAATCCTGAGAAGGGCCACCAGTTTTTACCATTCATTGTTTTAGTAGTGGATGAATTTGCAGACCTGATAATGACTGCAGGTAAAGAAGTGGAAATGCCCATTGCACGTTTGGCACAGTTGGCAAGGGCTGTAGGTATTCATTTAATTATTGCTACGCAAAGGCCTTCGGTGAATATTATTACTGGTACCATTAAAGCCAACTTTCCGGCACGTATTGCATTTAAAGTGAGCAGTAAAATAGACAGCCGTACCATTTTAGATGCCGGCGGTGCCGAACAATTGATTGGTAAAGGAGATATGCTTATCAGTTATAATGGCGAACTGGTGCGCTTGCAATGTGCTTTTGTTGATACGCCTGAAGTAGATAAAATTGTTGATTTCATTGGTGAACAGCGTGGCTACCCGCAAGCATTTCTATTACCGGAATATATTGATGAAAAAGAACTGGAAGCCAAAGGTGCAGATCTTACCGATCGTGATTCTTTATTTGAAGATGCCGCAAGATTAATTGTTGCCAGCCAGATAGGCAGCACTTCATTGTTGCAACGGCGGATGAAACTGGGTTACAACCGTGCCGGCCGATTGATGGATCAACTGGAAGCGGCAGGGGTCGTAGGCATGAACCAAGGGAGTAAAGCAAGGGACGTCTTAATAAAAACAGAAGCTGATTTGCAGCAGATATTTGATACGTTAATTTAAGAATCGTGAGTAGTGAGACGTGAGGCGTGAGTAGGGCGATGCAACCTAATAGATAAAACATAAGTCTGATGTTGGTTAGGATTTTATTTACGAACCAAATCAAAGTTTATGTTTTTACAATTAGCGCATACCAGGCTGGATGTTTTTATTACGGGTAAAAATCTTGTTTTATCATGTTACAGACTCTCAAAGTTATTGCCACCTGACGAACGGTTTAATATGACACAACAGTTAAGAAGAGCAGCACTTTCAATTCAACTTAATATTGCCGAAGGCAGCTCAAGAAAATCTGCAATAGAAAGAAGAAGGTTTTATGAAATATCAAGAGGTTCATTAATTGAAATAGATACGATTTTTGATCTGGCAGAAGCTTTAGAGTATTTTAAAAAAGAAGACCTGGCAGTAACCGGAACATTGGTAGTAAAAACTTATCAAATGCTTAGCAAAATGATCATTTATTAAACCTATTAAAGAGAGATGACTGACGATTCACTACTCACGACTCACTTTTCACGTCTCACGACTGACGGTTCACCACTCACGTCTGACGACTCACAACTCACGATACATGTCTAAATTTTTAATCGTTGGTCTTGGTAATATTGGTAGCGAATACGCCAACACCCGCCATAATATTGGCTTTGATGTATTATACGCATTTGTAAAAAAACATAAATGCAATTTTGAAGTAGGTCGCCTGGCTTACGTAACCACAGTAAAATGGAAAGGAAAAGTAATTGTGTGTATTTGCCCCACCACGTATATGAACCTGAGTGGTAAAGCTTTTAAATACTGGATGGATAAAGAAAAAGTGCCACTGGAAAATACCTTGACTATTGTAGACGAAGTAGCACTCCCTATTGATAAAATAAGGTTGCGACCCGGCGGTAGTGCCGGCGGGCATAATGGCTTAAAAGACATCCAGCAAACATTGGGTACCGATATGTACCCTAAATTACGCTTCGGCATCGGTAATAATTATCCGAAAGGCATGCAGGCAGATTTTGTGCTGGGCAAATGGCTTAAAGCAGAAGAACCAACCGTTTTATTGAAAATTGAGAAGTGTATTGATATTATAGAAAGTTTTATTACAACAGGTATTGATCAAACCATGACCACATATAATAACCTGTCCATAAAACCATAACTGGTGTCTGATCTACACATTGTTGTTTTTTATATGCTATTTACCTATATTCGCTCTTGAAACCCATCCCTCTAAAAAAGCACTAAATGAAGATAATTTGTGTAGGCCGCAATTATGCGGATCACGCCAAAGAGCTTGGCAACGACATACCAGAAGAGCCGGTGATTTTTATGAAGCCGAAAAGTGCATTGCTGCAGAGCCATACACCTTTTTATTACCCGGAATTCAGCAACGAACTGCATTATGAATGTGAGCTGGTATTGCGTGTATGCAAGAACGGTAAATACATCCAGGAAAGGCATGCTTCTAACTATTATAACGGCATTACGGTAGGTATAGATTTTACTGCACGTGATATACAGGATGAGCTAAAGAAGAAAGGGCTGCCCTGGGAAAAAGCAAAAGCATTTGATAATTCGGCAGCGGTAGGAAAATTCGTTGACATTACTCCCGGTTTCAATAAAAAGAACATCAACTTTAGCTTTTATAAAAATAAGGAACTGGTGCAGCAGGCCAATTCCAACCAAATGATCTTCAATTTTGAATTTATCATTGCACACATTTCAAATTTCTTTTTTTGAATATCGGCGATCTTATTTTTACCGGAACCCCCGCAGGTGTAGGTGAATGTGTAGTGGGTGATGAACTGGAAGGCTTTATTGAAGATGACAGCTTATTAAGTTTAGAGATCAAATAACAGTTATAGATCACTACAAGGAAAAAGCCGTCCCGACTTATCGGGATGGCTTTTTTGTCGACACTAACAATCGTTATCTTACATTTGCCCGATAGTTGACTGTCATGATCAATCCCGATATTTTATTGAAAGCATACCGCCTGATGTGCACAGCTAAAGTAATGGCTGAAACGTATGAATCGAACCGCAGCATTTGCAAATATGTTCATTCTACCTCGCGCGGACATGAAGCCATACAACTGGCTACCGCTTTCCAGTTACTGCCTTGTGATT
>Ga0068859_100006705_pt1 | contig 11694 bp, 6 predicted proteins | sample KBSSwiS22_FD_66585 | JGI IMG/M metagenome (GOLD analysis project Ga0068859, IMG submission 66585) | Switchgrass rhizosphere microbial communities from Kellogg Biological Station, Michigan, USA - KBS Switchgrass S2-2 | ecosystem: Host-associated > Plants > Roots > Rhizosphere > Soil ... | reverse complement strand
AATAGAGGCGGCGAGTCGCGGAAGCTTCGACTCGCCGCCCTTCCCCGATACGGTCGTCGCCCCGTTCAGGAGTGACCCTTCTGGACGACGGCACCGACCTCGGCGAACGAGGGCGCCTCATGCTCCTTCGCGGCGAGGCTCTCCTGGCGGCCGGGACGAATCGTCACCGCGACGCCGTTGCTCGTCCGGATCCTCGAGAGGAACCTCTTCTCGCCGTAAACGTTGAACCTCACGAGGGGGGTTCCGATCTCGTTGGCCTGGCTCGACAGGGCGATCGCGGCCGTCGAGGAATCCGCGCTGCGGACGCGCACGGTGTTCGGAGAGAGCCGGTCCACCTCGAACCGGTACTCCCCGGCCGGGAAGACCGTGTCGCCCATCGCGAATGCGAACGGCACCTGGGTGACGACCGTCTCGCCGGCGCGGGCGGCGACGGCACCGACGAGAGACGCGATCAGAATGCTGTTGATGGCTGCGATCCGGATGAATTGCTTGCGGATGTTCATGGCGGCCTCCTTTTGGCTTTGTTTGCCCTTCGAGGGATCCATAACGAAGGCGCCACGGCTTGTTACGCGGAATCGACGCTTCGGATAAAGTTCTTTCCGTGGGTGGGAAGTGGTTTTCGACCACGCAATGGAGCGTGGTGCTTCGGGCCGGGTCGGGGGAGGCCGAGCATGCGGCCGCCCTCGCGACGCTTTGCCAGGTGTACTGGCGCCCGGTCTACTCCTACATCCGGTGCCGCGGGCACGACGCGGAGGCCGCCCGCGACCTCACCCAGGGTTTCTTCGCCGCCCTTCTCGAGCGGCACGGGCTCGAGGCCGCGCGCCGGGACAGGGGGCGATTCCGCGACTTCCTCCTGGCCTCCGTCAAGAATTTCCTCGCGCACGAGCGTGACCGGGACCAGGCGCTGAAGCGAGGCGGGGGCCGAGAGCTCGTCCGCATCGACCCCGATCCCGAGAGCTCGTTCGCCGGGGTCCCGGAGCCCGCGACCCACGAAACGCCCGAGACGATCTTCGAGCGGCGCTGGGCGCACACCGTGCTGGATCAGACGATGCTCGACCTCGAGGAAGACATGGAGCGCGCGGGGAGCGCCGCCAAGTTCGCGACCCTCCGCCCCTACCTCGTGAGCGACACGGAGCCGCCCTATTCGGATCTCGCGCGAGAGCTGAAGATGACGGAGACCGCGGTCCGGGTCGCGTTGCATCGGTTGCGGCAGCGTTTCGGCGGTGCGCTTCGCGATCGGGTCGCCCAGACGCTCGAGGACCCGAGCCGCGTCGAGAACGAGCTGCGCTATCTCATCGGCCTGGTGGGACGGTAATCGCGGCCGGCTTCAATGCGCCGGCGTCTCCGCGACCTGCTCGATCCAGTTGAGAATCTCGACGACGCGATCGCCGGGAAACTGGGGTGCTACGGGCCGGACCGCGAGGAAGCGCTGGCCGTCGGGACCGAACGTCAGATCGACGATCTGGCCGGGGATCTTCAGGACATCCTTCGGCGGCGCGACCACGATCCCGTTGCCCGCGTGCGACAGGCGGACCGAGACCAGCCAATTCTCCCCGCCCGCATCCCGGTGGAAGACCAGCTCGTCCCCGTCGGGAGACCACCGGGCGTCGTAGCCGCCGTCGTGCGAGATTTGCCACCGGCCTTCGCCGGTAGACGGCCGGACGTACACCTCCCGGCGGCCCGACACCTCCGCGTCGTAGGCGATCCAACGACCGTCGGGCGACACGTACGGGCGCCCGGGCAGGACCTCGCCGATGTCCGTGATCCGCCGCCGCGCCGGCTCGCCGTCGAGCCGCGTGAGATAAAGGCCGTCCTCTCCCTGTTCGACGATGCCGGCTCCGTCGCCGGCCCGGCAGGCCCAGGCCCCCACACCGTTGATGTCGAGCCCGAGGCTGCGTGCCTCGCCCGTGCCGTCCGCCGCCGTTTCGTACAGCCGCGAGACCCCGCCGCCTCCGGCGTCGGAAGCGACGAGCAGCCGGCGCCCGTCGGGATACCAGCCGCGCAGCAGGCAATTCCCCACCGCTCGCGCGCGCACCGAGGAGCCTCGTGCGAAGTCGTAGACGACGACGGTGTCGGTCGCGCCGAACACGGTGGACGCCACCTTCGTGCCGTCCGGAGAGAGAAACGGAGAGTAGTAAGGCTCGAGAGGAGCTCCGATGGGCGTGGTGTTTCCCCGCCGGTCGAGCCAGACCATCTCGTTGCGTTGGATGTCCGGTCCGCCGGGGACGAAGACGAGCGCGCCGACATCCGTAGCGACGGCGAACTGCGCGGCGCCGCTCCCCGGCTCGGTCATCACATCGGCGAGCACCTTCACCGGGGTCCCCCGGATCTCGCCGGCGCGAAGATCGAAGGGCACGGCCCAGATCGCTCCGTCCCGCGCGTAAACGATGTGGCCGTTCGGCAGATACCGCGCGAACGATCCACCGCGCAGCAGCGTCGTCCAGGTCTTTTTCTCCAGATCGAGCAGGGCGATCTCGCCCTGATCGAACGACGTGATCCCTTCCTTCTTGATGGTGAAGAGGAGGTGCCGGCCATCGGGGAGCGCGGCCGGCCAGCGGTGGGAGACCTCTCCTTTCGACGCGTCGGGCACGGTGAGGGTCTCGACCGTGCCCCCGTTTTCCCCCACCCGCATCAATCCCGCCGTCGCCGCCGAAGAAAACACGATCCCGCGCTCGGTCCAAACCGCCCCTTTCGTCCCGCCCGGGCTCGCGTTCTCGGCGATGAGGGTGGGCTCTCCGCCGGCGACGGAAACCTTGTAGAGGCCGACGCTCGAAAATCCGAGCCACTTTCCGTCGGGGGAGAAGAACGGGTCCCAGATGCCTTGCAGCGTTTCGGGGGCGCTCAGGCATCGAACGGCGCGAAGCTCGTCGGCGCGGCGCAGGCAGATCGCCCACGGGAACCCCGGCTTCTGGGACACCTTTCCGAAGTAGGCGATCGTCATGCCGTCGGCGGAAACCGCCACGCTCGAGTGATCCAGGGCCGGATAGCCCGGGATCGCTGGATCGGTCACTTCGAACTTCACGACTCCGCGAGGACGTGCCTCCTGACGGGAGCTCGGGAAGCGAGCCGCCGTCAGGGCGATCGCGACCATGACGGCGAGGCCGGCGAGAGCCCAGGGGAGGATTCCCGCGAGGCGGCGGGGTCGGGCGTACGTCGCCGCCACGGCGCCGGACGACGTCCATTCGCGAGCGTCGCGGATGCGCTCGAGCTCGATCAGGACGTCGCCGGCATCGCGAATCCTGCGTCGTGGATCCTTCTCCAGGCATCGCGCCACGAGCTCGCGCAGGCGCGCGGGGGTGCGGGCCGGAAGCGCTTCCCAGGTCGGGTCCCTCTCGATGACCTTCGCGAGGATGTCCGTCGCCGTCTCCCCTTCGAAGGCCCGTTCTCCCGTGAGGCACTCGTACAGCACGCATCCGAGCGACCAGATGTCGGTGCGCCGGTCCACCGGCCGCCCGCGCGCCTGCTCGGGGCTCATGTAGGACGCGGTGCCCATGACCGTCCCCGGCGTCGTGTGATGCGCGCTGACCGTCGGCGAGAGCTCGAGATCCACGGCCGGACGCTCGCCGTCCAGGGCCTTCGCCAATCCGAAATCGAGGATCTTCGCTTTCCCATCGGGGGTGATCACGACGTTCGCGGGCTTGAGGTCGCGGTGCACGACGCCGGTCTCGTGGGCGGCTTCGAGTCCTTCGGCGATCTGCGCGGCGATCCTCACGGTCTCGTCGATCGGAAGCGGACCGGACTTCAGGCGCTCCGCGAGCGAGCGGCCCTCGACCAGCTCCATGACCAGGAAGTGCACGTCGTCGATGTCCTCGAATCCGTAGATCGCCGCGACGTTCGGGTGGTTGAGCGATGCGGCCACGCGCGCCTCGCGGTGGAACCGTGCGATGCGCTCGGGATCGTTCGCCAGCTTCGCCGGGAGGACCTTGATCGCAACTTCGCGGTGGAGACGCTCGTCACGAGCCCGGTAGACCTCTCCCATGCCGCCGCGTCCAAGACGGGACAGGATCCGGTACGACCCGATCTGCTCGTTCACCGGAACCAACGAGTCGAGCCCGAGCTCGAAGAGACACTTCGGACACGGCCGGCCGGCGGGCCGCTCGGTGCCGCACGTCGCGCAGCGCGCTGTCGATTCCACGGCGGATGTATACCTCTGGAGCCCCGGATTTTACAGGCCGCGCCGGAGGTTACTCCATCACCATCGCCATGACCTCCGACGGCGTGAGAGATCGCCCGCTTGCCACCAGGGCGTCGAGCGCGTCCTGGGGAACCGCCGCCTTGAGCGCTTCGATGCGCTCGGAGATTCCCGGTGCCATGGGGTGCGCGACGACGACGCCGGCACGTTCCGACATCGCCTGCGCCAAGGCGACGATTTGCACCGCGCGCTCGACGCGGCCGGCCGCCGCCTCGCGCGGGCTGCCGTTGTCGTCATAGGCCCGCAGGGCGCGCACGAACCAGCGCCGGGCCTCCGGCAGATCCTCCGTGGCGAGCGCGGTCCAGCCGAGCTCGCACAGCACGCGCGCGACTTCGGGCTGATCGCCGACCGTGGGGACGGCGGATCTCGAACGATGGACCTTGGTGCCGGATTGCGGGACAGTGGATTTTGAGTCGTAGAAAACGAAGCAACAAATCAAAGTTTTGTTAATTCGTTGCCTTATTTCATTTAATTCGGCCTCGATGTGTAGAACCACGTTGCTTTAAGGCCCAAAGGGTTCCATAGAGCGCGACGTGATCTCGCTTCGCAAGAGGAAGATGGCGCCGAGGCGAGATGTACCTCGGTTCACGACGCTCGCACTCGCGGCGGCTGCGCTGTTGGTCGCCGTGGGGCGTCCCGCTTTCGGCGGAACCGCATCCTTGGCCTGGGACCCTGTTCCAGACCCCGATGTGAACGGATACCTCGTTTATTACGGAACCGCGACGGGCGTGTACACACAGTCTGCCAACGTGGGCAACGTGACGCAGACGACGATCTCTGGTCTCACCGACTGCACGAACTACTTTTTCGCCGTCAAGGCCAGCGACACGAGCGGGAATCAGAGCACGTCGTACTCGAATGAGATCCAGGGCTGGCCGCGTCCTGTCGTGGCCTCTGCCACGCCCTCCGCAGCCGAGCAGGGGCGGACGTTGACGCTCACGATCGCGGGATCGAACTTCAGAGTGGGGGCCACGCCGCTCTTCTCCCGCGCCGGGATCACGGTCAACTCGGCGACCGTAAGCGCCTGCGGACAGCTCACGCTCAGCGTCACCGTTGGGAACACCGCCATGGTGGGAGCCTCCGACATCTCCGTGACCAACTCTGACGGTACGTTCGGCACGGGGACGGCGGTATTCACCGTTCAGGGGGCCACCGCTCCCACCGTAGCCTCGACCAGTCCGGCCGACGGCGCCGCCGGAGTCTCGATCGCCGTGACTCCCCACGTGACCTTCGGCGAGGCGATGCTCAGGGCGTCGATCACCACGACAAGCGTCAGGCTCCTCGACAGCACCGGCGCGGCCGTCTCGCAGCGCGCCGGGTCGCCGTCGCTGTCCGCCAACGGGCTCACGGCGACCATCGCGCCCGCGACCGACTTGATGCCAGGCGAGACCTACAGGATTCAGGTCGTCGGAGGCGCGTCGGGCGTTCTCGATATCGCGAATCACGAAATGGGGAGCACGTTCACGCACACGACCGGATTCACAACGGCTTCCGACACGCTTCCTCCGTCGATCACGGGGGTCGGGTCGTCGGCCGTAGGCTCGACGACCGCGACCATCACGTGGACCACCAACGAGGCTTCCGATAGTCAGGTTTTCTATCGCAAGACCGGGGCGACGACCTACCAGAACACGTCGATCGACGGGACCCTCGTGACGAGCCACAGCGCGCCCCTCGCGGGTCTCGACCCGTTCACGACTTACGAGTACTACGTGCGAAGCGCGGACGCGGCAGGAAACGCCGCGACGTCATCGCCGACCCAGACGTTCTCCACCGCGGCGAACCCTTTCATCTATCTGCAATTCGAAGCCGAGTCGGGAATGCTCGTGGCGCCGGTTCGGACGAACATGGGCGCGGTCGACGCGTTCGGCAGCGGCTACATCGACACCCCCACCGGCACTCCGACCGCCGGCACGGCCACCTTCGGCGTCAACCTCCCTTCGGACGGAACCTGGTACCTGTGGGTTCGGATTTACGCACCGGAGGCCGGCGCAGATACCTGGTACGAATCGATCGACGGCGCCGCACCGCAACAGATCGTTCCGACCGCGACCGGGCAATGGCAGTGGGTGGAAGGGCGCTCGTACGCGCTGAGCTCGGGGCTTTCCACCCTCGAGCTCGGAGCAGGCAGCGCACAGGCTCGGGCCGACCGAGTTCTCCTGACCGACGATCCGACATTCGTCCCGACCGAGCAGCCTCTGGACGATCAGACGCCACCCGTCAGCGACACCGGTCTCACCGCTGCCGGCGGCACGTCGCAGGTCGCTCTCAACTGGATCAATTCTTCGAGCCCTGACTTCAGCCAAACGATCATCCGCTACCGGACGGACGGGAAGTTCCCCGTCAGTCCCGTGGACGGTCTTGCGGTGGTCACGAAAGCGGGCGCGGCAGGGTCCGCCGACAGCTTCTTGCACAGCGGGTTGACCAACGGAACGACGTACTTCTACAGCGCCTTCGCACAGGATATGAGCGGCAATGTCTCATGGGCCGCAAACGCAGCCGCGATCGCGGGCGACCTCCCTCCCCTCCCTGTCATCGCCCTCGTGCAGCACGCAGGCAACGATGCGGGAACGGTCACATCGTCGTCTCTGATGTTTCCTTCGAGCAACACCGCAGGAAACCTGATCGCCGTCATCGTTCGCGTCGGACGATCGAACGCGACCATCTCGGTTGAAGACACCAGCGGGAATGTCTACCGGCCGGCAGCGAGCCTCGACGTCACCGTCGATCCGCCCTATGGCGACACGCTTGCCATTTTCTACGCTGAGAACGTTCAGGCCGGCGTGAACACGGTGACGGTCTCCAGTTCGCTCGCAAACGCGAGCCTGCGTTTTGCCCTTCTCGAGTATGCGGGGCTCGCGCCATCGAGCTCGCTGGACGGCAGCGCCTCGGCGCAGGGGATCGGGTTCATGCCGAACAGCGGGAGCCTGACGACGACGGAAAACGGTGACCTGTTATTGGGCGCTGTCGCGACAGCCGGTTTCGCCGTGTTCACCCCCGACAGCGGGTTCACCGTGCGAGAAGACGTGTCGGCGAAGCTGACGGTGGAGGACCGGGTCCAGGGATCGGTCGGACCCGAATCCGCCGGTGGGTCGCTGCTGGTCAGCGACCGCTGGGGTGCCATGGTCGCGGCGTTCCGCGCCGGGCCCCCGGTCCCTCAACCGGACCTGACGCTGATGAAGACACATACGGGCTCGTTCGTTCAAGGTCAGCCCGACGCCACGTACACGCTGACGGTCACGAACGTGGGATCCGCCGCCGGGATCGGGACGGTCACCGTGACGGACACCCTGCCGGCAGGGCTCACCGCGACGGGTATGGATGGAGCGGGCTGGAGCTGCACGCTGGCCACGACGACTTGCACGCGTGTCGATGGATTGGCTCCTTCCTCGAGCTACCCACCGATCACGCTGACGGTGAGCGTCGCCGCCGACGCCGCGTCCAGCGTCACGAACACCGCCTCGGTTTCGGGCGGCGGAGAGCTGAACACTGGCAACGACGCCGCAAGCGACGTCGCACCGATCGAAAGCGGGCCGGACACGCAGGGGCCGACCGCGCCGGGCGGCCTCACCGCGGCGCCGGCCGCCGCCGATCGGATCGATCTGAATTGGACGGCGTCTACCGACGATGTCGGTGTCACCGGTTATCGCCTCGAGCAATGCCAGGGAGCGGCGTGCACGGATTTCACGGAGATCGACCATCTCGATCTACCGACCTATCACAGCGTCACGGGCTTGGTCCCCGGTACCTACCGGTACCGGCTGCGCGCCGAGGACGCTGCCGGGAACCTGGGGCCCTACTCCGACGTCGCGAGCGCCACGATTCCGGCCATCTGGCTCGCGCAGCAGGCCAGCGTGGATGCGGGGAGCGTCACGTCGGCATCGCTTGCGTTTCCGACCGCCAACGTTGCGGGCAACTTCATCGCGGTGGCGATCCAATCGGCCCCCGCGAACGAGGCGCTGACGATCACGGACTCCCTCGGCAACTCGTACCAGAAAGCGACTCGCTCGAACGACAGAGTGGATGGCACGGTGGTCGACATCTATTACACCGAGAACATCGCCGCGGGACCGAATGCCGTCATCGTGTCGAAGCCACAATCCGGAGCCCTGCGCTTCGCCATCTTCGAGTATTCGGGTGTGGCGCTCACAGGATCTCTCGACGAGACGGCCGGCGCGGAGGGAACCAGCGCAACACCCGACAGCGGGACCGTCACGCCGGCATCCGACGGCGAGTTGGTGATCGGCGTCGTCGCGACGGCCAACGAAGAAACGTTCACGGCCGGCGCCGGCTACGTCATCCGCCAAACCCTACCGGCGGCGCCGTACTCGAAGCTGATCGTCGAAGATCAAACGCAAACCACGGCGGGCCCGCTATCGGCGGGAGCGACGCTGAGCTCCTCGGAGACCTGGGCTGCCGTGGTGGCAACGTTTCGCGCGCGCTAGCGTCCCGCTAGAGCAGAGACTCCCAGGTTCGTCAGCTATCGCGCAAGACCTGCGCGGGGTCGATCCGGGACGCGCGATACGCCGGCAGCCCGCCTGCAAGCGCGCCGACGGCGGCCAGCACAGCCGCGGATCCGACGAGCGTCGCACAATCGCGCGGCTCGATCCCGTACAACAGCGCCGACACGAACCGAGACGCCGAGAGACTGGCAACGGCGCCGGCGACGACGCCCGCCGTGACCATCATCGCGACGCGCGACATCACGAGCCGTCCGACGCTGCCGGGTGCGGCACCCAGTGCCATGCGGATGCCGATCTCCGTTCGCTGACGCGACACGGCGTACGACGTCACGCCGTAAAGACCGAGTCCGGCGAGCAGCAGCGCGAGCGCGCCGAACGCGCCGGACAGCATCGCCACGACACGCTCCTGCGCGATCGACGCCCCTAACTGGTCGGAGAGCGGCCGGAGCGTCAGTGCGAGATCGCGATTCACGCCGCCGATCGCATCCGCAATGCTCCGTGAGAGCGCCGCCGGCGATCCCGCGGCGACGCGAACGCTCATGTTGTATTCCGTATTCGAATGACCGGAGACCACCTGTGCGGCCGGGGAGTAGACGATGGGCGGCATCGGATCGCGCAGGCGTCTGTAGACCGCGTCGCCGACGAGGCCGACGATCTCCATGTCCGGCTCCGGCCGGACTGTGCCCGGCACATGAATCGTGCGGCCAACAGGATCGGCGCCGTTCAGGAACTGGCGGGCAAATGCCTCGTTGACGATCGCCACCGGCGGCGCGCCGTCGCGATCACGGTCGAGAAACGCGCGCCCGGACACGACACGCTGACCGTACGTCTCGAAGAACCCCGGCGTCACTTGATTGCGATACGCGCTCCGCGGGTTCTCCGGGGCCATCACGCCGCCCGAGACTTCGACGCGGTTGCCCCACATGCGCCCGCTGACCGGAGTGACGTACGACAGCGCGGCGTGCTCCACGCCCGGCAGCGCCTGCACCGCCTCGAGCGCCCGCTGAAATACGGCCATGCGCTGCGACGTCTCGATGGGGGCGCGCTGCGCGTTCATCGTCACCACGAGAACGCGTTCCGGCTCGAAGCCGAGATCCAGCGCAGCGAGGTTCGCAAAGGTCCGCAGGAACAGCGCCGCGGCCACGATGAGCACTAGCGACAGCGCCACTTGCGCCACGACGAGAGCGCTGGCGACGGAGGATCGGCCTAACCCGACGCCGCGTCCCTGCTTCTTGATGGCTTCCATCGGCGCCATGCCTGCTGCCCGAAGCGCGGGGATCGCGCCGAACAGGAGTGCCGTCGCGACCGTGACGCCGCTCGTAAACGCGAGAACGCGCCAGTCGGGCGACAGATCGAGAAAAACCGTGACGTTTTGCGTCGAGAGCTGTCTGACGAGCAGCTGGCTTCCCCAGCTCGCGATCAGGAATCCCAGACCGGCTCCGACGATCGACAGCACGAGGCTTTCGATCATCAGCAGCCGCACGAGACGCCAGCGCGATGCGCCGAGCGCGAGGCGCACGCTCCACTCGTGGCGTCGCGCCGTGGCCTGAGCGAGCTGCAGGTTGGCGATGTTCGCGCACGCGATCAGCAGGACCAGTGCGACGACGACCAGCACGGTCAGCAAGGGACGGCCGTATCGCAAGCGGATGGGCGAATTGCCGGTTGGCGCGGGCACCCAGGTGAGCTTTCCGCTCAGATACTTTTCGAGCTCCTGCGACGGCCATTCACCGACGGGCAGCGTCTCGTTGCGGATCTGCGGCTGCACACCGCGCAGCGTTTCCGTCGCGGCGTCGCACGACTGATCCGGCTTCAGCCGCGCCATCACCGAGAGCCACCAGTAGTCGCGCTGGTCGAGCGCGGACTCCTTTCCGCGAATGAGTGGCTCCGTGCCCATCGGGACCATGACGTCGAACCGGCGTCCCACGTCGGGGCCGAAAAAACCCGCGGGCATGACGCCGACGATGGTGAACGGGATGCGCTCGAGCGTGAGTTGGCGGCCGATCGTGCCCGCCGAACCGCCGAAACGGCGCTGCCAGAACGAGTAGCTGATGACGACGACGGGCCCGTCCGGACCACCGCCACGCCGATCGTCGGCGTCCGTGAACGCCCGGCCGAGGAGCGGCGGCACCCGAAGCGTGTCGAACATCCCCGCAGTCGTGAAGATGCCTTCGGCGAATTCCGTGACGCCACCGGTGGAAAGATCGAATTGCTGGCTGTCCCATGCGAAGCCGCGATCGAAGATCTGTGGCCGGCCCTGCAACGCCTGCCAGATCGCGAAGGTCATCGACGACTGGCCGGACGAATCGGTATTGTCGCTCTGAAGCAGGACGAGCTGATGCGGATCCTTCACGGGCAGCGGTCGCAGCAGCAGGCTGTTGACGATCGAGAAGATCGCGGTGTTGGCGCCGATGCCGAATGCGAGCGACATGACGGCAACGACCGTCACGACCGGTGTGGCCGTCAGGCGTCGCACGGCGACGCGGACGTCGTGAACGTAGCCGCCACCGAGCCGCGCGCGCGGCCGCTTCGACAGAGGGAGGAACGACGCGGCGTTCAGAGCGTCCAGAGCTTGCCGACGGGCGTCGGCCTCCGACGCGCCCCTGTGAATCGCCGCCTCCTCCAGCTCGACGAGATGGCACGCGAGCTCGGCGACGACGTCGCGCGCGAGCTCGCGCGATTCGCGCTCCGCGCGTTCGCGGACCAGCACTTTCCACTGCGCCAGATCGCGGTCACGCATAGCGGACACCTGCGAGATCCCGAATCAGCTCCAAGAACTGGCCCCACTCGCTTCGCTGCGTCGCGAGGACCTCACGCCCCGCCGGGGTGATCCGGTAGTAGCGCCGGCGCCGCTGGCCAGCCTTCTCGACCCAGCGGCCCTGGATCCACTTCCGTTCTTCGAGCTTGTAGAGCGTTGCGTACAGCGACGCGAAGTTGAACGTGAGGACGCCGCCGGAACGCTCTCCGATGAGCTGCGCCAGCTCGTATCCATGCCGCGGCGCGTCGTCGAGAAACGCGAGCACGACGAGCTCCGCCGTTCCC
>Ga0068859_100006704_pt1 | contig 11694 bp, 11 predicted proteins | sample KBSSwiS22_FD_66585 | JGI IMG/M metagenome (GOLD analysis project Ga0068859, IMG submission 66585) | Switchgrass rhizosphere microbial communities from Kellogg Biological Station, Michigan, USA - KBS Switchgrass S2-2 | ecosystem: Host-associated > Plants > Roots > Rhizosphere > Soil ... | reverse complement strand
ATAGACGTTCTCGTCCGATCCCTGCACATCGAGTCCTTTGCGCTTCAGCAACGCCGCCAGGGTTGCTATGGCCGTGCCGCATACGCCGATAAAGTGAATCGTCACTCGACTCCTGCCTCTTCGATAATCAATCGCGGCTTCCCGTCGGCGATCAGCCTCGCCCGCACACCTAAAGGAAGCGTCATCGACGGCCCCGCCGTATGACCGGATGGAAACCCGAACACGACCGGTCCGTTGAAATCCTTCAATAAATCGGCGAGCACCGCCCGCGCAGCCGGCTCGCCGCCCGGCTCGTCACATCCGACGAATTCGCCGAGGACGATTCCCACTGCAGAGTCGAGATGCCCCGCCAAGAGCAGCTGCGTCACCATCCGATCGAGCCGATACGGCCGCTCGGCGACATCTTCCAGAAAGAGGAGGTAGCCCTTCGGCGGTGCGAACGCGAACGGCGTTCCCAGCGTGGCGACGAGTTGCGCCAGCGTACCGCCGTACAATGGGCCCGCCGCTTCGCCTGGACGAAACGCCTCGAGCGATGGCGGCGCGAGCTCGCCAAGCGGTTCCGGCCGCGTCAACGCGCGCAGCATCGAGTCCGGATCGTACGCGCTCGTGCCTTTCCCGATCTTGCCCGCCAACATCGGGCCATGGAACGACACGATCTCGCAGCCAACCGTGAGATAGGTAAGGAGTGAGGTAACGTCGCTGTACCCGATGAATGGTTTCGGCGCCTCGCGCAGCATCGCGCGATCGAAGTACGGCAGCATATGCACGCTGCCGTAGCCGCCGCGCGCCGCCATGATCGCCCCGATGCCGGGGTCGCGCCACGCATCGAGAAACGCCTTCGCGCGCAGGCGCGCATCGCCGGACAAATACCCGCCGAGCTTCGCAAACACGCTGGGCTCGTGCACGGGTTCGAATCCGAGCCGCCGAAGCTCTGCCACGCCATCATCAAACTCTTGTTTCGTGAATGGGCTCGCAGGCGCGACGATCGCGACTTTATCTCCGAGGCGCAGCCGTTTGGGCTTCAGCATTCCCGCTCAGGCGAACGCCGACATGGCCTGGGCCACGGCACGATGAGCTTCACAGCCAATCAGCGCCTTCAACTCGCGCTGAGACACTGGCCTCGACTCCAGCACGAGCGGCGATTTGGAAGGTCTGCCGTCCCGGGCCTGAAGGAATCGCTGCTTCGCTCTGCGGTTTCGCTCGAGCGATGCTTCCACTTGCTTCAACGGCAGCCGCTCCTGCTCCACGGCGTGGATCAGCGCCTCGAGAGCTTCGGCCTGCTCGACGATATGCGCCTGCGATCCGCTTCCACACATCAGCACCGCATCGCAGCCGGCGGCAATCGCGGCCACGGCGGCATCCGACGGTTTCATCATGTTGGCAATCGCCTTCATTTCCAGATCGTCGGACACAATCACACCATTGAATCCGAGCTCGCCGCGCAGGATATCGGTGATGATGCGGCGAGACAGCGTGGCGGGGTTCGCCTCGTCCAGCGCCACGGCAAGCACGTGTGCGGTCATGATGAACGCCACGTCCGCGTCGATCGCCTCTTTGAACGGCACGAACTCAACCCTGCGAAGGCGGTCCGGCGGATGCTCGACGATCGGCAGCTCCACATGAGAATCGGTCGCGGTGTCGCCGTGCCCGGGGAAATGCTTTCCGCAGGCCGCGATGCCGGCGCCCTGCAGCTCTTCAATGATGACGCGGCCAAGGCGGGCGACGGTCTCGGGCCGCTCGCCGAGGGCGCGGTCGCCGATAACCGGGTTCTTTGGATTGGTGTGGATGTCGAGCACCGGGGCAAAATCGAGCGAGATGCCGACGGCAGCGATCTCGGCCGCGAGTGCCGCGGCAAACCGCTTTGCGAGCGCCGGATCGTCGCTTCGTCCGAGCACCGCCATGGGCGGCCACACCGTGAATGGCGCGCGCAGCCGCGCCACGCGCCCGCCTTCCTGATCGATGCCGACCCAGGCGGGCAGCTCCACGCCAAGGACCTTCGCGTCGTACGCGAGACCGGCGACCTGCTCGGGTCCTTCGATGTTCCCCAAGCGTCCAAAGAGTGTCACGCCTCCCAAATCGAACTCCCTCGCGAGCGAGCGGAGTTCCACCGGGACGTCCGAGCCGGCAAAACTGCCAATCAGCAACTGACCGATACGGCGGCGAAGCGGTTGAGGCGACACGACTTGTCATTATAGAGTTGATGGCCAGCAACATGGATCGACCCACTCCAATCGCGAACGACAAGCCCACCTGGGCGCCTTCGACGACGCGCAGCCTGCCCGAGGTGCACGGTACCATCCCGATTCCGCTGACCGGCGGCTTCTGGCGAAAGATGATGGCGTTCGCGGGTCCAGGCTACCTGGTCGCGGTCGGCTATATGGACCCGGGCAACTGGGCGACCGACCTGGCCGGCGGCGCGCGCTTCGGATACACGCTGCTCAGCGTGATCGTCCTGTCGAACTTCATGGCGATCCTGCTGCAGTCGCTTGCCGCCCGGCTCGGCATCGCCAGCGGCCGGGATCTGGCCCAGGCGTGCCGGGATGCCTACTCGAGGCGGACGACGTTCGTTTTGTGGATATTGTGCGAAATCGCGATCGCCGCATGCGACCTGGCGGAAGTCCTCGGCGCCGCGATCGCGCTGCAGCTGCTCTTCGGGCTGCCGCTGATCTGGGGTGTGTGCCTCACGTCGCTCGATGTGCTGATCGTGCTCTACGTGCAGCATCACGGGTTTCGCTGGGTCGAAGCCATCGTCGTGATACTCATCCTCGGCATTGCCAGTTGCTTCGCCGTCGAGCTCTACATGGCGCGGCCCGACATGCGGCTGCTCGCCGCCGGCTTGATACCGCATCCGGTGATACTGCGGAATCCCGAAATGCTGTACATCTCGATCGGCATCCTCGGTGCGACGGTGATGCCGCACAATCTCTATCTGCACTCGTCCATCGTCCAGACGCGCCGCTACGGCGATTCGATAGAAAGCAAAGCCGAGGCGATTCGTTACGCCAGCATCGATTCGGCGTTTGCGCTGATGTTCGCGCTCTTTATCAACGCCGCGATCCTGATCATGGCAGCCGCGACGTTCCACGGCACGCCGCACGAGAGCGTCGCGGGAATCGCCGACGCGTACGTGCTGCTGACGCCGCTACTGGGGACCGCGGCGGCAAGCACGCTATTCGCCGTGGCGCTGCTGTTCTCTGGTCAGAACGCGACGCTCACCGGGACGCTCGCCGGCCAGATTGTGATGGAAGGGTTCCTCAACATCCGACTGAGGCCGTGGCTGCGGCGGTTGATTACGCGGCTGCTGGCGATCGTGCCGGCGATTATCGTGATTCTGATTTACGGCGAGCGGGGCTCCGAGACGCTGCTCGTCCTGAGCCAGGTGATTTTGAGCCTGCAGCTGCCGTTTGCGATTTTTCCGCTGGTGAAATTCACCAGTGATCCGAGGTTCATGGGGCCTTTCATCAATAAGCCGTGGATCAACGCGCTCGCGTGGCCGGTGGTGATTCTCATCGCCGCGCTGAACGTTTACCTTATTTACCAGGGCATCGTGTTTTTCGGATCATAGACGTGTATCACCGAATCCTCGTCGCCATCGAACACTCGAAGGCCGATGCCGCGATTCTCGAGCACATCGAGAAGCTGGCTCGTCTGACCGGCGCCTCGCTGCTGCTCGTGCACGTCGCGGATGGCTGGGCTGCCCGCCACTTCGACGAGCTGAACCTCCGCGAATCGGAGGAGATGCGAGACGACCGCGCGTACCTGGCGGCGCGATGCGACGAGCTGCGCAAGATGGGGCTGACCGTCGACTCGGTGCTGGCCATGGGCGACCCGTCGACCGAGCTCATCCGCATTGCCAACAAGGAAAAGGTCGACCTCATCGCGATGTCGACGCACGGCCACCGGTTCCTCAGCGACGTGATCCACGGCACGACCGTCGACCGCCTGCGCCACAAAGTGTTCGTGCCGGTGCTACTCCTGCGGGGGCAGACGTAATCAGTCGACAACTCTTCACTGCCTCACCATTGACCATCGACTAATTTGACTACCGACTATCGGCTAATCCGCGCGTCTGCCCCAACTCGCATCGATCTCGCCGGCGGCACGCTGGACATCTGGCCCATTTATCTCTTCCACGAGAACGCGCAGACGCTGAACGCGGCCATCAGCCTGCGGGCGCACGTCGAGATTCTGCCGAGAACCGACGGCAAGGTCCGTCTGGAATCGATCGACACCGGCAAATCGCTGGAAGTGTCGCGCTGGGAGGACCTCGCCGAGCTCCACGGGCTGCCGCTGCTCGCCAAGCTCGCCCACTTTTTTCAGGCGAAGAACCTCACCCTCCGCACGCGCGGCGAATCGCCGGCGGGGGCCGGCATCGCCGGATCCTCGGCCCTGAACGTCGCCGTTTGTGGGGCGCTCGCACGCTGGGCGGGCCTGACGCTCGACGCCGAGAAGCTGCTGAACATCGCGATGAACGTGGAGGCGCAGGTCATCAGTGTTCCGACCGGGCTTCAGGATTACCGGCCGGCGTACTACGGCGGGGTCGCTTCGATCGAGCTCCGCGCCGATGGCGTGAAACGCGTGGCGCTGAAAGTGGATCCGCGCGAGCTCGAGCGGCGCATCATCCTCGCGTATACAGGCGCTCCGCGCAACTCGGGCACGAACAACTGGGACATCACCAAGCGCCACATCGACGGCGACCGCCGGGTGTTCGACTGCTTCGAGCGCATCCGCGACGCGACAACCGGTCTGCGGCAGGCCCTGACGAAAACAGACTGGACCGACGCTGCCCGCTGCATCCAACTGGAGTGGGACGCGCGCAAGCAGCTTGCGCCAGGTGTCACGACGCCGGCAATCGACGAGCTGATCGCCTCGGCCGCAGCAGCCGGCGCTCGCGCCGCGAAGGTCTGCGGCGCCGGCGGCGGCGGTTGCCTGTTCTGCCTCGCCGATCCCGCCGATGTGCCTGCGGTGCAAAACGCGCTCGTCGCCGGCGGCGCGCGTCTGCTCGATTACCACATCGAGACGACGGGCCTCCTCATCGAATCCAGCTGATCTTCACCACAGAGGACACGGAGGCACACTTCGCACCAAAGAATGAGGACACAGAGGGTCCCTTTTTGTTTTTTGAAAATTAGTTCTTGTGTTTGCTTTCTCCTCTTTGTGTTTCCTCTGTGTGCGCAGAGACCCGGAGAATGCTTTTTTTAAAGACCCTGACTACGGGCGTTGCAAAAAGTGAAACATCCGCGAATTTAATGCCAACTTGGTTCGGACCGAGTTGGCACTGATTTCGCGCATCCACAGGGATTCTTTCCAAAATACAAAGAATTCCTCTTTGTATTTCCTCTGTGTCCTCTGTGGTAAAGATCTGAACGTGGTAAAGATCTGAACGCCGATGGAAAACCTGGCGATTGCCCGAATTTTTTCAGAGATTGCCGACCTTCTCGAGATCAAAAACGAGAATCCTTTCAAGATACGCGCCTATCGAAATGCCGCAGAGACGATCGCCCACGCGACAGAGAAGCTGAGCTACTGCACCGAGGAACAACTTCGAGCGATCGGCGGCATCGGCAAGGAGCTCGCCGCGAAGATCCGCGAGCTCGCCGAGTCGGGCGAGATTCGCTATCACCGCGACCTGCTCGAGCAATTTCCGCCGACGATTCTCGATTTGCTCCGCCTGCAGGGTGTAGGCCCGAAAACCGTGGCGCTGCTCTATACCCAGGCGGGCATCAGCACGCTCGACGAGCTCGAGGCCGCGTGCAAAGACGGCCGCCTCCGCGAGCTGAAAGGCATGGGCAAGAAGAAGGAAGAGCTGATTCTGAAAGCCCTGTCCGATCGCCGGCAGCACAGCGGACGTCATCTGATGCCCGATGCGGCGGATGCCGCGGCGCTCGTGCTCGATTATCTTCGCGCGGAATGCCCGGCGGTGGATTTTGGCGTCGTCGGCAGCCTCAGACGAGGGGTCGACACGACCGGTGATATCGACATCCTCGCGACCGGGACCGATCCCCGCGTGATGAGCACGTTCACCATGTACAAACTGGTCGATCGCATTCTCGCCCAAGGCGAGACGAAATCGAGCGTCCTCCTTTGGGGCGGCATTCAAGCCGACCTGCGGCTGGTGCCGCCCGAGAGCCAGGGCGCCGCCATGCAGTACTTCACCGGCTCGAAGTCGCACAACATCGCGCTGCGTGACCGCGCGATCGGGCAGGGATACAAGCTGAACGAGTACGGGTTGTTCCGCGTGACCGACGGCGTACCTGTGGCCGGGAGAAGTGAAGCCGGCATCTACGAGGCGCTCGGCTTGGAGACGATTCCCCCGGAGTTGCGCGAGGGGCGCGGGGAGATCGAGGCCGCCGAACGTCGCTCTCTTCCGGCGCTGATACAGCTCGGCGACATTCGCGGCGACATTCACAGCCATACCACCGCGACCGATGGACGCGAAGACATCGAGGCGATGGCGCTCGCGGCGCGTGACGCGGGGTTCAGCTATCTTGCGATTACCGATCACAGCAAGGCGCTCGCGATGTCGAACGGGCTCGACGAACATCGGGCGCTCGAACACGCCCGCCGCATCCGCGACATCAGCGGCAAGCTCGACGGCATCACGCTGCTCGCCGGGATCGAATGCGATATCAGGCCCGACGGGAAGATGGACCTCGCCGACGACTGTCTCGCCGAGCTCGATCTCGTCGTGGCCTCGGTGCACTCTGCCTTCAACCAGGACGAAGCGCAGATGACCGATCGGGTGTTACGCGCAATTGAAAATCCCTACGTAGACATCGTGGGCCATCCGACCGGCCGGTTGCTCCTGAAACGTGAGCCGTACAAGCTGAACGTGCCCGCCGTCATCGATGCCGCCGCGGCCGCGCATGTCGCGCTCGAAATCAACTGCCAGGTCGATCGCCTCGATCTTTGCGACACGCACGCGAGGCTCGCGCGGGAGAAGGGCGTCACGATCGTGATCAGCACCGACTCGCACAGCCGGGGCGGATTCAGGCTGATGCGATGGGGGGTGACGGTCGCGAGGCGGGCGTGGCTGACGCCGGTCGATGTGTTGAATACGCGAACGGTGGAGGGCTTCAAAGAAGGACTTCGGAGAAACTGGAAACGCGAAGCTGGAAACTAGCGTTTCGAGTTTTTCTGTTTCTGTGGGCGCGACCTCGCCCAGTCTGACCGCATCTGCGCCAGCCCGTCCATGTAGACCGCGACGCGTTCGCGCTCTTCCTCGCTGCCGAGCGACTTCAACAGGTCGACAGCCTTGGCGAAGTCCTGGTTGATGGTCGCTCGCGAGGTCTGATAATAGAGCCGCTTGATCTCGGCCAGCTTATCGTCGGCCGAAAGCATCTTCAGCATCAGTCCTTACCGCCCTGAAGGCGCTTGCGCACCGCCAGCTTCAACGGCTGCTGCAGGTTGCGGTCCATCTCGATGGTCTTCAGATCCTTTTCATTCAATCGCTGCACGAAGCTCAGCGACACGCCGAGCGGCGTTTTGGGGTTTTTCGCGAGCGCGGCGATGACGCCGTAGTTCTTCGTCCAGGCGCGGCTCATGCCGATGATGCGGAGCACTTCTTCCGAGACGTTGCCCAACTTCGCGAAGTTCTCCACCTCGCTGCCGCTCAGCTTCGGGCTGCTCAATACCGAGACCGACACCAGCTTGTTCGAGTCGCGAATCAACACCGCCCGTTCTTCCTTTGACCCCTTCATGGCCTTCTTCATCTTGTCGGCCACGTTCATCAACGCGAGCCGCTGGGCGGCGCCTTGGCGCGCGGCCTCACCCTCTTCGCCGGCGGGTATTTCAGCGACGCTCTCCGCGGCGGCTGCCTCGGCCGGTTCCGGATCAATCAGGGGTTCGTCAACGGGGTCTCCCCCTCCCACCGGCTCGATGCCGCGGCCGCGGAAAAACTCTCTGAGCGCCTCAGGCACATCCGAGCGCCCGAGGAAGAGGCCTAGCGAATCCCGCGGAATGGCGGCTAAGGTCGCCTCGGCGGCGGCGCGGATTTCGGCATCGCCGTCTTCGGTGAGAAGCACCAGCAGTGCGACCTGCTCGTGCGCGCGCGGTGCAAGCGTGCCGCGCGCCGCCAGCAGACGAACATCTTTGGCCACTTCTCCGCGGCGGAAAAAATCGAGGAGGGGACTGCGAATGCCTACATCCATCAGGGCGTCACGAGCTCTTTGTAGTTGGACAGGGTGATGCGCTTGCTCACCACCTCGCCGGGCGCGCCGAGCGGCTTGCCGGCGCTGCCGTTCAAGGTATACGCGAACGCGCCGGCATCGCCGACGGTCACGAGGACTTCTTCGCGCGCCACAACCTGGCGCTTTTCGCCCGCCTTCATCAGATTCGAGAACGTCGCCTCTCCGTCCACGGTAACAGACACCCAGCATGACGCCTTCGGAGCAATCTCCATCGTCAGGCCGGACCGCTGAACCGCCGGCGCAACCGCCCCGGCGAGTCCGCCCGGCACGGCATCGGACACCGCCTGTGGTGATTCCTGTGCACTGTGTGCGGGCTCCCCCGGAGACGGCTCCTCGGAGACCGCCGCTGCCCTGTTCGACCCGAGCAGCGAACGATGCGTGCTGAAGTAAATCACCGCCGCAATAATCGGGACGCTGATGAGCACCAAGCGAATGGCCGTGGACACCGCCTGCCGATCGCTCTCGAGTTTTTCGCTGTCCTCCAACCCGGCCGGATGCTTCGCCGCCGTTGCCGCGGCCGCCGGAAGCTCTGCGAGAAACTCCTGGATCGTGCGGTCGGGATCGAGCCCGACCTCGGCCGCATACGCGCGGATGAACGAGCGCGTGAAGATCCCACCGGGCAGGCGCGCCATGTCGTTGCGCTCGAGCGCCTCGAGCGACATCACGGAGATGCGCGTGCTGTTTGCGATTTGCCGGAGTGAAACGCCCCGCTTCTCGCGTGCCTCACGGAGACGCGCGCCTACGGTTTGTGGGGGAGTACCGTGCGGCATCACCAATGCGTTGCGGTCAATGTTAGGGAACCGCTTCGCACGTGTCAAACACCCGCCGCAACTCAGACACTCGGGCGTGCATCTGCTGATCCAGCGGCGTGCTTTGGTCGGGCAGAAAGAAACCGATGGCCGCGATGCCCGCGGCGCCCGTCTTCACGATCTTCTCGGCACGTGCCGTCGTGATGCCGCCGATCGCCAGAACCGGGATCGATACCAGCGCGGAGGCCGCCGCCAGTCCCGTCATCGTCGTCAACCGATGTGATGGATCCTTCGATTCGGTGGGAAACACGGTGCCGAGAATCAGGTAATCGAGTCCGCCCGAGCGTTCAGCCGCAACGGCTTCCTCGACGCCGTGGACCGATCGACCGATGATGAAGCCGGCCGGCGAAACCTCGCGGACCCGCCCCGCCTCGATCGAGTCGCTGCGCAGATGCACGCCATGGGCGCCGGCGGCCAGCGCAACATCGAGGCGATCATTCACGACGACCCTGGTGGATGTGCCTGTCGCGGCAGCGACGCATTGCTGCACCAGGCCTGTCAACGCCCCTGCATCCAGATCGCGCTCGCGGATTTGGATCAGATCGACGCCGGCCCGGCAGGCACCGGCGATCAGATCCAACAGATTCACGCCCGGCGCCGATCGAGAGAGCCGCCGCCGGTCGGTCACCAGACAGATCAGGTGGCGCCTCCGGGAGAGCGGCATTACTCCGCCAGCGGCTCGCCGAGTCCTCGCCGCGCATACAGCAGGGCGGAGAGCTCGTTGAAGCCCATCAGCAGATTGACCAGACCGAGGCCCGAAACCGCGCCGCGCAGGTAATTGTTGCGGAGGAGTTCCTGAAATAGGGGCGACGAGACCGCAAAATAGTTTCGCTCCCAGAACGCGGTCCACGGCACGAGGACGAGCAGCAGGCCGACTTCGAGGAAATACGCGACAAAGATGACCCGCTTCATCCCCTGAGCTCCGCCGTCAGATGCTCGAGCTTCGCGGGAAGATCCCGATAGTCGCCCGCTTCGGCCTGCAGCTCGAGGAACACAGCCAGCGCCCGCACGTTCTCGCCGTTCGCTTCGAGAGCCGTCGCGAGATCGTACAGCAGTGCGTGGTGCGCACTCGACTCCGAGGACGGCGCCTCCGCGGCCCGCTCGTACCACTCGATGGCGCGCACCATATCGCCGTTGTCCCGATGTATTTTGGCAATCATCGCGCCGGCGCGGAAGCGATGCCGCATCGACCCGGAGGCAATCTCGAGGGCCTTGATCGCCTCTTCCGGCATGCCCATCTGCACATAATCGCCTGCCAGCTTCAGCTGCTGCTCCGCCGTTTCCGGCGAGGAGTCGCGCGAAGCGTCCTCGCGTATGCCTTTGAGCACGCTCTCGATATTCGCGGCCGGCTTCTGAGGCCCGGACGGAGCGTCGTGGTTCATCCCACCAAGGAAATCACTCAGATCGACCTCGGATGACTCACCTGCCCGCGCCTCTCGTTCCTCCTCTTCCCCGAAAATGCTGCTGACGTCGATCGCGTGGATCGACATCGGCGTTTGCGCCGGCTTAACCGGGGGCGGAGGCGGGGCGACCTTGGGTGGCGGTTCGGGTTGATGGGAGGCTGGTTCCTCCACTTTCGCGATGGGCGCCGACTGAGGCACCTTCGCGTGCACCACTCGCGGCTCTGGGGCGATAGGCGTCGGCGCCATCTCGGTGCCGGCCGGCTCGGCCGGCCACAGAAAGTCCGTGCTCGTAAACGGCGACTGTCCGCTCAGCCGCTCGGCGATGATCGCATCGATGTCCTGCTCGCCGAGGAGTATCAACGCGCGCCGAAACCGCTCGATGTTGGCGCGCTCCCAGGGCTCTCGCGCGACTAGGTCTTCGGCAATGACGCGAGCCTCGGCGCCCGCTCCTTCAACCAGGTACGCGTCGGCGAGCTGTGTCTGCGCGCTGTGCATCGTCGCTTCCAGACCGCCGTCGACGCAAATCTCAACCAGCCGCATGAGCGCAGGAATGTGATGCGGCACCCGGTTGACGAATTCGTTCAGTGCCGCGGCCGCCGAGCCCCATTCATCGACGGCGACCGCGGCGTTGGCCGCCACTTCGATGCACTGGAAGCCGGCGTCGGGGTTCACCTCGGCAACGGCGCAGCCGAGAATGACGAGCCCGTCGCGCTTGCTCGGATCGTCGACAAGAATCTGCTGCAGCAGGGCCGTGCCTTCGGCGATACGGCCGTCGCGCAACTCCATCTCCGCAAGCATCCACAGCAAGTCGGGATCGGACGCCGCGACTTCCGGCGTCAGCACAGTCCGCACGCCCTGCACGTCGCCGCGCGCCACCATCAACTTGACGAGCTGCGAACGAATGCTCGCATCGGCGGGATAGGCCTGCGCCGCGGTCCCGAGCACCGCGACCGCTTCGTCGCCGCGACCCTGGCGCAGCAACTCGCCGGCGATCTCTTTCAACTCGTCGCCGCCCGTGGCGTACCGGATCGCCGCCTCGAAATCGCCTTGCGCCACGTAGGCTTCCATCAGCGACCGGCGAAGATCCGTGTCGTTCGGATCGAGAGCCCCGGCCTCGGTGAGCAATCGAAGCGCGTCGGCGTCCTTGCCTGCCCGTCGAAGGTCGTGCGCCATCTCCTTCAACATCGCGATGGCTGCCGGCGTATCGCCCAGCGTGATGCGCCCATGAGCACCGGCGAGGCGCGTCTCGAGATCCGCGCCTTCGAGATCGCCCAGCCGAATGCGAGCCTCGGC
>Ga0068859_100006700_pt1 | contig 11700 bp, 7 predicted proteins | sample KBSSwiS22_FD_66585 | JGI IMG/M metagenome (GOLD analysis project Ga0068859, IMG submission 66585) | Switchgrass rhizosphere microbial communities from Kellogg Biological Station, Michigan, USA - KBS Switchgrass S2-2 | ecosystem: Host-associated > Plants > Roots > Rhizosphere > Soil ... | reverse complement strand
AGCGGAATATCGATCTTGCGTACCGTCTCGTACGCGTCGAGATTGCGATTGACGCCACCGAGCGCCATTGCTTCCTGCGCGTCATTCAGTTCGATGCCGATCAGCTTTTCGGCCTCGTGCATCATCTCTTTCGTGATGCGCAATGCGGGCGTCGGCGAGGGAACCGGCGAAGGCGCCGGCGAGGGACTGGGAGTTGGCGTCGCAGTCTGGGCCGGAATGCTCTTGGACGCTGTTGCGACGCCAAGTGCTGAAAAGAGCTTAATGAACGATCGTCTTCCAACACGAATCTTTTTCATCATGGTGATTTGTTTCCGTATTTAAGCTTCGTCACTTTCGCTTTACCGAAGCGGTAGATCGTGACGATGAACAGGTTGTCATACTCATTGTCCGGAATCTCCGGATACTTTTCGCTACTCAGCACCGAGACGATCGCGGGGATAGAATTGCTATGTCCGGCGACGAAGATCGTCTGTCCGCGATGATGTGTTCGAATCTGGCTTACGAGCTCGTCGGTCTGTTTGGAATCGAGCAGCGTAACAGGCACACCGAGACGATCCGCGAGCGGCTTCACCGTTTGCTGGGTGCGCTTGTACTGCGTCGCGTAGATCGCATTTACGCCGGCGTCGCCGAACACGCGTGCGATCTCCTGCGAGCGCGCGACACCTTCCGGCGTCAGGTCAGGATCGGGATTGTCCGGCTCGAGTTTCTTTTCCGCGTGACGAACCAGTATGACCGTCGTCAGCGGTTGGGAGAACGTCGACAGATAGGCGAAAACAACGACCGCGCCAAAAACGGCGAACAGCATGGCGAACACTACGATGGTTTTCAGCCTCGTTCGGGGCTCGTGTGTCTCTTCCATTGTGATCCTGTGATCCGCGGTTAGTGACCGTCTGAGTGCAATTGAATTCGGGAGATGATAGTCTATCGACACACCAAAAACTAAGTGGAATTTCAAGCTTGAGCCAGAAAACTAACAGCGATTTATCCGAAATGATTGCCGAGGAATTCGGCGCGAACGCCGCCTACGTGCAGGGACTGCTCGATCGGTTTCGTAGCAATCCGCAGCTCGTCGATGATTCATGGCGGTCATATTTCAGTGAATTACTTGATGGTGGTGGAAACGGAATGGCCGCCGCTGCTCCGGCGCGCGCGCCCGAACCAAAGGCTGCGCCCGCACCAGCAGTCGCGGCCGCGCCATCAGTGACACCCGCGCCATTAGTCGCGCCCGCTCTCGAACCTGACGTCGAAAGGATCCCACTGCGTGGTCCAGCCGCGAAGATCGTCGAGAACATGGAGACGAGTCTTTCCGTTCCGACCGCGACTTCCCAACGACGTATCCCGGTAAAACTCCTCGATGAAAATCGTCGCATTATCAACAAGCACCTCAGCGAAAATGATCGCGGCAAAGCGTCGTACACCCATTTGATCGCGTGGGCCGTTTTGCGCGCCCTCGACGTGTACCCGCAACTCAACGACGGTTTCGCGGAAATCGACAATCAACCGACCCGCCTGAAGCGTCCGAACGTGAATCTCGGCGTCGCAATCGATCTGACGAAGAAAGACGGAACGCGCACGCTGCTCGTACCGAACATCAAAAACGCGAACCAGCTCAGTTTTTCCGAGTTTCTTACGGCGTACGACGACGTCGTTTCTCGCGCGCGCGAAGGCAAACTACAGATTCCTGATTTCCAGGGAACGACAGTTTCACTAACCAATCCGGGCACGCTCGGCACGGTCGCTTCGATCCCGCGATTGATGGCGGGCCAGTCGATGATCGTGGCCACGGGCGCGATCGAGTACCCGGCGGAGTATCAGGCGATGGCGCCCGAAGCGTTGTCGCAGCTTGGCATCAGCAAGGCGATCTCGATCAGCAGCACTTACGATCACCGCGTCGTTCAGGGGGCGGAGTCGGGCGCGTTTCTCGCGCGCGTGCACGAGCTGATCACCGGCAAACACGATTTCTACGTCGATATCTTCAAAGACCTCGGCATTCCGCACGTGCCGTTTCGTTGGAACGTCGATCGCAACCCGTTCTTCCTGACGGGCGATCAGGTGCGCGAGCAGACGATTAAAGAGGCACGCGTAATCGAGTTGATCAATGCGTATCGCGTGCGCGGTCATCTGATCGCCGACATCGATCCGTTGCACGCGTTGCCGGTGCTGTATCACCCGGAGCTCGACATCGAAACTTACGCCCTGACGATTTGGGATCTTGATAGAACGTTCATCGTCGACGGGCTGGCGAATCGCGACAGCATGACGCTGCGGGAAGTTCTCGACATCCTTCAGCGTGCCTACTGCGGCAAGGTCGGTATCGAGTACCGGCACATCCAGAGCAAAGAAGAGAAGCTTTGGATACGCGAACAGATCCGGCGCGAGTTTGTCGAACCGCAACCGATTCCGGTTGAAGTCAAGAAGCGCCTGCTGTGGAAACTGATTTCCGCCGAACAGTTCGAGCGTTTTCTGCACACAAAGTATCTCGGGCAGAAACGTTTTTCACTCGAGGGCTGCGAAACAGTAATTCCAGTGCTGGATCAGCTGATCGCCGGCGCTGCCGAACGGGGCGTGAAAGACATCGTGTTCGGCATGGCCCATCGGGGCCGTCTCAACGTGCTGGCGAACGTGATCGGCAATTTGTGCGAGCGAATCTTCGCGGCGTTTGAAGGTTCGGTCCATCCGGAGTTTCCCGCCGACGAAGGCGACGTGAAGTATCACCAGGGCGCCACCGGCGAGCGCGAGTTGAGCGACGGGCGCGAGGTCAGGTTGTCGCTGTCGCCCAATCCGAGTCACCTCGAGGCGGTGGATCCCGTCGTGGAAGGGATGGTACGCGCCAGGCAGGACGAGACCATGGGCCACGACGGCGCGACGCGCGATCAGGTGATGGACCTGGCGTTGCCCGTGCTGCTTCACGGCGACGCTGCTTTCGCCGGGCAGGGCATCGTGATGGAGACGTTGAACCTCGCACAGTTGAAGGGTTATCGCACCGGCGGCACGATCCACATCATCATCAACAACCAGATCGGATTCACCACCTCGCCCGAAGCAGGTCGCTCGACAATCTATTCAACCGACGTCGCGCGGATGACGCAGTTGCCGATCTTTCATGTCAACGGCGACGATCCTGAAGCCGCCTATCGCGTGCTGCAGATCGCGCTTGACTACCGGCAGGAGTTCAACAAAGACGTCGTGATCGATCTCGTCGGTTTTCGACGCCTCGGTCACAACGAGACGGACGAGCCGAGCTACACGCAACCGTTGATGTACGCGCGTGTGAAAGCGCATCCGGGCGTGCGGACTGTCTATGCGAAGCGATTGATCAGAGAAGGCGTGGTGACCGAAGAAGAGGTCAACAATCTGATCGCCGAACGTGTACGCCGTTACGAAGACGCGCTCGCGAATGCGAAACGGAAAGTAGCGGAAGATCCGCCGCAACCGCAGCAGCGTGTCGAGGAGATCGACGGTTCGGTAATCGTCCCGACCGGCGTGGACGCGGAAACGATCAGAAGCATCGCGCACAAGATCGCCGTCGTGCCCGACGGTTTCAACGTCAACCCCAAGATGGTGGGCCAACTGGCGCGCCGCGCGAAGATGGGCGACGGCAGTGTGCCGCTCGACTGGGCGTTCGCCGAAAGCGTGGCGTTTGGTTCGCTGGTGCTCGAAGGCACGCGCGTGCGCTTGAGTGGACAGGATTCGGGTCGCGGCACGTTCAGCCAGCGTCACGCGGTGTTGTACGACACGCAGACGGGAAAAGCGTGGGCGCCGCTATCAGAATTGCGATCTGACGACAATGCCGACGCGCGTTTCGACGTTTACGACAGTTCGCTGTCGGAAGAGGGCGTGTTGGGTTTTGAGTATGGCTACTCGGTCGTCGCCGAAGATGCGCTGGTGCTGTGGGAAGCGCAGTTTGGCGACTTCGGCAACGGCGCGCAAACGATCATCGATCAATACATCGCCGCTTCGGAAGACAAGTGGAAACAGAAATCGCGCGTGGTGATGTTGTTGCCGCACGGTTACGAAGGACAAGGACCGGAGCACTCGAGCGCGCGACTCGAACGCTATTTGCAACTGTGCGCGGAAAACAATTTGGCGGTGTGTTATCCGACGACGCCGGCGCAGTACTTTCACTTGCTGCGGCGGCAGGTGCGTCATGGCATGGAACGTCCGCTCGTTGTGATGACGCCGAAAAGTCTGCTGCGCTTGCCCGCGGCTTCTTCGACGATCGATGAACTGGCAAACGGTGGGTTCCGGCCGGTGATCGACGACGCCGAGATCACAGATGCGGCGGCGGTGAAGAAGATCGTGCTTTGCAGTGGCAAGGTCTTTTACGATCTGGCAGAGGCGCGCAAGAAGTCCGGGGAGATGCGCGTTGCGATCGTGCGGCTGGAGCAGTTCTATCCGTTCCCGTTGACGAGCATTCGCGAAGTGCTGGCGCGATATGAAAACGCGCGCGAGCTTGTTTGGGCGCAGGAAGAACCGCAGAACATGGGTGGCTGGACGTTCATGCAGGAACGTTTGGAGAACTTGTTACCGTCATGCCAGCGGCCGCGATACGTCGGACGCGCGTCCTCGGCGAGTCCCGCTACCGGTTCGTACACGATCCATCAAAAAGAGCAGTCTCAGTTGGTCGCGGACGCGTTATCCGTGTCATCTGAGTGAGTCACCGAGGCGGCAGCGAGCACGCGCTGTCGCTCGAAGTGGTCCGCGATCTCTTCAGCAGTTTTCTTTCCCACAAACGGCGTCAATTCCGACACTCCCGCCTTGGAAATTCTTTGGATCGAACCAAAGTGGCGCAGGAGTCTGCCTTTCCGTTTATCACCAACTCCGGGAATCGCCGTAAGCTCGGAAGTGAAGTCGCGCAACTCGCGACGCTTGCGGTGATACGTGACTGCGTAGCGATGCGTCTCGTCGCGAATCATTTGCAGCAGACGAAGGATTAGCGAATGTGAATCGAGATAGATCGGTTCATCCTCGCGGCCTTTCATCAGCAGGTAAGCGACTTCATCATGTCGTCGCGGTGGTTTGACGACGCCGACCATCGGGATCGCTTCCAATCCGAGTTCACTCATCGCTACGCCGGCCGCGGTAAGTTGCGCCTTTCCGCCATCGATCACGATCAAGTCCGGCAGCGGTTTTCCTTCTTCGAGCAAACGTCGATAACGGCGCGTCACGACTTCATGCATCGACGCGAAGTCGTTCGCGCCTTCAACGCTCCTGATGCGAAACTTGCGATACTCCGAGCGGTTCATCCGGCCGTTATCGCAAACCACCATCCCCGCGACGTTTTCCGCGCCCTGGATATGCGAAATATCAAATCCCTCGATCCGCGCGGGAAAGTGCGGCAGCTCGAGCGTCTCCTGAAGCTCTTCGAGCACGAGTTTCATGTCGGGCTTCAAGATGCGGAAGCGCTGTTCGAAAGCGTTCTTCGCGTTCTTATCGACCAGGTCGATCATGTCGCGTTTCTCGCCGCGCTGCGGATCGTAGATGCGCACGCGACGCCCTTTGCGTTTCGTCAGTGCTTTCTCCAGCAGCTCACGATCGTGAAAGTCGACGGGCACGTAGATCTCGCGCGGCACGTAATCAGAGGCGTAATACTGCGCCAGCACTTCGCTCAAAAACTCCGCCGGATCGAAATCGTCTTCCGGCAAGTCCTCCCAGAAGAACTCTCGCCGTCCGACGATGTTGCCTTCGCGCATCGTGAACAACTGCAACGCGAGTCGCTGCCCTTCACGGTAGTAACCAAAGATGTCGACGTCGCTTTCCGAAGTCGTGGCCATCTTCTGTTGCTCGGAAAGCCGGACCACCGTCTTGCGCAGGTCGCGATACTTCGCGGCGAGCTCGTAACGCAGGTCGTCAGACGCTTCGAGCATCCGCGTTTCGAGTATGTCGGCGAGCTCTTTGTTGCGACCTTCAAGCAGCAGTCTTACATCGCGGACTGCTTCCTGATATTGTTCGGGCGTGCAGAGACCTTTGACGCATGGTCCGAGACAGCGTTTGATGTGATACTCGAGACACGGGCGTGGCGCTTTACCGTCAATCTCGATGTCGCACGTGCGCAGTTGAAACGTCCGGTTAATCAGGTCAATCGTGCGGCGCGCGAGACTCGCCGGTAGAAACGGACCGAAGTACAGCGCCCCGTCGCGTTGAATGCGGCGCGTGATCACCACTTTCGGAAACGGTTCGTTGATCGTGAGTTTCAGGTGCGGGTACGACTTGTCGTCCTGGAGTTTGATGTTGTACCGCGGCTTGTGCTGTTTGACGAGACTCGCTTCCAGGATCAGCGCTTCGACTTCGTTATCGGTAAGGATGAACTCAAAATCCGCGATCTGACCAACCAGGGCATCGGTCTTGCGATCGAACGGCCGGGCGCGGAAGTAGGAACGCACACGGCTGCGGAGATTCTTGGCCTTGCCGACGTAGATCACCTTCCCCGCGGCGTCTTTATGCAGGTAAACGCCCGGCAACGGTGGAGTTTCTTTGAGTTTTTCCTCTAACGACACTGTGTTTCAGATGCCATTTTAGCTTAGATGGATTTTCCACTTAAACTCGCCACCGATAAGCCGTTCGACGCAGTTGGTTTTGGGCTGAATGCGGTCGACCATCTGATCGTGGTGCCGGAGTACCCGGCGTTTGACACGAAAATGCGGCTCCTCGCGCACAAGCAATCCGCGGGTGGGCAGACGGCGACGGCGATGGTTGCGTTGCAACGTCTCGGTTTCAAGACCGCGTACGCGGGTCGCTTTGGCTCTGATCCCGAAGGACGCTTCGGCCTGCAAACATTGAAGGACGACGGCGTCAATGTCGAGTTCGCGGAGGTCGTCGAAGGAGCGAGGAATCAGATCGCGTTCATCACGATCGACGTCCGCAACGGTGAACGCACGATTGTCTGGGACCGCGACGACCGGCTCGCCTATCGACCTGATGAAGCGCCCATTGAGTTTGGATCTATTGGCCGCGTATTGCATCTCGACGCTCACGATCCGCCGGCGTGTTTGCGTCTCGCACGTGCGGCTCGCGAAGCCGGAACGATCGTTTCCGCCGACATCGACAACGTTTACGACGGGCTGCCAGAGTTGCTGCCCTTCATCGACATTCTGATCGGCTCGAAAGAGTTTCCGCGTCGCGTCACTGGGATCGCAGACGAGCGCGCAGCGTTGGTCGAGCTGAAAGCGCGATACGGTTGCGCGATCACGGGTATGACGATGGGAACGGCAGGCGCGATCGTCTATTGCGACGGTGAGTTCATCGAGTCGTCCGGACTTGAAGCGCCCGGCGGTTGCAAAGACACGACGGGCGCCGGCGACGCTTTTCACGGCGGGTTTCTTTACGGATTGCTGCGCGGCGACGACATCGAAACCAGTTTGCGGTTTGCGAACGCGGTCGCGGCGATGAAGTGCTCTGCGTTGGGTGCGCGGTCCGCGTTGCCCACCGACGCACAGCTTCACGAGTTCCTACGCACTCAGTAAACTTTCGTTGCGCCTTTGCGCCTTTGCGCCTTTGCGTCTTTGCATCTTTGCGTCTTTGCGGGAACCCCTGAGTAACATTTCTCGCCTAGCGCAAAGTGAGCAAGATTTCTCCCGCAAAGGCGCAAAGGCGCTAGGGAAAACCCAAGCAAACCTGATATAAACCATCCGCTCGCCACCAGAGATTCCGCATTCTTAACAATTCAGCAGAGGTAACCATGAGACTCGTTTTAATCGTAGTAAGTGCGTTGTTCCTGAGCGTGCTGCCGTTTCCTCAACGGTCTGCCGGAGCCGACCTCGTGTTCAAGAACGGCAATGTTTACACGGTCGATCCGAAGACGCCGCGCGCCGAAGCAATCGCGATCACTAAAGATCGGATCGTATTTGTCGGTTCCAATGCTGACGCGCAGAAGTTTGTTGGTTCGAAAACACGCGTCGTCGATTTAAAGGGCGGCACGGTGCTGCCGGGCTTTGCTGACGCGCATCAACATCTTTCGGGCGTCGGCTTCCGCGAAATGACGTTGAATCTCGAAGGAACGACGAGTCTGCAGGACCTGCTCGCGAAACTCAAAGCGCGGGTGGACCAGGCAAAACCCGGCGAGTGGGTGACCGGACGCGGTTGGATCGAAACACACTGGACGCCTCCCGTGTTTCCCACGCGCTGGGACCTCGACAAAGTCGCACCCAACAACCCGGTAATACTCGGACGCGCCGACGGGCACGGCTCGGTCGCGAACAGTGCGGCGTTGAATCTCGGCGGTGTCGACAAGAAAACGCCTAATCCATTTGGCGGCGAGATTTCAAAAGATAAGCAGAGCGGCGAGCCTAACGGCATGTTGCTCGACGCGGCGCAGGGACTCGTCCGCCGTCGCATCCCCCCGACTTCTCCGGCCGAAGCGGAACGCGCGGTCGTGCTCGGCGTGAAACGAAACATCGAACTCGGCTGGACACAGGTTCAGGATGCGGGCGGCACTTACAACGAAGTCGACCTGTTCAAGAAGCTGTACGGCGAGGGAAAGATCAAGCTGCGCATCTACAAAGCGGTTTATGGACCAGGTCCGAACGCGACGCGTTTGCTCAACGAAGGACCGACGATCGGAGCGTTTGAAAACCGCTTCACGTTCCGCACGATTAAAGTAGTGTCCGACGGAGCGCTTGGTTCACGCGGCGCGGCATTGCTCGAGCCTTACTCCGACGCTCACGATACATCGGGTTTTTTGACGGTGAAGGCTGAAGAGTTGCGACCGATGCTGATCGACGCGCTGCGCAAAGGCATTCAAGTCGAGACGCACGCGATTGGCGATCGCGCGAATCGGTTCATTCTCGACGAATACGAGACTGCGTTCAAAGCGGTCCCCGCGTCCGAACGGAAAGTTGCCGACCCGCGTTGGCGAGTCGAGCACGCGCAGATCGTGAACCCGGCGGACATTCCGCGTTTCGCGAAGTTGGGAGTGATTCCGTCGATGCAGCCGTCGCACGCCATTGGCGATCTGTTTTTCGCACCGAGCCGGTTGGGAATCGAGCGACTCGCCGGTTCGTACGCGTGGGAGAGTTTCATCAAGTCAGGCGTCGTGGTCCCGGGAGGTTCGGATGCGCCGGTCGAACGCGGTGAACCGATGATTGAGTTTTACGCCGCCGTCGCGCGCAAGGACCAGAAAGGGTTTTCCGCAGAGGGCTGGCATCCGGAAGAGGCAGTGTCGCGAGCCGACGCGTTGAAGATGTTCACACTGTGGCCGGCGTACGCAGCGTTTGAAGAGAAACTGCGCGGCTCGATCGAAGTCGGCAAGCTGGCAGATCTGACAATCCTTTCGGCCGATATCATGACGATCCCGGCGGCTGACATTCTGAAGACGCGGTGCGTGATGACAGTCATCAACGGCGAGATCGTTTACGAAGGAAGTTGATGCGATTTACATCGCTGCTCATCGTTGTGATTTTGTGTTTGGCGGTGGTCTCCACGCCACGCGCGCAGGATCCCGCGCCCGCAGCGCCCTCGCCGTCTGCGTCTGGACCAGTCGTCGCGTTGAGCATGATCGCTACCGACAAAGACGGCAAAGGTCTCAACTCGATCCGCAAAGATGAGATCCGTGTTTTTGAAAACCAGATCGAGCAGACTGTACTCGGCCTCGAGGCAGACGAACGGCCCGTCGATTACGTCATCGTTATGGACTCCACCGGCTCGTTTCATGATGTGTTGGAGTCTGCCATCGAGGCTGCAAAATTGTTTGTCGTTAACCGGCGCCCGCAGGATCAGGTTGCGGTCGTGCGGTTTGTTAACAGCGACAAGATCGAGAAGGTCGAGGAGTTCTCGACCAATAACGAAGCCCTTCAGAAGGCGCTCGACGACTCATACGTCGAGGCCGGCCAATCGGCGGTAATCGACGCGCTATACCTGAGCGCGCAATACGTTGCGGAGCACAACAAATCGAACGAAGGCCGGCGCAAGGCGCTCGTGGTTTTCACGGACGGAGACGAAAGAATCAGTTACTACAAACTCAAGGACCTGATCGGTCTCTTGTACCAGGAAAGCGTCCAGGTGTTTGCGATCGGCTTCGTTACGCAGCTCAACGAGCAGCAGAAGACGAAACCGGGCAAAGAAACTCCGCGCGAACGCGCCGAGAAGTTGTTGGCAACGATTGCGGAACAGAGTGGCGGCCGCGTCTTCTTTGCTGAAAACAAGGACCAGATCCTCGCTTCGGCGGCGGAAATACTCTTGCACCTGCGCGCGCAGTTTCGCATCAAGTACCAGTCCACGACCGATGCGGCGAAAACCGGTTTCCGCGACGTGGAAGTGAAGTTTGCGACGCCGGAAGGCGAGACTCGGCACCTCGTTACACCGCGTGCCTACTGGTTTGGCCCGAAACCTCAACCTGCTAAATCTGACAAGAAGAAGAAAAAACCATGACCACCGAAGTGTCTTCGCCTGCACGACGTAGTTTTCTCTCACTCGCCGGAAAAGGTCTCGGTCTCGCGGCGCTTTCCGTTCCCGCCATTGGCGCGCTCGCGAAAGAGATCGAAGCCGCGACGAAGAGCGTCAGTCATCTGAGTCCGGAACAAGTGGCGCTGGACGAAGACTACTGGTCGGTCATCCAAAACTCCTTCACCGTCACGCGCGGGATCGTCAACCTGAACAACGGCGGTGTCTCGCCGAGTCCGCGTATCGTCACCGAAGCGCTGGTGCGTTACATCTGGCAACAGGAAGACGCGACGGCGTACACGATGTGGCAGATTCTCGAGCCGCAGTCGGAAACGATTCGCACGGGTTTGGCGGAGATCTTTGGTTGCGACCGTGAGGAGATCGCGATCACGCGTAACGCGTCTGAATCGCTCGAGATTTGTTTGATGGGCATGGATTTCAAACGCGGCGACGAGATCCTGTCGACGACGCAAGACTACCCGCGCATGTTGACGACGTTGCGGCAACGTGAACAACGCGAAGGGCTCGTGCTGAAGTTGGTCCAGATTCCGATTCCGCCAAAAGACGTCAACGAGATCACAGCGGCGTTCGAGCGAGGCATCACGCCTCGTACGAAGCTGATCCTCGTTTCGCACCAGGTGAACATCACCGGCCAGATCACGCCGGTGAAGGCAATTTGCGACATGGCGCGAGCGCGAGGAATCGAGACGATCGTCGACGGCGCGCACTCGTTTGCGCAGTTTGATTTCAAACAGAAGGATCTTGGTTGTGACTATTTCGGTACCAGCTTGCACAAGTGGCTTTATGCGCCGAAGGGCACCGGACTGCTTTACGTGAAGCGCGACAAGATCGAGAAGCTGTGGCCGTTGATGGCGGCGGAGTCGAAACAGGCCGGCGACATTCGAAAGTTTGAAGAGGTAGGAACGCACTCGGCTGCGCCGCGGCTCGCGATTGGCGAGGCGATGGTGTTTCACAACGGGATTGGCGGGAAGCGCAAAGAGGCTCGGCTCCGGTACCTGTCGCGTTACTGGATGAACCGGTTGAAGGACGTGCCGAAGATTGGGTTCAATACGTCGTTCGACCCGAACCAGTCGTGCGCGATTGCGAATGTGAAGATCGATGGGGTAGACCCGACAGCGATCGGCAGTTATCTGTTCGCGAAGCACCGCATTTTCACGACGCCGATCGTCCACGAGGAGTTCAAAGGCATCCGCATCACGCCCAATGTTTACACTACTATCGGCGAGCTGGATCGATTTTGCGACCTGATGGAAAAAATCGCCCGCAAAGGCCTGCCCACCTGAACTAACGCCGCCGTGCGGG
>Ga0068859_100006698_pt1 | contig 11702 bp, 9 predicted proteins | sample KBSSwiS22_FD_66585 | JGI IMG/M metagenome (GOLD analysis project Ga0068859, IMG submission 66585) | Switchgrass rhizosphere microbial communities from Kellogg Biological Station, Michigan, USA - KBS Switchgrass S2-2 | ecosystem: Host-associated > Plants > Roots > Rhizosphere > Soil ... | reverse complement strand
TCGACGAACAGCAGCGCCGACCTGCCGTGCGGATCGGTGATCAGTCGGTAGCTCCAGGGCAGGCTCGCGACGATGACCACCGCGAGCGCGATCAGGCCGATGGCGCGGTCAACGAAGATGGAATAGGTCGCGGCCCGCCAGCCGTGGCCGCTGCGCGCCACCAGCCACAGCCTGACCGCGTCGCCGCCGATCGAGGAGGGCAGCGTCTGGTTGAAGAAGGTTCCGATCACGTTGAAGCGCATCGCCTGCCGGGTCGGCAGCGGCGCGCCGCACTCCGCGCTGATCTCGCGCCATCGCAGCACGCCGACGAAGATCTGCAGGAACGTCACGGCAATCGCCACGCCGATCCAGCCCAGGCTCGAAACGTCGATGCGGGCGACGAGTTCGGCAAGGTCGACCTTGCGCAGCGAGAAATAAAGCAGCGCCGCCGAGACCAGTATCTTCAACGTCGAAAGCAGGATACGGCGCATCTCGCCCGTGCGGGTTTGAGAAGGGGGTGCAAAAAGCGATGCAATTCGGCGCCTTGGTATGGTTTTCAAGCCGATCTGGCAATAGCGGGGGCCTGATTGAGTTAGGGGTTGCCCCTTCGGTCGGGATACTGCCGGGGTCCCCGGGCTGATCTTCACGCTGGCGGGAAAACCGCCGGGGGCGAGATTGTCATTGTGTCCTCACGTGCTATCACGTGTTATCACGCGGCTCCCCTGATCACCGGTTGAAACCCTTCGAGAACAGAATCATGACGACTGCCAACGCTTCCGAGGGATGGAAACGGTATCGGCTGCTGCCCGTCGTCATGGCGCTGACCTGCGTGTTTCTCTGGGGAGCAATGTTCGCACGCCTCGCGGACCGCACCATCGGAATCGATAAGGATTGGCTGTTCCTCTATCTGTGCGGCATCGAAATGACGCAGCCGCAATTGCACGAACAGCAGATCGATCTGGTGAAGAAGATCGTCGCGGCTTCGGGCGACGACCAGGCCGTCTACCGCGCGACGATGCGGGCAAACTACTGCAACAATTATCCCTACATCTCGTTGTCGATGTATCTGGCGGGCAAGGTGCAGACCTGGTTCGGCACCGGGCCTGCGGAGGATTTCCCGGGCTTTGTGGTGCGCAGCCTCTGGTATGGCATTCTCGTTTCGGGCGAGCTGCTGGGTATTCTCACCCTGCTCGTGGTGTTTGCACTGACCACGGGCGCGTTGCGAACGTCGCTGTGCGCCTCGATCGGTCTGGCGGCCTTGTTTTATCTGGTGATACCGCCACCTATCACCAACTGGTTTCTCTACCAGGGAACACCGTCGCCTCCGGCGATGCTGGTGAACTGGCTGAACGTGCTCAAGCTGGGCCTTCATTCCTGGTTCCATCCCGCGGCGCCCTTCAGTGCGTTCTCCACTTTTCCCCGCAGCCTGTGTGCCGTGCTGTCATTCGCGGCGTTCGCGATGAGGTGGTCCGGCCGTCCCGTTGCAGCGTACTGGGTGCCGCTCCTGATCGGCGGCGTCCATCAAAGCACCTCCCTGATACTTCTGTTTGCCCTGATCGGCTGTGACATCGTTGTCCGTCCCGGAGTGCTGCGCCGCCCCGCCATTGTTTTGGCGATCATCGTTAACCTCGCGCTGATCGTCCTGCGCGAGCGCATGTTTGCGATCCTCGGTTTCTCGTCGTCGGATGCCGTGATCGCGACCGCCATTCTGCTGTGCGTGGTCGTCGCCCTGGCGATGTTGCGGCCGGTTCGAGTGGCGGTGCAGGCCGGATGGAAACCTGTCGCGGCGTGGCGCGACCGCACGGTGGCCGCGGTGCCTTTGCCCTTTGCCGATGCGCTGACCATCTTTGCCGCATGGCTGGCGGTGATCCTGATCAGCTACCTTGCGTCGCGAAACGACGCCTGGTACCGGCTGGTCTATTTCTGGTCGGAACTCTCGCCCCGTTACATCGGCATGTTCCAGCTTTCCTTCATCGCCGGCATCCTGTTCCCGTTGGTTCTCACGATGCAGTCGACGCGTCCGGTGCTGGAAAAGAGGCTTGCGGCCGCCGCTGCCGTCGTCATGCTGGGCCTGGCGATCAGCCAGTTGGCGGGACCGTGGTTGCGTCTTTCCGATCAGCTTCGACAGGCTCCCAATTTCGACAAGGTCACCAATGAGCAACGAAACGTATACGTCGCCGACAAGGTGCCGACGATGCGGGATGAGACGCGCTGGTATTATCTCATGGTCCGGAACGCGATCCTCGGTGACAGAAGCCTCGCAAATTTCTTTGGCAAGCCGTAGCGGCCCCCAGTTGCCCCTCGAAGGCGAAATGTTCGTATGAGCGAAAATCCAATATCGGCGCTTTCGGTCGTCGTGCCCGTGTTCAACGAGGAGGAATCGTTGCCGAGGCTGATGGAGACGCTGACCTCCGTGCTCGGCACGCTGCCGTATCCTTACGAGATCATTCTGGTCAATGACGGCAGCACCGACAATTCGCTCGCGGTCATGCGCGCGTTCGGCGCGACCTATCCGCAAGTGAAGGTGGTCGATTTCCGCAGGAACTACGGTCAGACCGCGGCCCTGATGGCGGGGATCGATCATGCCACCAACGACGTCGTCGTCATGATCGATGCCGACCTGCAGAACGATCCCACCGATATTCCGCGGCTGCTGGCCAAGCTGGACGAAGGCTACGATGTGGTTTCCGGCTGGCGGAAGGATCGCAAGGACGCGCAGATCAGGAGAAACTGGATCAGCCGGGTGGCAAACCGGTTGATCTCGCGGGTCTCCGGCGTGAAACTGAACGACTATGGCTGCACGCTGAAGGCCTATCGCCGCAGCGTCGTCAGCGACATTCGCCTCTACGGCGAAATGCACCGGTTCATCCCCATCTATGCACAGTGGCAGGGCGCTCGAATTACCGAACTCAGCGTGACGCATCACGCGCGCGAATTCGGCACATCGAAGTACGGCCTTGAGCGCATTTTCAAGGTGGTGCTCGATCTTCTGGTCGTGGTCTTCCTGCGAAGGTTCTTTGCCAAGCCGATCTACCTGTTTGGCGGCTTTGGCATCGCGTCCATCATTCTTTCCGTTGTCACGATCTTTCTCGCAATCGGCTTGCGGCTGTTCCTGCACATTTCCCTGATACAGACGCCGCTGCCGCTGCTGTCGGCGCTGTTGTTTCTGGTTGGCGTGATGAGCATTCTGCTCGGGCTGGTCGCTGAAATGATGGTGCGCACCTATTACGAGTCGCAGGGCGCGCGCGCCTACCTGGTGAGGGAACTCATCAATTTCAACGGTGGATCCGGTCCAGATACGGCCTCGAATTAACATGTGCGGGATTGCCGGATTTTGGGGGGCGGGAGACCAGGCAGTCATCACCGCCATGACCGATGCGCTGGCGCATCGCGGCCCTGACGGATACGGCTATCACGTTGACGAGGACAGCCGCATTTTCCTCGGTCATCGCCGCCTTGCCATCATCGATATCGGCGGCGGCGCACAGCCGATGTGGAACGAGGATCAAACCGTCGGCGTGGTCTTCAACGGCGAAATCTACAACCACGTCGAACTGAGGCGGCTGCTGGAAGACCGCGGTCATCGCTTCCAATCGGATCACTCCGATACGGAAGTCCTCGTCCATGGCTACGAAGAGTGGGGCACCGAGCTGCCGCTCCGCCTCAACGGCATGTTCGCGTTCGCGATCTGGGACAAGGCGCGGTCCAGGCTTTTTCTGGCGCGCGACAGGTTCGGCGAAAAGCCGCTGTTTTACACCAAGGCGCCGCATCTCTTTGCGTTTGCGAGCGAGCTTTCGTCGTTGCAGCGCCATCCCCAGGTCGACACGACGCTCGACGTTCGTTCCCTGCAAAAACTGTTCGGCTACGGTTTCTTTCCAGGCTCTCGAACGCCCTACAGAAGCATTTCGAAGTTGCCCGGCGGCCACTGGCTGTTGCTCGATCTGAAGTCCGATTCCGTCACCTTGCGCCGCTATTGGAAGTTTTCGCTGCAGCCGGACGCGGCCCTGCTCGAGCGCGATGAGGAGGATCTCGCCGACGAACTCGACGGCCTGCTGACGCAGGCGGTCAGGCGCAGGCTGATCAGCGACGTGCCGATCGGGCTGTTTCTGAGCGGCGGGATCGATTCCAGCGCCGTTCTTGCCGCGGCGACCCATCTGATGGACCCTTCGCAAATCCGCACGTTTACTGTCGGTTTCAACGAAGCTTCGTTCGATGAAACCGACTATGCACGGCGCGTCGCGGGAATTCTCGGCACCCAGCACGAAGTTCGCAAGCTCGATCTCGACCAGGCGCGCGACGTCATTCCAAAACTATTGAATCAGATGAGCGAGCCGCTCGGCGACAGTTCGCTGCTGCCGACATATCTCTTGAGCGAGTTCACGCGACGGCATGTCACGGTCGCGCTGTCGGGAGACGGCGCCGATGAGCTGTTTGCCGGTTACGATCCGTTCCACGCGCTCAAGCCGGCGGCGGCCTACAGTGCGCTGGTTCCCGGCCCTGTGCACCAGATCGTGCGCAAGCTGGCGTCGCATTTGCCGGTTTCGACGCGGAACATGAGCCTCGATTTCAAGCTGAAAAGAACCCTCAACGGCTTGTCCTACGGTTCCAGGCTGTGGAATCCGGTCTGGCTCGGGCCGCTCTCGCCCCCGGAAATCGGCAGGGTCTTCGGGCAGGAGATCCGGGCGGAAGAACTATATGAAGAGGCGGTCGAGCTCTGGGACGGCGCGCCGCATCTCAATCTCGTCGAGAAGACGATGGAGTTCTACACGACGTTCTACCTGCAGGACGGAATCCTGACCAAGGTTGACCGCGCGTCGATGCTGAATTCACTGGAAACGCGCGCGGTATTTCTCGACAACGACCTGGTCGAGTTCGCCGGCCGTTTGCCGACGAGCCTCAAATATCGTAACGGAAAGGGCAAGTACCTCCTGAAAAAGGTACTTTCCAGACGCTTGCCGGCGGATATCGTCGATCGGCCCAAGAAGGGCTTTGGGATACCGCTGGCGCTGTGGCTTAGAGAAGTACCCAAACAGATCCCCTTGAACGGGATCGCGGGTATTGATACCGGCGAGGTTGCCGAATTGTGGCGCACCCACCGGTCGGGGCGCGCCAACAATGCCATCGCGCTCTGGGTCTGGCTCAGCCTGCAGGCTGGCTGCAAGTTTCAACCGGGTATGTCGGAATGATTAGAAAAGCGATCGAGCGGGCGTTGGAACATCCGGCGATCTACAACATCAACCAGTTTTTCGGCCAGTCCACGGTCCGGCGCTACCGCGCGCTGCTGGCCGAGGAAGTGCCGTGCGACGCCGATACGTCGCTGCTCGATCTCGGCTGCGGCACGGGGGTAACGGCGGGCGTGGTCACGGGGCGCTACTCCGGCGTCGACATCAATCCCGATTACATCGACACCGCCCAGCGGCGCTATCCGCACGCCAAATTTTTCGCGATGGATTGCAGCAGGCTCGACTTCGCGGACGCTTCGTTTGACCTTGCGACGACGATTGCCACGACGCATCACCTTACCGATGCCGAGCTCGAATCCATGACGATGGAGGCCCTGCGCGTGGTCCGGCCCGGCGGGGCGTTCCATATCATCGATGCCATTCTGCCGATCAACCGGCGGGCGTTCGCAAAGGAGTTCTTCTTTCGAATGGACCGCGGCCGGTTTCCGAGGCAACTCGACGAGCTCACGGGGGTGGTGTCGCGCTGCGCGGATGTCATTCACCGGCGTGTCCTGAACGGTCCGCTGCATGATGTGGCTTATTTGCGGGCCGTGCCGCGCGGCACGAAGCCTGCCGGTGCAGGGGTGCAGTGATGCCGCGGGTTTATGACCAGAAATTCATCCAATATGCGGCGACGTCATCCCGATATGGCGCCTCGAAAGTGATTCCGGTCGTGCTGTCCGCGCTCGATGTTCGCAGCGTGCTCGATGTCGGCTGCGCCGGCGGCGGCTGGCTCAGCGAGTGGCGGCAGGCGGGCGTGGCTGACGTGTTCGGCGTCGACGGCGCCTATGTCGATCCCGCGGACCTCGAGATCGAGCCGGAACGTTTCATGTCGGCGGATCTGGCTCGCTCATTCGATCTCGGAAAGACCTTCGACCTGGTGCAGTCGCTCGAGGTGGCCGAGCATATCGACGAGGCCGCTTCCGGCGTTTTCGTCTCTAATCTGGTGAAACATGCCGGGCGGTTCATCCTGTTTTCCGCCGCGGTACCGGGGCAGGGCGGCGAGCACCATGTCAACGAACAGCCCTACGATTATTGGCGCCGGCGTTTTGCGGAAGCCGGTTTCACCGCCTATGACTTTGTCCGGCCGCGCATCGCGGCCGACAACGGCATATCGTTCTGGTACCGCTACAACATCATCCTGTTCGTTCGAGATGAATACGCGGGCGCGCTGAATCCTGCCGTGAAGGCGACCAGGATACCGGACGGCGAGCTAATTCCGGATATTTCATCGGCCTGGTTCAGGCTGCGCAAGCGCATCGTCAAATCGCTTTCGGCAGAAAACCGCGATCGGCTGGCGAGGTTGAAGGCGCGCGTCGCCCCGACGGGCAGGTTCTGATGGTGCGATCGTGACGGACAGGCTTCCAATGGATGAATCAGCGGGCTCACCGGAGCGTTTCGGATACGAGTGGGCGAAGTACAATGAACTACGCCCCGATTACGAAACCCAGTTCCGCAGGTGGACACCGTTCTTCCAGCCGGACGACTGGCGGGGAAAATCCGTGCTGGACGTCGGATGCGGCACCGGGCGGAATTCGTTCTGGCCGATGAAGTATGGCGCCGCGAGCGCAACTGCGATCGACGTCGACGTCCAGTCGCTCGATGTCGCCCGCCGCAACCTCTCGCAGTTTGCCGGCGCATCGGTGCTGCAACGCAGCGCCTACGAGATCGGATTCGAAAATCATTTCGATATCGCATTCTCGATCGGCGTGATTCATCACCTGGAGCATCCGCAGACGGCCATCGCGCAGATGGTGAGGGCGGTAAAGGATCAGGGTGAAGTTCTGATCTGGGTCTACGGACTGGAAAACAACGAGTGGATCGTCCGTTACGCCGACCCGATCCGCAAGGCGCTGTTTTCCTGGCTCCCGATCGGACTGGTGCATCATCTGTCGATCTATCCCGCGGCCGCACTTTGGCTGGCGTTACGTCTTGGCTTCGGGCGCACCGAATATTTCGGCTTGATCAGGACGTTTTCGTTTCGCCACCTGAGATCGATCGTGTTCGACCAGATGCTGCCCAAGATCGCGCATTACTGGCCGCGCGCCACGGTCGAAAAAATGATGGAAGACGCCGGATTGAAGAACATCCGGCTGCAATGGGTGAATGAAATCTCATGGGCGGCGATCGGCACCAAGCAAGGTCCGTCTGAGCTCAAGCCGGAGCCTCGTCCTGAATGATGACCGCTTCCGAAAAATCTGCCTATCGTGGTAGCTTGCTTGCGTTGCTCGCTGTGTTCGTATTGGTCCTGGTTGCCGGATTTATCGGTGAGTGGATCGGTCGCAGCCGAAGCAATCTTGAAAAGGCCGAAGGCTTTATTGCGGATTTGCAGGCTGTTGCGACCGGCGTTCCGCGAGCGCTGGACGGAACGATCCTGCGGCAGGGTCCGCTGTCGACGGCGTGGCTTGCCGACATGGGAGCCTTGCCGACGCGCCTTCAGGCCATGGCGGGCAGCTTGAGGGGCGGCGAGGATCAGTCCACGCTCGGGCTTGTCCGGCGCGGTCCCTGGTCGACGACGTACCATCTCGTGACCAACGATTCTCTGGTTTGGGTGCACCTTCCAGGTTTGCCCCAATCGGTGTGCCGGCAGTTCGCGGCTGCCGCGGCAAAGCATCCCGACCAGATCGCCTATATCAGCGCATTTGGTAGACCGGCGGTCATTCCAGCCGTTCAGGACCTGAACTTCATGTGCAGCCAGAACTTCAACAATTTCGTCGTGATCCTGCTCGATCCCGCCACGGAGGTTCGCAGGCTGTCAGCGGATGTGCAGAATGCGATAAAGACGATGCCGGCAGGTTCGGCGCAGAAGGCGGCTTTCCCGGGTTCGTCGGCGCCGTTTCAGGTCAACAGGGGCTTCACCGATCTCGTCAACAAAGGCGAGGACGGCGGGCCCGCTTCTATTCAGCATGACGAATCCCGCACCAGGGTTACGATCAACAACGTACCGTTTGCCGTTTGCAGACTGGCGTTGCTGATGGGTCCGCAGACGTTTGGCATGGATGCGTTCGAGACTGCGGATGGAACGGCGGCGCCGTCACCGTTGACAGGGCCTGCTCCCGAGGCGCTGTGCACCGCGCAGAAGGGGCGCCTCGTCATGACGCGTAACCGCGCCGGTTGAGTTTGCGGAAGCGGAAAATCAATTCGAATAGCCGGACCCACAGGTATTGCGTCCCACTCGACGCGGCGGCTAAACAGGCCTCAACCGGAAGGGCGAACCGGTGCCTGGTTTAGGAAAACAATGTCGGATCAACCCATATTGGTCACCGGAGCTGCGGGTTTCATCGGCTTCCACGTCGCGCGCCGGCTGCTCGCCGAAGGCCGCGCCGTGGTCGGCCTCGACAATCTCAACGATTATTACGATCCGACGCTGAAGGCGGCGCGGCTGGACATCCTGCGCGGCGAGCGGGGCTTTGCGTTCGAACAGGTCGATCTCGCCGACCGCGCCTCCATGGAACGCCTGTTCGCCGGACACCGCTTTGCCAGGGTGGTGCATCTGGCGGCGCAGGCCGGCGTGCGTCATTCGATCGATCATCCGCACGCCTATGTCGACGCCAATCTCGAAGGCTTCGTCAACGTGCTGGAGGGTTGCCGGCATCATGGATGCGGCCATCTGGTCTATGCATCTTCGTCGTCGGTCTACGGCGCCAACACGAAACTACCGTTTTCGGTCGACGACAAAACCGATCATCCGGTCAGCCTATACGCCGCCACAAAGAAGGCCAATGAGCTGATCGCGCATTCCTACAGCCATCTCTACCGGCTCCCGGTGACGGGCTTGCGGTTCTTTACCATCTATGGGCCGTGGGGACGGCCCGATATGGCGATATTCCTGTTTACCAAGGCGATCGTGGAAGGAACTCCGATCCGGCTTTTTAACCATGGCAGGATGCGGCGCGACTTTACCCATATCGACGACGTGACGCGTGTCGTATTGCAACTGGTCGAGCAGGCCCCGCAAGACGGCGGCGAGAGCGCCGGGGCGCCGGCCAGGATTTACAATGTCGGCAATAATCATCCGGAAGAACTGACCCATGTGGTAGCAGTTCTGGAGCGGGAATTGGGCCGCACGGCAGTCAAGGAGATGCTGCCGATGCAGCCCGGAGACGTGACCGCGACCTTTGCCGATGTCGCCGAATTGATGCGCGACACCGGTTTCAGGCCGCAGACTTCGATCGAGCACGGGCTTGCCGATTTTGTCGCCTGGTATCGTGACTACTACAGGATTTGAGACACCGATGAACCGACGAATTATCCCCCTGATCATGTGCGGCGGCGCGGGAACGCGGCTGTGGCCGGCCTCGCGCGAGGTTCACCCCAAGCAGTTCCTGTCCCTGTTCGGGTCGCGCTCGACGTTCCAGGATACGCTGTTGCGGGTTTCCGATGCTGATCTGTTCGAGCGGCCCGTCATCATCACCAACAACGCCTATCGCTTCATGGTGCTCGAGCAATTGGCGGAGATCGGTATAGAAGCCGACGTGCTGCTCGAACCGATGCGGCGCGATTCGGGCCCCGCGATCGCGGCCGGCGCCGCCTTCGCAGCGGCGCGCGACAAGGATGCGATCGTGCTGGCGCTCGCCGCCGACCACGTGGTTTCCGACACGCCCGCTTTCCTCGCTGCCTGCCGCGAGGGACTTACCGCTGCCGAAGCCGGGCACATCGTGACCTTCGGCGTGCAGCCCGAACGTGCCGCCACCGAATATGGCTACATCAATCCGGGCGAGGTTATTTCCGGCAAGGTCCGCGCGGTCACGAAGTTCGTCGAGAAGCCGGACCCGGCGACGGCGGCGGGCTATGTCGAGGCCGGCTATCTCTGGAACAGCGGCAACTTCATGTTCCGCGCCGCCGTACTGACCGATGAATATCGCAAGGTCGATGCGGCAAGCGTCCAGGCCGTGAGCGATGCAGTGGCGAAGGCGGGCACCGACCTCGGATTCGTCAAGCTCGACGAGGCCGCGTTCGGCTCGGCGAAATCGATCTCGATCGATTACGCCGTGATGGAAAAAACCGCGCGCGCGGCGGTCGTGCCGGTCGCGTGCGGCTGGTCCGATGTCGGCTCCTGGCATGCGGTGTGGGAATTGTCCGGCAAGGACGGCGACGGCAACGCGGCGCGGGGGGCTGCGGTGTTCGAGGATTCCCGCAACTGCAACGTATCGACCGACCGCGCGCTGGTCGCGCTCGAAGGCGTCGACGATCTCGTGGTGGTCGCGACCCAGGACGCCGTGCTGGTTTCCCGGCAGCAGGACGCCAACGGGCTGAAGCGGCTGGTCGCGAAGCTGAAGACGGTGGCGCCGCATGTGACCGAGGATCACATCAGGGTGCACAGGCCCTGGGGATCCTATCAGTCGGTCGACAATGGCGACCGTCATCAGGTCAAGCGCATCATCGTCAAGCCGGGCGGGCGGCTCTCGCTGCAAAAGCACCACCATCGCGCCGAGCACTGGATCGTGGTGCGCGGAACGGCGCTGGTGACCGTCAATGAACTGGTCAAGACCGTGCACGAGAACGAATCGATCTACATCCCGATCGGCGCGGTGCACCGGCTGGAGAATCCCGGCAAGATCCAGCTCGAACTGATCGAAGTCCAGACCGGCAGCTATTTCGGCGAGGACGACATCATCCGCATCGAGGACGACTACCAGCGCAGCTAGGGCGTTTTCCAGCGAGGGATACCTCGGGCTTGATCGGGGGTGGCGACCGGTTCGCGTCAAGAAAACGCGTCAAATCAAAAACAGCCCCGTTCCGATTCCATCGGAACGGAAAAGGCTCTGAGCGGACGGTGGTTTTTCCGGGGCGGCGGCTGTAATTCTTTGAATCAAAACGTGTCCGAAAACCGCCAATCGCGTTCGCCACGTCTGTGACGGCGTGCTAGAGAACCGCCGGGGACGTTACCGGCGCAGAATCTGCCCGAAGTCTGTTTTGGGGTCGACAAATCATGAGTTCCAAAGGGTCCGCATCTGACGCGAAGACCGATGCAAAACGCGCACTGCGCGTCGGCGTGGTCGGCGCCGGCGTGATGGGCAGCAACCATGCCCGGGTGCTGGCCGGTCTGCCCGATGTGACGCTGGTCGGCATCGTCGATCCGTTGCCGGAACATCGCGCGCGCGCCACCGCGCTGGTCGGCTGCCGCGCGTTCGCCGATCTCGAGGAGCTGTTCGACGAAGGCGTCGACGCCATTACCATCGCGGCGCCGACCCATCTCCATCACGAGATTTCGCTCGCCTGCATCACGCGCAACATCCACATCCTGGTCGAGAAGCCGGTCGCCACGACGGTGGAGGAGGGGCAGGACATCGTCAACGCGGCGCGCAGTGCCGGCGTGACGCTGATGGTCGGCCATGTCGAGCGCTTCAATCCGGCGGTCGCCGCCATCAAGCAGGCGATCGCGGGCGAGGATATTCTTTCGATCGGCATCACCCGCGTCGGGCCGTTTCCGCCGCGGATGTCCAATGTCGGCGTCGTGATCGATCTGGCCGTGCACGATATCGACCTGATCCGCTGGTT
>Ga0068859_100006693_pt1 | contig 11704 bp, 15 predicted proteins | sample KBSSwiS22_FD_66585 | JGI IMG/M metagenome (GOLD analysis project Ga0068859, IMG submission 66585) | Switchgrass rhizosphere microbial communities from Kellogg Biological Station, Michigan, USA - KBS Switchgrass S2-2 | ecosystem: Host-associated > Plants > Roots > Rhizosphere > Soil ... | reverse complement strand
GGCGTTGGTGCCGAGGCCGCATTGATTCCGATTGCGGTCTTCAGTCTCGAGGGGTTGCTGGTAAAGCCGGCCGTCATGGGGAAGGCCGGCCACATCAACGGCGCAGCGATGTTCATCGGACTCCTCTTCTGGAGCTGGACGTGGGGGCTTGTCGGCATGCTCGTCGCCGTACCGTTAATGATGGTCCTTAAGAGTGTGTCCATGCGCGTTGAAAGTCTCCGCGCTATCGGCGAGTTGCTGGACGAGCACTGATTGGCAGGCGCGAAGGCGTAGGCCGGTTGCTACCGTACAAAGTCACATCAGCGACAGGGCATGGACTTTGCTATTCCGGTAAAGGAGCCCGTCTCCCCATGCTCTGCATCGAAAAAGCTCAGCGACCGTACGAATGCGGTGCCCATGTGGAGTGGGAGTCGCTACCACACTGCGCGATGCCAGCCACGTCGCGGCCCCATCACTTGAGGACCGGTAATCAGCAGCCTGTTGCGTCCGTCCAAAAAGAACACATCCCTAATGCCAAGTGCGATGAAAAAAGTGCGCAACGATTGGCGATTGTAATCGGTATGAGAATTGCACACGACCGATGATATACGGAGAGGCTACTCCACAAGTTCACCCGACTGAAGCCGGCGATCTAACCGCGACATTAGTTGTCTCCGTGTCTCGTTGAATCCAGATTCACTTTGAAGAGAACAATGCAACCGCATTTAGGAGGAGACAAGATGCGTCGCATGATATCCCTTCTCTGCTTAGTAATGACAGTTCTTGCTCTGGATGTTGTCTCTGCACTTGGGGCTACAATCACGTTTATCGACACTCGATCTGCGTTCAACAGTGCGACCACGAATTTGACGACCATCAACTTCGAGAACATCGTGCCCACGAATGCGTCCCAAAATTTTCTGAATCCGGGCTTGACCACTTCTGGCGTCAACTTCTTTACATCTGGTACTGGACCGTTCGGGCCTGGCTTTGTCACGGTATACGGTGCGGGGTTGGCGGCGATGCAGTCGCCCGTCCTGAACACCGGAACCGGCGCGATCCTAGTTTGGGGTCCACCGAATCAACCCGGCACTGCGTTCCTCAACGCGGTACTTCCTGCAGGAACCACAGCGGTAGGGGCGGATTTCTGGGCTCAGCAACCCTTTCTGGCTGCCGTTGATGTCACGGTCAACACCTCAGATGCAACGTCGCAAACGGTGACAATAAACACTGCTAACCGACCTACAGCATCGTTTGTAGGCTTTACGTCGGATGTCCCAATTAGTTCAATTCTCTTCCGAACGGCACAGGGACAGACAGGGCTGGTTGTGGACAATTTCTCATCTGGTCAAACGATGACTGCGGAACCGGTACCACAAGTCCCGGAGCCGTTTTCTGCCGTACTGGTTAGCTGCGGGTTAGCCGGGCTTGCGCTGTTCAAAAAAGCGATAGCCAGACAGCCCTTCTAGTCCTCGCGAAAGTTGTGAGGACTTATCTCGTGCCGGGAGCAGCCAGGGAGGGAATCCAGAGGTGGAATCTTGTGGCCTACAGCCGCGAAGACCTGCTCCTCGGTACGATATAACCGTGGCGTCGATTCTCGCGTGCTCTCGCTGCTGGAATTGGACGCGCGACCATGTTCCGCGGTATGAGGGCTTATGCCGTTCGAGAGAGCCAGGCGCAGCCAGTTCGCGCAGTTTATAGTCGAAGGCTTTGAGTCGCTCGTTTAGAAGTTGCGCTCAGATCGGCTGCCACGCAGATCTCTTAAGATATCTCCAGCGCCCGCACAGCGACGGGCTATTCAAGCTACACGACAACTTGACCAGGGCCTGGGCCGCAGCCTATTTTGAGGCCCCACATGTATATGAACGTCGAAGAACTCTTCCGAAACCGTGTGACCGAAGCGCAAATTGCCCATGTTATGCAGATCGTCGCCACGTTGCCCAACAGGCGGAACGAGCCGATTTCGGGCGATATTTCAGGCGAATTTGATTTCTGGTTTGATGGCGGTGCCTGCCGGATCATAACAGGTTGCAACGAATATGACCTGGCCGATGGGACACGGGTTACGGTCGGAACAATTCCCATTCTATCGGTAACCATCCAGTTCTCGAATGGCTCCCGTGTGACAATTCAACAGGACGGTGGTGGCTTCTAAATTCCGTGGGAGCGTACGAAAATCAGTCAGCGAAGACCGAAATCTCGGGACGGCTGGTTCCCCGGATACACGAAGGACTCACTCCGAGCGGCGAGGCGTGCGCGCTTTCCTCGGCGCAGCAGGCTTCCGTTTCCGCGAAGACGATTTAACTGTTGCCTTCATCGTCTTGGATATTCCTGGTTTCTTCTTTGCCACTTTCTTTTTCGCGGATGTACGTACTTTTTTTGCGTTCAGCCCTGGCGCCTTGGTCGCCGCCACTTCGCTGGAGTTCCTGGTCACCAGACCCACAATTTTGCCAGCGACCTTTCCGATACTGGTTGCTGCCGTGACCAGAAGGCCGGATGGTTTCGTGACTTCTGTTTTGCTTGTCATATGCCTCAACTTTCTATTGTCATTCACTTGAGATTTTGCAATCTGTCTTGAGAAATCGAAGTGAACGAGAATGGCTGCCGGATCGTCGAAGATCGAAAGGGAACCACGAAGGTCCGCATCTTTCCAGAATCCGCCGCAGCGGACTGTGATGATCGGTACCCCGGCGCGCACTGCCGCTTCGACGTCATAAGGCGTGTCCCCAATCATGAGAGCTGCACGAGCATGCTCACCCGTCTTGCGCAAGGCTGCCTGAATGATATCCGGCTCGGGTTTTGATGATTCCGCATCGTCCGATGAAGTGGTTTGATCGATGAGATCCAGCACTCGTGCTTGTTTCAGCAACAAGGTAACGTCCTCCTTCCCGGCAGAGGTCGCCACCACAAGCTGGATACCGTCCTTGCGAAGCTTGGTGAGGAGTTGTCGAGCTCCCGGCGTAGGCTGAAGAGAAGAAATGGACGATTTAAAGATCCGCCTCTTGGCCTCATCCAGTTTTTTGCCACGTTCGCTTTCGGCATCAACGCCGAATCCTTCCGGAATGAGCTTATCGCCACCCTTGCCAATGAGCCGCCGAATAGAGAGGTAGTTCGCGGGTAGACCCATGGACTTACCTGCCTCTACGAACGCACGCGCATGCGCATCGTTGCTGAGAAGCAACGTGCCGTCAATGTCCAGGAGAACGACTCTAAGCCTCGTCATCTTTATTTGATTCTTCATTGGCGCCAGGAACTGCCCTTGGATTCACCATGCATTCCAAATGCCACGACTCGGCTGGAATTTTGAAGGTGGACGAGTTGGACATCTCAGGTTGTAGATTACAGGATCTTAGATTGGACTGGCATCCATCGGGCCGGCTCGTCCAATCTAAGATTTTGTAATCTACAACCTGAGATCTCCAACTGGTCCGATTTCCAATTCTTTTCAGGGTGCTCCCTCCGCTTTTGATCCGACGGTGCTCCGATAACCCCCTGATAACTCGTTCCCTTTGACAAGGTGTGCCCTCGTTGCGTACCCTTCCGGTCCAATGTGTCCCAGGGAAAGGGCGTTTCATGAAACTTAACCGTGCTGTTGTGCTTGTGGGGTTGTTGCTGGTCGTGCTGGTTTCTGCGCCGCGTGCTTTTGCCACGCCTCTTACCGCGCATTTGACCGTAAACGCATTAGGATTTTTGCCGGGCCAACCGCCTCCGTTTACAGGCTTGCTGGATGGGATCATCACACTGGAAGCAGCTTCTGGTCCGTTCTGGTGGCAATCTCTTCAAACGTACTTGCCCGTTCAGAACGGATATCTGATCACATCATTCGCCGGCACCTTCAATGGGAAACCGGCCGATTTACTTTTCAACGAACCTCTGCGACCGGCCTGGATGGCCCAGACCGGGCCTGATCTTTTTCTCCTCGGCTACATGCGTTTCCAGTCCGAAGGAATTCAGTATGGTTCCTATCCCGATACTGCTTCCATCGTTAACCTTATAATTGTCAGCCCTACAACGTTTGCCCCGGCAAGTGGAACAGCAACCCTTGTTCCGGAGTTTCCATCCATAGCATTGATGGGTGCAGGCCTTGCCCTTTTTGGTTTTTGCGTTAGGAAAACGCGCCGGCTGCCAGCACGCCTGGAAGATTAAGATCGCTACGGTTCCGTGCGGCGGCAAACGCATCGCCGTCGCACGGATCGTTCCCGCTAACAATAGAATTCCGCTCGCTTTCGTTATCCTCTTCAATCATTGGTCGCCCGCACGAAGATCTTCATTTCTGGCTAACACTTCTTTCCATTAGCATTGGCTGGCTGCCTGCTTTGTCCGTACCCGAACCGCAGCCGAACTAGAGTGATCGAGAAAGGTTGATCAACATGAAGACTCTGAAAGCGACGCTGGTCGTTATGCTGTTGGGACTCTTCCCAGTGTTTGCTGCACCACAATCAAAGGATAAGGACAAACCAACGCCCCTTACCTCGGCCGAAGTCTCCGGTGTTTCCAGAAAGGAAGACCGAAGGGAACTGTATTATTCGTTCACCGCTGGACCTGGAGAACTGGTTGTCACTCTCGACGTTGAGGGTTTGAGTGGTCGCTCGGATAGAGAGTCACTCGTTCGTCTTACGTTTTTCGACCAGGAGTCTCATGAGGTTGGAAAATTCCATCGTCAGTCAGGACTGAACGGAGACAACAAGCGTCAGGTCGAGAAATACAACCTCACGAAACAAACGTCACTGGTGATGCGCGTCACATTTGAAGCGGGTGCTTCTAAATATAAGGTTGGCCTGAGCGGGGACGTCTCGCTCGAACAGCCCGACGGCCCGGTCGATACCTCTGCCCCTGGCGAATTACTCAAATTGCCAAAAACGGGGGTTCTGACAATCAAGATGCGCGACGGCTCTGTTCGCACGATCAACCTTGCAGACATTCAGGACGCCAGGATTGAGAAGGAATCCCCGCGGCGTTGATGAATGAGCGAGCAGGCTTGAGGTGACTCTAACCAGAAAGGCCGCCATCCACGACTTGCCAGGTCTGTGGAAGCTTCGACAAGAGTCTATTCTTGCTCTTGCTCCTCTGGGAATGACACTGGCTCAATCCGAAGCCTGGGCAGCCAACATGACGATTCAGGGAATGGAGAGAAGATTTCACGACGCAGAAATCTGGGTCGCAGAATCGAATGACACCATTCTGGGATGGATCGCATTTCGTGGAGAGTACCTGGACGGACTCTACATAAAGCCTGAGTTCGCCGGCCAGGGAATCGGAACCGAATTGCTCACCCTGGTGGAGCGCTTGATGCGAGAAAGAGGCATCAAGGCCATGCAGCTGGAAGCGAGTCTGAATGCCGCGCAATTTTATCGTCGCCGTGGTTTTGAGCCGACCGGCAGTCGGTCTTCCGATGGTGCGATTCCCATGTCAAAGGAGTTATCGTCAGGTTAATGTCGAAATGGAAAGAGTCGTTAATCGTTATCACGATCCTGGCGGGTCTGGCGGCTCTCCATCTGGGTGCCTGGGCTTTCTACTACCGATATGATTGCGGCAAGCCCAAAGTGAAATCCAGCGAGAGCGCCTACGCAAGGGAGGGAAAACCAGGAGTTCAGTCGGACGTAACGACGAGCACTCCCTACCGTGATTGGATGGGACGCTGCTTTGTAACGATCCGAGTGGATGCGACAATTCTCACCGAAGACGGACGCACGGAACGGACGATCTCCATCAAGACATTTAGAGTGAAGCCGGAGCCGATGACACTGGTCGAGGAGCAATAGCCAGGATCGTCGTTTGCGACATGGGCTGTTGCCCCGCGATCAGGGCAACAGCATGCGAGCCGCTACACCTTATCTGTTTTTACCTTCGGTTCTGTCGGATTGGCATTCGGGTCTACGATCGATGACGCCCCGGACAGTTCGCGGCCACTCTGCAGCTTGATCGACTTTACGTTAGCCAGGTTGCTCTGCGACTTGGAGAGCCACGCGTCAACGGTGATGGTGTCTCCGGTTTTCACAGTTTCCTTGCTCCAGCCGGCATTGGTCAGAGCGTTGATCCCGCCCAACTCAAAGGTCCAGTTTTTCGTCTTGCCGTCGGAATCCTTAGCGTCAACATAAAGGTGCGCATGAGGATTCGCCCAATCCAGCTTGCTGACGGTACCCGTCACGGTTACCGGCTGTTTCCAGTCGTACTCCGCGGAAAACGGGTGATGCGCCAGGGCGGGCAAGGCTGCCAGAAATACGGTCATGATAGAAACCATAAGCGTTGATTTCATGTGCCTGTACCTCCTCTATTAATAAGGTTGTGCACGTTAAAATCCAAATGGGCATCGGCGCCTTTCATTGCCTGAATTCCAGACAATTATGGAAAGTCCTGCATTGGAGAATGCAAAGTGAAATCTCAAATTGGACTGTCGGCCTTGAAAGCCTGACTCATGACGCAGCTCGAACGCACATTCCCCGGCAGTCCAGACTTTTCTAGTCGGTGAGTACTACTTCGCTCTTTTTGCCGTCGCTCGATCGCGACCCGCCTGGATTTGCAGTTCGGATACTTTTCCTTGTTTGTCTTTCACGAAGAGGACTTCGAAGTCGTCGGATTCCTGGAGAAAAAATCGGTCTTCAGCCAGGGGATGCAGCATTGCCGGCGTTGGGCCCAAGGGGTCCGCTTGAATGTAGAGTTGGCCGGATTTCAGGGTCACGGAAATGGGAATGCCATCGGCATCATACCGCCCCGCGTACGATACAAGCGTCGCGGCGTCGACTTCCGCGACTGTCTTTTCCCGTGCCCGATTGTCCTTCCAGTTGTACTCCTGAGAAATGGAGCGCAGGATTTCGTTAAACAACGGCGGTCCATTGTCGCTGTTGGTCATCACGACAGCGCCCTGTCGTGTACCCGTGTCCGCAACAAGAATGCAGGTAAACCCCTCGTTCGAACCCCCATGGCTGAAGCTTGTCCCGTCGGTGCCACCAAGGCTCACACCAAGCCCGTAGGATCCTGATTGTTTCGTCAGCATCTGTCTGGACATTTCTGGAGATAGCACTCGATTCGATCTGCCCTGGGCGGATTCCATCAACTCAATAGCAAAGAGAGCCAGATCGGAAGGCGTTGTCCACAATCCCGCCGCAGCCATTTCAGGATAGGTGTGCCAGCGGCCCTTGATGGTCTCGCCCTTGGACCGATGCCCACTGGCGGCCACCGTCTCCAGTTCCTTTGGCAGCGGTTGGACGTACGTACTGTGTGTCATCCCGATCTTGCCGAGAACGAGTTCCTGAAGAAGATTTGGAAACGGAGCTCCCGCTACATCGATCATCAACTGCTGCAGGACGGTGTAGCCGCCTCCGGAATATCGAAGCTGCTTACCGGGCAGAATATCCACACGAATCGGGCCGGTATTGGCGGGAGGTTTTTGTCCATCGAGAATCTGCGTCAGCGCCGGAACGGGTTCGTTTGCGGCGTAGCCTGGAAAACCATGGACTGTGAGTCCGGCGCTGTGGCTGAGAAGACGCCGGATGGTGACCTTTTCAGTCCTGGTGAATTCGTTGTCGGGGACGTGCCAGGACGTTAGTTTGAGATTCACATTCTCGTCGAGGTTGAGCTTTCCCTGTTCGACGAGCGCCAAAGCCGCCATCGCTGCGACGGGCTTGCTGATAGAGGCAGCCTGGAACCGCGTTTCAGTGGTGACAGGTCTTGTGGTGCCCGCTTCAAGAACGCCATAGCCTTTCGCCCATTCGAGCTTGCCGTTGTTGATCACGGCAATACTCACTCCGGGCACGTTGTAGAAGGCCATGCGGTCGGCGAGCTTCATGGACGCGTTCTCGCCTTTGATAATAGTGCTCGGGAGAAGGCCGTTTTCGACGCGCGCGATGCTGTCGGGTTCGGGCGGAGTTTGGGATACGGTGGCGCACGCAACAGTGACAAGGCTAATCGCGGCCAGCGACAAGAATAGGAAACGTCTCATGGATTTAGAAACCTCGATGACGCGCATTTTATACCGGCCGGCTTGCCGCCGAGGGATGACAATTAAAGCTCGAGCGCATCGACGAACGCGGGAACATCCTCAAATTCCCAATCCGCGAGGGCTCGACGTTCTTCGACCTTCTCCGGCCAATAGAGCTTCACGTGTCGCGTGACGAGAACCGGCGCAATGCCAACCGCGCGTGCGCCGCGATGTTCGTCACTTCCGCCGTCGCCGACGAAGAGCGCGTCCTCTGCCCGTACCCCCACGGCGTTGAGCGCTTGCGCGTAAATGCGCGCATCGGGTTTGCGGATGCCGAGCTGGTAAGAAAAGATTGTCGCGTCTAGACGAGAGCGCAACGGCGAACTCTCCCAGCTTTCCACGTCGTCTGCACCGGCGTCGGAAACCAGGGCCGTCCGGACACCGGCGGCACGCAAGCGGTCCAGCGACTCGAGGATCGGCTTCTCGATCTGGACAAGGCCCAGTTCGAAGCGTCGTTTGCGGCTTGCGACGGCTGCGAGAATCCTGGCTTCGTCCACCGTCGGATCCAGCGCGTGCGTCACGCGGCGCATGGCCTCAACGCCATCATGAATTCGCCCGACGCAACGACCCAGGATGTCGTCGTCGTAGTAAAGGCGATGCCATTCCTTCCCGGAGACGCCAAGGATTTCGGAAATTGGAATCTCGCCGACGAGAGAGGGTGCCGGCACAGCCGCTAAAGTGTGAAAAAGGTCGAAGAGAACCGCTTTGGGCGTTTGCAACCGTCGCATCTGCCTTCAGTGTAGCTGGACGTCTTGTTGAAATGTAGACTCTCCTTCATGAATTCTGAGTATTGGATCAACCGTTGGAATCAGAATCAGACGGGTTTTCATCTTAAAGGGGTGAACCCTCTCCTGACGCAGTTTTGGCCGTCGATCGCCGAGTCGGAGGGGTCTGGCATCGGGGGTAGGGTCCTGGTTCCCTTGTGTGGGAAGACTGAGGATCTGATGTGGCTCGCGGAGGAGGGGCACGAGGTCGTCGGTGTGGAGCTTTCGCTGCTCGCTGCCAAGGCGTTCGCGGCGGAGCAGGGAATTGTGCTCACCGAGACTCACGAACCGCCGTTCACTGTCCTTCGAGGCGACAAGGTGACCTATTACATTGGCGACTTCTTCGACTTCACACCGGAGATCGGTGGTCGATTCGACTCTTTCTACGACCGTGCGGCCTTGATCGCTTTGCCACCGGAGATGCGTCCACGATATGTGCAGCAGATTCGTTCTCTTGCCGGCAAGGAAGCGCCGGGGCTGGTGATTGGACTCGAGTACGATCCTTCGCAGATGCACGGACCGCCGTTCACTGTCCCTGAGGCGGAGGTTCGAGAGCTGTTCAAGGCGTTTGAGTGCGAGAAGCTGCTCGAATACGACTGTCTGGAACAAGAGCCGAAATTCAAAGAACGCGGATTAACGTGGCTGAAAGAATCGGCTTACGCCGTGAGGGGATTGTTGTGAAAGAACTCCTGGTCATCTTCATATCGGTGTTTGTTGCGGAGGTCGGAGATAAAACTCAACTGGCAACAATGCTCTTCGCGACGGACTCGAAGGTCAGCAAGGGAGGAGTGTTCCTTGCAGCGGCGGGCGCGCTGGTGGCGTCAACGTTGATTGCGGTTGTGGCGGGCGGTGTGGTGTCGAGGTTTGTGGCGGAGTCCACGCTGAAGATTGCGGCGGGGGTTGCGTTCATTTTGGTTGGGATCTGGACGCTGGCGACGGCGTATCGGTGAACGCCCAGGCCGGTGGGTTCTTGAGCTGGTACAACATCTCTCCCGCCTGCGGCACCAGCAACACTCCGTCATCTTCCCGATTCGCGAAATCCTCCATCCTGATCGTCGCCGGATCGCGATATCCGAGATTGATCTGACGACACACTTCGGGAGGAATCCCCGTCGCCAGAGTCACGCGAGCGCGTGAGGTTTCGACACCGTCTTCCCAGGTGCCGATTCCGTGAACGTGCGCAGAGTGAGCGAGCACTCCCCAGGGATGATGACTGAATCTCTCCCACTGCTTGAGGAAGTAGTCCCGGCAGTGGTAACCCACTTCACGGATCGTCTCCCCGTGTGTCGCGGAGATCTCACGAACGTGGGGTGCGTAAAGGATGAGTTCGCCGCCGTCGGCCAGCACCGGTTCCAGCTTGTACATCGCCTTGCCGGCTGTCCATATCTCGTCATACATCGGCGGCGCGCACGAGAGAATGGTGTGGAAGGGCCGGTCCCTATACGTAATGTGAACTGTCTTCGAAAGTTCGCTCGCCTGATCCCACGCCTGTTCGGGTGTTCCAATAAAAAGTCCCGCGAGAGATTTGTCAGGCCGGACAACCATGGCCGTACAAACCTTATCGATGTCCAGCATGGCGGCGGCGCGGTCCACGACTTTTCGCACTGGAGTCCATTTACTTCCGATAACTTTCGGCGTCGTGATCACCGCGCCCAGCCAATGGAAGAAGTTCAGAAGCTCCGGACCGGAAATTCCGGGGAACAGATACTTGTTCCCGCCCGAGAAGCCCACGACCTCGTGCGGAAAAACAGGCCCGACGATCACGATCTTGTCGTATTCAAAGACACGCTTGTTGATCTCGACGGGCACGTTCATCGAGAACAACCCGTCCGAGAGTTCGCGAATCTCCTCTGCCGGAATGACGCCGATGCGCTTCAGTGCCGACGGATTGTGCCACTCATGATTGAAGAACTGAACCGTGCGGTAGGTCGAACCGCGCTCTACTGTAGAAATCTCAAGACGCCGGCAAATGGCTTCTTCGCTCATCGGAGGATGCGTCCCCAGCGCGACCATCACATCGATCGCGCCCGCCACGGGGCCAAGATGTTCAAAGAAAGCCTGGAACACCGTGCCGACAGGCGCCGTGCGAGTGCCGTCGGGGACGATCATAAGGAGCTTTTTGTTTCGATGGTCGGATATCGGGAACGCTTCGACGATCTGTTCGTGAAAACGCTTCATTGTTTCCCGGGCATTAACGTTACTTGACGCATCAATGGGTTTCACCGCAAATCTTCGACGGAGGGATACACCCTTACTTGCTGAGTGCCTCGTCCCAAAAGCTCTTCGTCCCGTGATGCAGACGCGCACCAATCTGAGTGATGACCTTATGCGACAGGAACGCCCCTCCGCGCGCTGCCTTCTCCGGTGAAACCCCATGCGTGATCCCATAGAGAAATGCTCCGGCAAACATATCGCCGGCACCGGTGAGATCTTTGGGTTGGGAAGGAAATGCCGGGACATGAGCCTTCACGCCGTCGTGGCGAACATACGCGCCGTGCGGACCGTTAGTCACGACGACCGACGGTATGGATGCGGTCAGCTTGTTGAAAGCGTCTTCGGCAGTTGACGCGCCGGTCACGGCGCACGCCTCGGTCTCATTGCAGAAGAACAGATCGGTTTGTTTCAAGGCGTCCCGCAACGCATCGCCAAACACGTTAACAACGAACGCATCTGAGCACGTAATCGCGACTTTCGTGTCATTCGCCTTCGCGACCTTGATCGCTTCGCGGATTGCGGTCTGACCGGTGTCGGGATTTGCGAATACATAGCCTTCGATGAACAGCCAGTCTGACTTCTTGACGCGGTTGGCATCCACGTGGCGAGCCGCCAGATGACTGGAGACGGCAAGGCTCGTCCGCATTGTTCGTTCCGCATCCGGTGTGATGATGCACAGGCAGGTTCCGGTGCCCTCGTTAACGATGATGGGATTGCCGATATCGATGCCGAGTTCTTCGAACTCTTTTGCGTAAAAGAGACCGTAGCG
>Ga0068859_100006692_pt1 | contig 11705 bp, 10 predicted proteins | sample KBSSwiS22_FD_66585 | JGI IMG/M metagenome (GOLD analysis project Ga0068859, IMG submission 66585) | Switchgrass rhizosphere microbial communities from Kellogg Biological Station, Michigan, USA - KBS Switchgrass S2-2 | ecosystem: Host-associated > Plants > Roots > Rhizosphere > Soil ... | reverse complement strand
TAACGGTAGCCGTAATCCATTGGAACGCTATTCCGTCTGTCCAGCAGATCCTCGTCGAGGGCCCAGGCTTCGTAGCTTCGGGAGGTTCTTGCTTCCCTGGAACCCGCGGCGAGGTAGTAGGTGCCGGGTGTAATCCAATAGAGCCGATATTCCCCGAGATCGTTGGTCATCACGCGAGCGGCGGCCTGGAAGGAACGGCCGTTCTGAGTGTAGGTGCGGCGCAGGAGTTCCACGGGAACGTCCGCGACCGGCTTTCCCGAAGCATCAAGGACGTGCCCGCTCAGGGTCGCTGCCGCTGTCAGTCGAATCGTCCGGTCGGCCGTCGGCCGGTCTGCGCGGAGGATGGTGGCATCTTCGGGGTATCCCCGAACGTAACCGTTCTTAAGCGCCCCCAGACGATAGGTTCCCTGGTCGAGGCCTTTGAAAACAAACCGGCCACGCTCGTCGCTGAATGTCGGCGCGAACTGCGGTGGCGAAGGTCCGTCCTTCGACAGCGACACCTGTGCTCCGGCCACAGGCTGATTCGTCGTTTCAACCAGGATCGTGCCTTGAATGCTAAATTGTACGGGCTGCTGCTGTGGATAAACGGACGTCGGCAGCGATAGAAGCATCGCGGCGAGAATTGTCCGTCGTCTCAATCCACACCTCCTGGACTAGAGTGGAGCCCTCACGGTTCTCTTGTCTTCGACAACGATTTCCAAACGGGGGGTCGCAAGAGCGGCAGCCTCGTCGGGGGTGAGGAGCCCGGCACCCTGCAGTTGTCGAAGCATATCAGAATACCGTTGGACGATGCCCTGACGGAATTGATCCACTGCTGTTGTGTAGGCTGAACGAGATCGCCATTGGACGGTGAGCGTCTCGTCTCCTTTCAGGGGCAGTTGCAGGCTGCCGGCAGCCGCCGCTACATAGCTCAAACGTTCGCTGTCCGTTGGTGGAAGAAATGCGTCCGCTCCCATAGCGGACGGGGAACTCCAGTGGACTCCCTCCGCTTCCAGACCTCGGTGGTATCCCACATTTGATGAGGGACGTCCGGGGATACGGACAGGCGCATCGAGCCTTCGCGCCAACGTGTATACCGGCCACGGAGGATAGCCCGGGTCGAGAGACGATCCCGGATTGCTGCCGCCGAATCCGGCACCATGGTTCCGCGTGCAGTCTTTGCCGGCATCACAAACGAGGACTGTGCCCCTGATCTTGAGCTCTCGCAGCGAAGAAGCGACGAAACCCGGAGTGCCGTGACTCAGCAGGAAATCCGCAGCAACAAACCATTCGATTCCGGGACGTCCTTCCTGGTTCAGAACCTTCAGCATGAACGCATCGACTGCAGGGTCTTTCGGTCTCTCCGGGCGTGAGAGAAGGATCAACACCTGTGACGGACTTCGCGAGTAGAGGGATTGCAGAAGATCGAAGGGCAGGGAGTCGATGCCGCACTGAATGTACGCGTCCAGCGCCGTGTCAACCACCAATTGTTCCTGCCAGGCTCTCTGCTGGAGATGCGCTTCAAGGTTCTTGCGGATCTGCGGCTCCAGATCGCGCATCTTGCTCTGGGCGGCCATGAGCGCGCCCCAGGATTGATCCCTGATGTCGGAGGATTCGAGAAGCGTGCGAACCTGCGCCTGGTTTTGCAAGAGGCCGGCAGCGAGCAGCAGTGAGAGCACGAGCTTTGTCATAAAACGGCGCTTGTCCGCTTGCCCTGTAGACGCGCATTTCCAGAATCAGCTTACGGATTCACGCGCAGTCATTCTAAAGCCAAATCGTTTTTGGGACACATTGTCCACTCCACCGGAGCGACTAGTCCAGGACATGATCTGTACGAGGCCGCGGTATCAAATTGGTACTCAGTAAGGCGCTCGACTCTGCACCGTTCATTTGCGAGGCAATCGTCTCTCTTGCGGCCAGGTGTCGATATTCGCCAACCGCTCGCTCCCCGGCCTGCTGAAAGCCCGCAGGACAACGTAGCCAAGCAGTCCCAGGATCGACATGACTACGAAAAGGGCGCCAAACACTCCTGAAAAAAGGTGCCATGACGTTTGGATAACAGAATCGGAAATTGCCCGCCGCTTCGCGGCCTCAATAGCGCCTCCCACGCCGAACAACGACAGAATCATAAAGACCATTGCGAACCGCAGACCTACCAGCGAGGGCCGATTCAGCCAGGCACGGCTTGCGTTGATCTTGCGGAACTCCGATTCGAGCGCGTGGCGTGGACCGATTCGTCGGGTTGCGATGAGGAAAGCCTCCTCGGGAGACAGTCCTGCGGCCTGCAATCCGGGTACGGCATCACGAAGGTGAGCTTCGAGTTCGTCCAGGTCGGCGGCTCGGAAGGTCGTCGATTGCGCCAGGTTCTCTCGCCACCTTTGAATCGCGCTGCTCAGATCAAACGAGGTTTGGTTTTCCATAGCTTCATCAGAGCTCCGTGGACTGCCATCCACTGCTGTTGTTCCTGTTTCAAGGCCGCCCGGCCTTCTTTGCGAAGGCGGTAGTATTTCCGCCGGCGCTCACCCGCCGCCTCGCGCCATTCAGACTCGATCATGTGCTCGCGCTCCATCCAGTGCAGTACGGGATAGAGCATGCCTTCCGTCCACTCGATCTGACCGCCGGATAATTCGCGCACGCGGCGAATCAATTCGTAGCCATAGCTTTCGCCTTCTGTGAGAACCGATAAGACAAGAGGTACCGTTGAGGCGGCGACAAGTTCCCTGGAAAGCATAGCGGCGTTATACATAGCACTGCAATGCTATGTCAAGTTTTGGATGCCCCCAGAACAGTTACCGCCGCAGGCGTGCAACGTATCTTCGCAACCCTTCGTGGTGACTGCCAGTCGTTTGCATGAAGGCGCGCGTATACTGACCCGATGCGTGGCGTTGCTGAAAACGTCTCGAATGCCTTCAAATCGCTGGCCTCGAGCTGGCTGCGCACGGCTCTGACAACCCTCGGCATGATTATCGGTGTGGGATCCGTAGCACTGCTGGTATCGATTGGCCTCGGCGTTCAAAAAGACGTGACGGAACAGATTCAGTCGCTGGGCGCGAATATCGTCTTCGTGGTTCCGGGAAAACTCGAGAAGGATTCCACACCAAATCCCCTGGCGCTGCTGGGAGTCTCCACCTTGACGGAGCGCGATGTTCAAGCATTGCGGGAACTGAAGTCCATCGATCGTGTCGCTCCGTTTATTTTCGTCGGAGGGGTCGTCGAGCAGGACAGCAAACCCCACAGCGCGTTCGTCATTGCAACAACACCGGATTGGTTTCTGATGCGTCCCAGGCCTCTTGCCGAAGGTCGGCTCTTCACGCCCGCGGACAAGAGAGAGCTGTTATGCGTGCTCGGGGAGAAGCAGCGCGACAACATTTTCGGCAAGCGACCCGCCGTCGGCCAGACAATCGCCGTGCAAGGCGTTTCCTTTGAGGTCGCCGGCGTGTTGAAGGAAGAGGCCGGCAGCGCGTTGTTTGGCGACACAGGGTTCGAAAACATGATCTTCCTGTCCGCCGAGGGTGCACAGGAGAAGATCCCGCACACACAGGTCAACAGGATCCTGCTTCAGACGAATCCTGAAGTCTCGCCTGATGCAGCGCTGAAGCACATCTCCGACACGATCAGGAAACTGCACGACGGGCGCGAAGACTTCGGCGTCCTGACGCAGCGGCAAGTGCTCGGGACGGTCTACAGACTGATGTCGATCGTCACGTCACTGGTCGCGGGCATCAGCGCAATCTCGCTTGTCGTCGCCGGCATCGGCATCATGAACATCATGCTGGTCACGGTTACCGAGCGCACCTACGAGATCGGTATTCGCAAGGCTGTCGGCGCGCGCAGGCGCGATATCTTCGTGCACTTCCTGGTTGAGGCGATCGTGATCTCGTTCCTGGGAGGCTCGACAGGCCTTGCTGCAGCCGTGGGAATTGGTGAGGTAGTGCGGCGCTACTCGCCGCTGAAGCCCCTTCTTAACACCAGTGTGGTCCTGCTTTCCCTGGGAATCTGTGTGCTGGTGGGATTGATCTTCGGTACCGCTCCAGCGCTGCGTGCCTCCAGGCTGAGTCCAATCGACTCGCTGCGCCACGAGTAGGCCGATGAACGGTGATCCCGGCGATTCCTACCGGATAAAGATCCTGGCACGGGCTCCGACGACCGCCTCAAGGATGTCGTGATCAATGGCGCATCCATCGAACCAGGCTTTGTAACGGCCTCTTCTAACAGTTGTCTGAATTGCTCTTCGTGACGTTAAGTAACTCCATGCACACCTTCACAAGCTCGACCTGAACCGAAGCCGACACCGAACGGAAACGCGAGCGACTCGCCAGAGTCAGCGATGAGGAACTCCGGCGCGACCTGGAAGCCTGCATCTATCTTTGCTCGTCAGACCTGTCAGGAAGACCGCCACGCCAGAGCTATGTCATTCAGCTCGCTTGCGCGAGAGGAGATTCGGAAGACGAGCCGCCAGAAAACTTCTGTGGTGATTTGCAGACGCTGGGTAGCGTTCGAGTTTATTCCGGCGCCTTGATGAGCAGTTCTAACGATTCCGGTGTTTTTCTTGTCAAGTCGGACAGCGTTCCGACCGCAAGTCCGACGCAAGATAACCTCTGACGGGCGCGGCCCAGAGCGCATCCGGGCCGATCCTCTTACTGCTGCACTGTCGCTTGCAGTACCAATTGGTCTGAAGGAGTTTTCGTCTGCGCGTCCGTCTCCCCGGTGATAAACACATTGAAATTGTTCAGAGTCGTTGTCGACTTTAGCTCACCCTTGAGGTCGTTTCCTATCCTCAACTCCCCCTGATTTTGCGCTGGCGAACCTTGTTGCTGGAACCAGACAACATAGCTATTCGCCGGAGGAGTGAGTAAGCCGGGTTTCGCCAGATGCTTAACGCTTACCTCAACCTTAACGTTGCCATTTTTTTCCTTCTCAACGTTAACCTCAGCCGCCGCGCCCGGCACTATTTTGGTAGCGCTCATATGGTAGTTTTTTGCCCAGCCAACCGTGGCCACAGCGAATACGACTATGCACAACAACGCTATCCGGCCGAGTGTTCTCTTATTCATGTTTCAAGCTCCTTTTGGAAAACAAGACTAGCGCAGACAGAGACGCACATCTGTGCGGTTATGCACAGCACACTATGCCGGACTCCTCTTTGGACCCACTCCTCGGGAGCCCTCCCGGTTACAGTCGCTTGTACATCAGAGGCGGGGGTTGAACTTTACCCTCTCCCATGTCCCAATCTTCCAGCGAGTTAGCAACGTCGACTATTAGTTATCAGTAGACCGGCGCAACTTCGCGAATAGGTTACCTGTCGGTTGTTGGGGGTCGCATCTTCTTGCATACGTATGATCTCTCGAAGGTCGATGATTCTAATTGGTTTGCTGACGCGAAACCCGATGCAGCAATGGTGGCGCCTGATAGCGACGCGAGAATGGCATTATCAGCCGGAAGATGTTGGAGCGTTATTCTCACATTCGGCTCAACGCGAAACGTGAGGCTCTTCGCTCCATCCAGACGAAATGTCAAGACTCAGTTACGTCACAATCCACGTCACAAAATGAAAAACCCGCCGAAGCGGGCCTTCCAACTGATTCATTTCAAATGGGACCGACCGGTCTCGAACCGATGACCTCCTGCGTGTGAAGCAGGCGCTCTTCCAGCTGAGCTACGATCCCGCACACATGGTTCGACAGTTTACATCAACAGACTTTCGCCACCTTCAGCAATCTGGCCAAGTTCTGGCCAAGTGATCCATTACCGACTTTCGTCAATCGTCTGACGCTTCGAATCTTCGACGACGAGGATGGCGCTTGAACTGCTGCAAAGATGACTCATCTCGGAGGTCAAATATGTCTGAAAAGACACATCAGGAAAAGCTGAAGAAACTACGTGAGATCGTGAAGGCCGTGGATATTTGCATGCTGACAACCATGGACGAGCACGGCGGCCTTCATAGCCGCCCTATGTCGAACAATCGGCATATCGAATTTGACGGCGACCTTTGGTTCTTCACGTATGGCTCGTCTCACAAGGTCGACGAAGTTGGCAGAGTTCCGGCGGTTAATGCAAGCTTCGCCGATATAGCATCGCAGCAATATGTATCGCTTTCAGGTGCCGCCGAAGTGATTCGCGATAAAGCTAAGATCAAGGAACTTTGGCAGCCACATCTCAGGGCATGGTTCCCAGATGGTGTGGGCACCCCAGACATTGCCCTGCTAAAGATCTCGGTACAACGGGGGGAATATTGGGATGGGTCGCAATCGTTTCTTGCGCATGCCCTGACTTTTGCGACATCGATACTTAGCGGAAAACAAGCGCAATTCGGTGACAATGAGGAGATTGATCTCGGCTCGTGAGCCTCAGGTTAGATCTCGGCTAAGGGCGACGGTACAAGATCGAAAATTGCGCGTCCATTTAAAAAACTGTCGCCGGCGACACGAGACATCGCGCGAGGCTTGCCAGGGTCTATGGAAGCTGATGAGGCACCTCTCCCTCCTTCGCTATCCACCGACTCGGTCGTCGGTTAAGCTTCTTGGAACGTGCCCAATGACGAACCCGTGAATGCTGTGATTCTGCCAGTCGGTTGCTTTCGCGATCTCCGCAAGCGTCGCGCCTCTTGCGCTTCATCAGTTCAAAGGCCTATCGGCCTTACTGTTGAATCTGGTCGGTTTCGGTGCCTTTGCCGTCTTCGCGTTTCTGTGCGTTCATCCGTTGTTCTCCTTTCAGCCGCACATAGAGTCTGCAAATGAGGTTATCCACATGCCCGACAATCTCAACCCTATCGAGGCGCAACTTCTGAGACACGCGTTCGACTACGTTCTAAAGAGCTATCAATTGGAGACTCACGAATTGGCCGAGGTTTCGATCATCCAGAAGAAATGCTTTAGTGAAGGGCCAGGGACGCTTAGTCAAGATCAAGTCGAGAAAATGATTGTCATGCTCGACGCGTACATAAAGGACGCTAAAGAGGTTGACGTACCGGAAGCTGTGTTGAGTGCGTTCGTAGACTTGAAAGCAAAGTTTGTGGGTTTGAAGGATGAAGCATGAAAGCGACAGGGCGTGAGGACCTATAACCTCATTGACAAACTTGCGAATTCTGTGTTCTGCCAGTCGGATTTCGAAGTTCGCACAGTTGTCCGATGAGGACAGGAGCGCAATTTTCGAAATTGTTCGGATACCAAAAGCGACCTGCCGGAGTATTGGCTGTCACCTGGAAGTGCGGAGTAGTAGCTATTTCACGAAATCTGACTCTCTTGGCGCATTGAAGATTTCTTCGCTCTTACATGTCGGCATTGCCGGTTTTTCGACACCGACCCGCCATGGGGGTCGCCCGATCATCTACGTTATTGTCCAACTTTCAAGGGACTAGTGTTTTGACGACCCCGCGTTACCATGCTATTTGTGTCTGACAGAACTACGGAAACATCAGCGGCTCGTCCAAATCTGATTTGAGGGCAACATGTTACTATCCGCCGAGGGTATGAATACCAAGGTCAGTGCGTTCTGTAACGCGGTGGCCCGCACCGTCAAGGGCAAGGACGAGATCATTCAGCTTGCCGTGGTCGCGCTGATTGCCGAAGGCCACCTATTAATAGAGGATGTGCCGGGAGTCGGCAAAACCACCCTCGGGCACGCGATGGCCCGCGCGCTGAGCTGCAACTTCCATCGCATCCAGTTCACGAGCGATCTTCTGCCTTCCGACGTTCTCGGCATCTCGGTCTTCAACCCCAGGACCAACGACTTCGAGTTCAAGCCCGGTCCGATCTTCTCGAACATCGTTCTGGCCGACGAAATCAACCGCACGACTCCGAAAACTCAGAGCGCGCTGCTGGAAGCGATGAACGAGAACCAGGTAACAATCGAAAGCTGCACGTTTCAATTACCTCGTCCGTTCATGGTGCTTGCCACGCAAAACCCGGCGGAGCATCACGGCACGTATCCCCTGCCGGAATCGCAACTCGATCGCTTCCTGATGAAGATTCAGGTCGGCTATCCGGACGCGATGGCGGAAAAGGAAATCCTGAAGCGCTACACCAACGGCAGCAACAAGAGCGCCGTCGATCCCGTTCTAACACCCGCGGACGTAATGGGCCTGCAGGAAGACAGCCGCAAGATCCATATCGACGAATCCATCGTGGACTACATGCTGCAGATCGTGAACTCCACGCGCCAGCATCCCGAGATTGAACTCGGTGTCAGCCCGCGCGGCACCGTCGCGCTCTTCCGCTGCGTTCAGGCCCTTGCCCTGGTGAACGGCCGCACCTACGCGATCCCGGACGACATCAAGCGCCTGGTGCCGTGTGTCTTTGCGCATCGCCTTCTCATCGCGCGAAGCGGCGCCAAGATTCGAACCGATGCGCAGTCAATCCTCCAGCGCATTCTCGACGAAGCTCCTGTTCCCGCATAGATAGCCCATGTCGCCAAGAGCCCATGCCCGCGCCGAAAGACGCGATCCACCCATGTGGCAAAGCTTCCTGCAGTCGATGGCACTGCTCGCTGTTGCCATGGGCACCGCACTTTTTTCCTCGGCGACATCCGCATCAGACAATCTGCCCGCAACGATCATTTCGGCGCTCGTCTCTCTCTTGCTTGCAGGATGGGTTGGAGTGCGGCTCGTGCCGCGGCTTGCCCGCGGTGTTGACTGGGGCTGGATGCCGGGCCTTGCCCAGTACAAGATCACTCGCGAAGGCGGCATTTTTCTCGCTGCGCTCTTTGTCGTTCTTGCCGCGGCGATCAATACCAGCAATAACCTCTTATATATGGTTCTCTCGGCGCTGCTGGCCGTGCTGGTGCTGTCTGGCATTCTGTCCGCGATGAATTTCAAGGCGCTCGACATGGAACTACTGCTTCCTGCGCGCGCCTTCGCCGGCGAACCCCTTCCCTTCTCGATCCGTATTCGCAACAGACGTCGGGTTTTTCCGGCGTTCTCGCTTCAGACGCAGCCTCCCGGCGAGAACCTTTACTTTTCGATGATCCAGCCCCGGCAATCGGTGCTGCACCCGGGCGAAACAAAATTTTCGCGCCGGGGACGCTACACGTTTGAACGACTCAAGGCTGCGTCGCGTTTTCCCTTTGGATTCTTTGTGAAGGCCCGCAGTTACCCGGTGGATTCCGAATGCCTTTGCTATCCCAGCATTCTGCCGCCGGAGAGGTTGAAGTTTTCCGTCATCGATATCCTTGGCGAGCACGAGCGGCTGCAACGCGGCATGGGCAGCGACCTGTATACAATCCGCGACTATCAGCCTTCCGACAGCGTCCGGCACATCCACTGGAAAGCGACTGCAAAAACATCGACGCTCAAAACGCGAGAGTTTGCCGCAGAAGAAAGCCATAACATCGTTCTTGTATTCGACCGCTATGGACAACCTGAGGATGTCGAGCGGTTCGAGGCTCTTGTGTCGGAAACCGCGTCACTGGCCTTCCATTTGATCCGCAATGGCGCCGGTGTGGCGCTCATCTCGGACAACTGGAAATCATCCGGTGAATCTTCGGAAGCGTCGCTTGAAGCAATCCTGAACTACCTGGCACTGGTGCAGATGTCCGCCTACGCTCCGGCGCCGCCTTTTGAATCGCAGACGGGAGCGCTGATGCTTTCGCTGCGATACGCGAGGGACTGACGTGAAGCGCTATTGCGAAATCTCGGTTCACGTCCTCGTCGGAACGGCGTTCGTCGCTCTCGCCCTAACGGGCCGGCTCGATCTTCCTGCGATTGCCATCTTCATTCCAGTCTGGGGAATCAGCTTCTATCGTGCCATCCGAGGTCTGCCTGGTGTGCTCACGGGACATGGGGCATTCTACCTGTCGTGCGGCTACGTTGCGATCAGCGTTCTGGATGTCAGCTCCTACTCCCGCTCTCTCATCGGAGCTGCTGTGCATATGGTGCTGTTCCTCGAACTTGTCAAACTGCACCAGGAGAAGTCCCACCGGGACTATCTCTATCTCGTCATCCTGGCCTTCCTGAAAATCCTCGCTGCGTCTTCTCTCACGGTGGACATCTCGTTCGTCGGCACGCTGCTGCTGTTCCTTGTCGCCCTCGTCTCCACCTTGATGAGCTACGACATTTATCGCTCCGAACAGAAGACGCGAATCAATCCACGCGAAGTCGCCGTTGCTCTGGGCAGCATGAGCATGTGGACTACGATGGGAATCATCGTCATCGGGGCCGGACTCTTTTTCCTCATTCCTCGTGTGGGCACCGGGTATTTCACGCGAGCTTCAGCGCCACCGCTGCTGCTCACGGGTTTTTCCGAAAGCGTCGAGCTTGGACAGATCGGAAACCTCAAGCAAAGCTCCGCCGTGGTGATGCACGCGCAACTGATCGAGGGAACAGCCTTTGCCGTTTTGAAATGGCGCGGTGTGGTGCTGGATACGTTCAACGGAGTCACATGGTCGAGAAATAGAAGGCGCCGAGAGCACTTAAACGCCGAAAACGGGAATTATGTCCTGCGAAAGGATCCGGCAAAGGGCGAGTTGATGACGTACGACATCCTGCTCGAACCCATTGCGACAACGGCGCTCTTCGGTCCTTTTCAGGTGCGGCAGGTTGCCGGCCGTCAGATTCCGGGAATAGACAAGGACGCCGACGGGGCCATATTCACGCGAGTCCAGCAGGGACAGCGCCTGCAGTATCGGGTTCAGTCGGAGCTCGTGAATATGCCGACTGCCCGGACCAGGGGGACAACAAACGCTCCCCCGCTGTCGGCAGATGCTCAAGCGATCTATCTACGCCTGCCTAACACGCTCAGTCCGCGCATCCGTGAACTCGCAGCGGAGATCACACGCGACGCTCGTAGTCCGCTGGAAAAGGCTGTGAAAATTGAGACGTATCTCAGAGTCAAATACAAGTATTCGCTGGATCTCACATGGAATCCCGGAACCGATCCGCTGGAAGAATTCCTGTTTACAGCGCAATCCGGTCACTGCGAATACTTTGCGTCAGCGATGGCAGTGCTGCTGCGCGCGGCCGGTGTACCCACGCGGCTGGTGAATGGGTTCCTGATGGGCGAATACAATCCCGTGAGCAACACCTACATCATCCGCCAGTCCGATGCTCATTCGTGGGTGGAAGTATATCTTCCTGAAACGGGATGGAAGGAGTTCGATCCCACGCCGCCGGCCGGTGACCAACTGGACACCGGACTCATCGCACAGCTGCACAACTACGCAGACGCCGTCGGATTCTTCTGGAACACGTACGTCCTTACTTACGACTCCGACAGCCAGGGACAACTCTTCCAGCAAGCCCAGGATTCCGTCGAAAAGCTGCACGCCGACCTTCAATCGCGCAAAGACTATTGGATGATCTGGGCTCAGATTGCTGTGGAGCGAGTCTCGGCTAGAGTTCGCCAGTCGATCCAGTCGGGCGCGATCTGGCTCTATGCAGGGATTCTGCTGGCCAGCATTCTCGTTTACAGGAAGCGGCAGGAATTGTGGAATCGATGGTGGCTCTTCCGCCTCCAGCGAACGGGGCGCGTGGATGCCAGAATCATTGACGCGCTGTTCTACCGCGCCGTCAGCATTGTCGGAAAGAACGGCCCGCGCCGTCTTCAATCCGAAACATGGCGTGAGTGGATTGGAATCGTTCCCCACGATGGCTGCCGGACTATCCTGCACCGCGCCCTGGAAGTCTTTGAGAGATCACGTTACGGCCCGGATCCCTCCTCACCCGCCGACGTCGCCACCCTTCAAGAAGCCGTACGGGAACTGCGGTCCCTGCTACAATAACGGGCGTGACC
>Ga0068859_100006689_pt1 | contig 11706 bp, 10 predicted proteins | sample KBSSwiS22_FD_66585 | JGI IMG/M metagenome (GOLD analysis project Ga0068859, IMG submission 66585) | Switchgrass rhizosphere microbial communities from Kellogg Biological Station, Michigan, USA - KBS Switchgrass S2-2 | ecosystem: Host-associated > Plants > Roots > Rhizosphere > Soil ... | reverse complement strand
CGCCGGTGGGCCGCGCCGGCGACCTGCGCTACCTCGACTTCGGCTGCGGCACGGGCGGCGTGCTCTCCACCGTGGTGCGCGAGCTGCGCCCGCGCCTCGCGCTCGGCCTCGACGGCACGCAGGAGGCCGTGGACGTGGCGCACGCGCGCGGGCTGCCGGCGCGCCTCGCGGACTTCCGCCGGCCGATCGAGCTGCCCTTCCACCCGAACGGCATCACCTGCCTCGACGTGCTCGAGCACATCGAGGACCCGGTCACGTCGCTGCGCAACCTCGCGGCGGTGGCCAGCCCGGACGCGCTCCTGGTGGTCACGGTGCCGGCCATGCCCTCGCTGCGCAGCCGCTGGGACGACCTGGCCGGGCATCACCGCCGCTACACGCGCGCGCTGCTGTCGGTGCACCTGCGCGAGGGCGGCTGGCGTGCGGGGCGCGTGAAGCACTTCTTCAGCTACTGCGTGCCGCCGGCGTTTCTGCAGCGGCGCGTGCTGCGGCGCGTGCCGCAGATGGAGTTCCCGCCGGTGAGCCGGCCGGTGAATGCGGCGCTGGCGTGGGCCGGCACCGTCGAGCGGCGGCTGGGGTGCCCGCTGCCGTTCGGGACGTCGCTGGTGGCGGTCGCCACCCGCAGCTAGAGCGGCTGCCGCCCCGCGAAGCCGCTGTCCACGTGGTGCCAGGCCTCGAAGGCCTTCTCGCCGCGCTTCCAGCACAGGCACACGAGGTGCCCGTCGCGCACGTGGTAGAGGTCCACGAGGCCGGCCTCCACGTCCTTCACGGTGGCCGACAGCTCGGCCAGCTCCTGCAGCACCGCCTGGAACTGCTCCTCCAGCGCCTTGAGCTGCTTCACGAGGTGCACGCCCTCGCCGTGGTCGGGGCAGTCGGCGTCGTTGATGCGGTTGCCCCAGATCATCTCGATGGCGGTCAGCTTGATCTTGGTCTGGCGCAGCTGCTCGCGCAGGGCGTCGAGCCGGCCGAAGTGCTTCTCGAGCTCGGGCACGAGCGCCTGGGCCTCATCGACGGTGTAGACGCGCGGACCGGTCATGGGCCGAGCAGGATGGCAGAGGTCGGCCGACTTGTCACGCGTCGGCGCGCGGGGCGTGTAACGCCGCGCCCCCGCGTCCGACTGGCCTTCCGTGAGGGCGGCACGTCGCGGCCCTCGTGCAAGGAGATCCCATGAACCCCATCCGCCCGTCCCTTTCGCGCACCGCCCGCCCGCAGAGCGCGCGCCTCGCCGGGGCGCTCGCCGTCCTCGTCCTGGCGGTCGGCGCCGCCTCCGCGCTGGATCTGCCCTCCGAGCCCAAGGCGCCCCTCGCTCCGTCCGGCGGGTGCGAGCAGGACTGCTTCGACAACTACGCGGACAACATGGGCCGCTGCAACTCCATCTTCTGCACCCACGTGCTCTTCATCACGCTCTACTGCGACGACGTGGGGCTGAGCGAGTGCGGCCAGAAGGCCGGGGACGTGTTCGACGCGTGCATGGCGCACTGCAACCAGACCACGGCCTGACCGGCCGCTGAAGGAGGTGCCCATGGGCCGCATGAGCACGCGCGCGAAGCTCGTGGGTGTCCTGCTGCTCGCGCTCGGCGTGCTGGGGGTGCTCATCCTCTCCACGTCGACGCGCCAGCAACTCGCGGTGCCGGCCGCCGGCGGGGTGGTCGAACGTTCACCGCCGCCGGCGGCCGGCGCGCCGCGCCTGCCTGCGTTGGAGGGCGGCGCCGCCGTGCCGGCGGCACCCCTCGAGGAGGTGCCGCGGCAACCTCCGGATGCCGGCCTCGCCGTCCGGCGCGCCGCGGCCGACGATCTCGCGCGCCGCCTGCGCGAGCAGCTCGAGGAGCTGGCGGCGCAGTCGCCGGCCACCTTCCACGAGGATGCCGTGAAGCCGCTGCAGGACTTCGCGGCCGGGGCCCTCGCGGCTGGCGCGCCGGAGATGCCGCTGCTCGTCGCCGCGCTGAAGAGCCAGGCCACACTGGCGGGCGGCCCCATGGTCCTCGGCGGCCTGCTCGCCGCGGCCGGCGGCCTGGGCGAGACGGCCTGGGCCCTGCAGGTGGCCGCCGGCGAAGAGCTGCGCAGCGGCCTCGCCGGCCTGGCGTGGCAGGCCCTCCAGCCGCCGGGCGACGAGGTGCTCGTCCTGCACCCCGAGGTCTTCGTGCGCATGCAGCCACGCGCCGGGCTGGCGGTGCTGGCCCTGCCGTGGAGCCGGCCACCCGAGGAGCCGGTGCTCGACTGGACCTGGTCGCTCGTGCGCCAGCCGGCGAGCGACCTGGAGACCCTGTTGAACCGCGAGCTGGCGGTGTTCCTCGTGGGCACGCGCGTCGACAGCGACCCGGGCACGCTGTCGGCCTTCCGGCAGCTGCTCTTCGACCTCGATCCGCGCAGCCAGCAGCTGCGGCCGGCGCTGGTCTTCGTGCTGGCTCAGGCGCGCGGCGAGGCGGCGCGGGCCGTGCTGCAGGACTTCCTGGCCGACCCGCAGGCGGGCGAGCATGGCAAGACGCTCGCGCGCTGGTGGATGTCCAAGGGCGTGCCGCGGCCCGGCGATGTCACGGCGCTCGTGGCACCGCTGCTCGACCCGAGCAGCAGCGCGCCGGATCGCACGATGGCCGCGGGCACGCTGCTGGCGCGCGTCGGGCAGGCGAGCGGCGACGAGCTGGCGCAGATGGAGGACGTCCTGGCGCTGCGCGCGCTCGAGGAGGAGAACGCCACGGCGCGGCTGGCGGCGGTCTCGGTGCTCGGTAGGCTGCCCGGCGGCTTCCAGCGACTCGCCGCGCTGTCGGATGTGATGCGGCGCGACAGCAAGCCCAACATCCGCTCGGCGGCCGCGCACGCGCTCGGCACTACGCCCGAGCCCTTCCGCGCCGAGGCGCTGGCGCAGCTGCGCGCGGCGCTCTCCACCGAGACCGATCCCGGCGTGCGCGAGATGATCCTGCGCATGCTGGCGGAGGCCGGAGGATGATTCCGCGCCCTCACCTGCCCATACTGGTCCGACCGCCATGAGCCCATTCACCGGCATCTCCGAGGCCGCCGCCGCGCTGCACCGCCGCGCCCTCGTCTTCGACGCGCACGCCGACACGCTCACGGAGATGACCGACCGGGGCTACGACCTCGACGCCGCGCCCGAGGGCCGCCACCTCGACCTGCCGCGCTGCGCCGGCGGCGTGCTGGACGCGCAGGTCTTCACCTGCTTCGTGCACCCGCAGTACGTGGGACACGGCGCAGCTGACCGCGCGCGCGCCATGCTCGACACGCTGGATCGCCAGCTCGCACGCTTCCCCGGCCGGCTCGCGCTGTGCACCGCGCGCGGCGACGTCGCGGCGGCGCGCGCCGGGGGCCGGCTCGCCGCCGTGCTGGCGGTGGAGGGCGGGCACGCCATCGAGAACGACCTGCGCGTCCTGGAGGAGTTCTTCCGGCGCGGGGTGCGCACCATGACGCTCACGTGGAACAACTCCAACGAGTGGGCCGACGGCTGCGGCGATGCCGGGCCGCACGGCGGCCTCACGGTGCGCGGTCGGGAGGTCGTGGCGGCCATGGAGTCGCTGGGCATGGTGGTGGACATCAGCCACGTCGCGCCGGCCACGTTCCGGGACGCGCTGGACGTCGCGCGCCGGCCGTGCATCGCCAGCCACTCCTGCGCGCGGGCGCTGCGCGACCACCCGCGCAACCTCACCGACGAGCAGCTGCGCGCGCTGGCGCAGCGCGGCGGCGTGGCCTGCCTCAACGTCTACCCGGTCTTCCTGGTGGCCGAGGGCGAGGCCACGCTCCAGCACGTGCTCGACCATGCCGAGCGCTTCCTGCGCGTCGCGGGCGAGGACCACGTCGGGCTGGGCTGCGACTACGACGGCATCGGCGTCACGCCCGTGGACCTGCCGGACGTCGCCGCGCTGCCGCGCCTCACCGAGGGCCTGCTGCGCCGCGGCTGGAGCGAGCGCGCCGTGGAGAAGCTGCTCGGCGCCAACCTGCTGCGCGTCTTCGAGGAGTGCCTGCCCGCGCGCTCGTCGCCTGGCGCGACGGCCGCCGCCGCCGCGACGGCCGGCGCCGCCGCCTCCGGAGCCGCCTCGTGACGCTGCCCGTGGTCGTGCTCGGCCGCGACGGCGTGCTGCACCTGCGCAACGGCCATCCGTGGATCTACCCCGGCCACCTCGCCACGCGCGGGCCGCCGCACACCGGCCTCGTCGCGCTGGAAGGCCCGGCGGGGCGCCCGCGCGGCGTGGCCGTGTGGAACCCCGCCAGCAGGATCCCGCTGCGCGTCGTGGCGCGCGGCGCGGAGTCGGCCGCGGATCCGGCGTGGGAGGGCGACGGCTGGTGGCAGGCGCGGCTGGATGCGGCCGTGGCGGCGCGCGCCGCGTCGCTGGCCTTCGGCGAGCAGGCCTGCCGCTGGGTGCACTCGGAGTCCGACGGCCTGCCGGGCCTGGTGGTGGACCGCTACGCCGACGTGGCCGTGCTGCAGGCCGGCTGCGCCTGGGCCGACGCGGTGGCGCCGGCGATCGCGCGGCGGCTGGTGGAGCAGCACGGCGTGCGCGGCGTCCTCGCGCGCCACGACGGCGGGTTCCGCAAGCCGGAGGGCCTGCCCGAAGGCGTGGCCGAGCTGGCGGGCAGCGTGCCGCACGAGGTGCGCTGGGAGAGCAGCGGCGTGGTGCGCGTCGCGGACCCGTGGACCGGCCAGAAGACGGGCGCCTATCTCGACCAGCGCGAGAACCAGGCCTGGGCGGCGCGCGCGCTGCCGGTGGGGCGCGCGCTGGACGCCTTCAGCAACGACGGCGGCTTCGCGCTGCACCTGGCGCGGGCGGGCTCGCGCGTGCTGTGCCTCGACGGCAGCGAGACGGCGCTGGCCGGCCTGCGCCGCAACGCGGAGCTGAACGGCCTCTCGGTGGGCGAGCCCGACTCGGACGCCGCGCTGCAGCCGGCCAAGACCAACGTCTTCGAGGCCCTGCGCGCGCTGGTCGAGTCGGGCGAGCGCTTCGACGCGGTGGTGCTCGACCCGCCCGCGCTGGCCAAGCGCAAGGCGCAGATCCCCGAGGCCCTGCGCGGCTACCGCGAGCTGAACCTGCGCGCGCTCAAGCTGCTGCGAGTGGGCGGGCGGCTGCTCACCTGCAGCTGCAGCTATCAGCTCCATGAGCAGCACTTCCTGGAGGTGCTGGCCGAGGCAGCCTCGGACGCGGGCGTGGACGTGCGCGTGGTCGAGCGGCGCGGCGCGGCGGCCTGCCATCCGCGGCGGCTGGCGTTCCCCGAGTCGGCCTACCTGAAGGCCGCGCTGCTGGAGGTGACCGGGACCTGGTGAGCCGCGGCGCGGCTCGGGAGGACGGCCATGACCGTCGCGCGCGCGTGCCTGGGAATGGCCCTGCTCATGTTCGTGCTGTCGGGCATCGGGCCGGTGGACCGCAAGGTGTGGTTCATGGAGACGGTGCCGGTCATGGTCGGCGTCGCCTGGGTGACGCTGCGCTGGCGCGCCTTTCCGTGGACGCCGCTGTCGCTCGGGTTGATGACCTTCTTCGTCGGCGTGCTGTGCGTGGGCGGGCACTGGACCTACTCGCTGGTGCCCGCGGGCAACTGGGTGCGCGATGCGCTGGGCTGGCAGCGCAACCCGTGGGACCGCTTCGGCCACTTCTTCCAGGGCGTCGTCCCGGCCCTGCTCGCGCGCGAGCTGCTGCTGCGCTGCACCGGGCTGCGGCCGGGCAGGGCGCTGTTCTGGGTGTGCGTCTGCATCCCGCTTGCCGTCTCGGCCTTCTACGAGCTCGTGGAGTGGTGGACCGTGCTCATTGCCGCGCCAGACCAGGGGCTGGCCTTCCTCGGCGTGCAGGGCGACGTGTGGGACGCGCAGCAGGACATGCTCATGGCCCTGTGCGGCGCGCTCACCTCGCTGGTGCTGCTGGCGCGCTGGCAGGACCGGCAGCTCGCGCGGCTGACGGCGCCGGGCTGACGCGCCGCAGCGAGGCATCGCGTACAACGGTCGGCCCGATCCCTGGAGGCTCCGCCATGCGTCCCGCGCCTGCGCCCCCGCGTCGTCGCCTCGCACCCCGCGCCGCGCGCGCGGCCGTCCTCGGGCTGCTGGCGGCCGCGCTGTGCCTCGGCGCCGCGCCCGGCGAGCCGGCGGCCGCGGCGGCGGGCGCGGCCCTGGGCGAGAAGACGCTCGAGGACGTGATGCAGGGGCTCAAGGAGAAGATGAAGCAGCTGTCGGCGGCGCTGGAAGCCAGGAAGCACGACACGGCGCTCGACGCGGTGGGCGAGATGCAGCGGCTGGTGCTGCTGGCCAAGACGCACGAGCCCAAGAACCTCAACGACCTGCCCAAGGACGGCCGCCCGGCGCACGTGGTGGCCTTCCGCAAGGACCTCATCGCCATGCTGCGCGAGCTCGCGGACGTGGAGGTGGACATCCTGGACGAGCACTACGACCAGGCGCTCGCCAAGGTGAACAGCCAGGTGGCCCAGATGCGCGACGCGGGCCACAAGAAATACAAGGAGGGCGGCGGCGGCCGCTGAGGCTCGAATCCCGGACGCGCCGCCGTGTCCGGACTCGTCAGGGCGTGATCAGCTGCAGCGCGTTGGAGGCGGTCCAGCCATGCGGCCCCTTGGGATCGAGGGCCCAGACCTGGATCCAGGTCTCGGAGTCCGAGGGCACGCCAGCGGGCCAGGTTCCGGCGAGGACGAGGCCGCCCTGCGCGTCGAGCAGCAGGGGGCCGATGAGCAGGTCCGGGTTCGGGACCAGCACGCCGCCCTTGAACGGCAGCAGCGCGTCCGTGAGCCCGACCACGAGCGACGCGAGGCCCTGCGGCAACCCTTCCGTGATCGACAACGAGATGGGCGTGCCGGGCAGCAGATCGCCGCTGCCGGCGACGTGGGGCGCGACGTGGTCGAGAGGCAGGCCGGAGAGAACGAGGGCGGAGGTGCCGCCTGCAAGCAGGTCCGGGACCGAGTCGCCGTCGACATCGAAGCCGCCGGACACCGTTTTTCCGAAAGCGGTATCGAATCCGAATGCCTCGGCGACGTCGAGGATCGTGTGCCCGTCGGGCCCACCCAGCGCGATGGCGTGCCCGGTGTCGTACTTGCTCCCGCCGACGAGGACGTCGTCCATGCCATCCCCGTCGAGGTCGCCGACGCCGGCCACACCGTAGCCCCACGTGTGGTACGTGTTGTCGTCCTCGAAAAGGACTGCGCCGTCCGCGCCCGACAGGACACGCACGTAGCCATCGCCTGTCCAGTAGCTGCCGATGCCCAAGGGGCCGCCGTAGAAGGCGTTGGCCACGACGTCGGCGAAGCCGTCGCCATTCGCGTCGCCTGCCCCGTCCACGCTCCAGCCGAAGTGGTCGCCGGGCTGGTCGCCGAACCACTGGTGGAGCGGCGTACCCGTGGCGCCCGACAACACGAGGACCTGGTCAGCCGAGTCGAGGCCGATCACGATGTCGGGCACTCCATCGGCGTCCACGTCGCCGGCGCCGGCCAACCTGCGGCCGAGCTCTGCCTGCGGCACCGTGCCCGCGTACGAGAGGATCACGCCGCCGTTCGCGCCTGATCGAAGCTCCATCGCTCCCCCCAGGGGGGCGCCTGTGCTGGCATAGGGCAGACCGACGGCGAAATCCGGAACCGAGTCGCCATCGATGTCACCCGGGCCCGCCACGCCCTGGCCGAATCCCATTCCAGCGATCGGCGGAACTTCCAGCAGCAGCGCACCATCGACTCCCGAGCGCAGCTGCACCGTGCCGTCCTGGGTGGTGCCCGGCAGCACATCGGCCAGGCCGATCACGACGTCTCCCACTCCGTCGCCATTCGCGTCGCCCAGCCGATCGATGTACTGGCCGGCCGCAGCCGACTCGACGGGGCCGAAGTAAGTCCACAGTGGCAGCAGGGTCTGACCCGAGACGAGATCGACCCGACCCGCTCCGATCAATCCGCCGAACGTCCCGGGTTGGGAGCCCACCAGGATGTCCGCGTGGCCATCCTGGTCCACGTCGTCCATCGCGACCAGGAAATCGACGCTTTGGTAGACCGGGGACTCCGGCGGGAATTGGGCGAGCACGCCACCGGTCAGCTCGTGGCCGGCGTCGACGAAACCCACGTCCGGAGTGAACGTCAGGTGGCGCAGGAGCAGGGTCGAGGTCGCGGGCCAGGCGGCGAAGGGGTCCGTGCCGAGAAACGCGTGGAACACCTCGCCCTCATCGAGATGCGTGCTGATTCCCGTGATCGTCGTCTTGCAGGGCACGGAGGGGCAGACACCGGGAAAGGAGCTGCCCGCAGTCACCAGGATGTCGTCGGAGTTGATGAGGAAGAATGAAGCGGGTGGGTAGACAGCGAGGGTGTAGACGAGGTCGAAGGTCAGCGTGCCCTGGTCGGGCGCGAAGACGGTGGCCTCCGCCGTCCACTCACTCGGGGAAAGCTCCAGCAAGATCCAGTCGTTCCCGCCCGAGGCGCCGCCGTCCAGGTGCCAGGGCCACTGGTCAATCTGTGCCCGCGCGCCGGGAGCGAGGACGAGTGCGGCCGCCAACGCGACTGGCGCGAAACCATGCACCATGGCCCACCTCCGATCGGGAGGACGCCGTGGCCGATGAGCCGCGGCGGCCGTCATGCTAACCCGATCGGTCCGTCCCGTCGGCCGAACCGGCCGCGCCTCCCCGCAACCGCTTCTGCCACTGCCGCACGAGCAGCAGCGCGTCCAGCGGCGCCACGGCATCTGTGTCCAGCGCCGCCAGCTCGTCCAGCACCGCGGCGCCGGGGCGCGGGAAGAGCGGCTCGGTGACGGGCGGCGGCTCGCTGGCGCCGGCGGGCGGCTCGCCCGCGGCGGGCCGCAGGTCGGGCGCGCGCTGCTCGAGGTCGCGCAGGATGCGGCGCGCGCGCTCGATGACCGGCTGGGGCACGCCGGCGAGGCGCGCGACGTGCAGGCCGTAGCTGCGGTCGGTGCCGCCCGGCACGATGCGGTGCAGGAAGACGATGTCCTCGCCCTCCTCGTGCACGGCCACGTTCACGTTGCGCACGGCGGGGAACTCGTCGGCGAGGTCCACCAGCTCGTGGTAGTGCGTCGCGAACAGCGTGCGCGCGCCCACCTTCTCGTAGAGCCACTCGCAGATGGCCCACGCGAGCGAGAGGCCGTCCCAGGTGGAGGTGCCGCGGCCCACCTCGTCCAGGATCACGAGGCTGCGCGCGGTGGCCTGGTTGAGGATGGCGGCGGTCTCGGTCATCTCGACCATGAAGGTGGAGGCGCCGGCCGAGAGGTCATCGGCGCTGCCGACGCGCGTGAAGATGCGGTCCACGACGCCGACGCGCGCGGAGGCGGCGGGCACGAAGCTGCCCACCTGCGCGAGGAGGACGAGCAGCGCCACCTGGCGGATGTAGGTGGACTTGCCGGCCATGTTGGGGCCGGTGACGAGGAGGAGGCGGGCCTCGCCGCGGTCGAGGAGCACGTCGTTGGGCACGCAGCGGCCGGCGGGCAGCAGGGTGTCCAGCACGGGGTGGCGGCCGTCGCGGATGTCGAGGACGTCGCCGTCGTCCACCTCGGGCCGGATCCAGCCGCGCTCGCGGGCGAGGCGCGCGAAGCCGCACAGCACGTCGACGCGCGCGAGGGCCCGCGCCAGCGTGCGCAGCGCCTCGCCGTCGCGCGCGGCGAGCTCGCGCAGCTCGAGGAAGAGCTTGGTCTCCAGCGCGCGGGCCTGCTCGTCGGCCTGCAGGATGGAGGTCTCCAGCTCCTTGAGCTCGGGCGTGATGTAGCGCTCGGCGCCGGCCAGCGTCTGCTTGCGGATGTAGTGGGGCGGGATGCGCGCGGCATGCGCGTGGCCGATCTCGATGTAGTAGCCGAAGACGCGGTTGAAGCCGACCTTCAGGGCGGGCAGGCCGGCGCGTGCGGCCTCCTCGGCCTGGAAGCGGGCGACGGCGGCGGCGCCGTCGTCGCGCAGCGCGCGCAGCTCGTCGAGGCGCGCGTTCCAGCCGGGCGCGATGAGGCCGCCCTCGTTGAGTGCGAGGGGCGGGCTCTCCGACAGGCCGCGCTGCAGGGCGTCCAGCAGGACGGGCAGCGGCTCGATGCGCGCGCCGGCCTCGGCCAGGGGCGCGGAGTCGCAGCCGGCGAGCGCGGCGCGCAGCTCGGGCGCGAGGGCCAGGCCGGCGCGCAGCGCGGCGAGGTCGCGCGGCGAGGCGCGGCCGGCCAGCAGGCGCGTGGCGAGGCGCTCGAGGTCCGGCATGCGGGCGAGCGAGGCGAGCAGCCGCTCGTGCAGGTCGCGCCGCGCGAGCAGCTCGGCCACGGCCGACTGCCGGCGGGCGATGCGCGCGGGCTCCACCAGCGGCGCCACCAGCCACTCGCGCAGCAGGCGCGCGCCCATGGCCGTGGCGGTGCGGTCGAGGACCGCGAGCAGGCTGCCCTCGCGGCGCCCCTCGCGCTGCGTGGCCAGCAGCTCGAGGCAGCTGCGCGTGGCGCGGTCGAGCGCCGCGGCGCGCGCCGGGTCGTGCACGCGCAGGCCCGACACCGCCGGCAGCGTGCCGCGCTGGGTCTCGCGCACGTAGGCCAGCACCGCGCCCGCGGCGCGCACGGCGGGCGCGTCGTCGGAGAGGCCGAAGCCGGCCAGCGATGCCACGCGCAGCTGCTCGCGCAGCAGGCCGGGCGCGTTGGCGGCGGCGAAGGTCCACTCCGCGCCGCGCACCAGCGGCGCGCGGCTGGCGCGGCGCAGGCGGGTGACGAGCGGCCCGGGCTCGCCGTGAAGCAGCGATTCCGGCAGCAGGATCTCGGCCGGGTCGAGGCGCGCGACCTCGTCGCCCACGCGGTCGGCGGCCACGTCGGACACGGTGAAGGCGCCGGTGGAGACGTCCAGCCACGCGAGGCCGCAGCGCTCGCCGGCGGGCGCGACGGAGAGCAGCCAGTTGGAGGTGCGGCGGTCGAGCAGGTCGTCCTCCAGCACGGTGCCGGCGGTGACGATGCGCGTGACCTGCCGGTCGACGAGGCCCTTGGCGAGCTTCGGGTCCTCCATCTGGTCGCACAGCGCGACGCGGAAGCCGGCGCGGATGAGCTGCTGCAGGTAGCCCTCGTGGGCCTTCACCGGCACGCCGGCCATGGGCAGCGCGCCCTCGCCCTTGCTGCGGCTGGTGAGCGTGATGCCCAGCACGCGCGAGGCCGTGACGGCGTCCTCGCCGAAGAGCTCGTAGAAGTCGCCCATGCGGAAGAGCAGCAGGGCGTCCGGCGCCTCGGCCTTGGCGCGCAGGTACTGCTCCATCATGGGCGTGGTGCGCGCGGCGTCCTCCTCGCGCGGCGGGCGGGCGGCGGCGCGGGCCTCGGCGGCCGAGGCCGAGAGGGTGCGCGCGGCGGCGGGGGTCATGGCGCGGGGACGGGTGGAGCGAGTGGGCGCGGGCTCGGGTGCCGCCGCCTGGCGGAAGAGCGAACCCTGCGTGTCGTCCGGCCCATCCGCGCTCATGCCGCGGATTCTAGAGGAAGGGGCTGCGGCGGGACCGGTGACTCGGCGCCGGGCCGATGGCCGGGCGCCGCGGGCGGGCCGCGGGCCAGGGGCCCCGGATCAGCCGCGCAGGCCGCTGAACAGCGTGACCGTGACGCTGAGCGCCACGAGCAGGAGCGCCGCGAACAGCCAGCGCATGTCGATGTCCGTAGTGGACGTGTTCATGAAGATCTCCGACCGGGACGACCGTCCGGGGCCGGCTGTGAATCCAACCGGAAGGCCGGGCTGGCGTTGTCCCGCGGGCGGGACCGGCGAGGTTCGGGAGCCGGTTTTCCGACCGAGTGCATGACGTCGGCTCCCC
>Ga0068859_100006686_pt1 | contig 11707 bp, 11 predicted proteins | sample KBSSwiS22_FD_66585 | JGI IMG/M metagenome (GOLD analysis project Ga0068859, IMG submission 66585) | Switchgrass rhizosphere microbial communities from Kellogg Biological Station, Michigan, USA - KBS Switchgrass S2-2 | ecosystem: Host-associated > Plants > Roots > Rhizosphere > Soil ... | reverse complement strand
CGACCAGCCGTCGACGGTGTCGCCGGGCAGCGCGTAGATCAGGTCGAAACTGACCCGCCGGAAATTGCGCTGCGCCGTCTCGAGCGCGGCGAAGCCCTCGCGCGCCGAATGGGCGCGGCCGAGGAAGCGCAGCGCGGCGTCGTCAAAACTCTGCAGGCCGAGCGAGAGACGATTGACGCCCGCGGCCGCGAGGTCGCGAAAGCGCGCCGCTTCGACCGAGTTCGGATTGGCCTCGAGCGTGACCTCGAGGTTGGCGGCGGGCGCCCAGTGCTCGCGCGCCGCTGCGATGATTGCTGCGACCGTCGCCGGCTCCATCAGCGACGGGGTGCCGCCGCCGAAGAAGATCGAGGTCAGCGTTCGTCCCGGGAGGAGCCGCGCCTCATGGGCGAGGTCGGCGAGCAGCGCGTCGCGCCAGGCGTCCTGGTCGATCCCGGCGCGGACGTGGCTGTTGAAATCGCAATAGGGGCATTTGCTGACGCAGAACGGCCAGTGGACGTAGAGCGCCAGGGGCTCGCCGGTCATTCGTTCAGCGCCTCGACGAACTTGGCGAACGCGTCTGCGCGGTGGCTCATCTTGTGCTTGGCCAGCGGCTCCATCTCGCCGAACGTCTGGTCGTAGCCGACCGGAACGAACATCGGGTCGTAGCCGAACCCCTTGTCGCCCCGCGGCGGCCAAACCAACGTGCCGTCGACCCGGCCGTCGAACGTCTCGACCTGGCCGTCGTTGGGCCAGGCGATCGCCAGCGAACAGGCGAAATGCGCGGCCGGCGCCGCGTCGGGCTCGGTCGCTTCGATCTCGCGCCAGACCTTGTCCATCGCCCGCATCCAGTCGCGGTTGCCGTCCTCGTCCTCGGCCCAGCGCGCCGAGAAGATGCCGGGGCGGCCGTGCAGCGCGTCGACGCACAGGCCGCTGTCGTCGGCGAGCGCCGGGAGGCCGCTCAAGTCGGCTGCCTCGCGCGCCTTCAAATCGGCGTTGTCGGCGAAGGTGTTGCCGATCTCCTCGGGCTCGGGGAGGTCGAGCTCGGCCGCGCCGACGCAGGCGATGCCGAGCGGCGCGACCAGCTCGGCGATCTCGCGCAGCTTGCCCGGATTGTGCGTCGCGATGACCAGCTTGGGGCCGATGTCCCTCATCGTCCGGTCGCCTTCAGCTGGGCTGCGAAAATCTCGCCGCAGCCGATGCGCGCCAGCCGCAGCAGGCGCAGCAACCCTTCCTCGTCGAACGTCTCGCCCTCGGCCGTGAGTTGCGCCTCGACGATCGCGCCATCGGCGGTCAGCACGAAATTGCCGTCGCTGCCGGCGGTCGAATCCTCCTCATAATCGAGGTCGAGCACGGCATTTCCGCCATGGATTCCGCAGCTCACCGCAGCCACCTGGGTACGGATCGGATCGATCGCAATCGCCTTCGTTCCCAGCAGCTTGTCGACGGCAATGCGCAGCGCGACCCAGCCGCCCGAAATCGACGCCGTGCGCGTCCCGCCGTCGGCCTGGATCACGTCGCAGTCGACGATCACCTGGCGCTCGCCGAGGGCCTTGAGGTCGGCGACCGCGCGGAGCGAGCGGCCGATCAGCCGCTGGATCTCCTGCGTCCGGCCCGACTGCTTGCCCTTGGCCGCCTCGCGGTTGCCGCGGGTGTGAGTAGCGCGGGGCAGCATGCCGTACTCCGCGGTGACCCAGCCCTGGCCCTTGCCGCGCAGGAACGGCGGGACGCGATCCTCGACGCTGGCGGTGCAGAGCACGCGCGTGTCGCCGAAGCTGACGAGGCACGAGCCTTCGGCATGGCGGGTGAAGCCGGGCTCGAATTTCAATTCACGCATCTGGTCGGGGGCGCGTCCGGACGGGCGCATAAGGGCAGGTCTCCTGATACTGGTGCGTCGGGTCCCTAGACCGGCACGCGCGCCAATCCTAGATGCACCGCCATGACCCAGCCCATTGGCGAACTCACCGACCGCATGCGCGACATCTTCGGGCTCGTGGTCGACGCCTATCTCGACCGCGGGCTGCCGGTCGGCTCGAAGGCGCTGGTCGGGAGCGTCAACCTGTCGCCGGCCTCGATCCGCGGGGTGATGCAGGAGCTCGAGGAGCGGGGGCTGCTGACCCATCCGCACACCTCGGCGGGGCGAATCCCGACCGATAGTGGGCTGCGCCTGTTCGTCGACGGGATCATGCAGGCCTCCGCGCCCGATCCGCGCGAGCGGGCCGAGATCGAGCGGCAGATCGTTCGCGACCAGCCGATCGAGGATGCGCTGGCGGCGGCCTCGGCGGCGCTGTCGGGCCTGTCCCAGGCCGCCGGCGTGGTCCTCGCGCCGAAGCAGGAAATGCGCCTCAAGCAGCTCAATTTCGTGCCGTTGAGCGACACCCGCGCGCTGGCCGTGCTGGTCGGGGCCGACGGCAGCGTCGAGAACCGGATCGTCTCGCTCGAATCGGGGACCACGGCGGCGGCGCTGAGCGAGGTCAGCAACTTCATCAACGCCCGTTTGTCGGGCCTGACGCTGGCCGAGGCCGAAGCGCGGCTGCGGGCCGAGATCCGCGACCGCAAGGAAGCGATCGACGCGGCGGCGGCGGAGCTGGTCGCCTCGGGCCTCGCCGCCTGGACCCAGGACCATGCGCGCCGCCCGGTGCTGATCGTGCGCGGGCACGCCAATCTGATCGACGTCACCGCCGCCGCGGACCTCGACCGGGTGCGCCGCCTGCTCGACGAGCTCGAGGAAGCGCAGGAGATCGCCCGCCTGCTCGAGGGCGCGCGCGACGCGCCCGGCTGCCGGATCTTCATCGGGTCGGAGAATCGGATGTTCGCGCTGTCGGGCTCGTCGGTGATCGCCGCGCCCTATCGCGGGAGCCAGGGCGAGGTGGTCGGCGTTGTCGGAGTGATCGGACCGACTCGGTTGAACTATGCGCGCGTGGTCCCCATGGTGGATTTCACGGCGAAAGCACTCACGAGATTGATGGCATGATGGACGCGAAGGACGAAGAGCAACTGCACGACGAGGCCGAGGCGCTGCGCCAGCAGACCGCGGACGGCGCGCCCGAGCTCGCCGAGCACGACCGAGTCGCCGAGCTCGAGCGCCAGCTCGAGGAGGCGAACAGCAAGGCGCTCTACGCGGCGGCCGAGATCCAGAACGTGCGCCGGCGGCTCGAACAGGAGAAGCAGCAGGCGTCGGCCTACGCGACGACCCAGTTCGCCAAGGACATGCTGGCGATCAAGGATCACCTCGAACGGGCGCTGGTCGCGGTCAACGAGGAGCTGCGCGACGACAAGGTCGCGAGCCAGTTCCTGGCCGGGATCGAAGCGACCGCGCGCGAGCTTGAATCGGTCTTCGCGCGCCACGGCATTAGCCGCATCAAATCGGTCGGCGAGACGCTCGACCCGCACCGCCACCAGGCGATGATGGAGATCCCGACCGACCAGTCCGAGCCCGGGACGATCATCGAGGAAATGCAGGCCGGCTACATGCTCAAGGACCGGCTGCTGCGCCCGGCGCTGGTCGGAGTGGCGAAGGCTCCCTAATCCTCCCCGGGACGGGGAGGGGGACCATCCGAAGGATGGTGGAGGGGGCGTCGTGCAGGGCTCGGACCCCCCTCCGTCAGCGCTTCGCGCTGCCACCTCCCCGTCCCGGGGAGGAGCTAATGCACCTCCCGCTTGTGCGTTGCGCTCTTCGTCGCGAGGCCGAAGCGCGGTTCCGGCGCGGCCGCGCCCATCAGCCGCGCCGCGGCATAACGCCCGACCTCGGGCCCGTGCTTGAAGCCGTGGCCCGAGCCGCCGCCGAGCAGCAGCACGTTGCTCCAGCGCGGGTGAAGATCGATCAGGAAGTCGCCGTTCGAACTGTTTTCATACTGACAGACCTCCGCGCCGGTCAGCTGTGCGCCCCGGAGCGACGGGAAGCGGCGGTCGCGGTAGGCGATGATTTCGTCGAGCGCCGCTGCAGTCGGGCGGCGGTCCTGGGTGTCGGGATCGACCGCGACGCCGTGCTGGTCGTGGGCGAACTTGGCCCCGCGGCCCTCGAGGTCGGGGAAGCCGTAGAAGATGTCGCCGCCGTTGAAATCGGCCCAGCCCGGCATCGCCTTGGGCAGGAACCGGCGGTCGCCCGGCGGGGTGGCGAAATAGAACACCTCCTGCCGGGTGGGCAGGATGCGCTCGCCGATGACGTCGGGGAACAGCTTGGGAAACCACGGGCCGAGCGCGAAGACGAAGCGGTCGGCAGCCAGCGCCTCGCCGTTCGCCAGCCGGACCTGCGCGAGCCTGCCGTCGGGCCCCGTCGGCGGCGTCGCCGCGCCTTTCGCATAGGCGCCGCCAGCGCGCACGAAGCGCTCGACCAATGTCTGCACCGAGCGACGGGCCATCAGGGCGCCAAAGTCAGGCTCGTACAGGCCGACGCGGATCCCGGCGAAATCGATCATCGGGAAGCGGCGCGCCATCTCGGCCTGGTCGAGGACTTCGGTGCGAAGGCCGAACTCCTTGTGGGCCGCAATGCTTTCTCCGACGTAGGGTTCCTCGGTCGGGAAGAAGAACAGGATGCCGCATTGGTGCAGGATCGGCAGGCCGGAGACCGCGCTCAGCGCCTGCCACTGCGGCAGCGAGTCGCGCGCCATCCGCGTGTAGATCGCGTCCTTGCCGTAGGCGGCCCGCGTGAGCCGCGATTCGCCGCCGGACGAGGCCCGGCTGTGCGCCGGGCCGTGCGCGTCGACCAGGGTCACCTGATGGCCCTGCTGCTGCAAATGATGGGCGGTCCAGGCGCCGAACACGCCCGCGCCGACCACGACGACATGCTCTGTCATGACGCGCTTGTAGGTTGTTGCGACCGCCGGTGAAACGGCTGCGCCGCCCGCCCCGAGGAGGAGCGAGCGGCGCGTTACTGTCAGGCCCTTCACCGGCTCCGATTATTCGCCGCGTTCGCCCTGGGTCGGCGGGGGGGGCGGCGGTGGCGGCGGCGGCGGAGCGGGCTCCGCGGCCGGAGGTGGCGGGGGCGGAGGCGGTGGCTCGACCGCAACCGGCGGCGGCGGGGCGGCGGGGCGCCCGCCGAACTTCCAGCGGCCGGTCAGGCCGATCGTCCGCGGCTGGCCGATGTTGTAGCCGAACCGAGCGCGCAGGCCGCGCTCGCGGTCGAGCGACAGCTTCGGGTTCACGTCAAAGATGTTGTTGACGTAACCGACAATCTCGAGCCCGCTGTCCCACTTGAGGCCCAGCGACGCGTTGACCAGCGTGTATGGCGGGAGCTTCAGCGAGCCGATGTCCGTCGTCCCATTCGGCGCAGGGTTGCCGACCCCGAAGTTGCCAGTCACCGGATCGAAGAAGATCAGGTCGACTGCCTGGTTGGCGATCTCCTGATCGCCGGGCTGGGTGTAACGGTTGCCGATACGCTGAACGCTGCCGTTCACATACCATTCCGCGTTGGAGTTGAAGCGAGTCCCGTAGGTCGCGGTCGCTGCGACAGTATATTTCGGAACCGTCGGCAGACGGTTGCCATCACGGATACCGGTCCGGGTTGCGAGGATCGGATTGGCGATCGTCGAATCGAATTTCGAACTCAGCAAGCTGCCTGCAAGCGACAGGTCGAGGCCTTCGATCGGGTGGGCCGAGAATTCCGCTTCGATGCCCTTGCTATGCGCCTTGGGCACATTGAACACGAGGCGCGAAGAGCAACTGCCGGCATCCACGGTAACCTGCAGGTTCTTGATGTCGTTGTAGAAAGCCGCGGCGTTGAAGGTAATTCCACGCCGCGAGTATTTGACTCCCGCTTCGTAATTCCACAGCGTCTCGTCCTTGTACGTTGCCGACGCGAACGGACCGTAAATCGCCTGGTCAGCAGTCGTGCAGATCGGAATGTTGAGCGGGTCGTTGACGCCGCCAACACGGAAGCCCTTCGATACCTGCGCGTTCACGCTCAGGTTGCGGTTCGGCTCCCAGCTCAGGATTCCTCTCGGTGAGAAGCCGTCCGACTTGGTCTTGTCGGTGCGGTCGTCGAGGTTGGAAAACAGGCCGCCCGAGTGGAACCGCCGCGACTCCTTGAACTTGTAGTAGCGCCCGCCCGCGGTCGCCTTGATCTGCCCGAACTTGTAGCTCGCCTCGCCGAACAGCGCGCGTTGCTTGATGTCGTACGGCAGGTCCGCATGGTAGGGATTGTCGACGAGACCGAAGCCATTGTCTTGAGAGGCGGAAACGCCGGGCGCCGTCGCTGCATCAATGAAGCCGTCGTAGCCCGGAGTCGGCAGCCGCTGCGCGTAGGTGCGGTCAACGTCGCTCAGGAACCCGCCGAAGACCCACTGGAACGGCCCCGATCCGGTCGAGGCGATTCGGACCTCCTGAGTGAACTGGTCGAGCTTGGTCGTGTCGCGCAGGTTGGACCCTAGATTCGCAATCTGCGGATCGAGAGTCGCAGCGAACGGGCCGGGGATCAGAACGCCGGTAATGACGTCGCGCCGGATGAGGAGTGGGAAGACGTCGACCGAACTGGTGAGCGCGGACGCGTCGCGGCTGACCAGGATGTCACGGTGCATGTAGCTGGTCACCGAGGTGATTTCGGCGCCGCCGAAATCATAACTCGCGGTGAGGTCGGCGAGCGTGGTCTGGTCGCGGAACTTCTCGCGCAGCTTCAGATATTGCGTGCGCCGTCCCAGATCGCTTCCGGCCGCGCCGGTCGTGAACTGGTTGTCGAAGAGGATGTAGTGGTCCTCGCGGTTGAAGCCGTTCGCTTTCGCCCGCTGGAACACAAAGCGCGGCGTTACCTTCACTCCCGGAACCGGCTCCCACAAGAGCGACACGCGGGTGCCGAAGCGCTCGCCGTCGTTGACGTTGTTGCCGGCAGCCGGTCCGACCGCGTCGATGAACCCGCCGAAATGCGTATAATAAGCGACAATGCGCGCTGCGAGGGTGTCGGCGATCGGAACATTGATCGCGGCCTTGGTGTCCCAGCCAATGTCGCCGCCCTTGAGAACGTTGATGCCGCCCTCAACCATGCCCTCGACCACGCCTTGCTTCGGCTGGTTGGTGATGTAGCGCAGGGTGCCGCCGACCGAGCCGGAGCCGAACAGGGTGCCCTGCGGTCCGCGCAGGGTCTCGACGCGGTTTAGGTCGAACAGGTCGAAGTCGGGCGTGAACAGCGACAGCGAGACAACGCTTTCGTCGAGGTAGACGCCGACCTGTTCCTTGACGCCCGGCTGGTCGCGGACGATCTGCCCGGCCGAGACGCCGCGGATCGACACCTGGCTCTGGCCCGGCCCGAGGTTCTGGACCGCGAGGCCGGCGACGTTGCGGCTGATGTCCTCGAGCGTCTGGGCATTGGCGCGCTGGATGTCGGCCTGGGTCTGCGCGTTGATCGAGAACGGAACTTCCTGCACGCGTGACGCGCGCTTGGTCGCGGTCACGATGATCTCGCTCTGATCCTCTATCGCTGCGGGCTGGCTGGCACCCTGAGCGGCCGCCTCCTGCCCGGTCTGGGCGAGCGCCGGAGCGGCAAAAGCGAATGCGGATGTGCCGATTAGCAAGGCTGCGGAAATGCGCATAAGATCCCCCTGTCTTGTCGTTGAGACGACATATGCCCGAAAGGCTCGCGCTTGCGGAAGAGCGTGCGCCTTCCGGGCCGCATTCGGGCGAAAGCTGTTGCAAGATTGTTACAGCGTAACGAGGCCCGCCGCGGGGCCTCGCAAAGCGGTGTCCTACTTGCCCACCTCACGGAGCATCGCTAGGGCAACGGCAAAAGCACAAACGGAGGAAGCTTCCAATGAGCGAGACAGCCGGTCGGGTGAAGAAGATCGTCGTCGAACATCTCGGCGTCGAGGCCGACAAGGTCACCGAGGACGCCAGCTTCATCGACGATCTCGGCGCCGACAGCCTCGACATCGTCGAGCTGGTGATGGCCTTCGAGGAGGAGTTCGGAGTCGAGATTCCGGACGATGCCGCGGAGAAGATCACGACGGTCCGCGACGCGATCGACTATATCGACCAGAACAAGGGCTGATCGGCAAGCGTTCGCCCTGAGCCTGTCGAAGGGCTGCCTTTTGCGTTCCAGGGCGTTGTAGAAAATACAGGGCTTCGACAGGCTCAGCCCAAACGGGTTTGGGCCTGTTGCATTTGGAGTGACTGACATGCGCCGTGTCGTCGTGACAGGTCTGGGTCTGGTGACGCCCCTCGGCGGCGACGTCGAGACCAGCTGGAAAAACATCCTCGCTTCGAAGAGCGGGGCGGGGACGATCACCAAGTTTGACGCCAGCGACCAGAAGTGCCGCATCGCCTGCGAAGTGAAGCCGGCTGACCATGAATATGGCTTCGACCCGGCCAAGCGCGTCGACCACAAGGTCCAGCGCCAGGTCGACCCGTTCATCATCTACGGCATCGATGCCGCCGGCCAGGCGATCGAGGACGCCGGCCTGACCGAGATGGACGAAGCGACGCGCTTCCGCGCCGGCGTCTCGATCGGCTCGGGCATCGGCGGCCTGCCCGGGATCGAGAAGGAAAGCGTCAACCTCCACGAGAACGGGCCGGGCCGGGTCAGCCCGCATTTCGTCCACGGCCGGCTGATCAACCTGATTTCCGGCCAGGTGTCGATCAAATACGGCCTGATGGGGCCGAACCATGCGGTGGTCACCGCTTGCTCGACCGGCGCCCATTCGATCGGCGACGCGGCACGGATGATCGCCATGGACGATGCCGACATCATGCTCGCCGGCGGCGCCGAAGCGACGGTTTGCCCGATCGGCATCGCCGGCTTCGCCCAGGCGCGCGCGCTCAGCACCAATTTCAACGACCAGCCGGAGAAAGCCAGCCGTCCCTACGACAAGGACCGCGACGGCTTCGTCATGGGCGAAGGGGCGGGCGTGGTCGTCCTCGAGGAATATGAGCACGCGAAGGCGCGCGGCGCCAAAATCTACGCCGAGGTGATCGGCTACGGCCTGTCGGGCGATGCCTATCACGTGACTGCGCCGCACCCCGAGGGCTCGGGCGCCTACCGCTCGATGGAAATGGCGCTGAAGAAGTCCGGGCTGCAGCGGTCGGACATCGATTACATCAATGCCCACGGCACCTCGACTCCGCTCGGCGACGAGCTGGAGCTCGGCGCGGTGCGGCGCCTGTTCGGCAATGCCATCGGCTCGCTGTCGATGAGCTCGACCAAGTCGGCGATCGGCCACCTGCTCGGCGGCGCCGGGGCGGTCGAAAGCATCTTCTGCATCCTCGCGCTCCGCGACCAGATCGTCCCGCCGACGCTCAACCTCGACAATCCGAGCGAGGGCACCGAAGGCGTCGACCTGGTGCCGCACAAGGCGAAGGAGCGCACCGTCCGAGCCGTGCTCAACAACAGCTTCGGTTTCGGCGGGACCAATGCGTCGCTGATCATGAAGGCCGTGTGAGGCGAACGCTGCTGATCGGCGCCGGCGGGCTGATGCTCGCTGCGCTGCTGGTTGTCAGGCTTCTGTGGTGGGCGCCCGGGCCAGTTCCAGGTCCGCATGACATTATAGTGCCCGAAGGTTCGACGCTTCGTTCGGTGTCGAAACTCCTTCAGATCAAGGGCGCGATTCCGGGCTCGATGCGCACCTACTACGTCATGGCCCGCATTTTTGGCTCGCACGACCCGATCCAGGCGGGCGAGTTCGAGATTCCGCGAGGGATGGGCGGGGCCGCGATCCTCGACCTGCTGCAGCATGGCCACCCGACCCAGCGGCTGGTCACCGTCGTCCCCGGCATGCCGGCGATCATCGTCACCGAGCGGCTCGCGGCGAACCCCTATCTGGCCGGGCCGCTGCCGCCGATCGCCGAAGGGTCGGTGCTGCCCGACAGCTACGGCTATCAGCGCGGCGACAGCCGCGCGGCGATCGTCCGGCGCATGCAGGCGGCGATGACCGGCACGCTCGATGCGTTGTGGGCGGAGCGCAGCACCGACTGCCCGATCGCGACCAAGGAGCAGGCCGTGACCCTGGCTTCGATCGTTGAAAAGGAGACCGGCAAGGCGAGCGAGCGGCCGCTCATCGCCGGAGTCTATTGCAACCGCCTGCGGATCGGCATGAAGCTCGATGCCGATCCCACGGTCATCTATCCGATCACCAAGGGCAAGCCGCTCGGCCGGCGGATCCTGAAGTCGGAGCTGCGCGCCGACAACGGCTACAACACCTACCGCCGCAGCGGGCTTCCGGAGGGGCCGATCGCCAATCCCGGCAAGGCCGCGATCACCGCCGTTCTTCATCCCGCGCCGACCAAGGCGCTGTACTTCGTCGCCGACGGGACCGGCGGCCACGTGTTCGCAGAGACCCTGGCCGAGCAGAACGCCAACGTCGCCAAGTGGTACGCGCTGCGCCGCGCCCGCGGCGAGATGTGATCGGTCAGGCCGCTCCCACCGTCTCCGACCGGACATAGCCGACGCGGCGGCTTTCGCCGGCATAGCCCCACGCCCAGCCGACGCTGTCGTCGAGCATGGCGAAGCGATCGCCGGGAGCGAGCTGCGCGACGACCTCCGCATCCTCGGCGGGCGCGGCCCGCAGTTCGGTCGCGGCGGCGATCGTGCGGTCGAGCGGCTCGGCATAATGCGACGCGATCACCCGGTCGGCGAGCGCGACGTCGGCGAGGTCCTGGCGGTAGGCGTTGAAGACGGGGTCCGGCGGGTCCGAGGGGCCGGAGAGGGAGAAGCCGTCAGCGCGTGTGGGCGTAGGCCGGCGCCTGGCCGATGACCGGCCGGTGCGCGGCGCTGCTGTTGTCCCCCTCGCGGAGGTTGCGCTTGAAGCCTTCAAGAAACTCCGCCCCACTGTTGGTCCGGACGACGAACACGTTGCGTCGGTCGTCCTGGTCCCGCTCGCGCCGGAGATAGCCGAGCGCGCCGAGCGTGTTCAAGGCGCGCGTCACAACCGGCTTGGACACGCCGAGTACCCGGGCGAGGCCGCGCACGGTGTGCGGCCCGGGGGTCAGATAGACGAGCATCAGCAGCGCCATCTGCCGATTGGTCAGGTCGGGCTCGCCCGAGCGGACATAGGCGATCAACGCCCGCATCCAGCTGGTCAGCGATACCTCGCCCATGCTGCCAGTCTCCGTCCCAAGGCCGCGTAACGTCCAAGTAAACCGGCAGGCGCGCGAATTGTTGCAGTCGAGAAACAGGAAAGACCCGGATTCGCGGCGAATTGCCGGTTCAGGTCCGTGGATAACGCCGACGCAGCGCCTCGAACACCGCGCGCAGGCCGAGTGCCTCGCCGCCCTTGGGCCGCCCCGGCTTGGCCGGGTCGCGCCAGGCGTAGGTGTCGAGATGCGCCCAGGCGATCTCGTCGGGCACGAAGCGCTTCAGGAACATCGCGGCGGTGATGCAGCCGGCCATCGGCGAGCTCGAGGCATTGGCGAAATCGGCGATGTCGCTTTTCAACAGCTCGTCATAGGGATCCCACAGCGGCATGCGCCACAGCGGGTCCTCGACCTCGCGCGCGGTGGTTTCGAGGTCGGCAGCGAGGTCGTCGCGGTTGGCAAAGGTCGCCGGAAGGTCCGGCCCGAGCGCGATCCGCGCCGCGCCGGTCAGGGTGGCGAAATCGACGATCAGCTCGGGCTTGCCCTCGACCGCCTTGGTCAAGGCATCGGCGAGGATCAGCCGACCCTCGGCGTCGGTGTTGTCGATCTCGACGGTGAGGCCCAGCCTCGACTTGACGATGTCGCCCGGTCGGTAGGCGGCGCCCGACACCGCATTCTCGACCGCCGGGATGAGCAGATGGAGGCGGACCGGGAGCTTGGCCAGGGTCACCAGCCGGGC
>Ga0068859_100006683_pt1 | contig 11708 bp, 9 predicted proteins | sample KBSSwiS22_FD_66585 | JGI IMG/M metagenome (GOLD analysis project Ga0068859, IMG submission 66585) | Switchgrass rhizosphere microbial communities from Kellogg Biological Station, Michigan, USA - KBS Switchgrass S2-2 | ecosystem: Host-associated > Plants > Roots > Rhizosphere > Soil ... | reverse complement strand
CCCGCGCTCCACCAAGCCCAACAACAGGCCTTGAGCCCCGAGTCTTCGATCATGCGAGTTAGTGCCACTTAGCAGCTCGTCCAGAAGGAACATAAGGGGCTGGCCGGAACTCGCCAGATCGACGACGTCCTTCAAGCGGCTGATTTCGGCGTAAAAACGCGAGCGGTGGTCGATGACGGAATCGGTTGTGCGCATGGAGGCGCCTAAGCGCAGCCGCGAAAGCCTGAGACGGGTCGCCGTCACCGGCGCGCCCGCCCATCCGAGCACGATGCTCAGGCCGACCGCGCGCAGCAGCGTGCTCTTGCCCGACATGTTCGAGCCGCTGACAATCCACAACCGCGTGTCGCCCCCCACTTTGACGTCGTTGGGCACAGCCTCGCCAAGCGGGATCAGAGGATGGGTGAGATGTTCAGCATCGTAGAACCGTTCGGAAGAGTCCGCGAGCTCGGGAAACACTGCGTCCGTCCGCTCATAGGCGAAACAGGCCAGTGAGCTCATCGCCTCAAACTCGCCGACAGCAGCCACCCACTCGGCCACGTGCGGACCGTAACGAATGCGCCACCTCTCGATCGCCATGGCGAACTGAGGCATCCAAACGAGGGCCGCCGCTGGTATGCGAAAGAAGAGGTTGCGCGCCCATTCCAGACGCTCCACCATGCGCACCAGGCGGCGAATCTGCCACGTGGCCGGTGTACCTTCCACCAGCAGCCGGCCACGAAGAGCGGCTAGCGTGGGGGAGGAAAACGCCTCGCGCTCCAGACGTTCCAGCAGCAGTGCGATCAGTCCCAATTCCTTAGCCGGAAGTTCCGCATCGTGAGCCACCTTTTCGGTAGCTTTGAGCATCGCCATTGTGAATATAAGCTCGGCCAAGACTACGACCAGAAGCGGGCGGATGCTGGTCAGATCCAGACTCGCAGTCACCGCCGTGGTGACGAACGCTATGGTCAAAGCAAACGCTAGCCAACGCGCGCCGGGGAAAAAGACCACAGGAGGCTCGGTTCCCCAGGTACCTAGTTTTCGGTCGTCCAGTGCGGCGCGGAGATCATCACCCATCAGGGCGATCTCCTCCCGCAGATCCACGTTCGGCCGCAATTCCTTCACGGATTCCTGACGGCCGGCGACATCCGCGGGCTCACCTGGCGTGAGTAGCCAGCCCGCGAGAATGCGTTCCCCCGTGCCGGTTCGCGCCGTCGAGAGCAGCTCGAATAGCGAACCTCGGCCGAACAAGTCCAGATCGTCGGAGAAGACGTGACGGGGATCGCGAAACCGTTCGCCCTGGCTACCAGTGCCGATCCACCGGTTACCGATCCGCGCCAACCCGCGCTCGCAGTACGCCATTCCACGTGCGGCCCGGCGCAGGGCGCGATCCACGCGGTCGTGAAACACCATCAGCACCACCAGCGCGAGAATTGGCAGCAACAGCCACCAAGGCGAGATTCGTCCTGCTCCCAAAGAGCCGGCGGCAACGATCGCTAACAGCAGTCCGCTGGCCAGGCGCGCGTTGCCCACTCGCCGCGTCAGCAGAGCGTGACGGGCGTGTTCGCCCTTCCAGCCGTCCAGGCGTTGGCGATACTCAGTAAGCGGATCCAAGTAACTCAAGGTTACCAACGGCGGTATCCTTGGGATCTGGCCGTTCCCGATGCTCCCCCGCCTGCGCCCGACGCTGGACTTTATGCCGTCGCCGGTTCCGGATAAACCCGGCCTGCTGATCCGCGATCCTTTCCAATTCTCCGACGTGACGTTGATTATTCCGCCCGTTCTGGTGGAAAGTTTGACCTTCTTTGACGGCACGCAATCTTCGCTCGACTTGCGGGAATTTCTGGTTCGCCTGACAGGCGATCTGGATGTTGGCGGTCTCGAGCAGCACCTGATCGACACACTCAGCGGGGCTGGGTTTCTCGAAGACGACAATTTCTTCCGCCGCAAGGAGGACGCGGAACGCGCGTTTGCCGATGCGCCCACGCGGGAACCCGTTCACGCCGGCACTGGCTATCCCGAAGATCCCGCCGAGCTGAGGTCTACGCTGCAGGGGTATCTGAATGGCAGTCCGGCGACGGCGCTCCCTAACAGGACGCGGGCCATCGCCGCTCCGCACGTGAGCCCATTCGGTGGCGTGGATTCCTATCGAGCGGCGTATGCGTCGCTGACACCGGCGGATGCGGATCGGACCTTCGTGATTCTGGGCACATCGCATTACGGACAGCCCGACCGCTTCGGGCTTACGCGCAAAGCCTTCGTCTCTCCTTTTGGTGAAACCAGCACCAACCTGGCCCTGGTAGACGAGATCGCCCACGGGGCCGGAGACGGTGCATTGATGGAGGATTACTGCCACGCAGTGGAGCATTCCATCGAGTTTCAGGTAGTCTTTCTCCAGCATTTGTTCGGACCGCGTGTCCGCGTCGTGCCGGTGCTGTGCGGAGCTTTCTCACGCGGGATGCAGGCCGGCGCGCGGCCCGAGGACGACGAATCCGTGCGGCGAACGATCGATACGCTAGGCAATATCGCGGCGCGTGAAGGCGATCGGCTGCTGTGGGTGCTGGGTGTCGACATGGCGCACATGGGCCGCCGGTATGGAGACTCCTTCGAGGCCGCCGCAGATCGTGCAGAGATGGAAGAAGTATCGCAGCGGGACCGGCTTCGCATCGAGCGTATGGAGAAATGTGACGCAGGCGGCTTCTGGGAACAGGTGCGCGAGAATCATGACGACCTCAAGTGGTGCGGGGCGTCACCGATTTACACCTTCCTGCGCGCGATGCCCGACGTCCGCGGCAGCCTGTTGCACTATCAGCAATGGAATATCGACTCGACGAGTGTGGTCAGCTTCGCGGGCCTGCGGTTCGGCTCCTGAGAAGTGATCTAGTTCGCTGATGGTGGCCCGCCGTTCGCTGGTGGTGGAGGCTGCGGCTTGGGCAGGGGCTTGCGGGGCAGCATTTCGTCACGAGTTGCCGCGTTGTACACGAAGGACGCTACAATCGCCGCCATCTGCGCCATGTCAGCGCGCTGAATACGATCGTACACGTCCATATTGGAATGGTGCGTCCGCGAGTTGTACTCTAGGCCGTCCTGAATGAACTGGAATCCAGGCAGGCCCACCGCGTCGAAGCTCTGATGATCCGTTCCGCCGGTATTGCGGATGCTGATCGTTCCAGCACCCAAATCCTGGAACGGTTTGAACCAGGCCTCGAAAACCGGACGCATGGCGTCGTTGCCTTGCAGATAGACACCGCGAATTTTCCCGCTGCCGTTGTCGACATTGAAATAGCCGGCCAGCTTGGCATGCTCGGACTTCAGTTTCATGTCCGCGCGATCTGCAAAGTGTTCGGTGACGTAGGCGCGCGACCCAAGCAGCCCCTGCTCTTCCCCGCTCCACAAGGCCATGCGAACCGTGCGGTCCATGGGCAGATTGAGCGTCTTCAAAATGCGCAGGACCTCGATCATCACGGCGCAGCCCGCCGCGTTGTCGGTAGCCCCCGTGCCTCCCTGCCAGCTATCCAGGTGCGCGCCGATCATCACGATCTCATCGCGCTTGCGAACGCCCGGAATTTCGCCGATGACATTCACCGAATCGGTGCGGTCGTCCAGGAATTTCGCCTGGATTTCGAATTCCAGCTTGACGGGGATCTTAGCGTCCAGCAGACGCATCACGCGGTTGTAATGCTCGGGTGTAATCGCGACGGTGGGAGGCGGGACTACGTCTTTCGCGTCGCGCGATCCGGCAGCCTGGGCGAATACGGTGCCGCCGCTGCTCTGCCCGCCGCCCATTCGAACCACGATGGACACGCCCTCGTCTTTCAAAAATTGATTCAGCCTGTTCTGGAACTGCTGCTGGGCATTGGGACCGCCCCGACCACCCGCACCCCCACGGCCGCCCCGACCTCCGCGACCGTCCCCCAGCGCAGCGGTTCCCGGCGCGGCGCCACCGCGACCGCCGCCTTCCGCGGCGACACTCAACTTGGCGAGCTCGTCGTCGGTGTAGCGCTGGCCGAGCGACGTCGTAATCATCGCCAGTTCCCGGCCCACGCCCATAAACAGTATCTTGTCCTTCAGCTTGCCCTTGTACCGCTCGAAATCGGTCTCAGCAGCAATGTTGGCGACCATGGCCTCGCTGGTGACCGTACCATTGGTTCCGGGCGACCAAGCCAGCGGGAAGCCGATCAGCGGAGCGTACTGCGGTTCGATCAAGTTCGCCGAAAAGTGCGTGAACGTCCAGCCCCGGCCGAACGGACCCCATTTTTCCTGGCGCCCTTCGATGCCCCAATCCTTCAACTGCTTGACAATCCAATCCGCTGCCGCGAAGTATCCCGGCGAATTGGTCAAGCGGGGGCCGTAGACGTCGGTGAGCTGAAAGACGTGCTCCATCGCCTTGGAGTTCTGCAAGGCCTCTTCGCGGATCTTGTGGATCGCGTTCAGATCCACCCGCTCTTGGGCGTAAATCGGCATTAAGGCCACAACAACTAGGAGGCCACGTGTGTGATTCATGAGCACCTTCTTGGTGTCCATATTACAATTTCCAGTAGCGTGCGCATTACCATCTCTAAAGAGAATTACCTCAAAGCCATTGCCGAGGCCGAAAGCGAGGGCGAAACCGTCATCGCCGCGACTCTGGCCCGCTGGCTTGAGGTATCGGCGCCCGCCGTCACCATGGCGATCCGCCGCTTGAAGCGCGATGGGTTGATTCGCGTGGCCGCATCGGGCGAGCTCAGCCTGACGCGAGCGGGGCGCGAGATCGCCAATCGCGTTCTGAACCGCCATCATCTGATCGAGCGAATGCTGACGGAGATCTTCGGCATGGAGTGGTACAAAGTGCATGACGAAGCCGAGCAGCTGGAGCACGCCGTTTCCGCCGACTTCGAACGCAAGCTTCTGGATAAGCTGGGGAACGATGAAGCCTGTCCTCATGGGAATCGCGTCGGCATGGACCGCCCCCGCGATCGCCGCCAGCGCGGCTGGATCCCACTGGATGAAGCGGCCGGCGGCGCCGCCGTCCACGTCATGAGCGTGTTCGAGCGCGACCGCAAGCTGCTGGAGTACCTGAACGGGCTCGGCATACGCCCGGGAGCACTGCTGAAGGTGGTGGGCAAGAACTATGACCAGACCATGACGCTGCGAGTGGAGCGCAAGCCGGTACAGCTCGGCGGTGCCGCGGCCGCGAAGGTGTGGGTCGCTACGGGACAAGTCGCGGGCTAGAGTGAAGATCGTGAACTGGACCGCTACTTCCGCAATCCTACTGGCGCTGGCGGTCGCTCTTGGCGCCTTCGGTGCGCACGGATTGCAGGGCCGGCTGGACGCTTACTCCTTGGGCGTGTACGAAAAAGCCGTCTTCTACCATTTCATCCACGCGCTAGGGATGCTCGCGGTGCCTTTGCTGGTTCGAGCGGGCTTGATTTCAGAATCGACCGGCAAGTGGACGGGCTGGCTGCTGCTCTCGGGCATCGTCCTGTTTTCCGGCAGCCTGTACCTGCTGGCGATCACGGGGGTGCGGACGCTGGGTGCGATCACACCGTTCGGCGGCGTTTCATTTATCGCTGCGTGGGTGGTCTTGGCGATCTGCGCGCTACGTTCGCGCGGCCACTAACCGCGACCGGAAGTACTCGACTGTTTCCCGCAGCCCGTCTTCCAAGTTCACCTTGGGCTCCCAGCCGAGCACTTTTTTCGCCTTGCCGATATTTGGCTGGCGGCGCTTGGGATCGTCGGACGGCAGCTCCCTGTGTACGATGGGCGCGTTCACTCCCACCAGCCGGCGGATGCGTTCCGCAAATTCCATGATCGTAAGTTCCACGGGATTGCCGAGGTTCACGGGAAGACGTTCCTCGGAGTTCGCCAGCCGGACCAATCCCTCCACCATGTCGCTCACGTAACAGAAGCTGCGTGTCTGCGAACCGTCACCGAACACCGTGAGCGGGTCGCCGCGCAGCGCCTGATCGAGGAACGCCGGCACCACGCGTCCGTCGTCCAGAGCCATGCGAGGACCGTAGGTATTGAAGATCCGCGCGATATAGGTGCGCACGCCGTGGGTCCGATGGAAAGCCATGGTGACGGCTTCGGCGTAGCGCTTGCTCTCGTCGTAGCACGAACGGAGTCCTACGGGATTCACGTTGCCCCAGTAGGTTTCCACCTGAGGATGCTCCAACGGATCGCCGTAGCATTCCGACGTCGAAGTGATTAGAAAACGCGCGCCGTCGCGGCGGGCGATTTCCAGCATGTTGCGCGTGCCGGTGGATCCCGATTCGAGCGTTTCGATGGGATGCGCCAGGTAGAACTTCGGACTCGCCAGCGACGCCAGATGCCAGACGTGATCGAACTTGCCTTCCGCCGCGATTGGTTGCGTAACGTCAACTTCGCGAAAGGTGAATTTCGCATGACCAGCCAGGTGCTCGATGTTCCGCGGCGAACCGGTGATCAGATTGTCCAGGCCGACTACCTCGCCGCCGTCCTTTATAAGCCGGTCACATAAATGGGAACCGATGAATCCCGCGGCTCCCGAAACAAGATGACGCATTCCATAACATTCTAGCGGGTTGATCCCGCATGCTACATTTTTGGGTGACATGTTCTTGAGTGAAGATGCCTGAGAAATTGCTGCTCGCCGTGCTGCTGGCAGCATCGATGGCCGGATTCTGCTGGCGAGTCGTTCCCATCCTGCGCAGGATCCTCGCGGCCAAGACCGACGCGGACTTCTCACTGCGCCCCCTAAGCCCACGCGTGCGCGAACTGGTTTGGGAAGTGCTGCTCCAGGGCAAGGTGATCCGGCAGCGTCCTCTGCCCGGACTGGCGCACGCCTTCGTTTTCTGGGGATTCTGCGCCTTCGCGCTGGTCACCCTGAATCACCTGGCGATTGGATTCGGAGCGGGCATTCTGAGCCGGGACAGTTTCTACTTCCCGGTGGCGGCAGTATTTGCGGTGTTGGTGACGATTTCGATCGCAGGTCTTTTCATTCGGCGGTTTGTCGTGCGCCCGAAGTGGCTAGGCGAGCTTTCGTACCAATCCGGCGTGATCGCGCTCCTGATTTTCGTGTTGATGACGACGTACCTCGCCGGCCTGATGACGGACACCAAGGTCCTGTGGTGGACGCACACGCTGGCACTCCTCGTCTTCCTTCCCCTGATTCCGCACACCAAGCATCTGCACCTGGTGCTGAGCCCGTTTTCGATCTTCCTTTCGCGCGGCGGTTTCGCAAGAATTCCACCGTTATCCGGCGACGACGACTTCGGCCTCGACACAGGCAAAGACCTGACGCAGGTTGCCGCTCTCCAGGCATACTCCTGTGTCGAGTGCGGCCGTTGCACCGAACATTGCCCCGCGAACAACACCGGCAAGATCCTCGATCCCAAGAAAATCGCTCTGGGCGTGCGCGACTATCTGAACGACTTCGGCCCCGCCTCGGAGGAACCGCTGTTCGGCAAACATCTCTCCCAGGAAGCCGCGTTCCAGTGCACCACTTGCGGAGCCTGCGAATACCAGTGTCCCGTGGGCGTCGAGCATCTCCCGATCATCGTGGGACTGCGGCGCGGTGCTGTGAACACCGGCAAGTGGGAAGACGGCTACGGCACCAAGCTCTTTCTCGCGCTCGAGCGTAACGGCAATGCGCTCGGCTTCAGTTCCACCGAACGCGACAAGTTCATCGCCAAAGAGCAGCTGCCGATTTACGATGGGACCCAGGAATACTGTCTGTGGCTCGGATGCATGGGCGCATACGATCCGCAGGGCCGCGAGATCATCGCCGCATTTGCCCGCGTGATGAGTCACCTGGGAACCACTTTCGGAGTTCTACAGAAAGAGAAATGTACCGGTGATCCGGCTCGCCGTCTGGGTAATGATCTGGTGTTTCAGCAGCTCGCCGAATCCAATCTGGCCCTCTTGACGCAGAGCAATACGACTAAGATCGTCTCCATCTGCCCCCACTGCGTGCGGACCATCTCGACAGACTGGCTGGAACACGGACAAGCCCCACCGATCGAACATCACAGCGAGTTTCTCGCGCGCCACGTCGACCGTCTGCCGCAGTCCGGCGACCCAAATTCAAGAAATGACATCGTCTACCACGATCCTTGCTACCTGGGTCGATACCGCAACGTCTATGACGAGCCCCGGATTGTGCTTTCGCAATCCGGCACAGTCATCGACCCCCCGCGTGCCCGCCAACGTAGCTTCTGCTGCGGCGCCGGCGGAGGTCTCGCGTTCCTGGGCGAAGAATCAGGCGAGCGCGTCAGCCACGACCGGGCACGTGAGCTGGTGGCAACGGGAGCAGGCACGGTCGCGGCGGCCTGTCCGTTTTGCAACACCATGTTTCGCGATGCTCTGTCGGCAGTCTCTCCCGCGCCGCCGAAGTTACTGGACATCGCCCAGATCGTGGCCGCTTCGCTTCCCCGTAAATGAGATGCTATGAGCATGCGACTGGTGGCGATACTTCTGATCGCGCTCCCCATCATCGCGGCCACGCCTAAACCAGCAAAACCGAAATCCGCACTCACACCCGACCAACGCGCGGTGCAGGCGCTCATGAAATCCATGAGCCTGCGCGACAAAGTCGCGCAACTGGTCATCGTCAACGCCACTGGCGATGTGTACAGCACCAAGTCTGCGGATTATGAAAAGTACCGCCACCTGATCGCCGACCTGCACGTGGGCGGGATCATCATCAACAACGCCTCGCAATACGGGGTGGTGCGCAATGCCGAGCCTCACGCGCTGGCCGTTTTCCTGAACCAGATGCAAAAGCTGGCGAAGACGCCATTGCTGGTGGCATCGGATTTCGAGCGCGCTGCCTCCATGCGCGTCACCGGCGGCACGCGTTTTCCGCACAGCATGGCCTTCGGCGCGGCAAATGATCTCGCGGCCACCAGGTATGAAGGGCTGGCCGCCGCCCGCGAGGCCCGCGCACTGGGCATTCACTGGATCTTCGCGCCGGTGGCCGACGTTAACAATAATCCCTCGAACCCCATCATCAATCTGCGGTCCTATGGAGAAGATCCGGAGCAAGTGTCGCGGCAGGTCGCCGCGTTCATCGACGGGGCGCATTCCGATCCCGGCAACCGCGTGCTGCTGTCCGCCAAACATTTTCCGGGGCATGGCGATACTGACGTCGATAGCCACCTGGGTCTGCCGCGATTAGAAGTGTCACGTGAGCGTCTGGACGCGATGGAGCTCAAACCGTTCCAGGCGGCCATCACCCACGGTGTGGATTCCATCATGACCGCGCACATTTCCGTTGCGGCGCTCGATCCCTCGGGTTTGCCCGCCACAGTATCGCCAAATGTGCTGACGGCGCTGCTGCGCGACGAGCTCAACTTCAAGGGCCTGATCGTCACCGACTCGATGGCCATGCAGGGTTTAACGATGCTGTTCGACAGCGGAGAAGGTTCGGTGCGGTCGATCATCGCGGGCGCTGATGTGCTGCTGATGCCTCCCGATCCAGCGAAAGCCATCCGCGCGGTGGTGGGCGCGGTGGAAGACGGCCGCATTTCGCGCCAGCGTCTGGAACAAAGTGTTGCCCGCGTGCTGGCCGCGAAAGTTGCCCTTGGGCTCACTAACAAAAAGAAGCTGGTGAACCTCGATGCGATTTCGGACGTCCTCGATTCGCCCGAAGCCGCGGAGAAAGCCCAGGCCGTCGCCGATCACGCCGTGACGCTCCTCCGCGACGATCACGATTTGCTCCCGCTATCCGCATCAAGTCGCCCGTGTTTGATCGTGATTACCGAGCTGCGCATCTCCCAATTCGGGCAGCGAACCATTCAGGAGTTCCGGCGGCGCGCAACGAATTTGAAAGTAGTTTCGGTGGATACAACCCTGCCCCTCGCCGCCCTCGAAGCTACTGCTGGCGACATGACGGCATGTTCGGCGATCGTGGCGGCGTCATTCGCCTCGGTATCCGCCGACCTGAAGGACGTCAGGCCGTTCCTGGAGAAACTATCGCAGGGACCCATACCGCTAGTGCTGCTGCCCTTCGAGAATCCTTATCTGCTGACCAGCATTCCGAACGCGGCTGCCTTTCTCGCCACCTTCAGCTCGTCGCTCCCCTCGGAAATCGCCGCGGTGAAGGCGCTCTTCGGGGAAATCCCCATCACCGGACGCACGCCCGTGAGCGTTCCAGGATTCGCCCAACTCGGCGACGGCATCCAGCTCCCCAGACTAATACCAGCTCGCGCCCGCTAGAATTTATAGTTACAGATGCAATACACAAACTTCGGAAATACCGGGATCACCGTGTCCCGTCTCTGCCTGGGATGCATGAGTTACGGCGGCGGCAATATACCGGATTGGGCCGTCGGCACCAAAGGCTGGCACGTCGACAAAGAAGCCGCGCGCGAGCATTTCCGTATCGCGCTCGACGCCGGCATTAATTTTTTCGATACCGCCGACGTGTATTCGATCGGCCTAAGCGAGGAGATTACAGGAGCGCATCTCAAAGAGATGGCCGCGCGTGATCAGATCGTCGTCGCGACCAAAGTCCATGGCCCCATGGGGCCCGGTCCCAACCAACGCGGCCTCAGCCGCAAGCACATCCTTGAAGGCTGCGACAATTCCCTGCGCCGCCTGGGGATGGATTACATCGATCTCTATCAGATCCATCGCTGGGATCCCCAGACGCCCATCGAGGAAACGCTCGAGGCGCTGGATTCGCTGGTGCGTGCGGGGAAGGTGCGTTACCTGGGCGCCAGCAGCATGGCCGCGTGGCAGCTCTCGAAGGCTTTGTACACGGCCAAGGAGAATCGCTGGCAGCGGTTCGTCTCCATGCAGAACCATTACAACCTGGTCTATCGCGAGGAAGAGCGCGAGATGATTCCCCTGTGCGTGGATCAGGGGCTGGCGGTCATTCCCTGGAGCCCGCTGGCACGCGGATTTCTCACCGGAAACCGGAAACGCGACAGCGACGCGACGACGCGGGCCACCGTCGACACGATCGCCAAGGACATGTATCACTCCGAAGACGACTTCGCGATCGCGGCCACCGTCGCGTCGGTCGCCAAAGCGCGCGGCGTCTCGCCTGCGCAGGTCGCCTGCGCGTGGGTGTTGCAGGCGCCGGGCATCACCGCGCCGATCATCGGCGCGACTAAGGCAGCCCAGCTTCAGGATCTAATCGGCGCGGTCGATCTCAAGCTCACAGCGGAGGAGATCGCCGAGCTTGAAAAGAACTACCACCCGCACTCCATCCTGGGGCACGCACAGCCTTCCGCCAAGAGCATGCTGAAGCGCTGAAGGTTGGGCGGCTACGATTCGCGTTCCCGTTCCGGGAAGTCTTCGGAAGCGAGGTGATCTTTGCTGACACACCACCGATTCGTAACGCTATGGCGTTTACCGCGACTGGAGTGCAACACCTTGGTATTGGCCGTAGTAGAAAAGTACGTCGAAGTTTCCTGGAGCGTGGCCCAGGGACCGAAGCAAGAGCGCGACTTGTCCCCGGTGGTGGACACCGTGGATCGCAGCATGTTGCAGAAGATCGCCACGCCGCATGGAATACGCAGGTCCGCCAAAAGAGAATTCCCGAAGTTGGTCAAGATCGCTGTCACTTAAGGTCGCCAGAAACTCGCGCATATTCGCCTCGACCTGGCTCCATTGGTCAGCCAGTGACGCGACAGTAGGATAATTCGTGGCGACCAATGCCGGACCACGTGCCGCGCCGCCGCTGCGATCCAGCCATCCCCACTCGGCGCTCATCATGTGCACCATTGTGTTGCGCACCGATCCGAAGCTTCCGGCCACCTCCTGTG
>Ga0068859_100006682_pt1 | contig 11709 bp, 5 predicted proteins | sample KBSSwiS22_FD_66585 | JGI IMG/M metagenome (GOLD analysis project Ga0068859, IMG submission 66585) | Switchgrass rhizosphere microbial communities from Kellogg Biological Station, Michigan, USA - KBS Switchgrass S2-2 | ecosystem: Host-associated > Plants > Roots > Rhizosphere > Soil ... | reverse complement strand
CTGTGCCTCTGTGGTTGATGAATTCCGAGTAAAAACCGCACCACAGAGACACAGAGGACACAGAGGTCGCACAGAAATCCAGAACAAGATTTTTGTGCAACGCCATGCCTCAGAAATTGTCCAACCGTCCAATTCTTCCTCGTTGACATCTTTCCGCAGTATAGAGAAAATGAACCCCAGTTTGGCCCCAGATCCCAACGTTCTACTCGATATTAGACACCGTCCCATTTCAAAACTTTTGCTGAATAGCCAGAGCTCTTCTTCACTATGAATCTACATATTTACCCCCTCCCGAGCACCAATCGAATTGTGCTCACGCTTGGATTTGTCTGCCTGCTTGCAGTTTCGGTAGGCGTGATTCTGGTTGGCGCACAAAAAGACGAGGCGGCCGGGCCGCTTAACGCGCCCGACAAAACCAGCATCGCCAGGCACTTTGGTCAGTTACCGCTCAGCTTTGAGATCAATAAAGGCCAGTTGGATGAAGCCGTGAAGTTCATGTCACATGGCGCTGGTTACGATCTCTTTCTGACTGCAAATGAGACTGTTCTCAGAGTGCACAAGCTGAACGATCTCCCTCGAACGAACGTGCGCGAAGGTACGGTGTTGCGTTTGAAACTGCTCGGCGCCAACTCCGCGCCGCAAGTGACAGGACAAGACGAGCTACCCGGGAAGGCAAATTATTTCACCGGCAACGATCCGGCAAAGTGGCGACGCAATGTCCCGACTTATCGAAAAGCGTATTTCAAGGATATCTATCCCGGCATCGACGTGGTCTATTACGGCCAACAGCGAGAGCTCGAGTACGACTTCGTGGTGGCTGCCGGGGCGAATCCGAAACTCATAAGATTCAGTGTCGAGGGAGCGGACCAGATTCGTCTCGACAAGTCGGGAAAACTATTGCTTGGGCTAAAGCACGGAGACGTTAGTTTGCATAAGCCCGTGATCTACCAGCTCGACGATAACGGTAGTCGCCGCGAAGTCAAAGGCGCTTACGTCATCAGCGGAAACGAAATTAGGTTCAAACTCCAGCGCTTCGACTCGAGCAAGCCGCTGGTAATCGATCCAGTACTGTCATACTCAACGCTGCTCGGATCCAGTGGCATCGACACTGCTTTCGGAATCGCCGTCGATTCTCAAGGAAGCGCATACGTCACCGGCGCTACAGCCGGAACGACTTTCCCAACTACATCTGGAGCCTTCAAGTCGACCTCTACTATTAGCGGCGCATTCGTTACAAAACTCGACGCGACCGGGAGCTCGCTGATCTACTCGACGTATCTCAACGGTGTTGATGGCGCCACGAACGGATTAGGCATCGCGGTGGACTCAACGGGAAATGCTCACGTAACCGGAACCACGTCCGCGTCCGACTTTCCCATCGTCAACGGCTTAAAGACAACCAGCAACTTTTTTAAGACCACTGATGCGGCGGCAAACTGGAGCAATCAGAATTCCGGCCTCGGCGGCAATGTATTTTCGCTCGCAGTCGCTCCCAGCGCGCCCAACACAATCTACGCGGGAACCTCGACCGGGTTCTATCGCAGCACTGACGGCGGAACAAACTGGGCCAAGATACAGACCAACGGCGTGACGAGTTTTAGCTTTAGCACGCTGGCGGTGGATCCATCGAACTCTTCAGTTGTTTACCTCGGTCAATTCGGTCTCTTCAAGACCACTGACGGCGGTAGCAACTGGACTTCCATCGATATAGGCACCGGCTCGTCTATATTCACGATCGTGTTCGATCCTTCGACGCCTTCGACAATGTATCTTGGTACGGCCAGTGGCGTATTAAAGAGTACGAACAGTGGCGGCGCGTGGATACCTCAAAACAACTTTAGCGTTCCCGGCATTCCCAGTGTTCGCGCCCTCGCCATTGATCCAACAACGCCGTTGACGATCTATGCCGGCACCACCAGCAATGGTCTTTTTAAGTCGACAAACGGCGCCGGAGTTTGGACGGCGATGAACAACGGGATGGGTGGTAGTAATCCGACAAACGTGGGCTCCATCGTTATCGATCCCGCCAATCCGGCGACGATTTATACGGGCCATGGTTCCACATTTGCATCAGGAGGCATCAATCAGAGTACTAATGGTGGAACTTCCTGGACTCCTTTGACGAACGGTGTACCGGACGTCGGGATCGCTGCAATGGTGGCGACTTCTTCCGCCGTTTACGCAGCACCCAACAATCGCGGGATTATCAAAACCACAAATGGAGGTAGTAGTTGGACCAGCACCGAAACTGGTCTATGGAGCCCGAATGTTTCCAGTCTCGTCAAGGATCCGAATAATGCTTCGGTTCTATATGCCGGGACGAGTGGGAATGGCTTATCCGATGCCTTTGTGACGAAACTGAACCCGTCAGGTTCCGGCTTGTTGTTTTCGACTCTTCTCGGAGGAAGTAAGGAGGAGAGTGGGAACGGCATTGCAGTCGACGCAAGCGGAAACATCACGGTTGTAGGTCAAACGAACTCGTTGAACTTCCCTTTTGCGAATGCCATCCGCTCGACCGTGACTTTCAATGGCAACTGCACCACCGGGTTCGTGACGAAGTTGAATCCCGCTGTTCCGTCCTACACCTTTTCGACGTATTTAGGCGGCGGCCAGTGCGATGTGGCGAATGGCGTCGCTACTGATAGTTCCGGCAATATTTATGTGACCGGCAGAACAGGTTCCCCCGACTTTCCGATTGCCAATGCGTTTCAAGCGACCTTCGCCGGATCACAGTTCAGTGATGCTTTCGATGCGTTCGTTTCTAAACTCACGCCTGGGGGCTCACTGATTTATTCGACTTTTCTCGGCGGTGCGAGTGGCGCCGATACTGGTTTCGGAATTGCCGCAGATTCTTCCGGCAACGCTTACGTCACCGGCAACACTGGTTCAACGAACTTCCCAACCGTCAATCCGATTCAGGCATGTACTGGCTCTGACGTTTTCGTCACTAAATTCACCAGCGACGGGTCAGCTCTGGCTTACTCCACGTGTTTGGGTGGAGGAGGATCGGACACGGGTCGCAGCATAGCCGTTGACTCAGCAAACAACGCCTACGTAACCGGATTCACCGACTCTGGTAATTTCCCACTGGTGGCCGGCGCCCTGCGCACCCGTAGTGGGATATACAAGAGCGTCGATGGCGCCACGAACTGGAGCAATGACAATTATGGCTTACTACCCGTTGTCTCGCCTGTGAGTTTCCCTTTCCCTGCAGCTTCGGCGTTGGCTATCCATCCCACGGATACTTCAATAGTTTACGCGGCCACTGCGCTCGGCGTTTTCAAAAGCACCAACGGTGGCAGAACGTGGTCCGCAATGAACAGCGGTCTCCCCAATGGTGCGTTTGCCCTCGTTATCGATCCTCTGACACCTTCTACGCTCTACGCGGCAATTGGTAGTCTCAGCGGTGACAGAGGGATCTATAAGAGCATTGATGGCGGCGCCACCTGGAACCTCCGCAGCAACGGAATCGTCGGCATTGAACTTCATAGGTTCGCAATCGATCCAGTTACGCCGACTACGCTATACGTGGGTATGGGCTGTTGTCTCGGTGGTAGCAAGATCTTCAAGACTACCGATGGAGGAGATAATTGGGCGCCGGTAGGAAATACAACGCCTGCGGTTGTCACGGCACTGGCTGTCGACCCGCTGAATCACACGACCCTCTATGCATCGGACGCAGCTACACCGGGAGCAGTTTTCAAAAGCACCGATGCCGGGGCGACATGGCAGATTCTTGGGTCAATCACTTTGGTTCGCTCCTTCGCCATCAGTCCGCATACAGCGGGAGTGGTCTACGCCAGCACTGACCAGGGCATATTTAAGAGTACCGATGGCGGTAATAGCTGGTCCTCATTTACTTCCAAAACAGGAAAGATCGTTTTCGATCCCGTAAGTTCGTCAACCCTCTATTTGTTAACTATCCAAACTGGCTCCGTTCCCGAGGGTCTTCTCAAAAGCACTGACAACGGGCAAACATTTATTCCGGTGAACAAGGGACTCAACACGCCGCAGGCAGTGGCGCTTGCGATTGATCCACTGAGACCTTCAACATTGTATCTCGCGTCTGCGGCGCCCGGCGGTATCGAGGGGTTTGTCACCAAAATTAATCCAGCCGGCAGCGCCTTGATTTACTCGACCTATATTGGTGGTTCTTTCAATTCGCAAAGTTTCTTCAACGTCACTGCTCAAAGCAATGGAATAGCGGTCGACGCTTCAGGTAACGCCTATATCACGGGGACGACTACGGCGACCGGCTTTCCGGTCAGTCCTGATTCATTCCAACCCTTCAATCGTGGACAGAGTGACGTGTTCATCACGAAGCTGATGATGTCTCACATCATCAGTGGCCACGTCCTGGATGGAGGTGGCTTACCCGTAGGCGGCGCCGAGATCGTTCTAAACGATGGGACGTCACTAATGACGGTTTTGACTGAGAGCGACGGCTCTTATCAATTCTCACGACTGCGTCAGGGAGGCACTTTCACGATAGTTGCCACTAAACCTCATTTCACCACAGCGCCGGTGAGCCAGACCTTCAACAATCTGAACAGCGATCAGGTTTTGGACTTTACGGCCACGGCGAGCAATGCGGCGTTCCACACGATCACTGGCCAGGTAACGGAAAATGGCGTTGCGTTAGCCGGCGTGACGGTGACGCTTAGCGGTTCTCAGCCGGGGTTAAGAACTACCGACAGCAACGGAAACTATTCATTTGAAGTTGTCGCTGGTGGTGACTACACCGTTACCCCTTCGGTGCTTGGTTTCAATTTTGGTCCACCCAGTCAGACCTTCAACGCCCTGAGCGCGAATCAAACTGCAAATTTCGCCGCCACGCGACAGAGTTTTATGGTGACGAACGCTAACAATCACGGCGCCGGATCGTTGCGCGATGCAATCGTTAACGCGAACGCTACTCTCGGAAAAGACACGATCGTCTTCAACATTCCTGGACCAGGCGTGAAGACGATTACCCTCGTGACTGCCTTGCCGGAGATTACAGACCCGGTGGTTATCGATGCGACGACTCAGCCAGGATACGCGGGCGCGCCGCTCGTCGAGATCGATGGATTGGCGACTGACTCCGTTAATGGTTTGGTCATCAAAGCCGGCGGCAGCACAGTGCGTGGCCTGGCCATTGGTAACTTCCGAAATAGCGCGGGGATCTTGTTGACTGACTGCAACAATAATCTGCTGCAGGGGAATTACATTGGGGTCGATGCAGACGGAACTACGCAGCGGCAAAATAACCGTGGCATTGTGCTGTTCAACTCATCCAACAACGTGATCGGAGGGACCGACGCTGCCGCGCGCAACGTCGTCTCCGGAAATTCAAGCACTGCGATCGATATCATCACCAGCAGCGGCAACACTATCCAGGGAAACTTCATAGGAACTAATGCAGCCGGAACTGCACAGCTTTCCAACTCCGGCGGCGGAGTGCAGATCCAGTTCCTACCATCTGCCAATAACCTCATCGGCGGAACGGCGGCTGGGGCAGGTAACCTCATCTCGGGTAATCAATTTGGAGTTTCGACTCAAGCTCCGGGCACCACGATTCAAGGTAACCTGATCGGAACAGATATCACCGGGACAAAAAAGATTCCCAACAATATCCGGGGAGTCATGGCCGTCGGTGAGAACATGCTGATCGGTGGTCTCACACCGGGCGCGCGGAACGTCATCTCAGGAAATAACGAAGGTGTATTTGTCCGTGGTGCGGGTAGTAAGGTACAAGGCAATTACATCGGAACAGACATCACGGGCACTCAGGCTTTAGGAAACAGTGGCAATGGTGTGACTGCTGGCGACAGTGCATTAATCGGCGGCATCGAGCCTGAGGCGCGAAACATCATCTCTGCAAACGGCAGTTTTGGAAACGTTGCCCTTGGCATCAACGGCTCCGGTGCGGCGGCGATTGTGCGGGGTAATTATATCGGCACAGACGTCACCGGCACTCGTTCGCTCGGTAACCCCGGCAACGGAATCACTATCTTTAGTAACAACAACATAATCGGTGGTCTGGTTGCTGGTTCGGGAAACGTCATTTCGGGAAATGCGGCCGGCATCGTAATCTCAGGCTTCTCGAGCGCAGTAGGAAATGTCATTCAGGCAAATTTCATCGGCACCAACGCAGCGGGAACTGGTCCAGTGCCAAATATTCAGCAGGGCATTGTAGTTACAAGCGGAGTGAATAACACCATCGGCGGCACGCAAAGTGAAGCGGCCAACAAGATCGCCTACAACGGTGGGCCCGGAGTCTCAGTCAATAACAGCACCGGCATCGCCATCCGCGGCAATTCCATTTTCTCCAATAACGGTTTGGGAATAGATCTTGGTGCAAATGGCGTCACCGCAAATGACAATATCGACGCTGATGTTGGTCCAAATACTCTTCAGAACTTTCCGGTCGTGACAACAGTGATGTCCACGAACAACAGCACGACCATTCAGGGAAGCTTGAACTCTCTGCCGAACACTACCTTTGACATTGATTTTTATTCGAGTGCGGCGGTGGATCCTTCAGGAAATGGCGAAGGAGCTCAGTTCTTCGGGACAGCCCCGGTCACTACTAATGGCAACGGCAACGCCACGATCAATGTGACGTTCCCGGTTCCATTGGCTACCGGGCGCGTCATCACGGCGACAGCGAGTGATCCTAATGGAAACACGTCAGAGTTCTCGGCTGCGGACCCAACCACGACGCACGGCAGCGTGCAATTCACAGTGAGCTCAATTCAGGTAATCGAAGATATCGGTACGCTGACACTGACAGTTCAGCGCACTGGCGGCGCCGTAGGTGATCTGAGTGTTGATTATGTGACTACTGATGGCACAGCGATAGCAGGGCAGGATTATACCGCCGCTTCAGGTACGTTGAATTTCAGTGCTGGTGAGACAAGCAAGACCATTCAAATTCCAATCCTTGATGATTCAACTACCGAATCCAGTGAAACCTTTACCGTGGTGTTGCGCAACACCACGAGTCCTGAGACTGTGGGCGCTCCCAGTACCGTCCTGGTAACGGTGCAGGATCACTCCACCACACTACTGCTGACGATCGCCAATGTCTCCGTTGTCGAGGGCGCTAGCGGCGCCACGACAGACGCTGTATTTACAATCAATCTTTCGGCGGCGACGGGCCGCTCGGTCACTGGTAACTTTGCGACCGGTAACTTCAGCGCATCTGGCGGTGCGAGTTGTGCTAATCAGGGAGTTGACTACGAAAGCCGCACTGGCACATTCTCGTTCAATCCCGGCTCCACGACGTTTACGATCCCGATCAAGATTTGCGGCGACACTAGCGCAGAAGCGGATGAAACCTTCCGCGTGCAACTAACAAATGCTTCCGGCGCCGTGTTCCAGGTTAGTCAGGGCGTTGGCTCGATCGTTAATGACGACGTACTCGAGTTAGTGCTTGAAGAGTCTGGTCCAGCTCCGGATCAGGCGGCGGCTCTGGACTCGATTTTTGCGTTTAGAGATCCGTTCCGCATCGTTGGTATTCCAGAGTGGTGGTCCACGCCTGGAAACGATCGGAACACGCGGGTGGTGCTATTCGCACGGAACCTGCAATTGAATCCTGGCGAGTTGCCAGGAGCCGTGATTGTTCGGTTCACATCTAGCACTAATCAGATCTTCGAAGTACCGGCGCAGGACTTACGCCCGGTCGCGAATTCTGATTTGACTCAAGTGGTGGCGAGGCTGCCGGACAACCTGGCGCCAGGCGTCTGTTCGGTCTTCATCCGTGCGCACACTAGAACGAGCAATACCGGCACAATTCGAATCGCGCCGTAGTTAGGGCGGCTAATTGGCCCACCAGGTTACGGATTGCGATGGCGCGGCAACAAGCTGATTCAAGGCTTCGGTGACCATGTCCACCTTTATTTTTTCCATCGACCCCTCAGCCTGAATCATAATATGTGGCCCAATGTAGAAGCCGAACTCCTTCGCATTAGTAGGGCCAAACAACCCCACGCCAGGAACGCGCGCCATGTCGGCCACATGCAGCATGCACGAATCAATGCCGATGAAGAGGTCAGATTCCGCCACTAAGCAGCAAGACGAAGGTAGTGACAAACCGTAGCACGGTATTACTCGGCCAGCATTACGCCACTGCTCCGTATCTACCGGGCGTTTACCGACCAGCAATACGACGAAATCCGGATGCTGATCGAGGAATGCATCGAGCGATTCGACCCAGCGACTTTCATCCCAATTCTTGTTCATTCGAGTATCCATGTGAACGGAAAGAGTCTTCGCGCCTGGCTCCAGCATCGAAAAGATTTCTTGTACGTCCTGTTGTCGCTCGGTTGGATAGCGTAGCGGCTCGAGGAAATCATGTAGCTGGTAATCAGGCCTGAGGCTTCGGACGATATCGAACGCGAGATCAGCAGATGGCTTGTCGTAATCGAGGCGAAGGCGACGTGTATAATTTTCAAAGAAGCCTATCGACACGACGCCATTCCACGCCTCGAGCAAATTACTCAACGACGAGGACCTCCACGGAACTAGTGAAAGGAAAAGGTCGCACTGGCCGATTTCGGCTGCGGCAGCGACTGCGTCGAACTGGTAATCCTTTCCATTGAACCGCGCGTCGAGCGTGATCCTTCGGTTAACCCCAAGATCGTCGAAGCAAAAAAGATCAGGACCTTGCCGGCAGACGAGTGTGAGCCTGCCCTCAAACAACCGGCATAGAGCGCGTAAAGCTGGAAGATTTAGAAAATTATCACCGTAGCCGTTGCAGAAAAATGCCAACGGGTGCTCGGCGTTAAGCGCCTGCTCTTGTATCGATGTAATTGCGGACATAGGCGAACAGCGTTAGCAGGTCTTGACACCAAATCGAAGGGTTGTCGAAGCCGTTGGTGCGCGAATAGCGATGCGGCAGATACCCTCCACTACAAGTTCCGCGCTCGCGGCACGCATCACACGTTGCACACATCGGAATCCCTTCATGCACGACGCGATGAAGCAGTGGCAGTCCTTTGTGTAGATCGTCGAATCCATGCTCGAACAAGTTAAGACCTGATTCCGCTGTTCCCTCCCAGCAGACCTTAAGAGCATCCAGAGCTTGAATGGATCCATCTGTGTCTATCACCAGATAGGTGGCTCGACCATTACCGATCAGATCGCTCCGAACTGCGCCCCCGAGAATTGTCCTTATCATGTCTTCGAAGCAAGTCACCTTCACAGCCGGATCGTCTTCATTAACCCAGTCGTCGAAGACCGGAATGAGATAGTCAGCAACCGGGGTCTTGCCGTATTGCCCGTAGAGCCTCTGCTTCACATCATGAGTGGCGTCAGGAAAGAGGAAGTTCATACGCGTAATTCCGAGTGAGCGGAAGTAGCGATAAATTCCGATTCCCGAGTGCGCGGGATTAACAACACATAAGACACCTGATAACAACCCGTGGTCCTGTAGTCGCCGTAATCCCTTCAAGACTAAAGCGTGTGAGCCTTTTCCGGCATGATCAACTCGGAACATGTCATTTATTTCGGATGGACCGTCCAGGCTTACTCCGACCGTAATACCCAACTCGTGCAGTGTTGCAATCCAATCATCATCGACGAGGGTAGCGTTAGATTGAAGTTTTATGCTGTCGAGCTTATCGCCGAGTTGCTCGCGCGCGAGACTGGTGAATCGTCTAAATCGTTCGGCGCCCATCAGCATAGGCTCACCACCATGAAAGACAAGCGACATGCGATGTTTCGGCCGGCGGTCACAATATTCCTGAATACGAACGAGCAGTTGACCAAACACTTCATCAGACATGAAAGCCGGCCGGCGCAGATAGCTCTGGTCAGCATGGTTATACATGTAGCAATAGGAACAGTTGAGGTTGCACCGCTCGGCTACTTTTACTACCAGCGAAAATATCCGTCCTTCTTCGCTGACCTTCGTGGCGGCTGGTGCAGTCACTGCCATACACTCCGTTCGATTAACGGTTCCACTAATACTCTGCCTATCGGAAGGATTGCATCGTTTTTGAGAAGCGGTTGCTCCAATTGGCGCAGCTCGTCGTTAAGGACGTTTTGAAACTTCGCGAATCGCGAATCAGCTAATCCACACTCGGCCACGCCCCGGTAGAAAAGCATGACGTTGGCAAACGCGTGGTACGCGAGCAGGATTTTGTGGAGTGGGCGGTCACATTGTTTGACGGGCGAGTAGTAAAGCTCAGTGTGAGAGGGATCAACTGTCGGCCCAAGTTTGTTCAGTAGGCCGAAGTATTGGTGAGAGGCCTCGTGAATTAACATCTCGGCCACGGAGAGCACACGGAAGTTATCCGAGATGAGTATCATTCCATACTGGTTCTCAGGACTGCCGCTGTGTAAGACGTTTCGCCCCGACTGAAGCACAGCCACTCGCTGAATGATACGAACGACCCAATCGAAATAGTGAGGCAGATGCTCTTCGAGCAAATCAAACGCTTGCGTCAAAATCGCAATTTGATCTGGCGAAAACGTCTCCAAAGCCAGGGCTGCATCATCGACGTCGCCGAAAACCCCGCTATCAAGCGCCGCATACCTGGGGAGCAAAACGAGCCGACGCCTCCCACTGCCTATCGACGGCAGGCGCACAGCCCGCGCCGGTGTCTGACATTTCCATCCATCCAAACTTCGCACAAAACAGACCTCGGTTTGATCACGGTCCAGCGACAATTTGATGGAGGCATTCGAGTCGCTACTAATCACCGTCAACTTGTCGCAGGCAGGCAGGGCCCAATCATCCCAGAAGAATTTAGCAGGTTTAGTGAGCTCAATTTGCCACTCGCCACCGAAGCCTTTCGCACCCGTCATGAGGGCGAAAGCGGCAACGCTTTTCATCGCGTGGTCTTCGTCACCTAGCCTGGTTGCTTTGTACAGGTTGCCCAACTCCGATGACCAGGCGAGCTCGAGGGGTAGGTCGGCATTTAACAGACTGGAAAATAGATCATGGAAGCCGTTCTTCGAGAACACCTGAGCAAAACGTTCGACGAAGATATCGAGGACCGACCTCGCGTATTCGCCGGCGATCGTCTGCGCAAGCGATTCGTTAAATGATTCAAGCGGGCACGAAAAACCGGTGTATCCCTTCTCCTGGCCCAAGTCGTTCCAAATACTCTCCCAGGCTCTTTGGGCAATGTCCTTTTCGCTGGAATTTGTAATGGTGGGAGTCACCTTGATCACTCATCTCTCTAAGGTGAGGCTTTGCCTCAAAAGGGGCTTGCACAAAAAGTTACGCAGACCCTCTTCTCTGTGCGCCCTCTGTGTTCTCTGTGTCTCGGTGGTGTGTGTTTGTGCTCGGAATTTATCAACCACAGAGACACAGAGAACACAGAGGTTGCACAGAGAAATCATTATGTAGGGACTTTCGTGCAAAGCCATGGGGGATTAAACGTACTTGGACACAGTCAATGCCACCTGCGGTAGCGGATCGTACTGACTGTGTCCAAGTTTGGTTTCTGATTTTAGGGCAAGCCCTTCATGTGATTACGGCCAATCGTCTGGCGCCTTTAGATAGATGGGAACTGGCCATCCAGTGCCAGGGTCGACAGAATCCTGGGCCATTTGGTCCTTGATTCGTTCTAAGATCCGGCTCTTCATAGACTCATCAACCTGCACTGACGATGCACCCATTGCTACGGTTTGCTGATCGAAATTCGGTTCCATTTTTAAGTCTCCTTGTGAGTGAATCTAAAGGCGCACAATAAATTCCGCAGGCCGTTTAAGACA
>Ga0068859_100006681_pt1 | contig 11709 bp, 6 predicted proteins | sample KBSSwiS22_FD_66585 | JGI IMG/M metagenome (GOLD analysis project Ga0068859, IMG submission 66585) | Switchgrass rhizosphere microbial communities from Kellogg Biological Station, Michigan, USA - KBS Switchgrass S2-2 | ecosystem: Host-associated > Plants > Roots > Rhizosphere > Soil ... | reverse complement strand
CAGGTTGACACCGGAAAGTCGTTTGCCGTGGTCACCGAATCAAATTCGGAGGTTGAAAACTGGATCTCCGACCTTGGCTTTTTTGTCGCGAATAGGAATTCGACGATCATCGGACTTCCCTCATTCGAAACTGATCCATATTCTGGGGTTTCACCGCACGCCGAAACCCAGGAACGCCGTGCGCTGGCTCTTTGGCAGCTCCAAAGACCAAAAAGTGAGTTCGTCGTGCTTTCGGCAAGATCACTGATCCAACGAACGGTAACGCCGGATGAGATCGCTGCACTCGGCTGTATTCTGATCCGTGACAAGGATTTTGCACCCGAAAAGCTGATCGAGACTCTGTTTGCGGGCGGTTACGTTCGCGAGGAGCCGCTCTTCGGACCCGGCCAGTTTTCGGTACGCGGAGGCATCGTCGATGTCTGGTCACCGGACGCCGATGCCCCGGTGCGAGTTGAGTTTTTTGGGGACACGGTGGAATCGATCCGCTCGTTCGACCCCGAAACGCAGCTTTCGACCGGCCAGTTGAAGGAGATCGCGATAGCACCAATGCGGGAACTTGCCGCTTCGACTCAGGATCTCAAGGATTGGGCCTTTTTTGCCCGGGAACGGTTTGGGGACGACAAATTTACCCGCAATCTACGGGACAGAACGGATTTTGCCGACGAGGGCGAGACATTTTCCGGGTGGGAATTCTTGATCCCGCTGACAAAACCGCTCAGTTCAAGTGTTTTCGATCATCTATCGGACTGTGTCTTTGTGATCGACGAGCCGGCCGCCGTTGAGCATACGCTGACCGGACTGTATGAACACGTCAGCGATAACTTTGACGCGCTAACTGAATTGGGTGAGGTCGGGCTCGAGCCGAAAGAACTGTTTCTGACGCCGGACGAATTGCGGACAAAACTCGAAACCACATCGAGTCTGGAACTGCGAGCACTGGGGCGAACCGCCGCCGGAACAGATGAGGAATTCGCTGTGTCCGGATCAACGGAATCTGCTCCGATCTTTCTCTTTTCGACAGCCAAAAGGGCGACCGAGATCGAGATCCAGTCGCGTTCGACACGTAAATTTCACGGTGACATTCAGGCATTCGTTACCGAACTTGGTTCCCGGGCGAAAACGCAAGGCAAGACGGAGATCGTCATTCAAACGCCCGGAATGGCCGAGCGTTTGGAAGAGATCCTGCGCGAATACGATGCGTCGTTAGTGACTGATGCGATCCGGGTCGGCGACCTTTCGAGCGGCTTCGAACTGCCGGCATTTGGCCAGACGCTTTATACGGAAGGAGACATCTTCGGCGATGTAACGCAGGCCGAGTTTCGCCCGGCGAGAGACAAGACTCAACGGACCAAGAGCAAGCTCGGGGCATTCATCTCGGACTTTCGAGACCTCAAGACCGGCGATTATGTCGTCCACGTCGATCACGGCATCGGACGCTTTGATGGTCTGCAGACCATATCGTCGCAAGGTTCGGAACGAGAGTTTATGCTCCTGATCTATGCGGACGACGCCAAGCTCTTTGTGCCGGTCGAGCGAATGGACCTGGTTTCGCGGTATTCGTCGGGTGAGGCGACCTCGCCAACACTCGACCGTCTCGGCGGCATCGGCTGGCAGAAAACAAAGGCTAAGGCGAAACGAGCCATGCGTGATATGGCGGACGAGCTATTGAGGCTCTACGCTGAGCGCAAGTTGGTACGCGGCCACGCATTTCCACCCGATGCTCCGTGGCAACATGAGTTTGAAGACGCATTTCCGTACGATCTAACGGTCGATCAAGCCGCCGCGATCGAGGACGTAAAGACCGATATGGAAACGCCGACACCGATGGATCGCCTGATCATCGGCGATGTTGGCTATGGCAAGACAGAGGTGGCAATGCGTGCTGCATTCAAGGCCGTAATGGACGGTAGGCAGGCTGCTATCCTAACCCCCACAACGGTTCTTGCGTACCAGCATTTTGAGACTTTCAAAAAGAGGTTTGCAGCCTTTCCGGTCAAGGTAGAACTGCTTTCACGTTTTCGCTCGACCAAAGAACAAAAATCTGTCGCCGAGTCGGCCGGCAAGGGTGAGGTTGACGTGTTGATCGGGACTCATCGAATACTTTCGATCGATGTAAAAATGCCAAAACTCGGCCTCGTCGTCGTCGATGAAGAGCAGCGTTTTGGCGTCGGACATAAGGAAAAACTCAAGCATTTAAAGAAAAAGGTCGATGTCTTGACGCTTTCGGCCACGCCGATCCCGCGAACGTTGAATATGTCCCTGCTCGGCATGCGTGATATGTCAGTGATCGAGACGCCGCCGCGTGATCGCCTCGCGATAAATACTCAAGTCGTGCAGTTCTCCGAGGGCGTGATCCGATCCGCTATCGAACTCGAACTTGCCCGCAACGGCCAGATATTCTTTATCCATAATCGAGTCGAATCCATCGAGCCGATCGCCGCCCTCATTCAAAAGATAGTGCCAAATGCCCGTATCGCCATCGGCCACGGCCAGATGAACGAGAAAGAGATGGAGCAGGTGATGCTCGATTTTATCGATTACAAATATGACATCCTAGTCGCGACCACGATCATCGAGAACGGCATCGACATTCCGCGGGCGAATACGATCATCATCAATCGGGCTGATAATTACGGGTTGTCACAGCTTTATCAACTTCGTGGACGTGTCGGCCGCTCGAACCGTAGGGCGTATGCATATTTGCTGATCCCGAGTGAGTTGGAACTAACGCCGATCGCCCGGCGACGGCTTTCGGCGATCCGCGAATTCTCCGACCTCGGTGCCGGGTTTCGCCTAGCTGCTCTTGATCTCGAGTTACGAGGTGCGGGCAACATTCTCGGTGGGCAGCAGTCGGGCCATCTCGATGCACTTGGATTTGATCTCTATACAAAAATGTTGGAGCGGACTATCGCCGAGATCCGCGGCGACGAGATCGCGGACGAAACCAGCGTGTCGATCAATCTTGGTGTCGATGTTTCGATACCCAAAGATTACATTGCCGAGACGAGCCAAAGGCTGCGGACCTACAAGCGAATTTCGTCAGCGGAAACAGAGGACGGCCTAATGCAGATCCACGCCGAGATCGAAGACCGGTACGGACGCATCCCTCGCTCGGTCGATAACCTTTTCGCTTACGGGCGCCTGCGAAAACTCGCCGAGCAAATGGCCCTTGTTTCAATAGACAAGACCACCGACGGCGTCGCGATAAAACTAGGCGAGACCGCACGTGTTTCCCCCGAAAAACTAATGCAGTTTTTGGATGAGAACGACGGCTCAAACTTTTCTCCCAGCGGGATACTGAGGGTCCGCATCAATAATGCCGATCCGATAAAGACCGCCATAGATTGTCTGGGACAGATACGTGTTTGAACAAAACTATTGAGTGCAGTCGCCGAGTTCGTTGGTCGCGCAGACAAATAGCTCCGGGGCATTGTCAATCGTTTGCTTTCTTACACTCTGCCAGACGGGTGATGCGATGTATTTTTCTTTGATCCATCCTAACTGCTTCCGGTTTTTCCAGACGAACTGATAGGCGGCGTGCTCGTCGCCACCAGCAAGGTGTTTTGATTCGTGAAGCAGTATTGCCGCACGTTCCGTATCGTCCAAAGGGTAGGAGAAAAAGTCGGGATAAAGGGTGATTATCTCGAAAGGAAAGTTAGTTGCCGCATATGCATTTTCTTTCGTGACGGATGCATTGAGCCAATTGTCGTTGCTCCGAAACACGGTGAAATTGTCGAGCAATCTCGCCTCGCTCGTGAATCCTCGCTCTTTTAATACGGCTATAGCTCGGCGAACCGTTGCTTTTTCCTCGATCGTTAATTTTGCTGCCGTGGCGATCAGCGAGATATAAAAACTCAGAACCACCACTGAACAAACGCAAAAAAGGACAAGGGCCCGTACATACAATCCGCCGAATCGCGAGAACCGCCTTTTGTCCTGGTTGGAACTTTTAAACAGGTCAGCCTCACAGCGGGCACAATTTACCGCCTTCGTATAGTTAACAAGACCGCAATTGGGGCATTTTTTGTTCATCGGGGCGAGCATGGAGAACGCACAAAACTGCTAGTATAAATAAAGAAACAATGAATAGAGATTCCAGTTATCCCGCCTGCGTTCGGCGACGACAAACGCTTCGCTTGCTTTTTGCATCATATTGACCGGTTGCACAAAGTCACACGGGGTAATAAGATGCTTTTTTGCGCAAATTAGGAGTTTTTTGATGAGAAATTTTAGTCGGTTACTTTTTGCTGTTTTCATTTCCACATTCCTGAGCCTTACAGCATTTGGCCAGGAAACGCAGACCAAGGTTGTCGATGAGGTCGTAGCGCAGGTCAATGACGGCGTGATCACGTTATCGCGGATCAAACGCGAGATCAAGGACGCTGTGGATTCGTTTGTCCAGCAGGGCAAATCGCGCGAGGAAGCTCAGCGGATGGTCGAGGAAAAGCAGGGCGAGCTTATTGCCAACCTCATAAATGAAGAGCTGATGGTACAAAAGGCGAAAGAAAACGGGCTGGACAAGGAGATCGAGGATGGCTTGAACCAACGACTAGTCGATATCATGAAGCAGTATAATCTGAAAACTGTTGAAGCGCTTTACTCGGAGATGGAAAAGCAGGGTGTTGACCCAGCGGAACTAAAAGATAGCTGGAGAAAGCAGATAACCCGCGATCGTGTGCTCCAGCGTGAGGTTCAGTCAAAAGTTTATTGGCAGCCGAATGGAAAAGAACTGAAGGACTATTACGAAAAACATAAGGACAAATTTACCAAGCCTGAAACCATTTCTTTTAGCGAGCTTTACCTTGGATTCGCTGGTCGTGATGAAGCAGCGGTGCGGGAAAAGGCAAAACAGCTATCCGCACAATTGAAGAGCGGCGCGGACTTCGCAAAGCTCGTAAAAGAAAATTCTGATCCGGGAGTCATTACTAATGAAAAGGGCAAGGTTGACAAGGTTGCCGTAAAGGATCTGGTTGAGACGCTCGCGGGGCCGTTAAAAGGTCTGAAGACAGGCGACACAACCGCTCCGTTCGAAGTCGAGCAGTTGGGGATCGCGATCCTGCATGTTGACGAGCGAGAGGCTGCCAGCAACGAATCTGTATTCGATGAAAATGCGATCAGAATGGCGATGCTACAGGAAAAAATGCCTGACGAACAGAAGAAGTTTATGGCAAAACTTAGGGACGACTCGTACATAAAGATCAGCGACAGCTACCGCCCGATCGTAGCTCCAATACTTTTTGCGGACGAGCGTAAAGGGAAGACAGGTAATTAAGAATCAGTAGTAGTAAAACGCAAATGACCGGTACACATCCGGTCATTTTTTTTGTTTATTATTTAGAGTTTTCTTGCTACTTTAATACCTCTTTGATAGCGTTATCAAATATCTCGACCCTTCGTTTCGCCCGCTTAACCTCGGGGTGATCCTTGTTATAACTTCGCATCAACCGCGAGAGCTCAGTCTCAAGAGTAGCCTTTCGCACGATCAGCTTGCCGAGAGCCAGGGTTAGTTTCCCGGTTTCAGTCGGCTTGACACCGAACACCTTTTCCAATGACTTGTCCAGAGCGGCGATCTCAAACCTGAGATCAATGATTTTGGGGTTTGCCTCGGTATAGTCGGGTGAGAGTGCTTCGAGGTCCGCCTGGAGTTCGGTTCGTCTCAGAAGTATCTCGGAATATGCGGCGGAGGAACGGATCGGTCCAGCTCCTGTATTAAGTTCCTGCTGGGCGCGGCATATAATAGGAGATGCCAGCAACACAATCAATAAGGCGACACGTCTTAATAACATCTTCAATATTATTTTGTTTCAAATGTAAAAAAATCGGGCGCCAGCTTTTGATTAAAATAGTACTGCCGTACGTTGATACCCCATACGTTTTCATACATAGCGGCGTTGCTATTTGCTCTAAATGTTACGCGATATGAATGCGGCAAATTCAGCCCATCCTCATCTTTGAAATCGGAAAACTCTTCTGTCAAGGTAAGGATCGATGTCCCCTGTTGATTGGCCTGGCGGAAAGTCACATTGCCTGCATCGATAGCGCGTACGAATTCTGTTCGTACATGGCTAAAGGTCTCGCTGTCGAAGTAGAGCCGCATCATCAATTGTGTCGAGGCTACACCAGATGGATCAAAATCTAGAACGTACATCTTTCGGCCGTCAACCTTCTTAACACCCAACGATTCGAGCCTAAACTTTTTCTTGTCCAAACCGAGAAAAGGCCATCTCAATGACATGACCCCGGAAAACAACCCGTTAGTCAGGACCTTGGAATTTTCAGCAAGAAAACCGCCGAGGAGGGAACGAACACCCGCTGGCATATACGGAAGGTTGACCTTGTCGCCGAAATAACCAACCTTTTCAAAGGGATATTCCTTGGAATTTAGGCTCATTACAAAGAACAAGTTGTTCGGATCAGAAACCACGATGGCCTTGCCGCCACCCTTGACCAGCGGAACCTTTGCCTCAAATTCGCTAGATCCAACTGCCATCAAAGTCTTGATCGAATCGCGTTTTTCGCGGCTGCCGAGCGAGGCCAAGTGTTTATCAATTATCTCCTGCGGCGTCAAGGTCTGTGCGGACGATCCGGTAAAAAAGATAGTTAACAAAAGAACACTGATAAATGTTCCTACTGGTCTCATGTCGATCTCCAAAAGTTAAGTATTTGCCACAATGCTGTTCGGGTTATCAGAACGATTTGTAACGCGATCACCGGGCAGAGCGGCGTCGCAGGATGTGAACTCAACATCATCTACAAATGCTCCCTCGATTATGCCATCACCAAAGGTATCTCGCATTGCCAAGGTCTCAAAATAAACTGTAATATTGTCCAGTATTTCAGTGGCCGAATGCGAATGATACAGCGTCTGGCGAAATTGCGCTCCCCCGACCAAACCCTTGGTAAACTGTCCCGCAAGCTGTTTCATCTTGCCTAAACTTACGATCTCAGGCATCTCTTCACGACACATCGCGAAGAATTCGAGCAAAACGTCTTTCTTTTCCTGTAGATCGGGCTGATACGGCTCGCGGCCGGCGATCGCATCGGCAAATTGGCGAAAGATCCATGGATTTTGCATGGCTCCGCGCCCAATAAGGATACCGTCCGTTCCCGTTTCGCTCCAACGTTTTAGTCCGTACTGGATGGTCGTGATATCACCGTTGCCCGAAACGGGAACGCTTACGGCCTCTTTTACCTGTTTGATCAAGTCCCAATTCGCAAGGCCTTTATAGCCTTGTTCACGGGTGCGTCCATGCACCTGAATATGCTCGACGCCACATTGTTCAGCCAATTTTGCGGCCTCGACGACATTGATCGACGCATCTGAATAGCCGGTTCTCAACTTGAGCGTCAGCGGGATCGTGATCGTTTTCTTGATCTCCTTCAGGATCGTCTCAAGAAGCGGCAGATCGCGAAGCAACCCAGAGCCGCCGCCATTCTTGACCACTTTGGGAGCAGGACAGCCACAGTTCACATCGAGAATGTCGGCTCCCACCTCCTCCGCCATTTCCGCCCCCATTGCCATGCGATCGGCCTTACCGCCAAAAATCTGCACCGCGTATGGACGTTCCTCCTCGTCAAACCGCATTTGCCGCTTTGATTTGGGATTACCTCGGGTCAACCCTTCGACTGAGATGAATTCCGACACGACCAGTCCCACACCGCCCCGCCGTTTGATCAGACGACGAAACGTATAATCGGTGACCCCCGCCATCGGCGAGAGTATCAGCGGTGGATCGATATCAATGTCTCGTATCTTAAACGGCTTCATCGCCATTAAACTGAGTCAAGAACTTCCTGAAAGCGTGTAAAAAATTTCCCAACGTGAAATCCGTCCATGATAGTATGGTTTGCCTCGACCGACAACGGCATTAGCATCCGCCCATTGTTCGTAAAAACCTTGCCAAATACGACCCTCGGTATCGTCTGGCCTTTGTCGAGACGACTCGCATGCTTAAAACTTGTGAACGACACCCAGGGGATCACTGAATAATATATAAGGTCGAATCGGTCTGATTCGACGTCGAACGTCTTAAGGGCTTTATATTTTTCACGAGCCTCTTTTCCCAAACGGTTAAATTCAAAAACGTCGTCCTTCATCTCAAAATATGCAAAGGAGAAAGTCTCGTCATCATTAAGTATAGTCTGGGTCGCATGGATCCGGTCAAATTCGACCAGCTTTCCATCAACCAGTCGAATCTTAAACTCGCGAATTTCGTTGGCGGCGACGAGTGAGTAATAAAGCGACGCCAGGGAAAATTTCAGGTTATTTTTCTTGCAAAAACGGTAAACGGAACTGACATCGATGTTAGCCGCGAAATTAAAAAACGGGTCTTCGTAGTCCTTGAAAAACTCGTAGGTGGCTTTTCTCGGCCACTTTTCGATATCCAACTCGGTATACATTCTGGTTCAAAATGACTCCCCAACGAGTCCTACGGGCCTGGAGAACCTAGCGTTTTGAAGTTCAAAAAAAGAGTATCATACGAGCGGTCTCGCTCCATATACGCCAAAATTGTACCAATTTGGTCTTTGAATAAAGATTTAACGCGACTTGGTTTGAAAAAGTGCAAAATTTGGGACTATACTTCACCAGTTCATAACTTCTTAACATTGATCTCAGAAAGTCTTAAAGTGCGTGGCTTACAACCCCAGGTGTTGAAGCAAAGAATTTATGATAGTCAGGGTTACTAGCGACTTAGACTTTTTTGCGATCCCAGCAACCGGAGAATTTGACTTGTTCCAAATCATCACAGGAGAACAGAAATGATTGACAAATTTACGAAGCAAAAGGGGTGGCGGATAAGGTTACTATTTTGTTTGATTTTTTTGGCGGTGATGTCAATGAGCGCAGCTGCTCAAGACATTACATCAGGCACAATACAGGGAACTGTATCTGATGAGAAAGGGGCAGTCGTCCCCGGAGCTACGGTTGAGGCAAAAAATACCGCGACCAACTTTAGCCGGACACTTGTGACCGATTCAGATGGTCGTTTTACTTTTCTGTCGGTGCCTTCGGGAAATTACGTAATATCCGTAACAAAACAAGGCTTTTCTAAATTGATCCAGCAAAATGTTGAGCTCACGGTGGGAAGAACGGTGGCGCTCAATATTGGGCTAAAAGTTTCCGGCGTAAGCGGAGAGGTTACGGTCACAACTACACCAACCATCGATGCCGTAAAAACGGAGTCCAGCACGACGCTAAACGAAGCCGCCATAAGCAACACGCCGATCCTTGGCAGAAAGTTTGAGGATCTGCTCACACTTACTCCGGGCGTTGCAATTACTCAGGGACCGGACGGCGATGAGATAAACTTTGCCGGCCAACGCGGTATTTTTAATAATGTCAGCCTTGATGGCGGCGATTACAATAACGGATTTTTTGGTGAACAGGCCGGTGGGCAACGGGCGGCCGTCGACATCACACTTGAAGCTGTTAAGGAATTTCAGGTCATCGCGACCGGAGCAGGCGCCGAATATGGACGCACCGCTGGCGGGATCATCAACGTAATTTCAAAATCAGGCACAAATGATGTGCACGGTAGCCTTTTTCATTACCAACGGCTAAGAGCCCTGACTTCAAACACATCCGATGGAAAGGAATTGAATAATTTTCATCGCGAGCAGTTTGGAGGAACGATCGGCGGTCCGATCAAGCGCGACAAGGCATTCTACTTCTTTGCAGTTGAAGCGATACGGGAAAGACTCACGCGTGACAATTTGAGTTTGCCGATCGGTACGCCATGCTCGATCCAAAACCCAACGGTCCAGGCGAATGAAGCTCTCATCAATGGCAGCGCCGACTGCCAAAGACGAGCTTTGCTGACCTTTTTGCAAGCCTCGCGGAGTTCTAATGAAGGATTGCCGGTCGACCGCAGGATCCAAAATCTGGCGCTTCTCGGAAAGATCGATGTAGATCTAAATACGAGTAACAAACTCGGCCTTTCCTACAATTTCGATCGTTCCAAGAACACAAATCAGACCTTTGACGTTCCGACATATGGCACATCGGCAAACGGGACCGAAGGGCCGTCGAAGATAAACGTGTTCAATGCAAATCTCTTCACGACGGTTTCATCCACGAAGGTGAACGAAGCGCATTTTACATATTCGCGTGAGGAGCGGCCGCGTGCGGCGACCACATCAAATATCCCTGCCGATACGGCAATGAGTTTTGGCGGCCCTACGTCACCTACTTTCCGCTTTGGAAATCCGTTCTTCCTGCAGCCCAATGTTGACGAAACATTTTGGCGCACCCAGGTCCGTGACAACTTCTCGATCATCGCAGGCCGTCACAATATCAAGCTTGGTGGCGACTGGATGCACAGTGTTAATACTCAGGTGTTTCGCGGATTTTTCCTGGGTCGATACATCTTTGACAGCGTAACCGGATTTTTACGTTATGCGTCGCCTGCAGCGGCGGGCGGTTTTGGCCCGCAGGCGTCGGAATGTTTAACCGCAACGGGAGCCTTTGTCAGTTGGGTCACAAACCCGACTGCGTGCCCCGCCGGGTCAACGGCGAATTCGCCATTGCTGCTGTTCCTTCAGGGTGCAGGGCGCAATGGCCCGGCAACGGATGCAGCCGGTGCTTCCTCAATTAAGAACGAAGAGGTCGCGTTTTTTGCTCAAGATAGATGGCAGCCGGCATCTAATTTCACGCTGAATTACGGCTTGCGCTGGGAAGCTCAGACATTTCCCAAACCGACAACTCCTCCCGCTCAAACAGCATACGGGATATTCCTTAGCAATACGCAATTTACCTCGGACGGAACCATTCACAGCGATAAGAAGATGTGGCAGCCGCGGGTAGGATTTGCCTGGGACATTGCCAAGAATGGTAAATCGGTGTTGCGAGCCAGCTATGGCCGCTACGCAGCGCATCAGAATATGCTGACACAGGTCTCTGCGATAACCACCAATGGTGTCCAACAACAAACGATTGCGGGCGGACGATTTGCAAATCCAACCGTGCTCCCGACCTGGCCTGGACTGGTTACTCCGGCCGCCAGTACATGCACGAGTGGAACTGTGACGAATCCGTTCCCCTGTTTCTCGGGTGTACATGTATTTGATAAGAATTACAAGAACCCGCGCATAGACACCTTTAATACCTCGTATGAGCAGGAGGTGGCTCCCGACTGGGCGGCATATTTCGATTTTACCTACTCGAGAGGACACGAACTGACGCGTTTCCTCAATTACGGCAGGATCAATAGATTTGCTCCATTTTTGGGAGATACGTTTTTCCACACGGCTATAGGACGATCAAGGTATGTCGGATTTACAGCCGGCATCAGGAAACGCTTTAGCAATAAGTTCCAGATGGACGCCAACTACGTTTGGTCGAGGGACAAGGATGACGATTCAAACGAACGTGACCCGTTTACGGACCGGTCGTTTGACGTGACCAATCCAGGACTCGACTATGCTTTGTCCGATCGCGACATCACGCATAAGTTCAATTGGTATGCTTATGCCGAGCTTCCGTGGAAGCTGCAGTTCACTCCGCGGATCCAGGCTCGTTCGGCTCAGCCGGCTACCCCGGCTACGCTTGCAAGGGTCGGTAGTTTTACTAACCGCAACACGTTGCGCAAAGACAACAAATATTTCTCGTTTGATTGGAGATTGGGTCGCGTGTTCAACCTGACGGAGAAAGTGGCATTGACTCCCCAGATCGAGATGTTCAATACGTTTAATAACAAAAACCTGATCAAC
>Ga0068859_100006679_pt1 | contig 11711 bp, 10 predicted proteins | sample KBSSwiS22_FD_66585 | JGI IMG/M metagenome (GOLD analysis project Ga0068859, IMG submission 66585) | Switchgrass rhizosphere microbial communities from Kellogg Biological Station, Michigan, USA - KBS Switchgrass S2-2 | ecosystem: Host-associated > Plants > Roots > Rhizosphere > Soil ... | reverse complement strand
TCCATCAGCTCGCCGATCTTCTTCCCGTACTCGGAGTTCGGATCCTTCGACTCCAGCGCCTTCAGCGCCGAGCCCTTGATGATCGGCGTGTCGTCGCCCGGGAAGTTGTACGCGCTCAGCAGCTCACGGACCTCGAGCTCGACGAGGTCGAGCAGCTCGGCGTCGTCGACCATGTCGACCTTGTTCATGAACACGACGACGTACGGCACGTTCACCTGGCGAGCCAGGAGGATGTGCTCGCGCGTCTGCGGCATCGGGCCATCGGCCGCCGAGACCACGAGGATCGCGCCGTCCATCTGCGCGGCGCCCGTGATCATGTTCTTGACGTAGTCGGCGTGGCCCGGGCAGTCGACGTGCGCATAGTGGCGCTGAGTACTCTCGTACTCGACGTGCGCCGTCGCGATCGTGATGCCGCGCGCCTTCTCCTCGGGTGCCTTGTCGATCTGGTCGAACGCGACCTGCTGAGCGAGCCCCTTGGCCGCCTGGATGGTCGTGATCGCCGCGGTCAGCGTCGTCTTCCCATGGTCGACGTGACCGATGGTGCCGACGTTCACGTGCGGCTTCGTGCGCTCGAACTTTGCCTTGGCCATACCGGATGCTCGAAACGAGAAAGGGTTGGACAGCCGGCAGCCCCCGGAGGCGCCCTTTGGCCCCCAGCGGCTCCCGTGATTCTTTCAGAGCTCGCGACCGGGATTGAACCGGTGACCTCACCCTTACCAAGGGTGTGCTCTACCAACTGAGCTACGCGAGCGATCCTGCCTACCGTACTTCGGTGCTGCGTTTCACTTCCTGCTTCGCGATCGTCCTGACTTGCGAAGAGCGGGAGACGGGGCTCGAACCCGCGACATCAAGCTTGGAAGGCTTGCGCTCTACCAGCTGAGCTACTCCCGCGTCGTACCACCCCGCTAATCCGCGCGCGTTGCCCGCGGCGCATGGTGGGGGAAGGATTCGAACCTTCGAAGGCTTGCGCCGTCAGATTTACAGTCTGATCCCGTTGGCCACTTGGGTACCCCACCCGATCGTCTCGCGCGCCGGCGCTGCGCGAGCGACGTGCGACCAGGCAGAGCTGACGGCGAGAATCGAACTCGCAACCGCCCGATTACAAATCGGGTGCTCTGCCAATTGAGCTACGTCAGCAGACGGCCCTTTTTGCGCGAGACTCGTAGGATAGTGGACCGGGGATAGGCAGTCAAGCGAACGAGGGGCGCCAACTTACGGCGCTCACGTGAGCTTCCACCTCGTCTCGACACCGGCGTCCTCGATCGTCACGCCGCGACCAGTCAGCTCCTCGCGAATCCGGTCCGCTTCGGCGAAATCCCGGCGGGCCCGCGCCGCTCGCCTCGCACCGATTCGTTCCTCGATCCAGGCGGAGAGCGAAGGGTCGGCCCCGGCCCGTCCGGGCACGATGTCGAGCACCCCGTCGATGCGCTCGAACGCCTCTCTCGCCCGCTCGACCGCTTCCCGGTCGCCGCCTCGCCGGTCGAGCTCGGCATTCGCGCGGCGGATGAAGTTGAACAGCGCCGCCAGCGCCTCCGGACCGTTCAGGTCGTCGAACAGCGCCGCGTCGGCCGCGGCCACGGCCTCGTCTGCCGCCGCCGAAAGCTCGGCCGTTCCACCCAGCGACAGGGTGGCTGGATCGTAGAGCCGATCGTGAAAGTCGCCGACCCGGCGGACCCCCTGCACCGATGCCTCCAGCGCCTCGTCCGAGAGGTTCAACTCCTTGCGGTAGTGCGTGTTGAACACGAAGTGCCTGAGCGCGGCGGCGGAAACGCCTTCCTCGCGAAGCCCCTGGATGGTCAGGACGTTGCCGACCCGTTTGGCCATCTTCGCGCCGTCCATGAGGAGGAAGGCGCCGTGGGTCCAGCACCGCGCGAAGGGCTTCCCCGTCGCGGCCTCGCTCTGAGCGATCTCGTCCTCGTGGTGCGGAAAGATGAGGTCGATCCCCCCGCAGTGCAGGTCGAGCGTCTCGCCCAGGAGATCCATCGCCATGGCCGAGCACTCCAGGTGCCACCCGGGCCTGCCACGCCCCCAGGGCGAATCCCATGCGGCGCCCGAGCTTTCATCCTCGGGCTTGGCAGCCTTCCAGAGCGCGAAGTCCTGCGCGTTGTCCTTCGTGTAGTCGTCCTGAAGGACCCGCGCGCCGCTCTTCACCTCGCGCTTGTCGAGGCGCGACAGCTTGCCGTAGCCGGGGAACTTGTCGATCGAGAAGTAGACCGAGCCGTCGTCCGCCTTGTACGCGACGCCGCGCTCGATCAGCCGCTCGACGAGGGCGAGCATCTGCGGGATGAAGTCGGTCGCCTTGGGGTAGTTCTCGGCCGCCTGGATGCGCAGGAACTCGCGATCCTGATGGAAGATGTCGACGATCGGCGCGGTGACCTCGGCGATCGTCTTTCCCTGCTCGGCGGCGCGCTTGATGATCTTGTCGTCGACGTCGGTCAGGTTCATCACCTGGTGCACCTTCCACCCGCGCAGCGCGAAGACGCGCCGCATCAGGTCCTCGAACAGGAAGGTGCGGAAGTTTCCGAGATGCGCCGGGTTGTAGACGGTCGGACCACACGTGTACATGCGCACCGTTCGTCCGTCGGCGGGGGCGAATGGCTCGACCTGTCGGGTCAGCGTGTTGTACAGGCGGAAGTCGGACATGTCGGACGCGGATCGGGAAGCTCTGCGACGTCGAGCCTGGGTAACTTACGCGATGGGGAGCGCGGGCGGGACGAAGGTCACGATTCCGGCCTCGTCGAGGGTGCGCTTGATCCGCAGCCGGAGATCGCGTGCGACGTCGTCGCGGCGATACGGGTCCACCCGGGCAATGGTCCGCAGGGTGACGGCGCCCCCGCCGATCTTCTCGATGCCCAACACGCGAGGTGGCTCCAGCAGCGCATCGGCCCACGCCGGATCCGTCCCGAGCCCCTTCGCCGCCTGCGTGACGGCACGCTCGGCGCGATCGACATCCCGCCACGCCACCTCGACGTCCACCGCGACACGCCCCCAGGCGCGGGTCAGATTCGTCACCTGCGTGATCTGCCCATTGGGGATGATGTGCAGCGCCCCGGATGCGTCGCGGATGTAGACGAGACGGAGGGTGATGTTCTCCACCGTTCCCTCGAATGCACCGATGCGCACGACGTCGCCGAGGGCGAACTGGTGCTCGAGCTGGAGGAAGAATCCGGTCACGAAGTCGCGCACGAGACTCTGCGAGCCGAACGAGACGGCGAGCCCCACGACGCCGGCGCTGGCGAGCAGCGGACCGATGTTGAAGCCGAGCTGCCCGAGCACGAGCAGCACGGTGACGATGACGAGCACGGCGCGGCCGACGCTGCGGAACAGCTTTGCCGAGGTCTTCGCGCGCTGCTCGCGCGCCGTGTGCATCTCCGGGCGGCCGTCGTCTCCCCACTTCTCGATCCGCTGCGCGATCAGTCGAATGACCAGCCAGAGGACGAACGCACCGACGACGACGCCCGCGATGTCGACGGCGAGGTCGATGAGGTAGTCGAGGCCTCGCAGCTTCCACTCGCGCACCGAGTGCGGACGCGCGACGCTCTGCAGGAGCACGGTCAGGGGGGAGTGCATCGGGGCAAGCTAGACGACCCGCCGCGGCACGGTCAACGGACTTTGCGCATTGCGCTCTGCGCGTAGCGCTTTGCGCGATGCGCTAGACGCCTTGGGTGATGGTCGCCTCCGCGACGCGACGGGCTCCGGTGAGGCGGTCGAGCGCGAGCAGGCGGCCGTGATGGAGAAGCAGCACCCTGTCGGCGACGTCTCTCACGCGGGCGAGCTCGTGGGTCGCGATGATCGCCGTGGGCGGGCTCGCACCGGGCTCGCGCACGAGCAGCGGACGTCGAGCGTCGCGCCGCGGGCACAGCGCATCATCGACGAGGAGCAGGCGGTCGGTCCGCAGATGCGCCGCCTGAAGCTCGTCGGCGCCGACCAGCAGCGGATCCAGTGTAGTCTCGACCGATCCGGCGTCCGGGCGCCGAAGTCCGGCGAGGCAGTAGAGCAGCGTCGACGTACCCGCGCCGCGTGCGCCGAGCACGGCGACGCATTCGCCCTGCTCGACGTCGAGACTGGTGCCACGCAGAACCCACGCGCGCGCCGAACAGCCTTCCACACCGGCGGCGTAGCTCTTCCAGAGAGTGCGTGCGCGGAGGGCGATCGACACGCGCGCACGCTATGCGATCCTCCGGGTCGGTGCGCCATCACGCCCACGCCGGGCGGACGAAACGGGCGCGCATCGCCTTGCGCGGTTCGCGCACCGAGGCATCATTGCCGTCGTCCGCCGCCCGGTGGACGCAGCGCTCAGGAGGTCAGGTGGAGCTCGAACAGGCACGGCAGACGGCGATCGAAACGACGATCGTGGCCGGCGAGGATGTCTCACCCGAGGCGACTCGTCTGAGCGAGCTGACGCCGCGCCAGTGGCGATCGGGAACGGCGGCGTGGCTCGGCTGGCTGTTCGACGGGCTCGACATGCACCTGTACACGCTCGTTGCCGCTCCCGTGGTGCTGCAGCTCATCGGTGCGGTGAGCAATGCGGACCCGGGGGTGAAGGAGAAGAGCGCGTACATCCAGGCGGCGTTCCTGCTCGGGTGGGCGCTCGGCGGCTCGTTCTTCGGCAGGCTCGGGGACATCCTCGGCCGCAGCCGCGCGCTCTCGCTGACCATCCTCACGTACGCGATCTGCACGGGGCTGTGCGCCTTCGCGCAGAACTGGTGGCAGTTGATGCTGTTCCGATTCATCGCCGCACTCGGGATCGGTGGCGAGTGGGCGGTGGGCGCCTCGCTGCTGTCGGAGACGTGGCCGAAAGCGTGGCGCCCATGGATCGCCGCCATGCTCCAGACGGGCGTCAACATCGGGATCCTGGGAGCGGCAATCACGGTCGGGCTACTCTCGCTCGTGCTGCCACCGCACTCCGAGCGCTACGTGTTCCTCATTGGCGTGCTTCCGGCGCTCCTGGTGTTCTGGATCCGCCGGCACGTCCCCGAGCCGGAAGCCTGGGAGCGCGAGCGTGCGAGCGTCATCGAGCGACCGCGCGCACGCGACCTGTTTCGCGGCAGCGTCGCTCCGATCACGCTGCGCACGACGACGACGTGTGCGCTGGCACTCTCGGGCTGGTGGCTGTTCCAGTTCTGGCAGTCGCAGCATCTGCGCCGCCTCCTCGTCGATGCGGGCACCGATGCGGGAGAGGTGACGCGCATCGTGTCGGCCTCGTTCTTCGTGCTCAACGCGATGGCGATCGTCGGCAACTTCGCGGCGGGATGGCTGGCGCGTACGATCGGCAACCGGCGGGCGATCGTGGTGTTCCTCGCCGGCCTCGGTCTGGGCATCGTGGCGGCGTTCATCGTGCCGAGGAGCATCAACTCGCTCGCGTTCTTCTGGTTCCCGCTGGCCGGCTTCTTCTCGGGCGTGTTCGCGCTGTTCACGATGTACCTCCCGCCGCTGTTCCCGACGCTGCTGCGCACGACGGGCGCCGGCTTCTGCTACAACATCGGCCGTGTAGCGGCGGCGGTGTGCACGATCGTGTTCGGGCTGCTCGCGCCGGTGAACGACTATCGTGAAGCGCTTCTGTGGGCGGGCGTGCTGGCGCTGGTGGCGGCGGGGTGGTCGTTGAGGCTCCCGGATGAGAGGCGGATGGCGAGTTGAGATGGTGAGATCTTGAGATCGTGAGTCGACTCACCACCTCACCATCTCACCACCCAACTCACTGGTTCACCACCGTCTCCTTCCGCGCGCCGTGGAATGCCGCAATGGCGTCCACGATCGGGGCCGGGTCGAATCGCACCGGGTCGGTCGTCGGCAGGCCTGTCTCGCGCTGCGTCTCCTCGACGATGCGGAGCGCGGCGTCCTCGCCGAGGTCGAAGGTGTTGAGCGCGACGGCGATCACGGGCGAGGGGCGCAGTGGCGCGAGGGCCTGCTCGCTCAGGCGGATGAACTCCGGAAGCGGCGGGATCTTGACCCACTCGCAGCCGTTGATCGCTCGGCGCGTGGGCTGCGCGCACATCACCTGCGCGTGCGGGAGCGACCCGTGCATCAGGCCGTAGGTGACGCCGGAATAGCTCGGGTGGATGATCGACCCCTGCCCTTCGACGAGCACCAGATCGGCGTCCTTCGCGTTCTCGAGCACGAGACGCTCGGCCGCACCAGCGATGAAGTCGGCGACCACCGCGTCGACGGCCATGCCGCGGCCCTCGATGAGGATGCCCGTCTGGCCCGTCGCGGCGAACGCGGTGCGGATCCCTCTGCCACGGAGGGCGTCGAGGATCTGCAGCTGTGTCGTCATCTTGCCGATGTTGCAATCGGTGCCGACGGTGAGCACGATCGTGGCATCGATGGCGCGGACGCGGCCGCGCGACACGTCGAGGCTCGCGGGGGGACGGCGCAGGTCGTGGATCGCGACCCCGCGGGACTTGGCCAGCGCGGCCAGCTCCGGGACGTCGGCGATGAAGGTGTGCAGGCCGCTCCAGATCTCGAGCCCGTTCTCGATGGCGCGCGAGACGAGGCGGATCCATTCGGCCGGCAGCTTGCCCCCCGCCGGCGCGATGCCGATGAGCAGCGCGTTCGGCTTCAGCGCGAGTCCTTCGTCGAGCGTGGCGACGACGGGGATGTCGCCACCGAACCCGATGACGTCGCCCGCGGTCTGGCCGGCGCGCGTGGCGTCGATGACGCCGACCACGCGCTGGGGCGTGTAGCGGATGCAGGCGTTGGCGGTCTTGGAGCTGTCGGGCCCGAACAGGCCGTCGGCGAGGATCAGGAAGCGTTGGTCACGCGACATGCGAGGCGGGAACGTGCGGGGGTGGGCTCGTCAGTGACGAACGCACAATCTACACGGGGATCGCCGCGGCGCGCCGCTCCAGGATCGAGACCACATCCATGTTGGTGCGAGGAAGCAGGATGCCGCCCTCGCTCGCGGGAAGCCGGAGCACCACCGGTCGCTCGCGCGTCGTGCGGCGGAATCCCTGCCCTTCGTACAGGCGGGTGAGCAGGATTCGGCGCACGATCACCATGATCACGGCGAGACCCGGCACGGCGACGAGGAGTCCGAGCGGACCGAGAAGCGCGCCGATGATGAGCACGAAGACGATCGTCAGCACCGGCGGCAGGTCGACCTTCTTCGACATGATGAGCGGCGCGACGACGTTGCCCTCGATCAGGTGCACGACGATGCCGACGACGACCACCCAGATGGCGCGCGTGCCGCCGTCGGGGCCCCCGATGACGAACAGGACGGGGAGCGCGGTGGCGAGCAGCGTCCCGAAGAAGGGGACGATCGTCGCCAGGCCGGTGAAGACGCCGAAGGTGAGCGCGTACGGCACGTGCAGCACGCTCAGCCCGATCGCGGTGAGCGTGGCGAGGAAGCTCATCGCGAGCAGCAGGCCGACGATGTACGCCCGCAGCGAGTCGGCGCAGTCGGTGAGGACGTCGCGCACGAGATCGCGATGGATGGGCGGGAAGAGCGCGATCAACCACTCGCGGTACAGCGCGGGATGGATCGCGAGATACAGCCCCATCACGCAGACGGAGAAGATGCTGATCAGCACCTCGACGATGCCGAACACCTTCGGCACGACGTCGTTGAACTGCGCGGCGACCTGATCGTACAGCGCGAGGAGCAGCTTGTGCTGCCCGGGCTCGTAGACGGAGGCGAGCGCGGGCACGCGCCCCACCAGACGATCGATCGCCGCCTCCCATCCGGTGATGTACGTCGGCAGGACGCGCACGAGCTCGCGCGTCTGCACGATCAGCGGCGGGACGAGGATGTAGAACAGGACGGCGAGCCCGCCGAGCGTGATCAGCACCGCGGCACCGAGAGCCCAGCCGCCGGGGATGCGCGCACGGCGCTGGAGTACCCCGGACAGCGCGCCGAGGTACACCGAGATCATGATGCCGATGAACAGCAGCAGGAAGACGTGCGCGACCTGCCCGGCGAGCCACAGCAGGAGGACGGTGAAGACCGTCGCGGTGAGAATGGGCGCGAACTTGAAGCGGCGCGCCGCGCCCTCGCCGCTCACCGACCCTTCTCTTCCGTCGGGTGCTCGATCTCCGCGTGCACGGTCTCCTCGTCACGCTGTCCGGCGCCGAGCGCCTTGCTCTGCTGGGCGGCCGGTGCGGGCAGCATTCCCATCTTCTGCTTCAGCGCGAGGAGCTGGTTGTCGACCGACACGCTCACGTTGCCCTTCTCGAGCTGCTTGAACTCGCGCTGCAGCGTGTCGCCGGTGAACTCCTCGTCGATCTCGGCCGACGCCTTGATCTGTCGCTCGTTGTTCTCGATGCGCTCCTCCATGCGGGCGAACGCCTCGAAGGCGCTCTTCTCGGACAGCGAGGACATCGTCTCGGCGATGCGCTGCTGCGCCTGGGCGCGACGCTGGCGAGCGATGAGGAGATTCTTCTTGCGCTTGGCCTCTTCGATCTTGTCGTTGAGGTCGCGGAGCTGGTTCTTGAGCTTGTCGGTCTCGAGCTTGTGCTGCTCCCAGGTGTGCGCGAGCTGCTCGCCGTGGCCGGTGTGCTCGGCCTGCCGGACGAGCGCCTGCTTGGCGAGATCGTCGCGACCTTCCTGGATCGCCAGCATGGCGCGGCGCTCCCAGTCCTGCGCCTGTTTGAACTCGGCGTCGGCCTGATCGCGGAGGCGTTTCTCGTCGGCGATGGCGGACGCCACCTGCTGCTTGGCCTTCACGAGCTGGCCGCGCATGTCGACGAGGATCTGCGTCAACATCTTCTCCGGATCCTCGGCCTTCGAGATCAGGTCGTTGATGTTGGACTTGAGGAGCGCGGAGAAACGGTCGAAGATGCCCATGGGATTCAGCGTGCCTCGCGGTACGAGCCGAGCTCGCGAAGGTGCGACGCGAGAGCGAGTGTCATGCTCTCGTAGCTCGCGAGGAATTCTTCATAGTCGAGCGCCGAGAGCTCGAGCGCCTCGGTGAGGACGATGCGATCGTCCTGGATGCCGTACGACCCGTGCAGCAGGTCGGACGCGTTGAGCTCGAGCAGTCGGCGGGTGAGCGTCGCGCTCTGTTGGCCGTTCGACGGCAGCGTCATGACGTCGATCCGGAGGAGCACGACGGGGGGAGTGTAGTTCACGGCGATGGAGAGATCGCTCTCCTCGCTGGGGCGTACGATCCAGAATCCCGGCTCGACCTCGGAGTAGGAGGCGCCGGTTGCGCCGAGCCGGACGAGGAAGCTCTCGATATCGTCTTTGGTGAGCATCGGTCACACACCTTGCGAACTCTAGGTTGGCCCACCCTACGGGGAGCTCGGCCGTCGCGTTTCAGCGCCGAGGTTAGTGCGCCAAGCTACGAGCGCGCATCTAATGAGTAAAGGCGGCCGCCGACCGCTTCCAGGTGCTCAGCGCTTCTTGATCTGCACGAGCCGCTCCCGCGCGAGCCGGCGTCCCGTCGGGGTCGCCGCCAGCCCGCCGCCAGCTGTCTCGCGGTAGCGAACGTCCATCGACGCGCCGATCTCACCCATGACGTCGATGACCTCGTCGACGGGGATCTTGAACTCGACGCCGGCCATGGCGAGCTCGATGCCGGTGAGCGCGATCGCCGACCCGGTGGCGTTGCGAAAGACGCAGGGGAGCTCGACGAGCCCGCCCAGCGGATCGCACACGAGGCCGAGCGTGCCCTGCATGGCGAGCGCCGTGGCGTGCCCGACCTGCGCGGGTGTGCCGCCGAGCATCTCGGTGGCGGCACCGGCGGCCATCGCCGCCGCGGCGCCGGTCTCCGCCTGACAGCCGCCTTCCGCACCGGAGAGCGAGGCACGCTCGGCGATCACGGCACCGATCAGCCCAGCGACGGCGAGCGCGTCGACGACGGCGTCGTCGGCGATGCTGCGCGCCTGCGCGAGGCCGGTGAGGACGGCGGGCAGCACACCCGCCCCGCCCGCGGTGGGCGCGGCGACGATGACGCCCATCGCGGCGTTCACCTCCTGCACGGCGAGGGCGCGCGCCAGGACGTCGCGGAAGGGTGTGCCGGCGAGTGGTCCAGGCGGGCCGTTGCGCAGCTTCGCCGCGTCGCCTCCGACGAGCCCGGAAGCGGAGTGCAGATCGCCGACCATCCCGCGCTCGACGGCGCCGCGCATGACGTCGAGGGCGCGACGGAGCGCGGCGCGGATGTCGTCGACGGTGCGGCCCTGATCCTTCGCCTCGGTCTCGAGCGCCAGCCGCGCGAGGGAGATCCCCTGCTGCTCCGCGTCGCGGATCGCGTCGGCGAGGGCGCGATACATCAGCCGCTGACCTTGTCGAGCCGGAAGGCCCAGCGTACCCAGGGCAAGGCGCGAATCTCGTCGCGCACTGGCTCGCCCGGCGCGTCGTCGACCTCGATGACCATGAACGCGTCGCCACCGCGCTGCTTCCGCGTCAACCGGAGGTTGGCGATGTTGATGCCGTGCTCGGCGAGAATCGTCGCGATCGCGGCGATGGAGCCCTTCACGTCCTCGGCGATGAGCACGATCGTGTGATACGCGCCCGAGACCTCGACGGCGTAGCCGTTGATCTCGGTGACGAGGATGCGTCCCGCGCCGAGCGACGCGCCGGTCATCACGGCGTGCCGGTCGCCGCGCTCGACGGTGATGCGCGTCGTGTTGGGGTGCGCGTCGTCGTCGAGGGTCGTCTTCTCGAAGACGTAGTCGAAGCCCTCGCCCTGCGCGATCTCGAGCGCGTCGCGCAGGCGCTCGTCGTCGGGGCGGAAGCCCATCAACCCGCCGGCGATCGCCTTGTCGGTGCCGTGTCCCTCGCCGGTGCGCGCGAAGGAACCGTGCAGCTCGATGCGCGCCTTTTCCGGCGTGCCTCCGACGAGGTTGCGCGCGAGCAGTCCGAGCCGGCAGGCGCCCGCCGTGTGCGACGACGACGGGCCGACCATGACCGGGCCGATGATGTCGAGCAGCGAGACCACGACTACCCCGCCTTGCGGCGGCGCGTGGGCGGCTCGAGCATGCCGCGCAGGTACTGTCCGGTGTGCGAGGCTTCGACGCGCGCGACGTCCTCCGGTGTACCAGCAGCGACGATCGTCCCGCCGCGTGTGCCGCCCTCCGGACCGAGGTCGATGATCCAGTCCGCGGTCTTGATGACGTCGAGGTTGTGCTCGATGACGAGCACCGTGTTGCCGCGGTCGACGAGCCGGTGCAGCACGTGCAGCAGCACGCGCACGTCCTCGAAGTGGAGGCCCGTCGTCGGCTCGTCGAGGATGTAGAACGTGCGCCCGGTGTCGCGCTTCGAGAGCTCGGTCGCGAGCTTGATGCGCTGCGCCTCGCCGCCGGAGAGCGTCGTCGCGCTCTGCCCGAGGTGGATGTACCCGAGCCCGACGTCGTTCAGCGTCTCGAGCTTCTGGCGCACGCGCGGCTGGTTCTCGAAGAAGGCGAGCGCGTCCTCCACCGTCATCTCGAGCACGTCCGCGATGCTCTGGCCGCGGAAGCGCACCTCGAGCGTCTCGCGGTTGTAGCGCTTCCCCTTGCACACCTCGCACGGCACGTAGACGTCAGGGAGGAAGTGCATCTCGATCTTCACCAGCCCGTCGCCCTGGCATGCCTCGCAGCGTCCGCCCTTCACGTTGAACGAGAAGCGGCCGGGCCCGTAGCCGCGGATCTTCGCCTCGGGCAGCTCGGCGTACAGCTCGCGGATCGGCGTGAAGAGCCCCGTGTACGTCGCCGGGTTGGAGCGCGGCGTCCGACCGATCGGGCTCTGGTCGATGTCGATGACCTTGTCGATGTGCTCGAGGCCCGTGATG
>Ga0068859_100006678_pt1 | contig 11711 bp, 8 predicted proteins | sample KBSSwiS22_FD_66585 | JGI IMG/M metagenome (GOLD analysis project Ga0068859, IMG submission 66585) | Switchgrass rhizosphere microbial communities from Kellogg Biological Station, Michigan, USA - KBS Switchgrass S2-2 | ecosystem: Host-associated > Plants > Roots > Rhizosphere > Soil ... | reverse complement strand
CGCGAGATGGTCTGGCGCTTCGCGGGCGGCGGCGAGCTGAAGCTCGGCGCCCAGCTCGTCGTGAGCGAGAACCAGTGGGCCCTGTTCTTCCGTGACGGGAAGGCCCTCGACTCCTTCGGTCCCGGCCGCCACACGCTGACCACCGCGAACATCCCGCTGCTGCAACGCCTGATCAACCTCCCCTTCGGCGGCACCTCGCCGTTCCGGGCGGACGTCTACTTCGTCGCCAAGAAGGTGTTCACCGACCTCAAGTGGGGAACGAAGGAGCCGGTCGTGTTCCGGGACCGCGAGCTCTCGATGGTGCGCCTCCGGGCCCACGGCGCGTTCGCGACGCGCGTCACCGACCCGCAGCTCTTCGTCAACCAGATCGTGGGGAGCCGCGGCCGCACGACGACCGACGCCGTGGAGGGGTACCTCCGCGAGATCATCGTCGCGCGTCTGAACGACGTGCTCGGCGAGACGGTCCAGACGCTGTTCGACCTCCCGCAGCACTACGACGAGCTCGCCGAGGGTCTCAAGGGCCGCGTGGCCGGGGACTTCGGGAAGTACGGGCTGGAGCTGACCGACTTCTACATCGGCGCGATCGTCCCGCCCGAGGACGTCCAGAAGGTCATCGACGAGCGCACGGGGATGGCCGCGATCGGCGACCCCAACGCCTACCTCAAGTTCAAGGCGGCCCGGGCCCTGGGCGACGCCGCGGCGAATCCGGGCGGCGAGGGGAGCGCTGCGACCGGGGTCGGCCTGGGGGCCGGGATCGGATTGGGCGCGTCGATGGCGCAGATGATGAAGGACGCGATGTCCTCCGGAAGCGGGGGAGGCCCGGCGGCCGCCGCGGGCGGAGGCTTCTGCACGAATTGCGGGGCGAAGCTCTCAGACGGCGCGAAGTTTTGCGGCGCGTGCGGCGCCAAGCGCGCTTGAGGGCGCCTGCTAGAATCCGTCCATGTTGGACCCCGACTGTCCCTCCGCGCTGACTTTCGACGACGTTCTCCTCCTCCCCGCGCACTCCCGCGTCCTGCCGAGCCAGGTCGACACGAAGTCGAGGCTGACGCGCAAGATCACGCTCAACGTGCCGCTCCTGTCCGCGGCGATGGACACGGTCACCGAGTCCCGCCTCGCGATCGCGCTCGCGCAGGAGGGCGGCATCGGGATCATCCACAAGAACCTCTCGATCGAGGCGCAGGCCGAGGAGATCGACAAGGTCAAGCGCTCCGAGTCGGGGATGATCGTGGACCCGGTGACGATGACGCCGGAGCAGAAGGTCGCGGACGCGCTCGCGGCGATGAGCCGCTACCGCATCTCGGGCCTTCCGGTCGTGGACAAGACCGGCAAGCTCGTCGGGATCCTCACGAATCGCGATCTGCGCTTCGCGACGCGCACCGACCTCCCCATCCGCGAGCTCATGACGTCCGAGGGGCTCGTCACGGTGCCCAAGGGCACGACGCTCGAGCAGGCGAAGGAGCTCCTCCACAAGCACCGGATCGAGAAGCTCCCGGTCGTGGACGCCCAGGGCCGTGTCGTCGGCCTCATCACGGTCAAGGACATCCAGAAGCAGATCAAGTACCCGAACGCGTGCAAGGACGACCTGGGACGGCTCCGGGTGGGTGCCGCGCTCGGAATCGCGAAGGACACGCTGGACCGCGCGAAAGCGCTCGTGGACGCGCAGGTGGACGTGCTCGTGGTGGACACGGCGCACGGGCACAGCGAGGGCGTCCTCCAGATGATCGCGACGATCCGCCAGAAGTTCCCCGACACCCAGCTCATCGGCGGGAACATCGCGACGCGGGACGGGGCGAAGGACCTCATCGAGCGGGGCGTGGACGCGGTGAAGGTGGGCGTGGGGCCCGGGAGCATCTGCACGACCCGGATCGTCACGGGGGCCGGCGTGCCGCAGATCACCGCGATCGCCGACGCCGCGTCCGCCTGCGATCCCGCGGGCGTGCCCCTCGTCGCGGACGGCGGCATCAAGTTCTCGGGCGATCTCGTGAAGGCGCTCGCGGCGGGGGCCGACGCCGTCATGATCGGGAGCCTCTTCGCGGGGACCGAGGAGTCGCCGGGGGAGACGGTCCTCTACCAGGGGCGCACCTTCAAGGAGTACCGCGGCATGGGCTCGCTCGGCGCGATGAAGCGCGGCTCCTCCGACCGCTACTTCCAGGACGAGTTCGACGAGCGCAAGCTCGTCCCGGAGGGGATCGAGGGGCGCGTTCCCTACAAGGGGCCGCTCTCGGCCCTCATCGGGCAGCTCGTGGGCGGTCTCAAGGCGGGGATGGGCTACACCGGCTGTCCCGACGTCGAAGCGCTGAGGCGGCGTGCGCGCTTCGTCCGCATCACCTCGGCCGGCCTGCGCGAGTCGCACGCGCACGACGTCATCATCACGAAGGAAGCGCCGAACTACCGGCTCGACTGAGCCGGATTCGACGCGAGCGCGCCGCCGGCGTCCGGCAGCGTGTAGACCCCGCGCCTCAACAGATCGTCCGCCGTCTCGTAGACGGCCGCGGCGTCGTCCCCCAGCGATTGCAGGTCCGGCCGCGCCGCGCAGGCGGTCAGGCGCTGCCAGGCGTCGCTGTCGCGGCCGCTCCGCGCGTAGCAGGTGACCGTCCGCTCGAGGCCGAGCACGACCATCGCCCGATCGGTCAGCAGGCCCACGTCCCGGTTGTGCTGGAGGAAGGCGCGGCCGCCGTCCTCGGGGAGGCGCGTCAGGTCCGCACCCAGGAAAGGCGCCGGGATCGGGCGCCCGACGAGCGCGAGGAGCGTGGGGGCGAGGTCGATCTGCGAGCTCAGACGGGTGAGCCGCTTCCCCCGCCACGCGCTCCCCGGCACGAGGAAGAGCCCCGGGATGCGGTAGCTGGCCGCGGGGATCTCTTCCGCCCCGTAAACGCGCGCGCCGTGGTCCCCCTCGACGAGCACGATCGTGTGGTCGAGGAGTCCCGCCGCCTTCGCCTTGTCGAGGTAATCCGCGAGCGCCCAGTCGGCATAGGCGACCCCCGTCTCGCGGGTTCGCATGTGCGCCGGCCAGGACGTACCGCGCTCGGGCACGTCGAAGGGGCGGTGGTTGCTGACCGTGAGCGCCGTGAGGAAGAGGCGGCGCCCGTCGGTCTCCGCCTGCTTCTGCCGTTCGAGGACCTTCGCGAGGATCCACTCGTCCGCGACCCCCCAGATCGTGCTGAACGCATCCTTCGGATAGGCGTCCCGCTCGAGGAACTCGTCGAAGCCGTTTTCGGGGAAGAACGGCTTCATCCCGTCGAAGCGCCCCCAGCCGCCGTAGACGAAGGCCGTGTCGTAGCCGGCGCGCCGGAACACCGAGGCGAGCGTCGCGACGCCTCCCGGGTTCTTCCGCTTGAGGACCGCCTCTCCCGGGAGCGGCACGAGCGAGCACAGCGTGCCCTCGAGCCCGCGCACCGTGCGCGTTCCCGTCGACGTCAGGTTCGTGAGGAGGAGACCCTCGCGGCTCCAGCGGTCGAAGCCCGGCGTCGTCTTCCGCTCGGGGTGGCCCAGCACGCCGACGAACTCGCTCCCGAAACTCTCCTCGACGATCACGACGACGTCCCACGGCCGGGGCTTCGAGCTCGTCGAGGCGTCACGTCTCACGTGGTAGCCCGCGCTTTCGGCCTCCTCGGGCGACACCGACGGGAACCCGAGGACCCCCGCCGCCCGCCGCCGCGCGAGCCCCTTCGGGAGGGACTTGTAATAGAGGTCGTACTCCAGGCGCCCGGTCCGGAAGGCATGGACCAGACGGTCGAGGCCGTTCTGGCCGATCTCGCTCAGGATGCGGTCGTGGCTGATCTCGCCCGGCAGGACGGCGAGGACGGCCCCGGAGGCTGCGGCCACGGCGAGCACCAACGCCGCGGCGCGAAGCCGCTCACGCGCCGTCCTCCGTGGAAAGCTCGCGCCGCGGGTGAAGCGCGCGCCCGACCAGCCGGCGACGGCGCCGAGGAGGACGGCCACCCCCACGAAGAGGACGACGTTGTAGCTCTCCCAGATGTTGCCGATCACCTCGCCGGGGTGGAGGACGTAGTCGAGCGCGATGTGGTTGAAGCGCGCATCGAACTCGTCGAAGTAGAACCACTCGACGCAGGCTGAAAACGCGAGGCCGGTCGACAGTGCCCCGAGGAGCGCGCCGCGCACGACCGGGCGCTCGAGCACGCGCAAGCGGAAGAGCGCGAGGACCGCCGCGAGCGGAGCCAAGGCCAACGCCGCGACGAGCGTGTCGTAGACGAGGCCCGTCGCGAGGGCGAGCGCGAGGGCGGTCGCGCTCCGCGGGGGCGTCGCGAAACCGAAGTAGAGCACGACGCGCAAGGCCGCCCCCACCGCCAGCGAGGCGCCTCCGAGGAAGGCGAGGATCCGAAGGCGTCCCTGGGTGCTCAGAACGTTTCTCCCGTCGAGACGAGGATCTGAGGGCTCAGGTGCCCCGAGAGGTCGTCGAGCGGCATGGCGACGTCGATCCGCACGACGTTCGCGTGGGCGGATCGTGTCTGGCCGATGCGAAGGCCGATCCCGAGGTCCTTGAGGACGCCCAGGTGGTTGGAGATCCCCGGCGCCTCGGACCAGGCTTTGCCGATATCCGCATAGACCGCAGCACCGAACCGCAGGAGGTGGAAGTACTCCTTGTCGCGGAAGAAGCGCTGCTCGACCGTGAGGAGCATGGACCGCTCGCCGGTGGCGTAGCGGAGCGGATAACCGCGCAGGCCGTTGTCGCCGCCGAGCAGGATCTGGTGGTCGGCGTCGAGCAGATGGGACATGTTGGCGGACAGGGCGACGACGAACAGCCGGAGGTCGCCCTCACGCTTGTAGTAACGGAAGGCCGCCTGGGCGAGCGCGTCATGGAGCCCTTCTCCCTGGGACTCGACACGGCCGTTCGCCCCGGCGGAGAGCGTCACGATCTGCGAGACGCCGGGGGAGAACCCGGCGGTCCAGAGAATGCTGCCGATCGCCGCGCTGCGATCGGCGCCGAACGTGGGGGACGCGAATCCCAGGCGCGCGCGGAAGTCTCGGGCGAGATTGACGTCCTCCGTGCGCCCGAGCTTGTTCATGTCCCTGGCCTTGATGTAGCCGTCGTGCACGATCTCGACCCCGACCCACGGATAGGCGAGCGTGCGGTCGTCAGGCAGCACGGTGGTGGTGCCGGGAGTTTCGAGTGGATCGAAGATCGACTGATCGAAGGTGGCGCCCGCGAGGAGGCGGACCGCGCGGCGGGCGGACGTCGAGAGCGCGCGTCCGAGATAGGCCTCGGCGAACGTCCTCTGCTCGCGGAACTGGCTCGTGACGGCGCCGAGCGCGTAGAGGGGATCGACCCGGTCGTTGGTCTCGCCGCGCATCCCCATCGCCCAGCTTTCGCGCATGCGCCAGAACGGTCGCTCGATGCCCATCGCGGCCGCCGAGCCGTCGCTGTTGCTCGCGTAGCTGACGTCCATCCGGGCGTGCGTGTGCGCGAGCGCCGGATCGAGGAACGACACCACGGTGCCCGTGCGGTCGACGCTGGACAGGTACTCGATCTCGACGTCCTTGCCGAACCCGAGGAAGTTCGCGTCGTGCAGGCCGAAGTGGTACTTGTTCACGCCGCCGGAGCGGCCGAAGCCGAGGCCGGGGCGGAGCGTCCACACGTCGCGCGTCGAGACCACGACGTCCACCACGTGCCCGTCGTAGTGCACCGGCCGGATCTTCGCGTCGTAGAGGTACCCGTTGTGCCGCAGGTGGCGCTCCGACTCGTCCAACACGCGCCGGGAGTACGGGTCGCCCTCGGCGAAGCTGAGCTGCCTCCGGATCACCCCGTCGTGCGTCGTGATGTGGAGCTTGTTCGCCGCGCGGAAGACCGCCTTGTTCTCCTTCGGGTCGTCGGTGTCGAAGATCGGTCCGGCGTGGATCTCGATCTTCCCAATGACGGCGCCTTGGGCTTCCAACGTGGCGTCGTCGGGGACCGCATCGGCCGCCGGAGGGTCGGTCGTCGCCCCCGCGGCGAGAGCGAGGGCCCACACGGCGGGGGCGACGAGCCATACGGCGGGGGGCCGTTTCATGAAACGAGCCTAGGGTGCCGACCTGAACACCGGCCGAACGGGGAGCGCGGCGGCGCGCTATCCTCCGCACGTGCGCATCCTGGTGGTCGAGGACCAGCGTGAGGTCCGGACCTTCGTCCTCGAGACGCTCGAGGCCGCCGGGTTCACCGTCGAAGGGGTGTCCACCTACGAGGCCGCCGACCGCCGTCTCCTCGCGGGGGGCGTCGCCGGCGTGGTCCTCGACTGGATGCTCCCGGACCGGCCCGGGGTGAAGCTCTGCGAGGAGATGCGACGCCGGAAGGACCCGACGCCCGTGCTCATGCTCACCGCGCGCGGCGACGTGGAGGACCGGGTCGCGGGGCTGGAGGCGGGAGCCGACGACTACCTCAAGAAGCCGTTCGCGGCGGCCGAGCTGCGCGCGCGCGTTCGCGCGCTCGTGCGCCGGGGACCGCGCCTCACCGATGCCGTCGTCCGGATCGGGCCCGTGGAGATCCACCCCGCCAGCCGGCAGGTCCTCTCCGAGGGTCGCGAGGTGCCGCTGACCACGCGCGAGTTCGACATCCTCGAGACGCTCGCGCGGCAGCGCGGCCGCGTGCTGTCCCGGCCACGCCTGCTCCTGGCGATCTGGGGAACCGACGACGAGGCGGCGTCGGGGAGCCTCGAGGTGCTCATGGCCCGCCTGCGACGCAAGCTGGCCGCCGCCGGCGCTCCCGATGCGATCCGCACGGTGCGCGGGGTCGGCTACGCGCTGCGGGAGGCGCCGTGAACCGCCCGACGCTCCTCGGCCAGCTCCTGGGCGCGCACACGCTCGTCGTCGCCGGCACGTGCGCCTTCCTCGTCCTGGCCACGATGGGCACGAGCGCGCTGCTCCTGCGCCAAGCGCAGGATCGCACCGTGGAGGCGACGGTCGCCGAGGTGGTGAACGGGATCGTCGTCGAGGAGCGCGAGGGCCACAGGGGCATCGTCGCCGGGGCGGAGGAGTACTTCGACGAGACGCAGCTCGCGGGGTTCCGGTTCGAGCTCCTCGACCGGGACGGGCGCGTGGTCGCCCAGCGCGGCGACATCGCGGGCTGGGTTCCCACGAAGGCCGTCCTGCCCCCCGACGGGAAAGCGCAGGGGGATCGTTTCCGGACGGGGGAGCTGTGGTGCGGCCCCGACCACGTGCTCCGGGTCGTCACCCTCGACGTCTTGCATCTCACCGCGGTGCGGCGCGCGGCCGCCGTGATGCTCGGAGCGCTGCCGCTCGCGGCGGCGTTCGGCACGCTGCTCGGACGCCGCCTGTTCCGGCGACGCCTCACGACGCTCACGCGACTGGAGGCGGCCGTGACGGGAACGGCCGCGGAGGCGGGCGCGTCGATCGACGTCCCGGCGGAGACGCGCGAGATCGCGACGCTCCAGGATGCCTTCAACGGCCTGCTGGCCCGCTTGGGCGAAGCGCTCTCGCGCGAGCGCCGTTTCACCCAGGAGGCGGCGCACGAGCTGAGGACGCCCCTCGCGACGCTCCGCGCTCGGCTCGAGCCCCTCGCGACGTCCGAGCCCGTGGCCGCGCAAGCGCTCCACGACGTCGAGGCGCTCGACCGTCTCGTGGACGCGCTGCTGCTCCTCGCGCGCTCGGAGTCGGCACCGCTCCCGGCGACGCCGGTCAACCTGTGCGATCTCGCCCGCGACGCCGCGCAGCGCCGCTCCCTCGCCGATCCGGGTGGCGCGCGCCCCCCCGAGGTGGACGCGCCGGACGAGGTCCTCGTGCGCGGCAGCGAGGACCTCCTCGCCCGGGCGCTGGGGAACCTCGTGGACAACGCGCGGAAGTTCGGCGGGCCCGGCGCGCGCATCGTCATCCGCGTGCGCGAGGAGGGCCCGCGCGCGATCGTCTCGGTCGCCGACGACGGCCCCGGGATCCCCGCCGGGTCGAAGGACCACGTCTTCGAGAGGTTCTTCCGGGGTGCGGAGACCCGTGGAACGACCGAGGGCGCGGGGCTCGGGCTCGCCGTCGTCCGCGCGATCGCGAGGCGGCATCAGGGGTCGATCGACGCGCGTTCCTCGGAGCTCGGCGGGGCCGAGCTCCGCCTCGATCTGCCCGCGCTCCGCTAGGCGTCGCCGCGCGGGCGCGCGCCGGACTTGCCGGGTGTCGCGATCTCGATGCGGCGCGAGCCTTCGCCGACGTCGTGGAGGCGAACGACGACCGCGTCGCGCCTCAGGTACGGCGGGAGGCGCTCACCCCACTCGACGAGCACGACTCCGCCCGCCGTGAGGATCTCCTCGATGCCGAGGCCGCCGACCTCCTCCTCCGGGTTCTGCAGACGGTAGAGATCGACGTGGAAGAGGGGAGCGCGTCCACCCCGGTACTCGTGCACCAGCGTGAAGGACGGGGAGGAGACTTCCTCGGGCGCGACGCCGAGTCCCGCCGCCACGCCGCGGGCGAAGACCGTCTTGCCGTGTCCCAGATCCCCCTCGAGCACGAGGAGCTCGCCGCCTTTCAGCGTGCGGCCGACGCCGCGCCCGAGCTCGAGGGTCTCCTCCTCGCTCAGGGAGAAGACCGTCGTCGGCCCGTCGTCCGCCCGCGTGGCCGGCCGCGCGGCTTTCGCCGCCCTGTCCTTCGCGCGTCTGGTGTCCACCTCGGCCCCCCACCTCAACCGGCGACGTCCCGCCACGCTTGCGGGAGAGCGTCGACGAGGTCCCCCGCGATCATCCCCTCGACGCCCGACGACGCGACCGCCACGTCGCCGGCGCCGCCATGAACGTAGGTCGCGAGACGCGCCGCGTCGAACGCCGGGAGGCCGCGGGCGAGCAGCGCCCCCAGGATCCCGGTCAGCGCGTCGCCGGTGCCCCCGGTCGCCATGCCGGGATTCCCGGTCGAGTTCACGGCGACGCGGCCGTCGGGGGAGGCGACGAGGCTCCGCCTCCCCTTGAGGACGACGACGGCCCCGGTCGCCGCGGCGAGGCCGCGGACCGCCCCGAATCGGTCGGATTGCACGGAGGCGGCGGTCGTGCTCAGCAGGCGCGCCGCCTCGCCCGGGTGCGGCGTGAGCACGAGCGGAACCCGGCGCGCGCGAAGCTTCGGCCCGGAGGCGAACGCGTTGAGCGCGTCCGCGTCGAGGACCGCGGGACGCGTGAGCTTGGCGACGATCGCGCGCACCGCGGCGACCGCCTCCCGCGTCGTTCCCAGCCCGGGGCCCATCGCGAGCGCGTCGCGGGAAGCGAGCAGCTTTCCCACCGGACCCGCGGCGCGCGCGGACAGCGTGCCCGCGCGCGACTCGGCGAGCGGCTCGGTCATCGCCTCCGCCTGCGCCGCGGCCACGATCGGTTGCACGCTCTTGGCGGTCGCGATCGTGACGAGACCCGCGCCGGAGCGCAGCGCCGCGCGTGCCAGGAGCACGGCCGCTCCGCTCTTGCCGCGCGAGCCGGCGACGCCGAGGAGATGCCCCATCGTTCCCTTGTGCGCCGCCGGCGGGCGCGGGGGGAGCAGGCGTCGCGCGGCGTCGCGATCCATCCACGCGACGTCGGACCGCAAGGCGCTCACCGCGTCCTCGGGAATGCCGATGTCGATGACGCGGAACGTCCCGGCGTGCGACGCACCCGGCTCGACGACGAGCCCCAGCTTCGGACGGCAAAGGGTGTACGTGCGGTGGGCGAGCACCGCCGGGCCGGGGACGGCGCCCGTGTCCGCATCGATCCCCGAGGGGAGGTCGATCGACACCACCGTCGCCCCGGAGGCGTTGACGTCCTCGATCACGCGGGCGAGCAGCCCCAAGGTCGCGCGCCGGACCCCGGTCCCCAGAATCGCGTCCACGACGACGGTGTCCGGCGAGAGCGAGGACGCCACGCGCGTCCACCCCGCATCGTCCTCGATCTCCTCCACGCTCAGCCCCGCCGAGCGGGCGGCGGAGAGCTGGGCCCACGCCTCCGGCGAGAGGTCGCGCTGCGCGGCCAGCACGACGCTTCGCGGTCGATGGCCGAGCCGGGCGAGGTGGCGCGCGGCGACGAGCCCGTCCCCTCCGTTGTTCCCCTTGCCGCAGACGACGAGAACCGGTCGCGGGCCGCGGGACAGGACTTCCTCGACGAGGCAGGCCGCGACGCCGGCTCCGGCCCGCTCCATCAGGTCGAGGGAGGGGATGCCCATGCCCTCGATCGCGCGGCGGTCGGCGTCGCGCATCTGGGCCCCGGTCAGGATCTCCATCGGCGGGCATGATACGTTCGCGGCGCATGGGCCTCCGATTCCTGACGGCGGGCGAGTCCCACGGCCCCGCACTCACCGTGATCGTCGAGGGGCTTCCTTCGGGCGTTCCGGTCGCGGTCGAGCGTATCGACCGCGAGCTCAAGCGACGCATGGCGGGGCACGGCCGGGGCGGCCGGATGGCGATCGAAGCGGATGCCGTGGAGATCCTCGGCGGTGTGCGGCACGGCCGGACGCTCGGTTCCCCGGTGGCGCTCGTCATCCGTAACCGCGATCACGCGAGCTGGACGGAGGTGATGGGGGTCGAAGCGCCGGAAGCCCCGGCGGGGCCGGACCGGCGCGTGACGCGCCCGCGACCGGGTCACGCGGACCTCGCGGGGGCCCTCAAGCACGGGACCCACGACGCGCGGGACATCCTCGAGCGCGCGAGCGCCCGGGAGACCGCGGCACGGGTGGCGGCGGGCGCGCTCGCGAAGATCCTGCTCGCGGAGCTCGGCGTCGTCGTGACGAGCCGGACCGCGGGCGTGGGGGCGGCGAAGGCGCCGGACGCCGAGGCCGTCGCGATCGACGACCTTCTCGCGCTCCCGGACGATGCCCCGATGCGCGCGCTCGATCCGGCGGCCGTGGCGGCGATGATCGCGGCGGTGGACGCCGCGCGCGCCGCGGGCGATTCGGTCGGCGGCGCGTTCGAGGTGCTCGCGCGGGGCGCTCCGCCGGGCCTCGGCAGCCACGTGCACTGGGATCGGCGCCTGGACGGCCGGCTCGGCGGCGCGCTCCTGTCCATCCCCGCGGTGAAGGCGGTCGCGATCGGCGATGGGCTCGAGACGGCCGCGGGGGCGGGGAGCGCGGCACATGATCCGATCGCGTACGACGAAGTCCGCCGCACCTTCGTGCGCCCGACCAACAGGGCGGGTGGCATCGAGGGGGGGATGACCAACGGCGAGATCGTCCGGGCGGTCTGTTACCTCAAGCCGCTCTCGACGCTGCCTCGAGCGCTCCCTTCGGTGGACCTCGTCACCAAGGAGCCGTTCTCCGCCGCCACCGAGCGCACCGACACGATCCCGATCGTCGCCGCAGGCGTGGTCGGAGAAGCCATGGTCGCGCTCGTCCTCGCCGACGAGGTCCTGGTCAAATTCGGTGGGGATGCGCTCGGGGACGTCGTCGCGGCACACGACGCCTACCGCCGGCGCCTCGCTTCGTTCTGACGGGACCGTTGGGGGAAGAGAACGGAGCCGCGCGGTACCAGTGCTAACCCCCCGGTTCGCACGGCACCCCGCGGCCCCCAAGAGTCACCTGGCCTCCCCCTGAACCCAGGGACCGAACAACATGTACGGTGACGTGCCGCCCACGTAAAGCGTCACGAAAGGACGCATTTCGACTTTTCGAGGACGGAATTTGCCGTGCGCCTATTCGGGACAAGCTACGACAGCAGGATCGACGGACGGAAACCGGGTGTAGAATCCTTCGGACGCTGCTCGCTCTCCCCGGTATCGGGAATCCCAGGCACGGGTCGAGATACCAGGGTGGGTACACATTGGCCGACCCCCCGGCGC
>Ga0068859_100006677_pt1 | contig 11711 bp, 10 predicted proteins | sample KBSSwiS22_FD_66585 | JGI IMG/M metagenome (GOLD analysis project Ga0068859, IMG submission 66585) | Switchgrass rhizosphere microbial communities from Kellogg Biological Station, Michigan, USA - KBS Switchgrass S2-2 | ecosystem: Host-associated > Plants > Roots > Rhizosphere > Soil ... | reverse complement strand
GAGGGCCACCGCTGCGCGACTTATCGAAAACCGGGTCTTCATCTCGCCTCCCTGTTCGCTCCTGGTCTTGCGAACGTTGCTCTGTCGTCAACAGGGAGGACAGCAACGCATATGCCAAATTGATTTCATGCATATATGTAACTTGGAGCGCGAGTTCGGCCCTTTTTCAATTTCGGTCGTGCCGATGGAGGGCACCCGCGTAATCGAAAAGCGACAGTTCTGTCGTCTAGCTCAGGTGCGGGAGGATGTCCCTGAGATCGCGGGAGCGGACCACCGCCGAGGCGGTCTGCTCGAGCTCGTCGCTTTTCGGGTTGAAGGCGATCGAATAACCCGCGATCGCCGCGGCGGCCACATCGTTGGCATGGTCGCCGACGAACGCGCACCGCGTCAGCGGGATGCCTTCGCGCTGGGCGATCGCACGGAGCGCGACCGCCTTCCCGTCCATGTCGAACGGTGTGGCGTGCCAGTGGGAGATCGTCCCGTCCGCGCCGAAGGCGACGTGGTTCGTGTACACCTCGTCGAACGGATGGTCCGGAAACAGCGCGTCGAGGAGCAAGTCGAGCGTCCCCGAGATGACGGCGAGGCGGCAGCCGCTTCCCTTGAGCGCCAAGAGCGTCTCGCGCGCGCCTTCGACGAGCGTCAGATCGCCCAGGCTCCCGACGATCGCATCGCGCGTGGCGCCTGCATCGCGCCACGAGGCGATGTCCAAGGCGACCCAGTCGGCGTACGAGAGCCTCCCGGTCTTGTACAGGTCCCAGCGGAGCACGTTCTGGTCGTCGCTTCCCGTGAATCGGTGGTTCAGGACCTCCCAGACCGTCTTGCCGTCGGGGTGGTGCACGAGCGTGCCGTCGACGTCGAACGCGACCAGGTCGAAGCGCCGGCTCAACCGCGCACCGGGGCGAGCCGCGCGACGATGCTCTTGAAGGCGGGCGTTCCCGAGCTTTTGTCCACGCGGCGCGGGACCAGCGCGTTCGCCTCGGGGTAGTACATCGCGAGGTTCCCCGGCGGGATGTCGATGAACGCGGCCGCGACGCGAAGGGTGCCGGTCTCGGTGGTGACGTCGACCAGATCGTTTTCGCCGAGGCCGAGCGAGGCTCCGTCGCTTTCCGCCATCATCACGACGTCGCGCCGCGTGATCCCCCGGTAGAGGTCTTCTTCTTCGTAGACGACGGTGTTGAACTGGCCCTCGCTGCGCAGCGTCATCAGCCGGAACTCGCCCGGGCCGGGGCGAAACGACGGAAGCGGCGTGAGCTGGGCCCTGGCCTTTCCCGAGGGGGTGCCGAACACCGGGTCGTGGAAGGTCCGTCCGGCGACCTGGAACTCGCTCTTGGTGGCGCCGATGTCGCCGACTTGCCCATAGCCGGGAACCACGGCGGCCATCGCGCGACGGACGGCGTCGTGGCTCGTCATGGTCTCAAAAGGAAACGGGCCCGGTGGAAGGAGCCGCGCGGCGAACGCGCACACGACGTCGACCTCGCTTCGAATCTCACCGGGGGGCGGCGCCTCACCGCCCTCCGAGAGCCGGACGAAGTTGAACATGCTCTCCTGGGTGGTGGACTGCCGCTCTTCGTCGCGGGCGAGCACCGGAAGCACGACGTGATACGCGCCGCGGCCGTGCACGTGCCCCTCGTTGAGCTTGGTCGTGATCGCGCAGGTGGTGTCGATGCGCTGCAGGGCCTCGGCCGACCAGGCGCGGTCGGGGTTGGCGCCGAAGAGATTCCCGCCCAGAAACACGCCGACACGGATCGCGCCGGCATGCGCCGCTTCCATGCTCTGGTAGGTGTCGAGCCCCGGGTGCGTCGCGGGCGGGATGCCGTAGACCTCTTCCATCTTCTTCGCGAATGCTTCCTTCAGCGCAGGGGCGAATCCCACCGAGCCGACCCCTTGCACGTTGCTGTGACCCCGGATCGGCGACACGCCGCACCCCTCGCGGCCGATCCACCCTTTGGCGAGCGCCACGTTCAGGAGCGCCGCGACGTTGTCGACACCGTGCTCGTGGTGGGTCAATCCCATCGACCACAAGAAGACGCCGCGGCGCGCGGAAGCCAGGACATCGACGACGCGATCGATGGCGTCGCGCTTCAAGCCGGTCTCCGCGAGCAGCGTGTTCCAATCTGCGGTGCGCGCGTCGGCTTCGACGGGCTCCCAGCCTTCGACATGGTCGCGAACGAACGCGCGATCGACACCGCCGCGCTCGATCAGCCCCTTCAGGATCGCCTTGAAGCAGGCGATGTCGCTTCCGACGTGGGGCTGCAGGTAGAAGTTCGCGACGTCCGAGCCGAACAGCAGCGAGCGCGGGCGCGATGGAATCCGGAAGCGCGTGAGCCCCAGCTCCTTCACCGGGTTGACGATGATCACGCTGCCGCCGCGCTCCCGGATCTCGACCAGCTTCGTGATCAAGCGGGGATGGTTCGACGACGGATTGGCGCCGGCGACGATCGCGACGTCGGTCTTGTCGAGGTCTTCGAGCAGGAACGTCGAAGTTCCCGTTCCGAGGATGCGCGAGAGCGCCACGCCGGAGGCCTGGTGGCAGTAGAACGAGCAGTTGTTGATGTTCGACGTCCCGTACGCCCGCGCCAAGGTCTGCATCAGGAAGGCCGCTTCGTTCGACGAGCGACCCGAGCCGTAAAAGAGCACCGCCTCGCGCGGCGCCGCTTTCAGGTCCGCCGCGACCCGATCCAGCGCTTCGTCCCAGCCGATCCGCCGGAAGTGGGTGTCACCCCGCCGGCACGCGATCGGAAACGCGAGACGGCCGGCGGCTTCCATCTGGAGCGACGACCAGGTGGACAGCTTCTCGATCGAATGCTCCGCGAAGAAGGCCTCGGTCAAAGCGGCCTGCATGTCCCCGGCTTGTGCCTGGAGGGACTTCTTGCAGACCTCGGGGAACGACCCGGCCTCGTTGACCATGCCGCCGTGCTGTCCCCCCATCCCGAGCGCGCACGTCTTGCACGCGTTCTTCGATCGCATGCGCTTGTAAAGCTTGACGACCCCGCCCGCCTCGCGCCCCTTCTTGAAGGTGTAGGCGAGGGCGGCGAAGCCGCCCGCGGCGGAGACTCGGGGCTTGGGCATCTAACCTTCCGTTCTCAGTTCGTCAGATAAGCGTACAAGTTTACCGTCACGGTCTTGTCGCTCGTGTTGTAGAAGTACGAGCGGTACCGCGGGAAGGCGACCTGCGCGCGGCTGCTGTTGGACGAGAAGTACGGGGACGCTCCCGACACGCCGGCGGCGCTGATCTCGGTGGCGAACTGCATGATCCCTTTCTCCTCGAACGCATGGACGATCGGGTCCTCGTCGGGGAGCAGGAAAACCCCCACGGTACCGGACCGGTAGACCTCCCCCTTGATCTGCCCTTGGAGGCTGAGCACCATGGCGTCGAAACCGTCGCTTTCGACGATGCCTCCCTGGATGAGGCGGACGGTTTCCTTCGGGTTCACCGGCGGCACGACGACCTCGCGCAGCGCCGCGAGCTTGGCTTGCTTCACCGGGCCGTCGACGGAGACGGTCCCGTCGACGTGGAACACCTTGGGGAAGTTGGTGACGAAGACGCTGCTGATCTCCTGTGCGATCGCGCTCCCGGGCGGGGAGAGGACGAGCGCCAGGATGCCTGCGACGAAGAGCGCGACGACGAGCGGCTTTTTCATTGTCCGGGCCTCCCTGACGGGAAGGTACGTGCGTTGAGCGCATCCCGTCTACGCCGCCTCCCCGCGTCGTTCTACCGCCGCCCCACGCTTACGGTGGCGCGCGACCTCCTCGGCCGCACCTTGTGCCGGCAGCTTCCGGACGGAACCGTGTTGCGCGGGACGCTCGTCGAGGTCGAGGCGTACGACGGCCCGTCCGACCGCGCGAGCCACGCGTTTCGCGGCCGTACGCCCCGCACCCGGTGGATGTTCGAGCCGGGAGGACTCGCCTACGTCTACCTCGTCTACGGGATGCACCACTGCTTGAACATCGTCACGGGAGACGCGGGCTATCCCGCGGCGGTCCTGCTTCGCTCGGCGACCTCTCCAAACGGCGCCTCCGCCACCGGCCCCGGCCGCTTGACGCGCGCCTTTGAGGTCGACCGGACACTCGACGGATCGTCATTCCTCACCGGTCCGCTCTGGCTCGAGCGCGGCGAGCCCGTCGCCGACCGCGCCGTCCGCCGCACACCCCGCATCGGCGTCGACTACGCCGGCGCCTGGGCCTCCCGCCGCTACCGCTTCGTTATTCCGGGACATTCTGCTTTTTCTTTCAAATCCTGAAGGGAAGGCAGCGCTTTTCCGCCCGACGCGGTAATCCGGGGAGCGTCGTAGGAAAAGCGCTGCCTTCCCTTCAGGATTTGAAAGAAAAAGCAGAATGTCCTGGAACCGAGTTGTCACCGCGCGCCGTGTAAGTTGGACGACGTGTCCATCGTCCTCGACCAGATCACGAAGCGCATCGATCGGCATGCGATCGTCAATCAGGTCTCGCTCGAGATCGGGGACGGCGAGCTGCTCGTGCTGCTGGGGCCGAGCGGCAGCGGTAAGAGCACGATCCTGAGGATGATCGCGGGGCTGACGCCGTGCGATCACGGGCGTGTGGTGCTTCACGGGAGAAACGTCACCACGCTGCCGCCGCAAAAGCGCGGGGTCGGGATCGTCTTTCAGCATTACGCGTTGTTCCGTCACATGACGGTCGCGGAGAACGTCGAGTTCGCGCTCAGGATCCGCAACGTGCCGAAGGCCCAGCGCATCCGGCGCCGCGAGGAGCTGCTCGAGCTGGTCGACCTGGCGGGCCTGGGCGGGCGCATGCCGGCGCAGCTGTCGGGCGGCCAGCAGCAGCGGGTCGCGCTGGCGCGGGCGCTGGCGCACGAGCCGGAAGTGCTCCTGCTCGACGAGCCGTTCGGCGCGTTGGACGCCAAGATCCGCGTCGATCTTCGCCGCGCGGTGCATCGCATCCAGCGCGAGCTGGGCGTCGCGGCGATCTTCGTCACCCACGACCAGGAAGAGGCGTTCGAGGTGGCGGATCGCATCGGCGTCCTCCACGAAGGGCGCCTGCTCGAGGTCGGCCCGCCGAGCGAGCTGTACGCGCGCCCAAGAACGGAGTTCGTCGCGCGATTCCTGGGCGCCGCGAACCTGATCGTCGGCATCAACGAGCCGCACGGGGTCCGGATCGGTCCGTGCCTGTTCCCGCTCAAGACGACGGGGGGCGAGCGCGAAGACGCGGGGCGCGTTCAGGTGCTCTTCCGCCCCGAGGATGTCGCCGTGAAGGACGCGCCCGGTGCTCTCGACTGGCCGCTCCTGGGCGAGGCCGTCGTCGAGGAGGCCGCGTTCTTCGGCGGGATCGAGCGCCTGCGCCTGAGGATCCCCGCGCTCCAGGGCGTGCGGATGATCGAGCCGCCGCCGGTGTTCGGCGAAGAGGGGATCTGTGTGGAGGCGAGCCGCTCGCAGCACCAAGCGCGCCGCTTCCCGCTCGCGCCCGGAGAGACGGCCTGGGTCGGGCTACGAAGGATCCACGCGCTGCCGCACCCCGGTCTCCGGATCCTCGCGGCGGCGGGGGAGGAAGCCGGCGACCACACGGCGATCGCGCTGGCCGTGCGCCTGGCCGAGCGCGCGGATGCGCGGTTGACGGTGCTCGCCGCCGGCGGCGTGGCCCAGGTCGCCGGTGTCGAGACGCGGCGCCTCGTTGGCACGCTCGACGAGGCGGTCGCGCGCGAAGCCGAGCGCGACCCGGTCGACGTGGTCGTGCTGGCTCCGCCGCTCGCGACGACCGCCGAGATCGTCGCGCGCGCGATGCGGGCCAGCGAGCACCACGTGCTCGTCGTCCGCCCGACCGCAGCCCCGCTCGAGCGCGCGCTGCTGTGCGTTGCCGGGGGCGAGCAGGGGAAGGTCGACATCTTGTTCGCCGGCCGGCTCTTGCGGCACATCCGCGCCGACGTGACCGTGCTGATGGTCGTTCCCGGCGACGAGCGCGACGAGGCCGCGGACGCCAAGGCCGAGCGGTTCGTAGCAGCCGGCGCGAAGACCCTGATCTCGTCGGGGCTCAAGGTCCGCACGGTGCTCAAGCACGGCGACCCCAGCTTGCGCATCGAGCAGGAGGCTCGAAGCGGCACCTACGGCCTCGTCGTCGTGGGATCGCCGCCGATGGGCTCGGAGTCCGTCGAGCCCATCGGCGGGCTCGTCGGCCGCCTGCTCGGCGCGTCGTGGTCGCCTTCGATTCTGGTCGTCCGCTCCACGGCGTGAGCCCGAGGGCAAGGAGGCTGGTCGTGAGGAAAGCTCTCATCCTGGTCGCGGCGCTGTCGGTCGTCACCGCGGCGCTCGCGAAGAACGTCTCGATGCTGAACGTGTCGTACGACCCCACGCGCGAGCTCTACCAAGAGTTCAACCTCGCGTTCGCGAAGATGTGGAAAGCCAAGACCGGGGACGACGTCAAGGTCCAGCAGTCGCACGGCGGGTCCGGCAAGCAGGCGCGCGCGGTGTCCGAAGGGCTCGAAGCCGACGTGGTCACCCTGGCTCTGGCCTACGACGTCGACGCGCTCGCGGTGGCGGGCCTGCTCGCCGCCGACTGGCAGAAGAAGCTCCCCGACAACAGCTGCCCGTACACGTCGACCATCGTCTTTCTGGTCCGCAAGGGGAACCCCAAGGGGATCAAGGACTGGGACGACCTCGTGAAGCCGGGAGTCGCCGTGATCACGCCCAACCCCAAGACCTCGGGGGGCGCGCGCTGGAACTACCTCGCCGTGTGGGGGTTCGCGCTGGACAAATACGGGAACGACCCGGCGAAGGCGAAGGACTTCGTCGCTCGCCTCTTCAAGAACGTGCCCGTCCTGGACACCGGCGCGCGCGCGTCGACGGTGACGTTCGTCGAGCGCGGGATCGGCGACGTGCTGATCGCGTGGGAGAACGAAGCGCTCTTGGCCGTCCGCGAGTTCGGCAAGGGGAAGCTCGAGCTGGTCGCGCCTCCCCGGTCGATCCTGGCCGAGCCTCCGGTCGCGGTGGTCGACAAGATCGCCGCCAAGCACGGCACCAAGGACGTCGCGGCCGCCTACCTCGCCTACCTCTACACGCCAGCCGGGCAGGAGATCGCGGCCAAGCACTTCTACCGTCCGCGCGATCCCGAGGTCGCCAAGAACTACGCCTACCAGTTCCCGAAGCTCGAGCTGTTCACGGTACAAAAGGTGTTCGGCGGCTGGGACAAGGCGCAGAAGGCGCACTTCGCGGACGGCGGCGTCTTCGACGCGATCTACGGGGCGGGCCGGTGACCTCCGCCGATCGTCGCGTGCTGCCGGGATTCCGGCCGGCGATCACGCTGACGGTCGCGTACGTGTCGCTCCTGATCTGCATTCCGCTCGCAACACTCGTGTTGAAGTCGGCGTCGCTCGGGCCCGCTGCGTTCTGGAGCGCGGTCACGTCTCCGCGAGCGCTCTCCGCTTACCGGTTGAGCATCGTGACCGCGCTGGCCGGGGCTTCGATCAACGCGGTGTTCGGCTCCATCGTGGCGTGGGTGCTGGTGCGCTACGAGTTCCCCGGAAAGCGGATCGTGGACGCGCTGGTGGACCTTCCGTTCGCGCTGCCGACGGCGGTCGCCGGCATCGCGCTGACGTCGCTGTACTCGGAGAACGGCTGGATCGGATCGCTGTTCGCCGCGCACGGGGTCAAGATCGCCTACACACCGCTCGGAATCGTCGTCGCGCTGACGTTCATCGGGCTCCCGTTCGTCGTGCGCACCGTCCAACCCGTCCTCGAGGACTTGGAGCCCGAGATCGAAGACGCGGCGGCCGTGCTCGGCGCTGCGCGCATGGCGACGCTCGCGCGGGTCGTTCTGCCCGGGGTCGTCCCGGCGCTGGCCACCGGGTTTGCGCTCGCATTCGCCCGGGGCCTGGGGGAGTACGGCTCGGTCGTGTTCATCGCGGGGAACATGCCGATGGTGTCCGAGATCACACCCTTGCTCATCATGATCAAGCTGGAGCAGTACGACTACGCGGGCGCGACCGCGATCGCCCTCGTCTTCCTCATCGTGTCGTTCACGATGCTGCTCGCGGTGAACGCGCTGGCCCGCAAGAGCGCGGCCCGCCTGCGGATGCGCTGAGGTCGACGATGGCTGCGCCGGCCGCCTCCCGCCCCGCGCATCGTGACGAGCACCGGCTCCTCCGGATCGCGCTGATCGCCGTCGCCGGGGCGTTTCTCGTCCTGTTCCTCTTCTTCCCGTTGGTGGCCGTGTTCGTGAAGGCGTTCGAGAAGGGGGCCGCGGCGTACGTGGCGGCGATCGTGGACCCGATCGCGCGCTCCGCGATCGAGCTGACGCTCCTCGTCGCTTTCGTCGTCGTGCCGGTCAACGTCGTGTTCGGAATCGCCGCGGCCTGGGCGATCGCGAAGTTCGACTTTCCCGGACGCGGGCTCCTGATCACGGTCATCGACGCGCCGTTCGCCGTGTCTCCGGTCGTCTCGGGGATGGTGTTCGTCCTGGTCTTCGGCGCGCACGGGCTCATCGGTCCGTGGCTGATCGCGCACGACATCAAGGTCGTGTTCGCGGTCCCCGGGATCATCCTGGCGACGTTGTTCGTGACCTCTCCGTTCGTCGCGCGCGAGCTGATCCCCCTCATGGAGACTCAGGGCAACGAGGAGGAAGAGGCCGCGCTGACCCTCGGAAGCTCCGGCTGGAAGACGTTCTTCCTCATCAGCCTGCCGAAGATGCGTTGGGGGCTGCTCTACGGCGTCGTCTTGTGCAATGCGCGGGCGATGGGCGAGTTCGGGGCGGTCTCGGTCGTGTCGGGTCACATCCAGGGGCTGACCAACACCATCCCCCTGCACGTGGAGATCCTCTACAACGAGTACCAGTTCTCCGCGGCGTTCGCGGTCGCGTCCCTGTTGTCGCTGCTGGCGCTGGTCACGCTGTTCTTGAAGGCGGCGATCACGCGGCGCAGCCGGCCGCGCGGCGGTGGCTGGTAGCATGCGCCGATGCGGCGATCGAGCCTCGGCCTCGTCCTGATCGCGCTCAACGTCACGCTCGCCGTCGTGGCGCTGGCGGCGCTGGCGGGCGCGGCGGCGACGCTCTTGCGGCGCTACACCGACGCGCACGCGCTGGAGCGCGTCCGGATCGCCGCGATGAGCGCCGAGCGCGCGATCGAAAGCCGCGGCGAGACGCTCGCGACGATGGCCCGGGTGCTCGCCGCCCAGCCGGTCAACACCGTGGATCTCGCGCGCTTCCGGTTGGAGTCCGGCGTGACCGGGTGCGCGATCGTGCGCGACGAGCGCACGATCGCCAGCAGCGGACCTCCGATGGACTGGCCGGTCCTCGCTCGCGGAGGGGCGACACCGGCTTGGAGCTTCGCCGCGGCCGGGCCCGGCGCGTTCCGGCTGTCGGCGGCATCGCCCGTGATCGGCACCCCCGGGGCGTTCGCCGTCGCGGTCACCCTGCTCCCTGAGGAGTTCGTCTCCCGCGCCGGCGAAGAGCTCGGAGCGACGGTCCGCATCACGGACGCCGGCAGCGGGATCGGGGACCTCGGGGATCCGAAGCTCCCGCTGCGCGCGCGCCTACTCCACGATGCGGCCCCCGAGGCCAAGCGGCTCGACGAGCTGGGCGTCTACGCGACGGTTCGCGCCCTCAAAGGGGCGGACGGGCGCGTCGCCGGCTTTCTCGAGACCGAGATCCCGGAATCGCCGGCCCGAAACGCGCGCTTCCGTCTCGTCCGGCGGCTCATGATCCTGACCTTCATGATCGGCGGCCTCGCCGCGATCGCCTCCGCGTTGATCGCCCGGCAGATCGCGCGGCCGCTCCGGGAGCTGTCGGAAGCCGCCGAGCGGATCGGCGGCGGCGATTTGGCGACCCCGGTCGGCAGCGACGGCTGGGCCGAGATCGGCCGGCTTCAGGGCTCGATGGAAGAGATGCGTCGCCGCCTGAGGCGGCTCACGGCCGATCTCGACGAACAGCGCTCCGATGCTCGCGCGATGGTCGACGGCATCGTCGAGGGGGTCTATGTCGTCAACAGCTCCCGCCGCATCGTGCAGATGAACCGGCAGGCGGCGGTCCTGCTCGGCGTCAGCACCGTCGACGCCGTGGGCCGATTCTGCGGCGACGTCTTGAACCCGGAGCCCGTGGGCGGCGTCCGGCCCTGCGAGGAGAACTGCCCCATCCTTCACGCGCGCTTTCGGGGCGAGGCCCGCGCCACCGAGCGGCTCGTCCTCCCTGACGGGCGGAAGCGCACGGTCGTCGTCACGAGCTCGGTCTCCGGAGGCGACCGTCAGTTCCAGCTCTTACGGGACGAAACCGAAGTCGAAGCCGCGCGCCGCCTGCGCGACGCCGTCCTCGCCAACATTTCGCACGAATTCAAGACGCCTCTTGCGGCTCAGCTCGCCTCGCTCGAGCTCCTGGTCGACCGGGTCTCCGAGCTGCACCCGGACGAGACGCGCAAGCTCGTCGTGTCGTTGCAGCGCGGGGCGCTCCGCCTGACGCAGCTCATCGACAACCTCCTCGAGAGCGTCCGCATCGAGGCCGGGCGGGCGGGGCTCCGGCGCCAGTCCGTGCACCTGGACGAGGTCGTCGAGGAGGCCGTCGAGATGCTCCGGCCGCTGGCCGACCAGCGGTCCCAGACGATCGAGGTGTCGCTTCCCCATCCTCTCCCGGCCGTGCCCGGAGACGGGCCGCGCCTGGTGCAGGTGTTCGTCAACCTTCTGGCGAACGCCGGCAAGTTCGCACCCGAAGGGTCCACCGTGCGGGTCGGCGGCGAGGTCGAAACGGGCCACGTCACGTTGTACGTCGAGGACGAAGGGCCCGGCTGGGGGGACGACGTCGAGCCGGAGCTGTTCACGCCGTTCGTGCGCGGCATCGGCGACGAGCCGGAATCCTCGGGGATGGGGCTCGGCCTGTACATCGCCAAGTCGATCGTCGAGCGGCACGGAGGCTCGATCGACGCGCGGTCGGGAAGCGGCCGCACGCGCGTCGTGGTGAGGCTGCCGATCGGGGCGACGGCGTGAAGATCCTGGTCGTCGACGACGATCGCGAGCTGCGCGATCTGGTCGGCTTCGTCCTGCGCCGCGAGGGCTACCTCGTCGTCGAGGCGGCCGACGGCCCGCACGCGGTGGCGCAGCATGGGGAGGAGCGCCCCGACCTCGTGATCCTCGACGTCAACCTTCCCGGCTTCGACGGCTTCGAGGTCTGCCGGCGCGTGCGCGCGGCCTCCGACACGCCGGTGATGATGCTGACCGTTCGCGGCGAGGAATCCGACGTCGTGCGCGGGCTCGACCTGGGCGCCGACGACTACCTCGCGAAACCGTTCAGCCCCCGGACGCTCGTCGCGCGCGTGAGGGCGCTGCTGCGCCGGCGTGGCTCGGAGCGACCGGCGGTGACGGGAGCCGGCGCAGTCGCGCTCGACCCCGATCTCCAGACGGTGAGCGTCGACGGCAACGCTCCCGTGCGCCTCACCAATCTCGAGTTTCGCCTCGTCCAGCTCATGGTCGGAAGCCCCAACCGCACCATCCGCCCGGAGCAGCTCCTTCGCCACGTCTGGGGTCATCGCACGACCGATGACCGCCAGCTGTTGAAGCAGCTCGTCCATCGCGTGCGCCTGAAGATCGAGCGCGATCCCGCGTCACCGCAGCTGCTCAAGACCGTCCCGGGCGTCGGCTATCGCCTCGAGGTCTGACCGAACCGAACCGGGACATTCTGCTTTTTCTTCTAAATTCAAAGCGGGACATTCTGCTTTTTCCTTCAGAGCTTCCGAACGCGAAGCTCTGAAGGAAAAAGCAGAATGTCCC
>Ga0068859_100006676_pt1 | contig 11712 bp, 9 predicted proteins | sample KBSSwiS22_FD_66585 | JGI IMG/M metagenome (GOLD analysis project Ga0068859, IMG submission 66585) | Switchgrass rhizosphere microbial communities from Kellogg Biological Station, Michigan, USA - KBS Switchgrass S2-2 | ecosystem: Host-associated > Plants > Roots > Rhizosphere > Soil ... | reverse complement strand
CCAATAAACCAGTTAACCTGTATTTTTATTCGCCTAAAAATTGTGTTTGATCGGGTAACGTAACCACAATGCTGCCGCCGCCTTCCTGCAAAACACATTGGCAGCCCAGCCTTGAGTTGAGCCTGGGGTTAACAGCCCGGTCAATAAAATCCTCTTCTTTATCGCTCAGTTCTTCCACCATGTCTTCCCCCTGCTCCAGGTATACATGGCAGGTGCTGCAGGCACAAACCCCGCCACAGTTATGATGTAATTCAATGTCGTTCTTTAATGCAACTTCTAATATCGATTGGTCAGATGTTATATTATTGAGTGTAATTGGTTGCAGTCCCTTCTGTTCAAATTTAAATGTTATCGTGTACATAGTGCAAATTTCGGAGTGCAAACCTACTTTAAATTACGAATAAGAGAAAATATTACGAAAACATATTATTATCTTGTTTGTAAACCAGGGTTAGTTTTACTAATTTCCCTCAAAATTTAAATAATATCTAAAATGAAAAAAGGCTTTGTTGTGATCATTTCTTTGATCCTTTTACACTCGTGCAGCAATAATGACAAAAAGAAAGGAGCTAATAGCGGCGATACCCTGAAACCCGTGCGTACCAACATCCCTGCCACGGAAAAAAAGAAGGATGGAGTGGCTGCAGATAAATCCAGCATCATCAATATCACAGATACTATTTCGCCTAAGCGGCTGGTACTTTATATGAGGGACAGTGCAAAAACTTTTGAACGGATAAGTTTAAAACTGAGTACTATTTACGGCATAAAGCTGGCCGACGTGCTTAAAAAGAACAATATTAAAATGACTGGCGCCCCCATGGCCTGGTATAAAAGACAGAAAGCGCCTTTCTTTTTTGAAGCTGGTGTACCCATTTCAAAAAGGCCGGTAAAATTACCTGCCAATGTTTTTGTAAGAGAAATGAATACCGATAGTGTTACCATTGCGCACTTTTACGGCCCTTACAGTCTTTTGGGCCAGGGCTATGATGCTGTTAAAGAACGCCTGAAAGATGAAAAAAAATCGGCTAAAGGTGCGCCTTATGAAATTTATATTGACGACCCGGTGGATAAGAACGGTAAAGCGGTGGATCCTTACAGGGTGAGAACGGATATTGTTTTTCCGTGGCATTGAGGGGCGTGAATGGTGAATCGTCAATAGTGAATGGAAATGCAGGGTAAGACGGTTTGAAAGTTGTTTTAGGAGAAAGTGGAGATTGCTTGTTTGTGGCAGTAATACTAATGTTCAATATTCCCACAGGGCCCTGCGGGCAATGCTCAATAATCAATGTTCAATGGAAATGCATAGTTGTATAGATAGTGGCTGTTTTTGGAAAAGAAGTTCAAAATAAATACTCTTGTATTTCATTGAGATTTGAACATTGAGCATTGATTATTGAACATTTCCCTCCTCCATAATCCTCTCTTCAATGCTAATACTCTCTCACGGGTTCATTATGCTATCCGTTAATTTAAGATACAGGTATTTCAATTTAGGATGAGCATTTAAAATGCGCAGGTGTTTATCCAAAGTAAAAACATCATTACGCACTGCTGGACCGGTTTGTACATCTTTTGCCGAAAACTGTTTGAGCCTTGCAGTGGTTTCTTCTATTAAAGGCAGCAGCAGTTTAAAATCGAGGTGCTCTTTAGTGCAAAAATTTTCTGCCACAGCATACAAATGATTAGTAAAATTATTCACCACTACACCGGCTACATGCAGTTTTACCCTTTCCTCGTCGGTGGTGCGCTTAACAACAGGTGATAAGGTTTTTGCAAAATCCTCAATTAAAATAGTGGCTTCCTCCGTATTACCATCTACCAGCAAAGGTATTGTTGGTATTGTATCCATCTGCTTGCGCAAGCTTTGAAATGGATACAGGATACCATAATTGTGAGAGATATCCTTTAATACATCTTTTGACACTGAACCAGCAGTATGTACAATTAATTTATTGCCCAGGCGGAATGATTTATTGAGGTCGAATAAAACACTATCTGATATGGCTACCAAATACAGGTCGGCGCTCATATCAGTAATACCATCATAATTGGTATAATTGCAACCGAGTTCTTCGGCCAGTATTTTAGCATGGTCGTGGTGCCTGCTCATCACCTGTATTACCTGGTGGTCATTCTTTTTAAATAAACGCCCCAGCACCGTGGCCACGTTGCCCGATCCAATAATAACTATCCGCATACCTTTATCTTTGTTGAATGAAATTAAGGCAAAAATTGGGAATTGCTTATATACGTGCAAAATTTAAGGTGTTAAGTTTTGTCTCCAAAAGAAAGGCTGCTAAAAAGGCTTTTGCATTATTTGGTACCCCACTTTTAAAAGCTAAGCGCAGGGCCGGGCCGCAGGATGCTACCGCACTGAGCTTTACACTCAATAATCAGAACGTTAAAGGGCATTGCTGGAATCACCCGCCCACAGGGCCCAGCGGGCAAACTAAAAAAGCATTGCTGCTGCACGGCTTTAGTTCTGCTGCATATAAATTTGAAAGTTATGTGGCTCCGCTGGTAAAAAAAGGTTACGAGGTGCTGGCTTTTGATGCACCTGCCCATGGTGATAGTGATGGTACCAGTACCAACGCCATTGAATACAGCGACATGATTAAAAAAGTAATTGAACTATACGGCCCCGTAGATAGTTTTATTGGCCACTCTTTTGGTGGCATTGCATTAAGCCTTGCTATGGAAGAGCTGCCGCATAATGCACAAACCAAAATTGTTTTTATTGCGCCTGCTACAGAAACCACCTCGGCAGTGGATGGTGCTTTTGCCATGCTTAAAATAAACGACAAAAAAGTAAGGGCAGCATTTGAAAAGATCATTGTTGAAGTAAGCGGTAAACCTGTTGAATGGTTTTCTATACGGCGTGCGGTTAACAATATAAGGGCGCAAATATTGTGGATACATGATGAAGATGATGATGTAACGCCTTTGTATGATGCATTACAAGTAAAAGCAGATGCTCATCCCAATATTAATTTTATGATCACCAAAGGACTGGGCCACCGCAATATCTATCACGATAAAGCGGTAAAAAAAGCTATTGAAAACTTCCTTTGAAATATTCCCTTTTATTTTGCGTTTTGGATAAAAAATTTTGATTTTTCAATTTTAAAGTAATATTGCAGTGTCAAACGACCCCACCTATCCTCCTCTTGAGGGGAGGGAAATGGAGGAGATTGGAGCAAAAAACACCTCACCTATCCTCTCCTGCAGGAGAGGGAAATGGAGGAGAACTTAGCGAAGATTGAGAAGAAGATTGTGCTATTTGCTCCGTAGGAGTATAAGGTGGGTAGAAAAATCAAAAAGAAGTTTTCTAAAGTCCCGTAGGGATGACAGGTGCTTTTACATAACATAATTAAAGTCCAATAAAGATATGTCGCTGAAGAGTGCGACGCCAATGAAGTTGAACAAAGAAATTCGGCTCGGTTCAAAAGAAAAAGAAGGCGCTGAAAGCGTTTGGAGTATTTAAATAATAAAGCGGTAACATAAAAAAATAAAATGGCGAAAAACTTATTGATCGTTGAAAGTCCTGCGAAAGCTAAAACCATTGAAGGCATTTTAGGAAAAGACTTTGAAGTGAAAAGTTGCTTCGGGCACATACGTGACCTGGAGAAAAATGATATGGGTATTGATATCAATAACAATTTTGAACCCAAATACATTATATCTCCTGATAAAACAAAAGTGGTGAATGACCTGAAGGCGCTGGCTAAAAAAAGTGATGAAGTGTGGCTGGCATCGGATGAGGACCGTGAAGGAGAAAGCATCAGCTGGCATTTGGCTGAGGTGTTGAAATTAAATCCAAAGACTACCAAGCGTATTGTATTTCATGAGATCACCAAACCGGCGATTCAAAAAGCAGTGCAAAATCCACGTACTATTAATATGGACCTGGTGAATGCACAACAGGCTCGCCGTGTATTGGACAGGATTGTGGGTTTTGAATTGAGCCCGGTATTGTGGCGCAAGATTGGTATGAAAGGTGGACTGAGTGCTGGTCGTGTGCAAAGTGTGGCTGTAAAATTAATTGTAGAAAAAGAAAGAGAGATCAACCAGTTTGTGCCGGTAAGCAGTTTTAAAGTAGAAGCTTCGCTGGCGGCAACTGATATTAATAACCGCTCTGTAAATTTTAAAGCAGAAGGTGCCAAGTTTAACCAGGCGGAAGATGCGGAGAAATTTTTGCAAAGCTGCGTTGGTGCAAAATACACCGTTAAAGACATACAGGTAAGACCGGGCAAACGTACGCCGGCAGCGCCTTTTACTACTTCAACTTTACAACAGGAAGCCAGCCGTAAATTGGGTTATGGTGTTAGCAAGACAATGTTGCTGGCACAAAAATTATACGAAAGTGGTAAGATCACTTACATGCGTACGGATAGCGTGAACCTGGGCGAGACGGCGATGGATGCTATTAAAACAGAGATCGGAAAAAGTTTTGGCGATAATTATTTACAAATTCGCAAATACAAAAACAAGAATGAAAGTGCACAGGAAGCGCATGAAGCCATACGCCCTACGTATATGGAAAACCGCTCGGTGGATGATTATGATTTGAACCGTTTGTATGAATTGATATGGAAGCGTACCATTGCTTCGCAGATGGCGGATGCAGAATTGGAGAACACCACGGCTAAAATAAACATCAGCACCAGCAATGAGGAATTAACTGCAAGCGGACAGGTAATAAAATTTGATGGCTTTTTAAAAGTGTACATGGAAGGTAGTGATGATGAGGATGCAGAAGATAATGATGATAGTCGTTTACCGAATTTAACTGTTGGACAAGTGCTGGCTTTTAATCAAATGCTGGCTACGGAAAGATTTACACGCCCCGGCGCAAGATATACCGAAGCATCGCTGGTAAAAAAATTAGAAGAGCTGGGCATTGGCAGACCGAGTACCTACGCTCCCACTATCAGCACCATTATTAAAAGAACTTATGTAGAGAAAAAAGAAAAGGAAGGTGTGAAAAGGGATTTCAGGATAATGAAACTGAAGGATGATAAGATCGTTAAAGTTACCGAACAGGAAAATACCGGTGCTGAAAAAAATAAATTATTCCCTACTGATCTTGGTTTGGTAGTTACCGATTTTTTAAACATGCACTTTGACCAGGTGATGGATTATGGTTTTACCGCAGAGATTGAAAAAGAGTTTGATGAGATTGCTGATGGTAAATTAGTTTGGAATACCATGGTGAGTGATTTTTATACACCTTTCCACGAAGGTGTTGAACATACTTTGGAAAATGCCGAGCGTGCGGTGGGTGAAAGAGAACTGGGTACCGACCCTGAAAGTGGCAAACCTGTTATTGCACGTATGGGCCGCTATGGACCGATGGTGCAAATTGGTGGACAGAATGATGAAGAGAAACCAAAATTTGCCAAACTAAAAAATTCACAAAGCATTGAAACCATTTCTTTGGATGAAGCTTTGGAACTATTTAAACTTGGCGCTCCGCTTGGTGAATATGAAGGGCAGGAAATAACGGTTAACATTGGCCGCTTTGGTCCGTATGTAAAATTTGGCGATCAGTTTATTTCTATCCCCCGTGGTGAAGAACCTGGTACGGTTGATTTGGACAGGGCGATTGCGCTTATACAGGAAAAACAAAAAGCGGATATGCCTGTTGCCATGTATGAGGATAAACCGGTTACTAAAGGCAAGGGCCGCTTTGGCCCGTTCATTAAATGGAACGATATGTTCATTAATGTGCCGGTGCGTTATAATTTCGACCATCTTTCTCAAAATGATATTAATGAACTGATTGCTGCAAAAATTGTAAAGGAAGCTAACCGTGTTATTAAAGCTTTCTCCGAAGAAAAAATCACTATTGAAAATGAACGCTGGGGTGCTATCATTAAAATGGGTAAGAAGAAATATAAATTGACCGGCGGTGGTGCTAAAGGAAAATATACAACTGAAGAATTACAGGCTTTAGAATTGGATGATGTGAAGAAAATGATATTGGTGCAGGAACCGAAGGCGTTTGATAAGAAGACGAAGGCACCTGCAAAAAAAGCTGCTGCTAAAAAAGCGCCGACTAAAAAGGCAGTGACGAAGAAGAAGTAAAATTTTATTGGAATAGATTGGAAGCGCTACTCAGGGATGGGTAGCGTTTTTTTGTTGCCCCTGGTCGGTGTTCAACCGACCGGAAGAAAACGAAACCACTTTTGGGACAGGCATTTTAGCTTTGGTAATCATCGTTGTGTCACTCACTTGTTTGAAATAACATCATTGGGCTTTTATTGCAGCTTATAAATTGCATATGACTCACGAAAAACAACTACCAATAGATTCAGATTTGAGATTACGGTTTTTACGCTTGCATTTATCAATAATTAATGTTTCCTTGCGATATTCTTAATAACCTTAAACAACTGAAAATGGCAAAAAATGATGAATTGTCTGACGATATTGTATCAGATATTAAAAGAGTTACAGCGGGAGCATTTACTTCTTGGTTAAACGAAAACAGCTTTACTTTGCCCAAAGGCGAAAATTTATTTACCAGCCTGGAACAAGCTCTTAAAGGCGGAACAATAAAAATTACAAACATAATTCAAGGAATATCGGAATTGGAAGAAAATAGTGATAAAAAAATCTTTCTCTATCAATTAAAAAATTATAAACAACTTATATCAGAACAAGGTAGAATTTTATTGCAAATCAAAAAAGCATTTGGTTATACACTTTCAACTGATGGCTTATCAAGAAAAAAGCCTGGAGTAGGGCCTACTTTTATTTACCTTTATATTGACAACGGAACGTTGAAAATGAAATTTTCAGAAATGCATTATGAAAGAGAAGATGACTTTGTGAACGAGAAATTTATCAAAATCCCGAAAATAGTAAATGTCTTTTTATTAATAGAATTAAAAACTGGATTTACTCAGATAAGGTTTGATTCAGCTGGCCAAATACACACTCATAGAAATGACGATGGAAGTCCATCGGAAGTTATATTCCAAAATTATTACAAAGATCATTTTACCAAAATTTTTTCTGAAATTATTTTTCAACCTTTTAACCTGAACGGAGTAGCTAACTACATCTCCCGAAATGAAAAAGTACGTTTTTTAATGAGAAAAAATGTAACGACCGTTACGGATGGTGCAAAACAAACCTATAGTACCGCTAAAAGGAAAACAGATGTTAGATTAGTGAAGGCTTATGTTGGAGCTGCTGCTACAGATCAAGAAAAGGCTTGGATAACTGAGGATATTTCCGGATATTGGCTAGCTACTCATTCAGCGGGAGAATTAAAAAGGGATTTATTTATGCGATTATATCGTCGAGATTCAGAAATAATAATTCAGCGGGGTTGTTTAAAAAAAGAACTTGATTATGGAATTAAACAGATTAGAGAAATACAAAAAGCAGTATAAGTATTTCAAAAAAGAGATTAATTCATTACAAAACTACCTGACTCAGTTGGATAAGAAAACTGAGCCTATTGAAACTATTAACCCTAATGAAGTATCACAAGCTTTGCATATTTCTGAATTTGATGCAATTTTTTTACTTTCTTTAGCAGAGCGTGAACATTTAGTTAATCGGAGATTTTTAGTATATAGCAAAGACCATAACGATCCATTAGGTGACTTTGGTACTTCTGAGGAAATACCTCCAAACATTGTCAACCTTGACACTGGTAGGGAAGTTTATAAGGATAATTATTACATTGATATCATATTTGAAATTGCATGAGTGATTTAGAACTAATATATGATTTCGATGGACAAAAAATGCCGGCCTCAAAGGCAATTGAATTAGTGATTCAAAAAGCTAGTAAAATGCCGCCTGAAACGGCAAAAGCATACATTGCTTATTATAGTCAACTTTTTAATCACACTATTGCGATCACCGAATTAAAAGCTAGAAATAACATGAAAACAAAAAGAATAGTTGCTCTGTGTGGCTTGATAGGGCTAATTGTAATGATTTATTTAGCCTATAAAACCCCTTATGTTTCAAAATGGCAATCAAACTCCTTTTGGGTTGGAATTTGTGTTTTTTCCGCAGCTTGTGCTGCAGTTATTCCAGGGTTCTTAGAAATTCAATGGGGAAAATGGCTTGGTGCTGGTGGCGCCATAGCTACTTTTGTTCTGATGTATTTTAAACCTCCTGTGGTGAACGCCGAGGATTTTTCTAACCCGGTTTATAAGATAAATTTTTATGTAGCAAATGTTGATACTACGTCGATCTCTAAATTCCCAATGGAGTTTAATCCAAATAGTAATGAAAATATCTGCACCTATTGCAATAAATCAATTTCTGAATATTATGGAGAAACCCTAAAAGACAGCTTGATTTTTTTTAGAAAATCCGATGGAAAAATATTTTCTAGTGAAATTTGTTCGCAAATCGTACCTAATGATAGAGAAGTCATAGGAATTTCTAATAAGTTAGCATCAATGTTTAAAAATAAAAGAGAAGCATACGAACATTTTATGCTAATCGTTGCAAAGGAATAATACCCCATTTACCTTTTTTCCGTATTAGCGAGCAGTAATCTTCCTTTTAACTAACCCATTTAAAAGTTGACAAAATTGTTAGCTGAACGTTTGGGTTAATTGACAAAGTTCAATATTTTTTCTAATTTCTTAAATTTATGATTATCAGAAAAATCATCTTTTATCCGAGAGTAATCTATTCTTGCTAATATACTATGATTTTTTATAACTATTTCAATAAAGGAGTCAATCACTTTATTCTGTGACATTTTATAATAATTTATTAATGATGAGAAAGTCGAGTTTACACTTAAAGAATACATTCTAATTTTATCAAGTTCTTTTAACAACAGATCCTGTTCAATCCCACACTTCATTAAAGCCAGAATTTGTTCTTCAAAGTTTGAATATGAAATCTTGCCCAAAGTCCTTGACAAAAAGGTCTCAAATGTAGAAACCCTTATAGTATCTTTTATAAACTCAAATTGGTGCTTTTTAAAAATGCTACCTTTGTCAAACATCTCAATTTGGCTTTTAAATAATTGAATAAAGTTAATACCAGAGCGATTTGTTATATTAAAATGTGAGAATAGAAGTTCATCTTTTTTTGATAGTTCCTCAAGTTTTACTTTGTTACTAATATCAACATTAAAATTTTGCCCAGTGTTATTCCGCGAAAAATATATTCCCAATTCATAGTACGCTTTGTAAAGCTTGATCAATGCTAATTCACTATCAATATTGGCTTCCAAGTCATTCAGTACTAACCGAAATATATGTAGCTTATTCTCATTTAATATTAAATTCCCAAGACTGTAAAATATTGTATCCTCCTTTCTGTAACTCTTCCCGTTACCTTTAATATCTTTGCCTTCAATGCATATCTTTAAAGAATCCTTTATGCTCCTTTCTATTGTTGAAGAACTAACAAATCTTAACTTTCGAAAGCTATTTAATAAGAGAAAGAATAATTCCGGGGAATTAGCTTTTCGAATTTGATACTGAATTAAACCATCTAAAACCTCTTCATCTTCAACATTATTATCAATTCTTGCAAACAACAATTCAAAAACTACATACCAAAAAGGGTAGGATGCATATTTCGCAATTAATTCATTCCGCTCCTTTTCATTATTTCTTACAATGTATTTTTTATAAATAAAATCGGAAGTATAATACTCTAAAAAAGTTTTATGAGTAAAGTCATTATCAAAATAAATCGACCTTTTTTCCGCTACTTCTAAAAAATCCTCTGCAGCTAATAATGCGCTATCAATATCTTCATACTCTTTCTTTTCAATTAAATAGTCAGCAATTTGTTTTTTAGCCTTATGTCTAGTAATTATTTCGCCGGTACTTATGGAGTTATATTGCCAAAAGGCAAGACTTCCCAGTATCCGTCTTTGATTCTTTTTATCTTTTTCTCTTAGCTTAATAATCTCTCCTCTGTTCTCTAATTCATCTCTATTTAATAATGTATCAGTGCAACATTCATAAATTTGCAATTTTGAATCAGGAATACTCACTTGATTTTTTACAAGCAAAATTATTAGTGTTAGAATCAAAGGATTCGATTTTAGTTCAGAATCAACATCCTCAAGCTGCTTAATACATGAATTGATCAATTCAACTCTTTTAGTTTCATTTCCAATTTGAGTCGTGAAGAAATTCGTTACTAATTCATTAATTTGTGGCTTAGCTAAATCCAATATTTCAAATTCATAAAATCGTTCAGTATCAAATTTCAAATCATGATATCCTATAAATCTTGAAGTCACAATACACTTAGCATTTAGGTATTTTTTCGTGAATAACTCTATTGCTTTTTTAATTTCATTTTTTTTATTAAAATCGAATATTTCGTCAAGTCCATCGAAAAAGAATATAGTATTTTTTTGGTCAATAATAGTTTTAAGTGTTTTCAAGCTTATATTTACATCATACTCAACATTTAAAATAGTTTGCAGGAATTCTATAAATGTCTTATCCTTTTTATAATTTACGAATTTTCTCAATTCAATTCGAAAAGGAATAAAATCATAAAAATTTTCATACTCTTTATCGCTTTTTTGTAAAAGACTAACAAATGTATATTTGACAAAAAGAGATTTACCGGCTCCTGGATCTCCTAATATAACATAGCTCTTTTCATAATTAAACATCTCCCCCACAGTTAGAGTCTTTTCTGCAACTTTATTTATAGGATCAGCATCTACAAATCTCTTGTTCATTCTGATGCTAAAATTCGGTCTAACATAAAGTTTTGAAAGTTCAACTTCCTCTGTTGGTCTATCTAAATTCTTTAAATCAATTCCGAAGAAATTAATTTTACCCAAACTTTCAAGTGCTGCCTCTCTGTACGCCAACAAGAACTTATCTATATCTTCTTTCTCATTAACGGTTAATTGCTTAATTAGATTTGTTATAATCGTATTATCAACAACTGTTCGTATTTCAAAATGGGCCTTAGAAATATCTAAATCGTTATTTAACCACCTGCTTATTTGTTCTGGGTATATTAAACTAACGGTTATTTCTTTTAGAGAAGAAATTAATTCGCCTTCCACATCTTCATACTTAATGCCATTAAATGCAACGGTATCTTTTATTAACGCTCTTGTCCATTCCTTTAATTTTGTTTCTTTAAGTAAATTTCGTTTATAGGATGCCACTAAGTCGACTAGGTTTCCTGCAAATCCATGTGTAGTAGCTAAATAATAATTTAATTTTTCCGGCTCGAATAACGAATTATCTAGATGTCGATGAAGGCAAAGTTTAATTAATTCATCGACCAAGTCCTTTTTAAGAATATTCGATCTACTCTGCTTACATTGAATAATTCCTGAGACATTTTCGTTCTTCATTAATACTATATCCCTTCCTTTTTCTCCAACGCCCTGCATCAAAAAGACGTTATCGAATTTTTTACCAAATTCCTTATCTTCAGCATCAATTCTTCTTTTAACAATTTGATAAATCATTATTTCGAACTTCCTGCTATCCATCTCACTAAGAGGAAAATCTCTGCCATTATAAGCGTCAAGTTTGCCTATCCTATCGATTTCTTTGTCAATTATCAAATCAGTCAATACCTTAAATTTCATATAGAATAAATTAATTCTTACAATACACTATTTTTTAGTAGAACAAGATGTAGAGCTATGCTAATCTGGCTATTATTATATTTTCTTCAAAAAAAGCAAACTGCGATTCATGCCGTCATAATACAGTTATTTGA
>Ga0068859_100006675_pt1 | contig 11712 bp, 7 predicted proteins | sample KBSSwiS22_FD_66585 | JGI IMG/M metagenome (GOLD analysis project Ga0068859, IMG submission 66585) | Switchgrass rhizosphere microbial communities from Kellogg Biological Station, Michigan, USA - KBS Switchgrass S2-2 | ecosystem: Host-associated > Plants > Roots > Rhizosphere > Soil ... | reverse complement strand
GTTTATTTCGTGAATTAGATCCCCCGGCCGCACATCGCCAGGCGCGGCGTCGGGCGTCACGATGCGCGCAATCACCACGGCTCCAGAATCCAGCCGGACCGAGCCGATGATCGACGCTGCTGGTCGCCGAACGTGACGGCCATGATGCCGAGTTGAGAGATCTGGCTCTTGGACAGCCCGGAGCGATCTGCAAGCAGACACGAGAACCTGTCGTTCGACATCGCCCAGGATTCATTCGCGCGGTTGTCATCTGAGGGTCACAAAAAGGAGTTGATCGCCCCATCATTCACGCGTAGCATCGCGAAAATCCCGTTACAACCGGTCACTCCAAACAGGGAGACGCCATTATGTGCCTTCGGTGCCGTCGGCTAATCCTCGGAGCCTTGCTGACCATCGTTTTGCTGGCCTTCGCAGTTCGTGCGGACGCGGGTCAGGCGCAAACCAGCGGCAGCATTGTCGGTCGGGTTACAGACGAAAGCGGCGCCGTGCTTCCCGGCGTCACCGTCACGGCCAAGAGTCCGGCCTTGCAGGTGCAACAGGTGAGCGACGTATCGGACGGACAGGGCGATTACCGCCTGACGCCGCTGCCAATTGGCACGTATGAAGTGTCTTATTCCCTCTCCGGATTTCAGACGGTGCGGCGCGACACGCTGCGCCTGACCGCCGGGTTTGTCGCGCGCGTAGACGTGGTGTTGAAAGTCGGCGCGCTCGAGGAATCGGTGACGGTCTCTGCCACGCCCACGATAGACGTGCAGTCCACCGCCTCGGTAACCGTCCTGACCCGAGAGACGCTCGAAGTCGTTCCTTCGAGCCGCGCCGGGATCATCACTTTGATGAACCAGTCGCCATCTGTGCGCTCGCAACTGGATGTCGGCGGCTCCCAATCCAACCAATTGCCGGCCATGCGCGTGTACGGAATCGCCACTCAGGCGACCTCCTGGCTGGTGCTCGACGGCGTCGTCACGACCGATGCGGGACAGACGGGTGGCGGCGGGTCGTACTTCGACTATGCCTCGTTCGAAGAAGCGCGAATGCAGACCATCGCGAACGACGTGGAGACGCCCAACCGCGGCATCAACCTCAACCTGATCGTCAAATCTGGCGGCAACGATTTCCACGGTGACGCGTCGTGGGAACAGACGAGCGGCAAGTTCGCGGCCTCGAATCTCGACGACAAACTACGAGCGCAAGGCATCACGGCGCCCAACTACCTTCGCCGCCGATTCTATGGCGGCGCCGACATTGGCGGCCGGATTGTGCGCAACAAGCTGTGGTTCTACTCCGGTGTGCGTGGCCGGCAGAATTCGGAGAACTCTCTGGGCGTGTTCGCGGCCGACGGCTCGCCGGGCGTTGTCGACCAGTCGCAATTCATGGTCACCAACAAAGTCTCGTATCAGGCGACCAGGTCACACCGGTTCGTGTTCTTTGATTATTACCAGAGGCTCATCAAAGACGACCCTGTCCTTGTGAATCAGGGGTACGAGACAAAACAGAATAACTTTCAGCCGCAGCACACCACAAAGGTGGAATGGCAGGGCGTCAAAGGCAATTCACTCGTCATGTCGCTGCAAGTCTCTCGCTGGCGGGTTCACGTCACCCAGAACATAAGAGGGACAGGCCCCGAAAAGAACGACATCGGCATCGGGTACACGTCGGGAACCAACGCTGGTGCGGGGAACATCGTCGACCATTACCGGCCGTGGGCCACCAGAGGGTCAATCGGCTGGTTCCGCCCGGATTTCTTTCTGGGCAGCCACGATTTCAAAGCCGGATATGACGACGTGAAGACGACGTCCGGCCGAGGGTGGGACTCGAGAGTGGGAACGGTTGCGAAAGGCGACTACGCGCTCCGGTTCAGCAACGGCAATCCAATTGAGATTCTCACTTACAACGCACCGAACTATCCGAGAACCACGGTTCACTCGACCGCAGTATACGCCGCGGACAAATGGTCCGTCGGCCGTCGGCTCACGCTCAATCTCGGGCTCCGCTTTGCCCGCGACGACGGGTACATTCCGGCGCAATGCAGGCCGGCCGGGACGTTTTTCCCGGAGAATTGCAACGACCATATCCAGGGTGCGACTCAGCGCTCCGTGGCACCGCGTCTCTATTTCACCTACGACGTCACGGGCAGTGGGAAGACCGCGATCAAGGGTGGGTGGGGACGATTTGCTGACTGGCGCAACGGCAACCACGTGCTTCCGCTCAATCCGAACGTCGCTCTTCAGAGGCGATATCGGTGGACAGACCCCAACGGCAACGGCGACTTCGACCTGGGCGAGGTCAACCTCAGCACAAGCAGTAACGATTTCATCGAAGAGGTTGGGCGAGGGAATGTGACCATCGCCAACGTGATCTCGAATCCGGACCAGCCGCAGACGAAGGAAGACCAGTTCTCGCTCTCGCTCGAGCGGGAGTTGCGAGCCAACTTTGCCGTTCGCGCCACGGGACTGTACTCGCGGCGATTCGACGTCATCCGATCGCAGAATCTGCGTCGCGGCCCAGAGGTTTATACGATTGCGAACACGAGGCCGGACCCGGGGCCCGACAACCGGGTCGGAACCTCCGACGATCCGAACAGGACGATCACGTGGTGGGAGTATCCCGCCGAGTACCGGCCGGTCTTCTACCAGTTGAACACGCTGGTAGGCGATCCCAACGCCACCGAGACCTTCAAGACGCTCGAGTTCACAGGGACAAAGCGGCTCTCCAACGGCTGGCAGGTGTTGACGTCCTATTCGGCCACGAGGGTCAACATCCCGGTGCCCGCAGAGAGCAACATGAATCCGAACGTCGACATCAACAACAACAATCAGACGTGGGAGTGGCTGTTCCGCGCATCGAGCGCCTACGTGCTCCCCTACAACGTTATGGTGTCGGGGAACTTCGAGCACCGAAGCGGGGACGTGCAGACACGGACGGTCGCCCTCACTGGTGGCGGCACCATTCCGACCATCACACTGAATGCCGAGCCCATAGGCTTTCTACGCCTGCCGAACCTCAACACTATGGATATCCGGTTCTCGAAGCGCTTCGCTCTCGCAGGGGGGAGGAGACTCGAGGGACAGATCAATGTGTTCAACGTGGCGAACAGCAACACGACGACCGCCAGAATCGTTCTGTCGGGTGCGAACTACTTGAGGCCGACGGCAATTCTGCCGGCGCGGATTGTGGATTTCAACATCGCGTACAGCTACTGACGCGCCGCGTCAGTTGAGTTCGAGGAGGAGTGCATGGAGCGACCACAGGGGGTGAACCGGCGGCAGGCTCTCGGCCTGCTGGCGGGCGGGGGGGCAGGGGCGGCGGCACTGAAGATGTTGCCGGACCCGCTCGAGGCCGCACAGGTCACGACTCGTCGAGGTTTGCCACGGCTCAAGATCACCGATATCAAATTGATCCTGACGCAGGTTGGCAACACCCACATGACCAATGCCAAGGTGCTGACAAGCGAGCCTGGGCTGTACGGCATTGGGTGCGGCGGTCATGCGGAGCGTCAATCGATCGTCGCTCAAACCATCGAGCAGTACCTGAAGCCCGCCACCATCGGACGCTACGTCGACGAGATCGAAGACATCTGGCAGATGGCGTGGCTCGCGCCGTATTGGCGCGGCAGTGTGGATGCGAACAACGCGATGAGCGCCATCGACGGAGCCCTGTGGGACATCATGGGGAAACGGGCGGGTATGCCGGTGCATAACCTCCTTGGCGGCAAGGTGCGCCCGGCCCTTCCGATGTTTGCCAACGTGAACGGGCGCGATTTGCAGGAGCTCGAAGAGAATTCGCGCGCGCGGATTGCGGAAGGATACAAGCACCTTCGTGTCGGCGCCGTCGGCGGCGACGGCACCGGCAGAGGCGGCGGGGCTGGAGCGCGCGGCGGCGGGGCCGGTGGCGGAGGTGGTCGAGCGGGCGCCCCGGCCGGAATCACTGGCGGCCAGGGCAATCTGCCGGGCGGAGGAGGACTTGGCTCGCCTGGATTCGGGGAGCGCGGGCCGATCTATCAGCAGCGCGGCCAGGGTCTCCAGTACACGAACAATCTGATCAACTCACTGGAGCATTTGAGAAAGACGGTGGGCTTCGGTGTGGATATGTGCGCGGAAGTGGATTTTCGATTGACGCCGAGCGCCGGCCTGGTGCTGATGAAAGCGCTCGAACCGTTCCGCATGTTCTGGGTCGAAGAAGTGTTCGCACCGGAAGATCTCGCGTGGCACGAAGTGCTGCGGAAACAGTGCAGTACGCCCGTCGCATGGGGAGAAGTCGCGGTCAGCCAGAATGAATGGATCCCGCTCGTCGCCAATCGGTGGATCGACTTCATGCGCATGCATATTTCCGCGTGTGGCGGTCTGAACATGGCGCGCAAGACGGCGGCGATGTGCGAATTTTTTGGCGTGCGGACGGCCTGGCACGGCCCCGGGAACGTCTCGCCGGTCGGACACGCGGTGAATACACACATCGACTTCGCGGTACCGAACTTCGGCTGCGGCGAAGGTGCTCCGTTCTCCGCTCAATTGCAGGAGCTCTTCCCGGGCTGTCCCGAGCGCAAGAACGGGATGACCTATTCAAACGATCTGCCTGGGCTCGGCATCGACATCGACGAGAAGATCGCGGCGAAATATGCGCCGAAGACTCCGGGAACGGATCGCGGGGTGCGCTGTTACGACGGCTCGCCGTGCAGGCCGTAAGGGGACACTGATTTCGACGCAAAGACGCAGGGCTGCGTCTCCGCGTTTCTGCGTCAAGGGTTGAAACGTTCGAGAGGAGAATCAATGTTTCGTAACGTTGCGTGGTTGAAGCTATTGCTCGTCGTGGCGCTGACGTACACGACGGTCAGCGTCCATGGTCAGACCGGGGCGAAGAACGGCGAGTGGCGCACCTACGGCGCCGATCTCGCGAGCACCAGGTACGCCCCACTCGATCAGATCAACGGGCAGAACTTCGGCAAGCTGCAGGTGGCGTGGCGCTTCAAAACCGATGTGTTCGGCGTCAGGCCTGATTTCAATCTGCAAACGACGCCGTTGATGATCAACGGCGTGCTCTATGCCACGGTGGGATGGAGACGCGACGCCGTGGCGATCGATGCAGCGACCGGCGAATTGCTGTGGATGTACCGGCTCGACGAAGGCAAGCGCTCGCAGGCGGCACCCCGCCTGCTGTCGGGACGCGGCGTCGCGTACTGGACCGACGGCCGCGGCGACGAGCGCATCTTCATGGTGACGGTCGGCTATCAGCTTGTGGCGCTCGACGCAAAGACGGGAGTCCCGGTCCGTTCCTTCGGCCAGGATGGCATTCTCGATCTCAAGCAGAACAACGACCAGGTGCTCGATCCCGTCACAGGCGAAATCGGATTGAACACCGGACCGCTCGTGGCCAAAGACGTCGTCATCGTGGGAGCCGCGCATCGCGGCGGCGCCGCGCCCCGGAGCAAGACGAACGCGAAAGGGTACATCCGCGGCTTCGACGTGAAGACGGGAAAGCGTCTGTGGATTTTCCACACCATTCCGTTGCCTGGTGAATACGGTAATGAGACCTGGCAGAACGATTCCTGGGCGTACTCGGGAAACACAGGCATGTGGGGTCCATTCTCCGTCGATGAAGAGCTCGAAACCGTTTACCTTCCCATCGAGTTATCGACGGGTGACTACTTCGGCGGCCATCGTCCTGGCGACAACCTGTTCGCGGAGTCGCTGGTCGCCGTCGATCTGCACACCGGGAAGCGCAAGTGGCACTTCCAGCTCGTTCATCACGGCATATGGGACTACGACCTTCCGTGTGCGCCGATCCTCGCCGACATCACGGTCGACGGCAAGCGCATCAAGGCGGTCGCGCAGGCGAGCAAACAGGGCTTTCTTTACGTATTTAATCGCGAGACCGGCCAGCCCGTCTGGCCGATCGTCGAGCGGCCGGTCGAGCAGACGACGGTACCGCTCGAGAAAACGAGCCCGACGCAACCGTTCCCGACCAAGCCTCCGCCGTTCGAGCTTCAGGGTGTGCAGGAAAAGGATCTGATCGACTTCACGCCGGAGCTTCTTGCCGAGGCGAAGAAAGTTGCCGCGAAAATCAAACTCGGTCCGATCTTCACTCCGCCGATTGTGCGTGGCACGGGCGGGAAAATCGGGACTGCGTACATCGCAAACGGCGCCAACTGGCCCGGCGGCTCGTACGATCCCGACACCGGCATCTTTTACGTGTATTCCAACACGCTCACGCGCCTCCTCATCCTCGCGAACGACCCGAAGCGATCGGATATGGAATACATCAACACGGGCGGAGGCGGAGACACGGGGGGAGGCGGAAGCAGTCCCGGGTGCGACTTGATGCCGTGCGCCATCACAGTGCAAGGCCTGCCGTTCGTCAAACCACCGTGGGGCCGCATCACCGCGATCGATCTGAACAAGGGCGAGATGGTCTGGCAGATTCCGCACGGTGAAACGCTCGACGCCGTGAAGAATCACCCGATGTTGAAGGGCGTCAACATTCCGCGGACTGGCAGAATCGGTCCGATCGGAGTTCTGACGACGAAGACGCTCGTGATTTCCGGCGAGCGAGGCTTCACGACTTTGCCGTCGGGAGAGCGCGGCGGAAGACTGTACGGATACGACAAGGCCACGGGGAAGGAAATGGCCAACGTGTGGATGCCGGCGCCGCAAACCGGCAATCCGATGACCTACATGCTGAACGGGAAGCAGTACCTCGTGCTCGCGATCGGCGGGCCCGGGTTTCCCGCGGAGCTGATCGCATATACGGCTCCGCAGTAATACCACGCGTCTTGGACGCAGGGACGCAAAGACGCAGCGTCTCCGCGTCGAAACAGTTCGACTTCGGATGACGTTAAGGGACTGCGACGGCGATGCCGACGACTCCGCTGTTGGCGATCGACGCTGCCAGGAAGCCCGAACGCCGCACCTCGTCAATGAACTGGTTGACGGCGTTCAGCCCCTCCGCGTTTCCGATGGGGACAATGATGGTTTGCTCGACGCCGTACAAGTCGTCGGGCAGAAGGCGGAGCCCGGGCGTGGTACGCAGCGTGTCGGTCAGTCTCTGGCGATTCGAGCCGAACGCGTCCACCTCGCCGGCCGCGAGCGCCTGAGCGCCTTCGCCGCCGTTGGATTCCGTGATCTCCACGAGCGTGGCCTGCTTCAACGTCCTGGCGAGATAGAGCGCCATCGAATCGGCTTTCCTGGCACCGATCTTCATGTTCGGCTGGTCGATCTGCTTGACGGACCGGATGGGCGAATCCTGCTTCACGAGGAAGCTTTGCTGCACCAGCATGAACGGCCTGGAGAACGCCACCGCACCAGCCCGTTCGGGGTTGTAGGCCACAAAACCGACATCAGCCTGGCCGGTGCGCACCGCGTCGATCACATTCTGCGGTGTCTGCACGCCGACCAACACGACATCCACACCGCGTTGCCGCGCGAGCTCGCGCGCGAGATCCACGGCGGGGCCACCCAGTTCGCCGGTTGCCGGGTTCTTGACGGCCATCGCGGGGTTGCCGGCAATGAAAGCCGCACGCAACGTTCCAGATGGCGCGATCGTCGACTGGCCATCGATCCGTGAGACTGCGGCCGGGAATGCCAGCAGGATGACGATGAGCAGCGTGTAACCCGTACGCAAGGTCTCTTAGTATAGATTCTGACGCGAGATGCTCGACACACGATCGACTGTGCTGGTGACCGAAGGGGAATTCCGCAAAGGCGAAGATCGTTTGACCGCGGGGACCCGGTTCGAATGCCGGCCTGCACCTGCCGGTGAGCAGGAACTCGCTGCAGCGGTACGCGATCTTCAGGTGCGATACGTCGTCGTCGGCGGCCGTCAGTACACCGGGCCACTCTACGATGCGCTGCCCGCCGGCGGAGTCATCGCGCGCTTCGGTGTCGGCTACGACGGCATCGACACAGCCCGGGCAACCGCGGCGCGCCTTCTTTGCACCAACACGCCAGGCGTGCTGGACCAGTCGGTTGCGGAGCACACGATGCTGCTGATTGCCGCTGCGTCAAGAAGGCTGAGTTCGGCGCTCGAGGCGATGGCAGGCGACGCGTGGAATGTTCCCGCCGGGCACGATCTCTACGGCAAGAAGCTCGCAGTGATCGGATGCGGTGGTATCGGCCGCGCCGTCGCGCGGATCGCCGCGGCGGGTTATGGAATGTCGGTCGTCGGGTGTACGAGACCGGATGCACCCGCACCGAAGGCCATCGATCACTTCGAGCACGTGACAAACGACTTCGCAGCCGCGGTGCGCGGTGCGGATTTTGTCAGCCTGCACATGCCTGCGAAGCCGGACACGATCGCATTCGTCAACCGCGATCGGCTCGCGTTGCTGAGCGATCGCGCCTGGCTGATCAATACCGCACGAGGCGCCGTCGTCGACGAGCCGGCTCTGTTCGAAACGCTTGCCGCCGGACGCATCGCCGGCGCTGCGCTCGACGTGTTTGCGCGCGAGCCTTACGTCCCGTCACGAGGCAGCGGCGATTTGCGCTCGCTGCCGAACGTCATCCTGACGCCGCACGTGGGAAGCAACACCGTGGAATCCAACCGCGATACCGCCGAGCGCGCCTTACAGAACATTCAGTTTGCGCACGATGGCCACTTCGAGCGCATGGATCTGATCAACCGCGATGTGCTGAAGCGCCTCTCAGAAGGACATACGCAGCCCTAATCGGAAATACCGTTGGCTCATCACAACAACTTCATAAAAGCGACGATGTCGGCCTCGTCCTGTGGCGTCAGGACCAACAGTCCGAAGCTGACGATTTTGAAGGCGCGCGTGTAATGCTCGGCCACGTCTTCGAGCGTCTTGGCAGAGTTGTCGTGAAAGTAGGGAGCCGTACGGCGAATGCCACGGAGCACCGAGATTTTGAATGCGTTGACGTGATCAAACTGGCCGAAGTCTTGAGACACGCCCGTAATGAGCGCGCGTCCGGGATCGGGGCTTTGAATGAGCGTCTCGCTGCCGTCGCGATTCGTGAAGATGAAATTGCGAACCGGGTTGCCGACCGCGTTCAGCTCGGATACAAGCACGCTTTGAAAGCGCGTGCCCGGCGGCACAAAGACACCGAACAGCGGGGCAAATTGGTTGGTCTGATTCAACAGCGGTCCGCTATGGCACGAGGCGCACACGCCGGGCTTGAAGGTCGCATCAGGCGGGACGTCCTCGAAAAAGCGTCGTCCGCGCCGTTCCGACTCGGTGCTGCCTTGCGGCAAAGCGGGTGCCGCGCCGCCGCGCGCGAAATTTCTGAGCTCAGGAGAACTGAAAAAAGCATCGGTGAGCTGGAACGCCTTCAGACGCGCGAGTTGGTCACCGCTGATTAACGAAAGACTCTGGGCATGATCGCGAATGGCTCCCGTGGCCTGCGCTTCCAGCGTTGGCTGACGGCCATCGTACATGAGGACCGGGTCGAGCGCCGGCGTGTTCAGCGTCGTTGGAATGCCGCGCCTCAACACAACTGAGCGGGCGCCCGGATCGTCGGCCAGCCTGACGTTGGGCGCCAGAGGAACTTCCACCAGAATCGTGGCATCGGCGAGCATCCGCGACACGCCGTCGCCGTTGCCATCATCGCTGCCGTCGTGAAGAAAGAGCGGATCCGCTGGGTTCTGGAGAAATCGTTGCCGCGCGTCCTCGGGCGAGACTGTGCCAGTTTCATGCGAATGGCAGGTAAGACACGTACGGCCATTGCCGCCAAACGTTTCCCGCTCGAAAAGATGTTTGCCGTCTTTTCGGTCACCGACGCCGGTGCCCTGCCCATTGAGTGACACCGCTGCAATGGCAAACGCGCCGACGAATACGCCGATCAGAGGTGAGATTCTCATACGATAAGGGTCAACGTCTCGAGAAGGTACAGCGAACACACCGAGTTCGATCGCATATTGGGGTGGAGGCGTCAGCTGGGCGGAATGAGCGTATCGCGTGACGGCGGACATTTCATTCGAAGGGAAACATTGGCTCTTAAACGGGCAGAAGGAGACATTTCCGTTGAGTTTTGGAGGGAGCATTTAATGTCTTGTCGTCGCCTGTCGTCGGAGGTATCGTGGCGCGGATAAAGACATGGCCGATATCATCCTGATCAATCCCCGATTCGAAGTCTCCTTCTGGGGCATGGAACATGCGATGCCCGTCTTGCACAAGGGTGCGACCCTGCCGGTCGCCTCGTTGCCGCTCCTGGCCGCCCTCACTCCGCGCGAGCATACGGTCACGCTTGTCGACGAAAGCGTCGAGGAAATCGACTTCGAGCGGTGTTCCCGTGCCGATATCGTCGGGGTCACAGGGATGAGCGTCCAGCGCTTTCGAATGAAGGCGATTCTCGCCGAGTTGAAGAGGCGAGGCATATTCACTGTCGTTGGGGGAGCCTGGGTGACAGTGCAGGAGGATTATTTCGACGGCTTGGCCGACGCGATCTTCGTCGGCGAAGCGGAGACGACCTGGCCTCAATTCCTGCAGGAGTGGACCGAGGGCTCGCATCAATACCGCTACGAGCAGTCGGAGAAGACCGACATGACGACGGTTCCCACGCCTCGGTTTGACCTGCTCAAGATGTCGCGCTATCTCAACGGCAGCATGCAATTCTCGCGCGGGTGCCCGTTCCAATGCGAATTTTGCGACATCATCGTGACCTTCGGCCGACGGCCTCGACTCAAGACCAGCACCCAGGTCATCGCCGAGTTGGAGGCGTTGCGGGCCCAGGGAATGCTAGGGTGTTTCATCGTCGATGACAACCTGATTGGCAATAAGAAGGCCATCAAAGCCGTTCTTTGCGATGTCATTGAATGGCAGGAACGGAACGATTATCCGATGATGTTCACCACGGAGGCGTCGATCGATCTGGCCGACGACCTCGAGATGATCGAGTTGATGAAGAGGGCCAACATCAACAGCGTCTTCATCGGTATTGAGAGCCCTAACCCGGAGTCTCTGCGCGAAACCAAAAAGTTCCAAAATGTTCGCGGCGGAGGCACGATCCTGGAGAAGGTCCACCGCATCCAGGATGCCGGCCTGGAAGTCATGTGCGGAATGATCGTCGGCTTCGACAATGACGGCCCGACGATCTTCGAGGCCCAGCGCCAGTTCATCAAGGACTCGCGAATCATCAACGTGATGCTGGGAATGCTCCATGCCATCCCCAAGACGCCACTCCATGCACGTCTCGCCGCGGAGGGGCGGCTCGATCCGTCCGACGACCCGGAGTTCGGCACGAACGTGATACCGCGGAACATGACTCCAGCGGAAATGCGTGATGGCTACGTCAGATTGTTCAATGAACTGTACACTCCCGAGGCGTATTTTGGCCGGATGGACGATCTGCTGCTGCGGTCGAGCTTCACGCGCAATCTTTTTGACAATAACTTGCACTCGTCGTTGTGGCGTCGGGTGAAAATCAAGACGCTATCGTTGGTCTTTTCGGCGGTCGGCTTCTTCCTGGTGCGGCGCATCCCCAACTCGTCCCTACGTCAGGAGTATCGTCGACGAATCCGGGTGATGTTTACTCGCGTTGGCCTGCGACCTCTTTTGAAATACATGTACAAGTGCCTCATGCATTATCACTACTACACCATGGCCCACGACATGAAGCAGGGCAGGGCGTACAACTCCTTCTGAGAGGCCACTTCGGCTCACATACGGTTCTCTCAGAACGACATCCTGAGTCCCAGCCGGAAATACCGTTGGTCGTATTCACGACCGATCGCCGAAACGGAATCAATGATGCCGAATCCGTTGAGGTT
>Ga0068859_100006670_pt1 | contig 11716 bp, 10 predicted proteins | sample KBSSwiS22_FD_66585 | JGI IMG/M metagenome (GOLD analysis project Ga0068859, IMG submission 66585) | Switchgrass rhizosphere microbial communities from Kellogg Biological Station, Michigan, USA - KBS Switchgrass S2-2 | ecosystem: Host-associated > Plants > Roots > Rhizosphere > Soil ... | reverse complement strand
CGCCGTGATTTCCGGCAAAGGCTGGGAGTCGCTGCCGGCCGAGGTGCGAGATCAGGCCGATACGCCGTGGTTCAAGAGTTGGCTCCAGTTCGACCCGTCCAAGGCGCTGAAGGAGATGCACCAGCCCGTGCTCATCGTGCACGGCGCACTCGACGCCGAGACGCCGCCGTCCAACGCCGATCGACTCGAGCAACTGTCTGCAGGACGCTCCAAGTTACCGGCGTCGGCCACGCGAAAGGTCGTCGTCCCAGGCGCCAATCACCTGCTGGTGCCCGCCCGCACGGGCTCCGTGGACGAGTATCCGATGCTCGACACCAGAACGATCACGCCCGCGGTCGCGTCGTCGATCGCCGACTGGGTCAAGGCTCTGCGATAGACTCCCTGTGCGATGCGACTAGGCGTCCCACAGGAAACGTATCCCGGTGAACATCGCGTGGCCATGGTGCCCGCGGTCATTCCCATCCTCACCAAGCTCGGCATCGACGTGATCGTCGAACACGACGCCGGAACGGCCGCTGGGTTCCCCGATTCCGCGTTCATCGAACAGAAAGCCGTCATCGGATCACGGGCCGACGTGTTCGCCGCGGACATCGTCGCCATGGTGCGGACGCCGGGCGCAAATCCCGGCGGGGCCGATGCCGACGTGGCCTTGATGCGCGCGGGACAGGTCGTGATCGGATTTGCGGATCCGCTCGTGTCCGTTGCGCCATCAGCCGCGGTCGCCGCGCGCGGTGCGAGACTCCTGGCAATGGAACTGGTGCCGCGCATTACCCGTGCGCAGAGCATGGATGCGCTCTCGTCCATGGCGACGATCGCCGGCTACAAGGCAGTGCTGCTCGCGGCCGATTCCCTGCCCCGGATGTTCCCGATGCTGAACACGGCGGCCGGCACAATCACCGCGGCACGCGTCCTGGTCATCGGCGCCGGCGTCGCGGGCTTGCAGGCCATCGCCACGGCTAAACGGCTCGGCGCGCGCGTCGAGGCCTATGACGTGCGGCCCGCAGTCAAGGAACAGATCCAGAGCCTTGGCGCGCGTTTCGTCGAGCTACCGATCGACGCCGCCGACGCCCAGGATAGCGGTGGCTATGCGAAGGCCCAGGGCGAGGTCTTCTACCAGAAGCAGCGCGAGCTGTTGCTCAAGACCGTTGCCGCCAGCGACGTCGTGGTGACGACGGCCGCCATTCCCGGTAAGCGGTCGCCAGTGCTTGTCACCGAGGAGATGGTCGCCGCGATGCCGCCGGGATCGGTGATCGTGGATTTGGCCGCTGAGCGCGGCGGCAACTGCGCGTTGACCGAAGCCGATCGCATCGTCGTACGCCACGGCGTGACGATCATGGGCCCGACCAATCTGCCTGCAACCGTGCCCTACCACGCCAGTCAGATGTACGCCCGTAACATCGCGACCGTGGTGCAACACCTCGTCAAACGGCAGAAGGGTGCGGACGGCAAAGCCACTGGCGATCCGGTGCTCACGCTGGATCCGGCCGACGAGATCACGAAGGAGATTCTGGTGACCAACGACGGACAGATCGTGCACCCGCGGGTGCAACAGACCGGAGACGTGAACTGAAATGACCGGGTGGACTCTGCAGTCGAAGGGCGACTCGCCGGTCATTTTCCGATTGCCCACGGGCAGCATCAAGACCGTGGGCCGCACCGCGCGCGCGGACTTCATCCTCGATGCCGCGCTCGTTTCGCGCGTGCACTGCCGCCTGACCGCCGACAAATCCGATCAACTGGTCGTCGAGGACCTGAAAAGCACCAACGGCACGCTGGTCAACGGCAAGCGGGTCGAGCGACAGGTCCTGAAAGCCGGAGACGTCGTGACGATCGGCCGGGTCGAGCTCGAGGTCACGCAGAGCTAGCGCGCGGACTGACTCGTTTCGGGTTGGTCTGCAGGCGAAGCAGGGCTGCCGATTGTCAGCGCACCGCGAGAAACGGATTGCTCTGCCGTTCGCGGCCAATCGTCGTGTCGGGACCATGCCCTGAGTGGACGATCGACGAATCTGGAAAGGCCAGAAGGACGTTTCGAATCGAGTGCCGCAGCAGGTCGAGATCGCCGCCAGGGAGGTCGGTCCGGCCGATCGATCCCGCGAACAGCGTATCGCCGACGAACAGCTCGCGTTCAATTCCGCTGGCGCGACCGATCGCCAGGCAAACGCCGCCTGGACAATGCCCGGGCGTGTGGAGCGCGTCAACCGCGTACTCACCGAATCTGAACGGCACGCCCTCTTCATAAAATGAGTCGACGGCTGGCTGCTCCTCGACGCGCAGGCCGAACATCAGGCCTTGTTCCACCACCGCTTCGTAGAGGAACAGGTCATCGCGATGCAACCAGACCGGCACATCGAACGCGGCCTTCGCGCGCCTGACGCCCGTGATGTGATCGAAGTGAGCGTGGGTCAGCAGGATGCCGGTCACGGTCACCTCCGCCGCGCGCGCCTCTGCCACGAGCGCGTCGACCTCATCACCGGGATCGATGATGATGCCTTCGGATGAAGACTCGCAGGACACGACGAATCCGTTCTTCATGAACGGCGGAACGGCGGCCGTCGAAATGCGCACGGCCCATTCTTCCACGATCGGGTCAGACCGTCTCGACCAGCTCCGAGATGTGTGCCAGCAACGTGTCGATCGTGACGGGTTTCACTAGAAACACGTCGAATCCGGCTTCGCGCGCCATCTCGAGATCGACGTCTCGCCCGTACCCTGTGAGAGCGATCAACTTGATCGCGCGCGTCGTTTGGTCAGCGCGAAGCTGACGCGCGAGGTCATACCCGTCGGTCCCCGGCAGCCCGATGTCGAGCACGGCAACGACGGGCGTGAACGAGCCGGCGACACGGACAGCGGCAGCCGCGTCCGGCGCGGCCGCCACCTGCAATCCGGCCGCGGAAAGGGACTGCACCATCATCTCGAGTGCGTCGGGGTTGTCTTCCACGATCATGATGCGCACGCCGTGGAGATCGCGCGACGCCGTGGGCGTGATCGTGACGGGCGATTCGAGTGATGCCGGGGGCATCGGCAGCATGACGACGAACGTACTCCCTTCACCGGGGCCTGCGCTCATGGCCTCGATCCGGCCGCTGTGCCCTTCGACCAATGTCTTGGCCACACCGAGGCCAAGGCCGAGGCCGCCCTGCCGCCGATCGAGACCGCGTTCGCCCTGGACGAAGAGATCGAACACTCGCGGCAGAAGATCCTCGGCAATTCCCATCCCATCGTCGACACACTCGATGACCGCCCATCCACCGGCTTCGTGCGCAGAGACAGCGATGTGGCCGCCAGGTTCGGTGTACTTGGCAGAGTTGCCGATCAGGTTCGTGAACACCTGCGCGAGCCGCTCGGGGTCGCCATCGATGATGAGGTCCGGAGGCACGTCGACCGTCAGGTGCTGGCCTCGCTGTTCGATGAGCGGCGCGGCCATCTCGACTGCGCGCGCTATGACGTCGGCCACGGCCACGCGTTCGCGACGGAGGCGGATGGCGCCCCGGCGCAGGCGCGACACGTCGAGCAGATCGTCCACGAGCCGAGCGAGATGCCGCACCTGCCGCTCGACGATGTCGCACTCGCGCTTCGCGTACATGCCATCACGCTGCTTCAGAAGGTGCAGGGCCGTCAGGGCAGGCGCCAACGGATTCCTCAATTCATGGCCCAGCATCGCCATGAACTCGTCCTTCGCGCGATCGGCGGCTTCGGCTTCGGCGCGGGCCGCATCGGCGCGCGACACGCGTTCGTCACGCTCGCGCTCTCGGTCCTTCAGTAGGGTGCCCGCGCGCACGAGGGAATCCCCGAGGCCTTGCACTTCGGTAACCGTCGACACCGGCGATCCAGGCTCGCGGCCAACGGCAATGGCATCGGCCGCCTGGGCCGCCGCTGAGATGTCCCTGGCGATGCGCCGGGCAATCGTGTACGCAGCGGCACCGCCGAGGGCGAGGACGACGACGGCGAGTCCGGCCAGCAGCGACATCGAGCGTCGAAAATCGCCGTCGACGGCCGCGGCTGACACCCCGACGCCGGCGATCCAGCCTGAACCGGGCGCCCGTGTGAAGGCGCCGTACACTTCTTCGCCTTCGAGAGATCGATCCCGATAGACCAGCTCGTTGGTGGCCGCAACCCGCGCAAGAAAGCCTGAGGGGGCCTGCCGGCCGATCCATCGATCCTGGTCCCGCGTGCGGGCGACGATCACGTAGTTGCGATCGAGCACGCCGCGCACCCACTCGTCAGGGAACGTGCGCTCTTCCTTCAAGAGGTCGCCAATCCGTGCCGGCGTGAGGAGCGCCGTCAGCGAGTACAACACCCTCCCGCGCCTCACGACAGGCACGCGAATCGGAAAGATGGGATCGGGACTTGACGGCCCGCCCATCAGAAGATTGCCGATGACCGGCTTGCCCGTCGCGAGCACCTCAGTCACGCTGCCGATGTCGACGTTCGTGCGATCGCCGGAGTACTGCGGATCCAGCGTGTTCACGAGCTGAATTCCATCGCGGTCACGGAGGACGACGGCCGCCCAGGTGGGTTGTGTGGCCTGTAGCTCCCGGGCATCTTCGTAGAAGCCGGCGAGATCGGCGGCATCGAGTCGCTGCGATCGCGCTAGAGCCTGTAAGGTCCTGATCGTCCCCGTGATTTCCGCGTCGATGAGTGCCGCAGAAGCACGGCTGGCCTCGAGCAATCGTCGCTCCACGGTGGCGCGATTGGTATCGACCAGCCACCGGACGACGAGCGCGGTCAGCAGCAAGACCGGCAGGAGCGTGCCGATGACAAGCAGGAGTAAGTGGAGACGAAGCGGAAAGCGCCGGCCGGGGGGCGTCGCCAATCGCGCTATCCCTTCTTCGGACGCGAGGGCCGAATTTCGATCCTGCTCGGCAGACTTCGTCCAGGATGCCGCAAGAGATCCATCACGACCTCCGCCACGTCATCACCCGACAACTTCCACGAATCATCGTCGCTGCGATGACCCGAGAACTCCGTGGCGACCGACCCCGGCATGATGACACTCACGCGAATGCCGTCGTGCCGCACTTCCTGCATCACCGATTCCGTGAACGCAATCAGCGCGGCCTTGGTGGCACAGTATCCCCCACCCTGCGGGAAGTAGTTTCGGCCGGCCAGGCTGGCGATGTTGATGATCCAGCCGCCACCCGACGCGCGCAACGCTGGAATTGCCGCGCGCGTGACGAAGAACGGGCCCGTGACATTGGTATCGATCATCAGACGCCAGTCGTCGTCGTTCATCGACTCAATGTTGCCGAAGACGCCAACACCGGCGTTGTTGACGACGACGTCGAGGCCGCCGAAGCGCCTGACCGTCTCGGCGACGAGACCGTCAACACCGGCCCGGTCACGCACGTCGACGCCGAGTCCGGCGACACGGGCCGGATCACCACTCTCGGCAGCGAGCTCTCCCACGGCGCGCTCAACCGATTCGGCATTGCGGCCCGTAATCATCACGCAGCCGCCAGCCTGCAAGAGCGCCGACGCAATCGCCCGGCCAATTCCGCGTGTTCCGCCTGTGACGAGTGAACGATGCATAGGTGATCCGATGTCGTGGAACGCGAGGGGCTCTGTGGTCCAGATGGTCCGCTGGTCCGGCTGGTTCGGCTGGTTCGATGGCCGTTGGTCCGACCCAGATGACCCGATAGGCAAATGGCCGATGCAATGATCCGATAACCCGATGCCCCGATGACCCGATGTCACCATCGGTCCCCCGGGCCCTTAGAATACCTTCCGTGTCCTCGATCGCGATTCTTGGCGCCGGCCCGATCGGCGCGGCGGTAGCTCATCGTCTTGCGCAACGCGCCCGGGTCAACACCGTCCGTCTGATTGACGCGTCTGGAGCGGTCGCAGCGGGCAAGGCGCTCGATATCAGACAGTCCGGCCCGATCGAGCGCTTCGACACCGTGCTCGAGGCCGACGACGACGTGCGTGCGTCAGCGTCGGCGGATGTCATTGTTGTCGCCGACGAGGTCGACGGCGACGAATGGCAGGGCGATCGCGGACTCGCGATGGTCCGCCAGCTCGTCGAGGCCGGCATCACCGCGCCGCTCGTTTTTGCGGGTCCCTCGCAGACGTGGTTGATCGAGAAAGCCTATCGCGAACTGAAGGTGCCGGCGCGCCTGCTCGTTGGCAGCGCGGCGTCTGCCATCGCGAGCGCGGTGCGCGCGATTGCCGGTCTCGAGATCGGATTGTCCGCGATCGATGTTGCCGTGGTGGGCCGTCCGCCGGGTCTGGTTGTCGGATGGGCCAGCGCCGCGTCGCAGGGAATGCTGGTGTCTGATCTCATCCCGGCGTATCGACTGGCGGCGATTTCACAAGCGGTGCCGAAACTGTGGCCGCCGAGGCCATATGCCATCGGCGCCGCGACCGCGCCCATCGTCGAGGCCCTGGTCAATGGCAGCCGCACGCATCATCAGGCCATGACCGTGATTGACGGTGAGCTCGGCGCACGCGGCACGGCCGTGATGCTGCCCCTCCTGCTGAGCCGCGGCCGCATTGTCTCGCACACGGTCCCGTCACTCAGCCCGCAGGAACGGACGGAGTTCATGAACGCAACTTCAATGTCCCGATAGCCCGATGCGATGGCCCGATGGCCAACGCAATGTTCCGATAGCCCGATGCGATGCCCCGATGGCCAACGCAATGTTCCGATGATCCGATAAACCGATGACCCGACGTCTAGGCCGCTTCCCATCGACGGGCGAAGAATCTCGCGGCGGCAAGAAAGACGACGGTCAGCCCGCTGAGTACGAGCACTTGCGGCCAGAGGGCGCTGATGGGCGCCTCGCGCCAGAACACCTTCAGATAGCCGTCGAGCGCCCACGCGTTGAACGTCACGAGCCCGAAGCGCTGCATCGACTCGCTCATCAGGAATCGCGGGAACATGCTGCCGCCTACTGCCGACATCGTGAGGATGACGATCGTCGAAATTCCCGAGAGCTGCGCGCGGCTGCGGCTGATGGTCGCAAGCACGAGGCCGAAACCCGATGCGGCGGCGGCCGTGAATACCGTCATCACCAGAAAGCCGGGAATGTGTGTCCGCAACGGGAGACCGAAGACGACCGATCCCCACAGAAACATCACGCACAACTGCGTGGAGCCGAGGAGTGCGAGGAACAGCCACTTGCCGGTCAGCACGCCATTGATGCCGGCTCGCGAACCAATGAGACGACCGAGCGTGCCAGCCTCCTGCTCCTCGAGAAGCGTTCCGCTGTTGCCCGAAGACGAGAACAGGAGGAACATCACACCGATGCCGGCCGCATAGAACGACACCGTCGCACCATTGGCGGCCGCGCTCGGCTGCATGACGTTGACCAGATCGATCGGCAGGCCGATCGCATTCGTGGAGGCGGAGGCCGGAGCGGCCTCGGGCGGCCGCGAGAGCCAGGCCTCGAACGACGCACGCTGTGCCGGTGTCAGCGGGCCCGAGTATCGCTCAAACTGCTGCATGCCCTGGGTCGCGAGCGCCTCTGGCGCGGCAGTGAAGCTGACTTTCTGCAGAAGTCCCTGCACCATCTGCGGCGCCACGGGGTCAGACACGTCGGCCAGCAACTGCACGGCGACCCGCTTCGCTTCCGGCGTGGCGAAGAACCTGGGGCTGTCGCCCAGCCCTTTCGGCAACACGATTGCGATGGGGACTGTGCCGCCCTTGACCATCGCTTCCGCACGCGTACGATCGAGCGAACGGCCTGAGCCTTTCTCGGATGTCTCGATGGCCAGGCCGCCCTCTGCCTGCAGCGCATTCACGAGCTTCTTCGAGTAGTCGGACTGATCTTCGTCCACGACCGCCACCGTGATCCGGCGCGTCGGGTTCCGCTGATTGCCGAACACCGTCGCAAAGATCGAGAAGAACAGGATGGGCAACACGAACGTCATCGCCTGCGCGACGCGATCGCGCTTGAGGTTGAGCCAGCCGATGCGCAACAGCGTCAGAATCATTCGCGAAGCTCCCGCCCCGTGAGGGCAATGAACACATCCTGCAGCGAAGCGCCTGTCAGCTTGATGTCGCGCACCGGGACACCGGCGCCGACCGCGACCGCCGCCACGCGTGCCACGTCACGATCGACGTGGGCTCCGTTGACGACGGATCTCAGGGCCGTTCGATCGCTCGAAAGCGTGACGTCCGCAGGAATCGCCGCCGCACCGTCGAGGGGGCGATCGAGCGTGAGCTCGAGCGTGCGCGCCGCTCCCAGCGTGCGTGACACCAGCTCGGTTACCGTGCCGGACGCGACGATGCGGCCATGATCGATGATCAGCACGCGCTGACAGCGATCCTGGGCCTCTTCGAGATGATGCGTGGTCAGGACGATCGACATGCCCTCACGCTGGAGTGACGCCAGCATCTCGTAGATGCGTTCGCGGCTCTGCGGATCGACGCCCACAGTCGGCTCATCGAGCAGGAGCACGGAGGGCCGGTGCATCAGGCTGCACGCGATGTTGAGCCGGCGTTTCATACCGCCGGAGAAACGCTTGGTGGGTTCGCCGGCGCGATCCTTCAGATCCGACCATTCGAGCGCCCACTGCACCCGCGCGGGCAGGTCGGTACCGTCGACGCCATTCAGCCGGCCGAACACCTCGAGGTTCTCTCGCGCCGTCAGGAGCGGGTACACCGCGAGTTCCTGTGGAACCACTCCGAGGGTCGGCCGAGGATCGCGTGGGAGCAGCGGCGTGCCGAACACACGCATCGAGCCAGAGTCCAGCGTAATACGGCCCGCAATGGCGCGTATCAGTGTCGTCTTCCCGGCCCCGTTGGGTCCGAGCAAGCCGATGAGCTCGCCACGCTCGACCTCGAACGAGACGCCGGAAAGGGCTTGGACCGTTCCAAAGCGCTTGCTGGCGTCAACTATCGCAAGCGGAACGGCGTCGGGCGCGGGAGCGCTGTCCATATGTCGTCTCACTTCCGTCCCTATGGACGCACGGTTCGATCGTCTCGTTCGGCGCCAATCGGTGAACAGCGGCTCGGAACCGGCGGGTGACGCACTGCAGGGACGGGGGGCAGGAGGGCTGCAGGGCAAAAGGCCGCGCCGCGTCCTACAATCGGCGTGTGACGCTCAAACTCATGGCCGTTCTGGCCCACCCCGACGATGAATCGCTCGGCGTCGGCGGCACGATGGCGAAGTACGCGGCGGAGGGTGTCGAAACGTCGCTCGTGACCGCAACACTCGGGCAGCGAGGACGCTTTCGCGGTCACCGACATCCGCCTGAACACCCCGGTCAGGAGGCGCTCGCGCAGATCCGCGAGGACGAGCTGCGCGCGGCCGCGGCGACCCTGGGCATTTCCGATCTGACCGTGTTCGACTACGTCGATCAGGAGCTCGATCGCGCGGTACCTCGGGAGGTCATCGGACGCATCGCTCGTGAGATTCGACGCGTGCGGCCACAGGTCGTCCTCACGTTTTCCCACGACGGCGCGTACGGGCATCCAGATCACATTGCCATCTCACAGTTCGCAACTGCGGCCGTCGTCGCGGCTGCCGATTCGTCCTTCCCGACGGATGGCCGGGTGCACACCGTGTCGAAGCTGTACTACATCGCCTGGCCGCAATCGGTCTGGAGCGCGTACGAAGAGGCGCTCAAGAAGGCCACCTCGGTCGTGGACGGCGTCGAGCGTCAGTCCGTGGCATGGCCGGAGTGGGCGCTGACGACGGTCATCGATACGAGAGCACATTGGGAAACGGCATGGAAGGCGGTGTCGTGCCACGATTCACAAATTGCCGCGTACGAAGGCCTGCGCCACCTCTCGCCGGAAGGCCATGAGGCTCTCTGGGGCCAGCAGAGTTTCTACCGCGTTCTCAGCCTGGTCAATGGTGGCCGCCAGAGCGAGCACGATCTGTTCGAGGGTCTTCGATGACTTCTCCATCGTCTCCTGATCTGCGCAATCGCCTGGCGCCGCTCGAGATGGACTCCGGCGAGTTCCGCCGGCTCGGTCACATGCTCGTGGACCAGTTGGCCGATGCAATGGCGGGGGTTGCGCTGGGCAAGGTCACTCCGGACGAGACGACGTCCGAAGTCCGCTTGGCATTCGGTCTCGGCCAGACGCTCCCGGAGCAGGGCATGCCGGCCGCCGATATCTTGTCGTCGCTCGTCGGGCGCCTATTCGATCACTCATTGTTCAACGCGCACCCGAGGTTCTTCGGCTACATCACCGCGCCGCCCGCTCCCATCGGCGTGCTCGGCGATCTCGTCGCCTCGGCCCTCAACGCGAACGTCGGCAGCTGGCGCCTCTCACCGGCGGCGACCGAGATCGAAGCGGAAACCATACGATGGATCGGCGAGCTCATCGGCTATCCAGCGGGCGCGGCCGGACTGCTCGTGAGCGGCGGGAACATGGCGAACTTCGTCGGGTTCTTCGCGGCACGCGCCGCCCGCGCACCGGGCGTTCGTGTCGATGGTCTCGCCGCGTCGCCACAGTTGGTGCTGTATACATCCGCCGAGACGCACACGTGGATCCAGAAGGCCGCGGACCTCTCCGGTCTCGGGACCGCGGCCGTGCGCTGGATTCCCACGGACGCATCACTACGCATGAAGGTTGACGCACTCGAGACACAGATCGATGCAGACGTCAGAGCCGGCCACGTCCCATTTCTCGTCGTCGGCACGGCGGGATCGGTCAGCACCGGCGCCGTCGATCCGTTGCCGGCGCTCGCGCGGATTTGCCGCGAACGTGGGCTCTGGTTTCACGTGGACGGTGCCTACGGCGGTTTCGCCGCAGCAGCACCGAATGTGCCCGACGACTTGCGCGGCATCGCCGAGGCCGACTCCGTGGCGATCGATCCGCATAAGTGGCTCTACGCGCCGCTCGAGGCCGGCTGCGCGATCGTGCGAGACCCCGCGGCATTGCGGAACGCATTCGCCTATCACCCGCCGTACTACCACTTCGACGAAGAAGTGCTGAATTTCGTGGACTACGGACCGCAGAACTCGCGCGGGTTTCGCGCCCTCAAAGTCTGGTTGGCCCTGCGGCAGGCCGGCGCAACAGGATACCGGCGGATGATCGCTGACGACATTCGTCTGTCGCAACTGATGGCTGCCGAGATCGTGGGGATGCCCGACATGGAACTCGGGACGCAGGCACTGAGCATTGCGACGTTCCGTTACGTGCCGATCGATCTGCGTGCCTCCGTGGGCACGACGACGACCGAGGATTACCTGAATCGGCTGAATCAGGCGCTGCTCGATCGACTGCAACGCGGAGGCGACGCCTTCGTGTCGAACGCCGTCGTCGCGGGCCGCTACCTGCTGCGCGCGTGCGTCGTGAATTTTCACGCGACACAGACCGACGTCGAGGCCGTGCCGGCGATTGTCGCCCGCGAGGGCCGGCTGCTGGATCGCGAGATACGGGATGTCTAAGCGGGCCGGAAGGAGCCCCCGACCTTCAGGTCGGGGGGCTACTGACACGACAGAGCCCCGGACCTCGAGGTCCAGGGCTCCACACGCTACCGCGTCAACGTGCCGATATAGTCGGATTTCCAGATCATGCTGAGTCCGTCGGTGGACGCGTTCAGGATCGCGTCAATCGACCCTCCACCGCAGTTGCCGAGCAGGTTGACGATGGTGTGGTTGTCCGGCAGGAACGCCGTGAGTGTGCCTCCGGCGCCGCTGCTCAAACTGCAGCTTCCCGAAAACGACGTGCCCGTCTGCGTGATGTTGAACGTCACGTCCAGCGACGTCACTGCACAGGCCGAGCAGTTGATGCGCCCACGCCACGCGCCGGTGAGATTGC
>Ga0068859_100006669_pt1 | contig 11717 bp, 8 predicted proteins | sample KBSSwiS22_FD_66585 | JGI IMG/M metagenome (GOLD analysis project Ga0068859, IMG submission 66585) | Switchgrass rhizosphere microbial communities from Kellogg Biological Station, Michigan, USA - KBS Switchgrass S2-2 | ecosystem: Host-associated > Plants > Roots > Rhizosphere > Soil ... | reverse complement strand
CGGCAGGATCATTTGCCGCAGAACTACTTGCTAGTAGCGGTGCCAAAGTCGCGCTCTTTGATGGACGGCCAGAGGGTGAACCTAAACCCTGTGGCGGCGGTGTTACGTCCAAAGCCTTAAAAGCGTGGCCGCACTTGCTTGGCGCGGTCGGCCGGACCATCAGGGAACTCGACTTGTATTCACCTTCCGGCAAAAAACTTCACCTCGAGTTAGATGAACCATTCGCCATTTACTCCCGGCTCGCTTTCGATTCCTATTTGCGCGACCGAGCTGCTGAAGCTGGAGCGCAAGTCATTTACGAAAAGGTCTCACCACGAAAAGCAACACGAACTGACGAGGGCTGGACCATCACGACGGAAAAAGCAACAACCTATTCCGGCCGTGTACTGCTTGGAGCCGACGGTGCAAACAGTGGCATCGGTAAATTGCTGGCGGGTCCACTTCAGCCTTCTGATATGGAAGTCGCCTTTGGTTATCGTGCTCCTCTTCCAGAACAAGGAGAAGCCACAACTGTAGTTGCCTTTCTTCCGAGATGGGTTGGATATGCGTGGGCCTTTCCGCGACCAGATCATGTTTCATTCGGAATAGCCACAACCCAGGACGCCTTTGAACATCAACCACTCGATGACCTGCTTTGGCAATTCATGGTGGGTTATTACAGCCAGGCGTCTGAAGTCCAACAAAAGTTCTGGAGGCCGAAAAGTGACCCGCAACACCAGGCAATTCGATCACATCTCGAGTTAACGGCAGAACGTTATGCAGCGCGAATACCCGGTCTGAATGACAAGACATGGGAAACAAGAAAAGTTTGTGGAGATGATTGGGCTCTCCTTGGTGACGCCGCAGGCTTTGCTGATCCTGTTACTGGTGAAGGTATCTATTATGCGTTGCGCTCTGCGCAGCTGTTTGTCGAGTGTTTCCAGTTGGGCGCAATCAGTGAATATGAAGCGCGTTGGCGTGAGGACTTCGGCGGTGAACTTCGACGTGCAGCGCAAATGCGTCGGCGCTTTTACGGCAACTTTTGGGGCGCGCCTTTTACGGAACGAATGATCGAGTTTGCGAAAGGTCACCGCGGCGTTCGACGTGTTCTGGGTGAACTGGTCGCCGGCGATCAGGGATATGTTGATTTAAAGAGACGACTGGTGAAGAGCGCGTTACGACCAGTGTGACTCACGGCGCCAGTCGTTTGATCGACCAGGAACTATCACTTTGCATTTCATAAACAATGCGGTCATGCAGGCGGCCAACACGTCCTTGCCAAAACTCGATGCGCTCCGGTTTTACGCGAAAGCCACCCCAGTGAGGAGGACACGGAATAGTTTGATCGCGGTAAGTCGCTTCCAGTTCAGCCTCACGCTTTTCCAACTCCTCTCGGCTTGTTATGACTTCACTTTGGGGTGAAGCCCAGGCCCCAATCTGACTTTCGCGCGGCCTGGTCGCGAAATACTCTGCTGACTCTGCCACTGAAGTTTTCGTTACCGGGCCCTCAACGCGTACCTGTCTTTCGAGTTGCGGCCAAAAAAAAGTTAGAGCGGCAAATGGATTAGTGTCGAGGTCCCTGGCCTTGGCGCTTTGATAGTTGGTAAAGAAAACAAAGCCGTCACTATCAACTTGCTTTAAGAGAACCATGCGCGACGTCGGTTTCCCTTCGTTGACGGTAGCAAGTGACATACTTTCCGGAAGCGGAATGCCCGCCGACCTGGCGGCGTCGAACCACAAATTGAATTGTTTGATTGGATCACGATCAATTGATCGTTCGTCGAGAGATTGCGTTGTGTCGCTCATAACCAAAGTTTGATTCATTCTGTCTGCGCCGTATAAGGCGCAAGTCGTTGTCGCAAATCATCAGGAACAATCACAGTGTCGAATGTATCGCGCTTAACGGCTGCCAGCACAAAGTGCGCGGTGGCTATCAGCGGTTCCTCACCCTTTCGCCTTACTTCGAAATCCAGCCTCATCGATGACCTGCCAATTTTTCCGACGTAGACGCTAACCTCCAGCAAATCATCGAGACGCGCCGCACGATGAAAGTCGCACTCCAGGTGTACGCGAGGAAGCCAGATGTCAGTCTCATCAAACATCTTTCCATAAGGAAGGCCAACGGCTCGGAATAGCTCTGTTTCAGCAAACTCAAAAAACCTAATATAGGCTCCGTAAAAAATGATGCGCGCGGCGTCAACGTCTCCCCAACGAACTCTCTCCTCGATCGTAAACTTTTTGAAATCGGTCATCAGTCTATGTTCTCGAGAAAGGCTTTAAGCTCCTGGTTGAAAACATCAGCTTGTTCGATGTTCGAGACGTGTGCTGCATTTTCAATCACCACCAGACGCGAATCTTGAATCCGACTATGCATTGTCTCACTATCCTCGACGGGTGTAATCGGATCTTCTCTTCCCACCAGGATCAATGTTGGCACATTGATCTGAGCCAGCAAGCTGGTTTGATCTTCGCGACTTGCCATTCCTAGCAGCGCTCCCGCGGCTCCTTCCGGCTTTGTGCGAATCATCATGTCGCGAATACGCCTGACAACTTCAGGACGTTTGCTAACCGTTTCCGGCGTCAACAACTTCGGCAACATCGCATCAGCAATACCCGCCATGCCTTCCTGGCGAATATGTTCGACCTGTTTTAGTCTTGTCTGCCTTCCTTCTTCCGTGTCCGCTTGCGCTCGCGTATCGGCCAAAACTAGCGCGCGTACTCGGTCTGCAAAGTGCTTATAAAAAGCCAGCACAACGTAACCACCCATTGAGAGACCACCAATGATGGCAGTAGTAATATTCAGCGCATCCATCAACGAGGCCAGGTCTCTGGCCATCTGATTCATCGTTGATGGACCTTCTGAGCTCTCACTATCGCCGAAGCCGCGGAGGTCGACAGTTATAACGCGATGAGTATTACTTAAGGCAGCGACCTGCTCGTTCCACAAGGAACGGTTAAATGGGTAACCATGAACAAGCAATAACGTAGGACCTGAGCCTGCATCGTCGTAAGCGATTTGAATGTTTTCAATCCTGACGTGGTTCATGTTCTAGAATTCTCGCTTAGCTGCGCGTGCGACGACAGAAATCAATTCAGAAAGTTCTACGGGTTTGGCCAGGTAGATTTGAAAGCCCGACTGCAAAGCACGCTGACGGTCTTCTTCTTTAGCGTAAGCCGTAATCGCAACTGCCGGAATCGCCTCGCCATCGCTGTCTAGCGAACGCACTTTCTCAATTAGATCGTAACCATCCTGCCCGGGCATCGCGATGTCTGACACCAGGACGTCAGGCCGTCGATACTTGATTACCTCGATAGCTTCGCCTGCAGTACAAACAGCCGTTACTCTGGCTTTGCGACTTGTCAGCGCTGTGGTCATAAGTTCCAGCGTGTCTTCGTCGTCATCAACCACAAGTACGTGAACGCCGGACAAACTCTGCAGGTTCAGGAGGTCCCCCTCAATCCGCATGGGATCAGTTGCCTTCAACTTCGAATCAAGTAGTGGAAGTCTTATTGTGAAAGTACTTCCGTGACCTTTTCCAGCACTGTCCGCCCGAATCGAACCGCCATGTATCTCAACGAGGTGACGAGCAATCGCGAGGCCCAGTCCCAGACCGCCGTGTTGACGCGTGGTACTGCTGTCAGCCTGTCGGAATCGATCAAACACGTAGGGCAAAAACTCCCGACTGATTCCTTGACCGGTATCAGCAACTTCGATTTCCACGGCGCCCTCTTCCTGAATTAGCGACAGTATTACGCTGCCTCCGCCGGTCGTAAATTTCACTGCATTTGAAAGCAAGTTCCAGATCACCTGTTGTAGACGATTCGAGTCTCCAGAGACGACATAGGGTGTGTTGTCGAGACGCGCCTCGATGCGTATTCCTTTTGCGTCGGCAGTTGGCCGCACTACGTTGATTGCGTTTTCAATAACGGGAGCGAGTTCAACCGGCTGTAGATCCAGATACAGATTTCCGGTAATGATGCGCGAGACGTCGAGAATGTCGTCGATGATCTGAGATTGTGCTTTTGCGTTTCGCCAAATTGTTTCAATGGCTTGCTTGGAAATTGTTTCATCGAGCGTCTCCGAATCAAGCAGACGCGACCAACCAAGGATTGCCGTCAGTGGGGTTCGGAGTTCATGTGAAACTGTTGCCAGAAACTCGTCCTTTAATCGATTTGATTCTTCTGCTGCTTCTCGAGCACCACTTTCTCTTCTCAACAAGCGAACGTTTTCAATCGCAACTGCCGTTAAGTTCGCGGCCATGCTCATCGCGGTTTCGTGTTCGTGGCGATAGGCACTTAGCCGATAACTCTGTACTTCGATGGTACCGATAATCCGACCCATCACTGTCATGGGAACAGCAATAGAGGATTGCGGACGCAGACCATTATCTGGTCCTACGATGATTGTGGGTCGGCCGCGCGCCGCTTCCATGTAATCGTTGGTGATGATCACCTGCCCGGTGCGAACGGCGCGACTATTTGGTCCTGACGACGTGACAGGCATAGGTGGAAGATCGGCAACATCCAACTCTTTACCATCGCCCCATGCGTAACAAGCAGTGCGAACATCCTGAATCGGGTCATACAACGAAACGAAGAAACCATCGCAAGGCACCGAGGCATTTGTAAATTCTCGCAGACCCCTAAAAATCACCGTGAGTTCGCGAGCAGTACCAAGTGCCTGCGCGAGTCCTGAAATTCGTTCGAGCAGTCGCTCGTATTCTGACAGAGCTCTCTGGTCGGCCTCGCGTAAGGCTTCTTCTGTGCGGCGACGGGTGCTGATATCGCGAGCGATTCCCTGGATACCAACCGGCTCGGAACCACGAGTTATCAGTTTGTTACTCGTTTCAAGTGTTAGGAGACGTTTGCTTTTTGTAACGACGTCGACCTCGTAATTTGTGCGCTGGTGACCCGAGGTAAGCATCTGTTCTCCAACCACAATCGAGTCTGACGCAAGCAGATCAGTGATCTTCATCGACAGAAGTTCATCCTGCGAATAGCCAAGAAGGGTTTCTGCTGTTTTGTTGATTGAAGTGATGCTGCCGTCGAAGTCGAGCATGTACACAATATCGTTGGCATTTTCTACCAGCTCACGATAGCGCTCTTCACTCTCGCGCATGGCGTCTTCAGCTCGTTCGCGTTCGGTCAGTGTTTTCCTTGTGGTGGCTTCTGATTCCGCGAGTTCGCCGGCTGCCGTCTCGGCCCGAACACGAGCGCGAACCTGGGCCCGGGTAACCGCAAAAAATAACAAGCTTACTAACAGTCCGGCCGCAAACGTGTACGGTAGAAAAGGACGACTCGACGTGAGTTCAAACGATGGTCTAGTCGCATAAAGCAATGTCCAGACCCGGCCGGCAAACTTGAGTGTCCGCTGGTCGGTGAGATGTGGCGGCTGTGACGATTCATTTGGCGAATCGTGCAGCAGGTTTTCGGGTTTGAGATCGGCGCCATCGTAGATCTTGAAGCTGATGTCGAAGTTCTTGATGTTGAGAATTGGGGCAATAAAGTCGTCAGTCCTGAATGGGCTATAGACGAATCCAATCAGGGCTGCGCGGCGACCTTCGACGGTCGATACGTCGGCTCCTGTCTTATAAACAGGAGCGTAGATCAGAAAACCCGATTGTTTCGCTGTCTCGGGCTCCTGAACAAGTGTGACCCGTCCAGAAGCCGTAGGAGTTCCTGTGTCGCGCGCAGTCTCCATTGCCTGTCGTCTGACGGGCTCGGTGAACATGTCGTAACCGATAGCAACGTGATTCCGATTATCAAGTGGTTGGAGATAAATGATTGCGTGGTATTCGTCGCGTTTGCCCTCGGGCCAGATTTTGAACTCGGAAAAGCCCTCACGTTTCATCTCTGCAATCCGACTAGCGGTCTCACCTGGTTTCAATCGTTGTGAAAACCCAATTCCCTGGATGCCCGGATAGTTTTTCTGCAGTTCTATTTGTTGAACAAAACGCCCAAACTCGGCAGCGTCAACCCAGTCGCTAGCGGCAAAGAGACCGGTGCCGGCGCGCAGTAGGGCAATCGAAGTCTGGAGACGCGCGTTGATGCGTTCATCAACTTCCTGGATCGAGTTGTTGAATCGACTTAAGTCTTGTTGGTTAGAAAGTTTGGAAAAGTAAAAAAAGACGATGAAGGTAAACGACAGTCCGAGGAGGAGGATCAAATACGGCAGAACCACGCGAAACGCGCGTGACCTGGGTTCTTTGGGAAGAGAGGACGCCATTAACCTATGTCTGGACCAAGGATTGACGCCGGGGATTAGACGTGGTCAGTTCGAGTTAATGCTTTGAACTGCGTTTAGTTTACTTTCGCGGTCTGTATTCGTGCTTTGCAGTTCGCCTTCCAAATACATCATCTAACGCGGCGAGTACGACGGCGCAGAAAATCGATCAAAACAAACTGCGACAGGTTACCTGGATTTGCGAAGTACGCCTTACCGTTTGTCATTGCTGACATTTGCTTCACAAAGTCGACCAGGTAGTAGTCGCTGGCCAACATAAAGGTATTAATCATTATACCGGCTTTACGACAGGCTTGAACCTCTTTAAAGGTTTCGGCCATTACAAATGGATCCCCACCCATGGAATTCTTATACAGGCGACGTTTAGTTTGACCAGACTTTTGATTCTCGCCAATGAAGCAGGCGGTTGGTTTCCCGTCGGTGACCATAACGATCTGCTTCATCTCTTTTCGTTGAGCTTGCAACAACCGGCGCGAGAGCCGCAATCCTTCGGCCGTGTTCGTATGATACGGTCCAACTTGCGTAACTGCGAGCTTGGCAAGTGGTAATTCTTCGGCACTGTCGTGGAAAAGCACTACCTTCAACGAGTCGCCTGGATACTGAGTCCTGATCAAGTGCGACATTGCCAGCGCCACCTTCTTGGCTGGGGTAAAACGATCTTCGCCATAAAGGATCATCGAGTGTGAACAGTCGAGCATGACGACAGTGGCACATGACGACTGGTAGTCACATTGATGAACGTAAAGATCCTGGTACTCGAGATTGAGTGGTACTTTCAAACCCTCGCGTTGGATCGCTGACAACAAGGTCGCATTTACGTCGAGGTTAATCGTGTCGCCAAATTCATACCGCTTGCTGGCGGCAGCTGCCTCCACACCGGTTGAAAGATAGACCGTGTCGTGCCGGCCTGCAGCGCTCTTCCCCAGGCTGCCGAGTAAATTCCGCAACGTTTTGTAACCGAGAAAGTCGAGTCCCTTTTCTGTTACTTCGAAGTGCACATCACGAGGCAGAGGATCGGAGACTTCTCCATTGCCGTTGCCGCGACGTTGTTGTTCGTCCGTTCGTTGGGGTTCTTCGCGGAGTGAGAGATAGCCCTCTTCAACCAGCCGTTCAATCAGTTGATTTAGTAACTCCTCCAGAAGCGAACCCTTGAATTTGCCTTCGTTCTCGGCGAGCATCTCGCGGATTTGATGCTCATCAACCAACCCTTTTTCCATGAGTGCCTGTAGCAATGCGGCACGTAAGCCATCAAGCGAACTGTCAATCTGTTTGCGTTGGCGTGTCCAGTAATAATCGTCGTCGTATCCCGAATCCAGCAGAGCGTCAGTCATCGAGTCCATCAACTCACCGAGGTTAAGGGACGAGACATCGAAGCCTTTGAATTTTGAATAGCGAGTGAATTTCATTTCAGATCTAATAATGCAGATTTCAGATTAGATGTTGCACCTACAACTTGGCGAGGGTTGACCACCACACCAATCTTCAAGCTGAAATCAACTAAACTTCCCCGTCTCCGTCAGATCATCATAGATCATTCCGCGACGGTCCTTTTTCGCCTTGGTCACTGCCTGGTAGCCACCTTCTTCGTTACGGCTGATCTTGTTTTCTGCGTACAAACCCTCGAGCACTAACTCGCAAGCTGCAATCAGTTGAGGGCTGTCAGACCGGTGAAAATCAAAAGGAATCAAAGCCGTATCAATCAACTCTGGCACCGACTCCAGTAGCGTTCGACATTCTTCGGCCGACGCGGTATCAGTAAGTAGAAGTTTGTTACCTTCGTCGAACCATTGCACCGCACGGGAGAAATCAATACCAACAAAATAACCTTCAAAGATTTCCCCTGCCGCGCGTTTGATTAAGTCACGCGCAATGCGATTCGCACCCAGTTGTTCACCCTCGTACTCTAGTTCCATCTTTCCCGTCATCGAGGGAATAGCTGCATAGATGTCTGCAATACGTGGAACGATTGTCTCGTCCCCGGTAAGTAGAGATCGTCGCTCAGCATTTGAAACAACTGACTCCATAACAGTGATGGGTAAGCGTTGAGATACACCCGAATGCTTGTCGATATGGTTATCGTCGCGCGCTTCGAAGGCGATCTGTTCGACCACTTCACGAATGAAATCAGAGATCACGATGCGATTAGAATCGGCAAAGCGATTTGTCCAGGCTTCCTGACGAGTAATCTCAATCGCACTCTGCAATTCCTTAGGATAGTGAGTCAGGATTTCTGATCCAATGCGATCTTTTAGTGGCGTAATAATCTTTCCGCGAGCTGTGTAGTCTTCAGGATTTGCGGAGAAAACGAGCATTACGTCCAGAGGTAACCGCACCGGATAACCTTTTATCTGCACGTCGCCCTCCTGCATGATGTTAAAGAGCGCAACTTGTATCTTGCCGGCCAAATCAGGCAGCTCGTTGATCGCGAAGATACCTCGATTAGCACGCGGTAACAGGCCGTAGTGAATCGTCAGTTCATCACTGAGCACGTGCCCACCTTTTGCTGCCCGAATTGGATCTACGTCACCTACGATGTCAGCAACGGTTACATCAGGAGTCGCAAGCTTTTCGACAAAACGCGAATCACGATCGATCCAGTCGATCGGCGTCGCTTCTCCGTTATGCATCAACATCTGTCGACCATAAGCAGAGATCGGTCGATAGGGATCGTCATTGATCTCCGAACCCTCGATGATTGGAATCTTTTCGTCGAGAAGATCTGTTAACTGACGAATGATGCGACTCTTGGCCTGACCACGCAGCCCAAGCAGAATCAGGTTATGACGCGAAAGAATTGCATTGACGAGTTGAGGAAGAACCGTCTCTTCGTAACCAACAATACCTGGAAAAAGCTTGTCACCTGACCGCAGTTTACGAATTAGATTCAGACGCAGCTCGTCTTTTACGGAAAGTGTTTGGTATCGCGCTGCGCGCAGTGCACTTAATGTTCTTGGATAATCCATGGTTGTTTTGAAGAGTGTACTTCAGGAGAAGTTCTTACCATAGCGGCGATTTTGAAAGTTCGCGAAATGAGGTAGCAATCCCGCTTTTGGGGATCTGGAACAGCTATTCGGTTTTGGGCGCGACCACTCTACCTTCGGCTTGCAGCTTCTCGAGATGTGCAATCACCGAACGTTCTGCCATCGAGTGGGCTTTGGGTGAGACGTCTGTGTAAACCAGTGAAACTATCGCCGCAGGCTCCGTAACACCTGAACGAAATGCTTCCAGAATCTTTGTCTCCCTTTCGAGGCGATGGTTTATGTACTCGTCGATCTTTCTGTAAGGTGAGGCCACCGCGGCGCCATGGCCGCAAAAAAGAATCGTCAAGCGGGGAAGCGATCGCATGCGCTCCAGCGAGTGCAGATAATCGATCATGTTTCCCTGTGGCGGATCGATCAAAACTGAACCGAGTCCGACCACATTGTCCCCAGTCAGCAACGCACCGGTTTGCTCATCGATAAAACAAAGATGTCCACGCGCGTGACCGGGAGTGTGTAACGCACGTAACCGAATTTCAGGCTCGCCGGCAAGACTTATGACGTCGCCATCCTCAATCATGCGATCTACTTGAATGTCAGGAAGCGCTTCAGCAGTCTGCCGATGAGCGGCGATTCCGACTTGACCTTGCAAGTGTGCCTTGAGCGCCTCGACGCCTCCCACATGATCGGGGTGCAAATGTGTTAACAGGATCTCGCGAACTGTTCGCCCTTCTGCTCGAAGTTCATCAACCATCGCCGCCAGTGCCGCTTGTTCATCTTCATAGGGAGAACCGGGATCGATCACGAGGATCTCTTTCGCGTTGTAGATCAAGTAACAGTTTGTGTGTGTAGCTGGTGGTCTGGTCGGCGTACGAACAGGGAAACAGATGTAGTTTGGACGAAACTCTATTCGTCTGACTGTTTCGCCATGCGCTCGAGGGTTTGCGAGAAATCTTTCGACGAGGTCAGAAGTAAGACCACCGGAGAGTGTTTGCAACGCATGTAAAGTTGGTGGTACCGCGGTGACCTTAGAGTCCAACCAGCTTTGATATGCCGCACTCGCGGGGATCCATTCGCCGCTGGTTAACTCACCTTCAATGACATTTGGTTCCTGCCGGTCGGGACAATTCACGAGGAAAAACCAAGTATCGAATCTACGTGGACTGAATGGCGGCGTTACCCACCGACCGACAAAGGTGAAGTCGTTGGCATCAAGGTAAAGTTCGTAGTGCTTTAGTAGTGCCGGCCAGGACATGCGACCCGATTCCAGGTCGTCGAGCAGGGAAGCTCGTTGGCCTTTTGTTAATAACTCACCGCCATGGACCGCAAGCACTCCGAGTTCTTCAAACAACTCACGAGCCGCACCGCTGATCATCGTAGCAGTAACTGCGTCAGGCGCGTTTCTTACTTCAACATCTGCATCGCTCGCGTCAATCTGTCCTCCGGGAAAAGCATGAAAGCCACCCAGAAAAGCTAGCTTGTCACTGCGTTTTACCCAGTAGACTTCGGGATCAGTAGGATTAGTGTTTTGACGTAGAAGAATTACGGCTGCAGCGTCTTTTATCATTTACGAGAGATTAAGAGGGGAAGCGACTAAATTCATGAGATCGGCAGAGCTATTGATTCCATCTAAATCTTTCGCCATCGCCCGGTCCCCAGGGGACGCCGCGCATGTGGTAGCCACCCTCTTCCCAGAAACCTGCCTGATCTTCTTCAAGAAAACGCACGCCCTTCACCCACTTGGCCGATTTCCAGGCGTAGAGTTGAGGAATGATCAAACGAACGGGACCGCCATGTTCCGGTGGAATGGGCTGACCATCGTGTGACCAGGCGAAGAGAGAATCTTCATTGAGGAAATATTCCACCGGCACGTTAGTGGTCCAACCGTAGTCGTATGCCAGCGCGAGAACAAACTTTGCCTCCGGTTTAACTCCGGCGAGCTTTGCAATTTCCCTCGTGGACACACCACTCCAAACGTTATCAAGTCGCGACCAACGAGTGACGCAATGAAAGTCGGAATAAACTCGCACCGCCGGCAATTGCATAAATTCATCAAGTGACCATTGCAACGGCTTCTCAACCAGACCCTCAACCGCAAACGACCAGGTTGATAAATCGATCTCAGGAGTTCCATGCGCATCGAGGACCGGCCATTTCTTGGTACGCGACTGTCCGGGTGGAATTCGTTTTTCCCGGCGCGTATCGGGACTGATGATGATCTCCGGATCCTGGATCTCCTCCGGCGGACGGGGATCCTTCGTTTGATACTTTGGGTCCTGGAATAGATTGTTGAGAAAACTCATAACAGTTGAGCAGTCTTCGGCGTTGAATTAAAGACAGAAGGCGAAGACTGTTAATTCATTTCTTACCACTCCTCTCCGCCAGCGCCAGCAACTCCTCAGGCATCCATTTGCCGACGCCCTTTGAAGTGGCGTCGCTGATTCCCACGTTGCGATTGTGCCAGTCGTCGTGATCGCCTTCAGGGCCACGCTCTCGCTCGTAGTTCTCGGTCTGTT
>Ga0068859_100006665_pt1 | contig 11725 bp, 8 predicted proteins | sample KBSSwiS22_FD_66585 | JGI IMG/M metagenome (GOLD analysis project Ga0068859, IMG submission 66585) | Switchgrass rhizosphere microbial communities from Kellogg Biological Station, Michigan, USA - KBS Switchgrass S2-2 | ecosystem: Host-associated > Plants > Roots > Rhizosphere > Soil ... | reverse complement strand
AGTTTTCGCGCAATTCTTTTTTCCAGGGCGCTCTTGAAGGCCTGGACGAACTCGCTGCGTTTCTCCAGGCGGTCCAATTCAACCTCTCTTAATAAGGGGTGCAACTGTTTCCTCGCGTCGTTCAGCGCTTTTTCACAAAGATCATTGGCGACTACGCCAAAATCATTCGAAGCAGGAGTCGCGGGGTTGACCGATCTCTGGCTGCTCCGATCATAGACATCACTCATTTCAAACCATCCAGGGCCAGATTTAGTTCGAGAACATTTACTGTGGGTTCACCGAGAAAACCGAGCTGTCGGCCCTTTGTATATTGTTTAACGAGGGTTTGCACCGCTTCGTCACTCAGACCACGCGCCTGGGCCACACGGTGGAGTTGATACTGCGCGGCGGCGATGCTAATATGTGGTCGAGTCCGCTGCAAGAAACCATCCCAATCAGTTGAAAAGGTATAATGAATTCCACCTATATGCAGAATCCCTCCTTTGCAGCGCGGCTTTGGAAATACCTGATTGCTTTTCTGCTGATCGCAGTCATCACAGTTCTATTCATGGCCTTGCGAGATGTGCTGGAGACAACCTTAATTGCCTTGTTGTATCTCATCCCCCTGGGAATCATCACGGCTTATTGGGGACTTGGACCCGGGATCACCTCTGCCCTGATCACCTTTCTCACCTTTAACTATTTTTTCATTCAACCCTATTACACGTTGACCGTTCACCAACCGGCGGACGTCGTTATTTTGCTGGTGTTTTTGATTGTGGCAGTCGTGATCAGTCAACTCGTCGGACGCGCCCAGGCCGGCCTTGCGGTAGCCACCGCGCGGGAACGTGAAGCCACACAACTTTACGAACTCAGTACTGCCTTCGCAGGCTTGCCGGATGATCACGCCATCGTGCAAATCCTGGCCAAACAGGTCTATGCAGTGGCCGAGGGGGAATATGTCGAACTGAATGTTACAGGCGCGCACCCGTTTGCCTACCGACTCCCTGAGATCAATTCTCCTGCTCGCCCTCCCGAACTCATTGTTCTGATTGAGGCGGCGCGCGGACTCCTCGGAGAGATTCGGCTTTGGAGGGCGGCACCGGTCATTTCAGCCAGCGAGAAGCGTCTCTTCCAGACGTTTGCAAGCCAGGGGGCCCTGGCTCTGGAACGGGCCTGGCTTGCACAGGCCGAAGCCCGCACGAAAGTCCTGGAGGAAAGCGACCGGTTGAAATCGGCGATCCTATCTTCTGTCTCGCATGAATTGCGGACACCCCTTTCCACGATCAAAGCGGCGGCCTCCAGTTTGCGCGGCAAGGAGGTGGGCTGGGATTCTCCTGCCCGGTTGGAGTTGGTGGCAGCCATCGATGACGAAGCCGATCATTTGAACCTGCTGGTGGGAAATTTGCTCGATATGTCACGGATCGAATCGGGCGCGCTTCAACCGAAGCGGGAATGGAACATTCTGGCCGAGATCATTGAGAGTGTCCTGGGACGCATGCGGCATCTGGCACAAGAACACAGTTTAACTGTAGACGTCCCTGAAGATTTACCGCTGATCCCTGTGGACTATGTGCAAATGGAACAGGTCTTTACCAATTTGGTCAGCAACAGTTTGAAATATGCGCCCGCCAATACGGTCGTTTGTATCCGCGCCCGGGTGGAAGGGGAATCGCTGCACGTCGAGGTGAGCAACCAGGGTCCCCAGGTGCCTCCCGAACACCTGGAACGAATCTTCGATAAGTTTTACCGCATCACGGCTGCCGACAAAGTGACCGGCACGGGTCTCGGGCTTTCGATTTGTAAAGGGATCATCGATGCCCATGACGGTCACATCTGGGCGGAGAATCTTCCCGATGGACTGGCGTTTAATTTCATCATTCCCCTCATGTGGAACGGGGCAAAACCACCTCAGCTTCCCATGGATACGGAGACCGAATGAACAGCGCGCCGCATATCCTGGTGATTGACGATGAGCCGCAGATCCAACGCGCCATCCGCACGATTCTCACAGAAAAGCAATTCAAGGTGACGACTGCCAGCCGAGGCGAGGAGGGACTCACCCTGGCCGCGACGAGCGAACCTGATCTTGTCATCCTTGATCTGGGTCTACCCGATATGGACGGCGTGAAGGTCTGCCAGCGCTTACGAGAATGGACGCAGACTCCCATCATCATCCTTTCGGTGCGCGACAGCGAGCGCGATAAAGTAGCTGCCCTGGATATGGGCGCCGATGATTACCTCACCAAACCATTCGGCATCGAAGAGTTGCTGGCGCGCGTCCGCGTGGCGTTACGTCACGCTGCCAGCCGGAAGGGTGAGCAAAGCAAGGTGGTTAAGGTGGGGACTCTTACGATTGATCTGGCCTGGCACATTATCAAACGGGGCGAGGAAGAGATCAAACTTACGGGAAGAGAATACAAATTGCTTGCCTATCTGGCATCCAATCATGGACGAGTGCTTACCCATCAGAGTATTCTTACACATGTGTGGGGGGAAGCCGATGCAGATCACACCGAATATCTGCGTGTCTATATGCGCCAGCTCCGCAAAAAACTCGAGGTCGATCCGGAACGCCCACAATTTATTCTTACCGAACCTGGGATTGGTTATCGCTTTATCGCAGATGAATAAGCCTCCGTGATTGCGAGGAGTGAAGCGACGGAGCAATCTCCTGCTTGAAGAGCATTTGCGGTTTAAGCAGAGATTGCTTCGCCATACGCTTCGACTGCGTTCGCCTTCGGCTCACTCCGCTCAGCGCGAAAGGCTCGCAATGACCTAATATTCGTCACTACCTGACTAGTGACGTTTTTCTTAATCGCCTCCAACCAGGGCGATTTTTTATTTGTTCTTTATACGATTGAGACTTTTTTTGTCGCAATTTTATACCGCCCGGTTAAGATGCAATCATCTGTCCATAAGACTGCTACGCTTGTCCGCAGGACTGCTACGCTTGTGAGGTGATATGAACAAACTTAATGTACAACATCCGTCCTTATCGTATCCAACCACTCTCCCGTCTGATTTTTCAACTCTTCAAATTGGCGAGGAGATTAGTTCGGTCAACGCGGGGGTTGAGCCTGCGGGCCGTTTAATTGTGCTGGTTCCCGCCGATATTGATCATTCGCTGGCGACGAAGCGCCTGTGGGAAATTGCAGTGGCGACGGGCATGAATGTCCAGCTGATCAGTCTGTGCAAAGATTTATCAGAGGAACCCAGCATGCGACGAGACCTGGTGACCATGTCTGCCTTGATGCGCGATGGAAGAGTCTGCGCAGAAGCAAAAGTGGAAATCGGAACGAGTTGGGTGGAGGTTGTGAAACACAATCTTCAATCGGGCGATATGATCGTCTGTTTTGCAGAACAGCGCGCCGGGCTGACCCACAAACCGTTGAGTCAAATCCTTCAGTCGAGCCTCAAAGCGCCTGTATATATTCTTTCCGGTCTATATCCCCAAAATCCATCCCCATCCGTTTGGCGCTCTCAGGTGATGGCCTGGCTTGGCTCGATAAGCATCCTCGCCGGCGCTTTCCTGCTCCAAATCCGAATTGTTGCCCTGCCTGGAAATGGCACCCAAACAACCCTGCTGGTCCTTTCGGTGATCGCGGAAGCATGGCTGCTTGGAACCTGGAACAGCTTATTCGGATAACACCTTAGACACAACAAGCAACCTGGACGCTACTTTATGATCAACCACGAAAACAACTCATCGACCTCGATCATTCATCGAGAATCCTATTTCAATCCACCACGAACGATACGTTCCTGGCTGATCGGTCACCCCTTATCCACGGCAGAAGCAGCCCACCAAACCATCGGCAAGGCTGTGGGTCTGGCCGTCTTCGCCTCGGACGCGCTTTCCTCCACTGCCTACGCCACGCAGGAAATCCTGGGTGTCATCGCCGCAGCAGGAGCGATTGCCTACGGATATTTATTCCCGATCTCTCTCGCGATTATTACTTTGCTGGCCATTGTCACCATTTCCTATGAACAGACCATCCATGCCTATCCCGGTGGAGGCGGTGCCTATATTGTGGCACGTGATAATCTCGGAGAACTGCCCGCTCAAACAGCCGGGGCAGCACTTCTCACCGACTACATCCTGACGGTATCGGTCTCTGTTTCCTCCGGTGTGGCTCAAATTGTATCGGCTTATCCGGGACTCTTTCCCTATCGAGTGTGGATTGCAATTTTCGCGGTCTTATTGATCATGTTGATCAACTTAAGAGGGGTGAAAGAATCGGGTACGACATTTGCAATTCCAACCTATTTTTTCGTTCTGATGATGGCAGGGACGGTCGCGTTCGGAATATTCCGTTATGTCACAGGCTCGCTGGGTATGGTCGTGAACCCACCGCAATTTGATTCCGCACATATTATTTCCGTGATCACACCGTTCATTTTTCTCCACGCGTTTGCCAACGGCACAACCGCCTTGACGGGTGTGGAAGCTATCTCCAATGGGATTACGGCTTTCAAGGAACCGCGCAGCAAAAATGCGGGAATCACTCTGATCTGGATGTCATTGATCCTTGGCTCATTATTCCTGGGACTTTCGTTTCTCACGGGCAAGGTTCACACGGTATTTTCAGAGGAAGAAACTGTCATTTCTCAGTTGGCTCGGACCATCTACGGTGGCAGAGGACTTCTCTACCTGATGTTAATTTCAGGCACCACAGTCATTCTGATCATGGCCGCGAACACAGCCTTTGCAGATTTCCCTCGTTTGGGCGCCTTACATGCCGGGGATGGTTTTCTTCCCCGTCAATTAACGTTTCGGGGCAGCCGTTTGGTTTACTCACGCGGCATAGTGGCCCTGGCAGTCATTTCTTCCATCTTGATCATTATTTTCCAGGCCAGCGTGACCCGACTCATCCCGCTTTACGCGATTGGTGTATTCCTCTCTTTTACTCTATCGCAGGCAGGGATGGCGCGTCGTTGGTGGAAGATCGGACATTTGCAGGAAGGCGAGCAAATCGTTGAGCCAGGTTCCACGCTGAAATATGAACGCGGCTGGCAGTATCGAATGGTGATCAACGGATTTGGATCCGTGTGTACAGCGGTAGTCATGGTTGTTTTTGCCGCCACGAAATTTTCAGAGGGCGCCTGGGTGGTGCTGATCCTGACCCCTGTTCTGGTCACGATCTTTTTCTCCATCCATCACCACTACAAGAGACTGGCCAAACAACTTTCTCTGGATAACTATGGGATCGTCCCGCCGCATAACACGCGGCATCGCGTCATTATGCCAGTGGGTGGCGTCCACCAGGGGACGCTGGCTGCATTGCGCTATGCCCGGATGTTGTCAGATGATATTACGGCGGTCCACGTCGAGATTGAGCCAGCCGAGTCAAACAAGGTGCGTCAAAAGTGGGAAACATGGGGTCAGGGTGTGCGCATGGTGGTGTTGAATTCGCCCTATCGCCTGTTCCTTGAACCACTCCTGGAATATATCGCCGAGATCGCCAAGCAACGTCAGTCCGGCGAGACCATCACCATCGTTGTACCCGAATTTGTTTCAAGCAGTCATATGACAGGAGCCCTACACACGAATACAGCGGACCTGCTCCGTCGCGAGCTGAGACGTCAGCATGGGATCGTGATCATCAACGTGCCTTATCATGTGCACGAAGAAGCTGATGTTCATTAAAGATGATCAAGACGAACTTGCTTGTCACAAACAGGATATATATTAAACGCGTTGCGCTACTTTGGACTGGGCCAGTGGAATCTGTAAATAGAACGTACTTCCCTCGCCCAGTTTGCTCTCGACCCAAACTTTGCCGCCATGCCGTTCGGCAATGGACTTGACGATCGCCAGTCCCAGCCCGGTGCCGCGTTGTAACAGTGCCTCTCGATTCGTACCACGATAGAACTTTTCGAACAGCCGCGGCTTGTCATTTTCGGGGATCCCGATCCCGCTGTCCTGAATAGCAAACGTCAACTCAGCCAGAGAGGTCTGCATATGAATCGTGACCTCTCCGCCCGTCGGTGTGTATTTGAGCGCGTTCTCCACGAGGTTGTAAAGGGCCTGCTGCAATAAGGCCTGGTCGGCTTCGATGGCGTTGGGCATGTCCTTGGGGATCTCAACGCCGATGGAAATCTGCTTTTGCTTGGCCTGCATTTGCAAAGAACTTGTGACCCGTTCCAGAATATCCAGCACCGGGATACTTTCCACTTGCAAGCCCACGCCAAAGTCAATACGGCCGAGATCGAGCAGGTTAGTGACGAGCTTGGCCATATTATCCACACCCTGCACGATCATCCTGGCATAATTCTTTTGCTGTTCATTTAACTGACCGGCCATTTCGAGCATGGTGGCATAGCCGCGCATCAGCGTGAGCGGGGAACGCAGGTCATGGCTGACCGTCGAAACAAAATCAGATTTCAACGTATCGATCTCTTTGAGCTGTGTCACGTCCCGCAGAATACAAACACGTCCGACGGTCTTGCCCTCGGCCGTCATGGGAGAGGCCATGGCAAGATAGGTTTTGCCATCCGGCATGTTGATCTCGCCCGAATGACGTTCGGTGGAAGAGGCCTGCAGGAGCTCCCTTAATGCCTGGACCTGGATCGTTTTCTCGAAATCGGGTCGTTCGCCGCGCCGGATCGTTACGCCAAAGACATGCCCGGCCGCCGGATTCGCCAGAATGAGGCGGTTCGAGGCGTCGGTGACCAGGACCGGGTCCGGCGTGGAGTTAAGGATCGCTTCCAACTGGCGGCGACTTAATTCGACCGTGAGGAACAACCGGATGTTCGCGACCGCCAGAGAGGCCTGGCTGGCCAGCGTGGTGATAAAGCGCAGATCCGCTTCGGAAAAGACGCGCTGCTTGTTGTACGCGGCCCATAACACGCCGTAATAACGGTTCTCATGCCGGAGTGCCAGGGCGATCAAGGATTCAGGGTAAGGCAGGTTGGGGTCCAGCACCAGGCCGCGGGTCCGCGAGAGCGTCGCCATGACCAGCCGTTCCTGTTCTTCGGCCAGCGCCAGGACCTGCTGATCGAGATGCATGTATACATCCTGCTCGACCCCATCGGCAAATTTGACCGGCGTTTCTACAGGCGTTGGGAGCATCTCTCGCAAAAGGATAATGCGCGCCGAACTCGCCCCATTCGCAACGATCGCTTCCAGGACAGGTTGCAGGGCCCCCGCCAGGGTCAGGCTGGAGGCCACTCCCTGGCTGGCAGCCAGCAAACGACTTAAATCCTGCATGCGGGCCTGCAGACTGACCCGCATCTGTTCGAAGGCCCGGCGCAGTTCGCTCACTTCGTCTTCCCCCTCCACACTGAGCGGACGATCGAGCTGGCCGGTGGATAGATATTTTGCTTCGGTGGCGAGGCCCTGCAGGGAACCCGTGACGCTGCGCAGATTCACGCGTAAGGAAATCAACGCCACAAGCCCAAGCACCATGATCATCAACGAAATCGGTAGGGCAATGTTGATGGCCAGTTGCTGGGTTTCCTGGGCCGGGATCGTGAGTACGACCGCCCAGGGATACCCCTCCACCGGTTGATAATAGACGAGTTGGCGGGTGCCCAGCGAAGTCGTTTCATCGAAGAAGGCAGGCTGGTCACGCAGTTCCCCATCATAGGGGGTCCAGGTCTGGGTGGCATCTGAGTGGAAAACGATCAACCCATCGGCAACTAACTTGCCCGTTCCATTCACCTCCGCCAGGCTGTTGAGATTGTTGAGAAGTGAACTGGTATAGGGATTTTGATTCAGGTAGGTTCGACCGATCAGCACATATCCCGTCTGCGGAATGACCGCCAAAAACGAAACACCCGCGGCTTCTCCTTCTACGATCGGTGGCACACCATACATTTGATTCGGCACACCCTGTTGAGCCATCGTAATGCCGTCTTCTTCGGGACGTGTGATCTGAAATGCCTGCTCAGAGGGATAGGCACCCACGATCGCCCTGGTCGACATATCAAAAACAGCCAGTTGATTGAAATAGGGGATCGATTGACTGTGTTCGTTCAAGATCGCAGGAAGATCTGCATTCGCGTCCTGTAAGCGCGGATCGTTCGCGATCTGTAAGGCCAGGTTCTGACCGGTCTCAAGAAAAAATGGGACGTTTTGCGAGGCTAATTCTGCCGAACTTTTGAGGCGGTCTCGCAACAAATTCCGGGCTGCCGAACCTGCCACCACCCAATCGCCGACCAGGAGGGTTAAGAGCAGCAGTGAGATGATGGTCCCGGCACCCAGGATAAAACGCGTTTCAATGCTCTTCTCAGAGGGCGAAGGCAGCAACATTCCCAACCCGCCCCAGCGGTTCCGGAACACGGAAGCGATGATCTGGGCAGTAATGCCAGCCACGAGCATTTCGCCGGCAAAGGCCAGGCTCACCACGCCCAGATTGCTCAGGGCGTAGTCCAATCGTTCCGTGACAGAGGTGGAGGCGGAGAGGGTGAACAGGGCGTTCAACACAAAGAGCGCGGCATGCGCCAGCACCAGACTGAGCGCGCTGAACAACGGTTGACGCAACAGGCGATAAATGAATGTGCGGTAGCGTTGTCGGTTTGCGACCGCGAACATGACTGCCATCAATCCGAAATCGAGGGCGGTAAAAAGGCTGTGAGTGTCCCAAATGCCGCGTAACAATCCGCTCAGCATTCCCAGCCCGGCTGCGGCCAGGGGACCCAGTAGACCGCCCGCCAGGATCCAGGGAATCGCCGAGAAGATCATCATCGTAGAGCCAGCGGGCTCCTCGGGCAGGCCCGGGATGGGCAGGGTGGAACTGCTCGAAAATTCCAGACCGAAACATAATGTTGCAAACGGGGTGAGAAGGAGTAACGCAGCCAAAATCCAGGTGGCGCGCCTGCTCCATTCAATGTAATATTTCCGCCAACGAAAGAGCGCAACGCCGAGCAGTCCTGCCAGCCCAAGCCAGACCAACCACCCTGCGAGCGGCATGGGATTCAAGTATGCAAGATTGTCCAGCAGGCTTAGCAGGAATTGCATAGGAAGTCATTATAGCGCCGAATCATAGCGCTATTCAGTAGATTTGGACTTGTAGTAGCCCCGGTAGGACTCAGGGAGCAGGCTCGCCAGCGATCCCATGATCCGGTGTGTACCATCCTGAATCATTTTCTGCCGGTCGGGGTTTTCTTCCAGAAAGAAGGGTTTGCCCACCGACAGGCTGACCGGCGCTCGTCGCCAGCGTTTCAAGTGACCATAGATATTCTGATTTTCCAATCCGGTCAATGCGATGGGAACGATGGGGGCGCCAGATTTTAGGGCAAGAAACGCGGCGCCTTTCTCCCCTTCCTCCAGAGCGCCTGTGACCGATTGTCTTCCTTCCGGGGCAAGACTAATCATCCGTCCTTCGGCCAATCCATTCAACGCGGCCCGGATTGCTTTGCGATCCGGTTGCCCACGATGCACCCAGATGATGCCGTAGGCGCGGAAGACAGGTCCAACCAGCCAATGTTCGTACAACTCGATCTTGCCTAGCCCTTCAATAGGCGAGAAGGGAAGAGTCGCGAAAAGCAGAACGGCATCGGCGTCGCCAAGATGATTGAACGCGATAATTGCCGGTCCGCGCGTTGGGAAGTTTTCCAACCCGCTGATCCTGACTTTCAAGGTCACCAGAACGAGGAGCTTTATCAGTCCGCGCAGAAAGAAGCGAAAAACGCGTCGCCTGAAGGTAAGCTGAGGCAAAGCCACCAGGTCCGGCCGCCATACATCGCTAATGGGTTTAGGAGGCGGAGATGGCCGATTCAGCATATACACCCCGATATTCCTCTGGCAATAAGCCAGCCAAATACGACATCACTACATCTGCGTTCCGCTGACGCAATGCATGTTTTTCCGCCCCTTTGGCAGTGATGCGAGGGAGTGTAATGGGTTTTCCAATACGCATTTCAAGGGATGGTTTTTTTCCCCGACTTGCCCGCCGCCAAAAATCCTCTGTCGTACCGACCAGACCGACCGGCAACACCGGCGCGCCGGTCTGTTCCACGATATAGGCAATCCCCGGCTTGGCCCGCCGCATAGCCGTGTCATGCGAACGGCCGCCTTCCGGGGCGATCAACAGGGGAATACCCGATTTGATAATGGAGATAATTTTCGTCAAGAGGGGGCGGTCATAGTCACCGCGATGAACAGGGATCACCCCATACATTTTCAACACCAGTCCCTGGCCGGGTTTGCTGAACACATCGATCGCGCCGATAATTTCCAACTGCTCCGGCCAGAACGCGCCCACGAAGGGAGGATCAAAGATCGAGACATGGTTCATCGCGACCACATAGGGTTTCCCATAGGGAATATTTTCCTTCCCCACAATTTTGACGCGGGCCAGTGCCCGAAAGACCCCGCGGAAGACAAACTTGGCAACCGGTCTTATGATTTTGAATCGAAAAGGGACCTGATAGACGTTCGACGCATTCATTTGACCAATGCCAGGATCTGCTCAAAGACTTCGTCCGCCGTGAGTTTATCTGAGTCGAGCACCACGGCATCTTCTGCGGCTCTTAAGGGAGCAACGTCGCGGGTCGAATCGATGTGGTCGCGCTCCATGACTCTTTTGAGGATCGCATCGTAATCCGGATTGCCCCCGCGCCCGATGATCTCATCGTAACGCCGGCGGGCACGCTCTTCCGCTGTAGCATCCAGGTAAATTTTCAAATCCGCATCCGGCAATACGACGGTGCCGATATCACGCCCCACCATCACGATCCTGCCGCGCTGTCCGATGCGCCTCTGTTGTTGGCTTAACGCCTTTCGCACGCCGGCGTAGGCTGCCACAATAGAGACATTCTCGTCCACTGTGCGAGTACGCGTTTCCCAGGTAATGTCACGCCCATCGACCAGGACATCACAGGCGCGTCCATCGGACTTGGAAGCAGGCGCGACATCGATCTGGGTTTCCTCCGCCAGCGTTGTCACAGCGGCTTCATCGTAAATATCGATCTCGCGCTCCAACGCCAGCAATGTGATGGCGCGATACATGACGCCGGTATCGAAGAAAATATAGCCGAGAGCCTCGGCCAGCCTCAAGCCAATCGTCGACTTGCCAGAGGCGGCAGGTCCGTCGATCGCAATAACGGAGGGAGGTTGAGAAGAGATGTTATTCATCGGCAATGAACTATAGTGAACCTAGGGTTGTTGGGTTGTCTCACGCGCGTCCGGGAACAAATCATTACGGACCCAGAGGAGTATCGTTTCATTATCTCTCGGCAACTGACGAAAAACCAGCCAGCGAATCCAGTCAGGAATAGTAATCGTATCCCAGAGCGGTTGCTGTCGCCAGATAAAATCCTGTCCACGATACGCAGACGTTAAACCCAAATCATCCATGAGGGGAGTGACGATGATGGGCGGGGGCGCCATTTGAGGGCTGAGCTCAGAAACGAAGTTTACCTCATGGTCCTGCAGGATCCATTCGAGCGCCGGAGAATCGAGTCCCATAATGGTGACCGGCTGAGCTTGCGTATGGCCGAGGCTGAACTCAGAAGCGTCATCTACGCTGGCACGTAGCAGATCCGCCTGGGCAGGTGCCGGATCCGGCGTCCAGAGTTCCAGTCCATTTGGCGAACGGACTCCACTGGCACCCCAGGCCGAGCCGAGACTGTACACGCCAAGGAAGAGCACGAAGGACCAGGTCGTTCCCAGCCAGGCCGTGCGCGCCGACCAGCCAAAGGCGACAAAGGAAACGCACAAAATAATAATGAGGACTGCACCGATCAGGATAATATAGGGCGCCCCTGAGATTGGAATATTCCTTCCGAAGATGGGTAA
>Ga0068859_100006663_pt1 | contig 11728 bp, 10 predicted proteins | sample KBSSwiS22_FD_66585 | JGI IMG/M metagenome (GOLD analysis project Ga0068859, IMG submission 66585) | Switchgrass rhizosphere microbial communities from Kellogg Biological Station, Michigan, USA - KBS Switchgrass S2-2 | ecosystem: Host-associated > Plants > Roots > Rhizosphere > Soil ... | reverse complement strand
TTTTGGATATTGAAACACCTTTCTTAATTAAAAGTACACCTGAAGGTGCAAGAGATTTTGTGGTGCCCTCAAGAATGAACAGCGGGCAGTTTTATGCGTTACCACAAAGTCCGCAAACTTTTAAACAATTATTAATGGTGAGTGGTTACGACCGCTATTATCAAATTGTAAAATGTTTTAGAGATGAAGATTTACGTGCCGACAGGCAACCCGAATTTACACAGATAGATTGTGAAATGTGTTTTGTGGAGCAGGAAGATATTTTACAAACTTTTGAAGGTTTGGTAAAACGCATTTTTAAAGATGTAAAGAATATCGATTACACCGAAACGGTACAACGCATGACATGGGAAGAAGCCATGTGGAATTATGGTAATGATAAACCCGATATCCGTTTTGACATTAAAATATGCAACCTTAAATTCCCTGCACATACTTTCCCAACAAAAGAAAGTTTATCTGCTTTAATTGATGGTGCAAACTTTGGTGTGTTTGATGATGCAGAAACTGTGGTGGCCATTGCCATACCTGGTTGCAGCGAATACACCCGCAAGCAAACTGATGAACTAACGGAATGGGTTAAACGTCCGCAAATTGGCATGAAGGGTTTGGTATTCATTAAATGCAATGCAGATGGTACATTTAAAAGCAGTGTAGATAAATTTTATAATGAAGAAAAATTAAAAGCCATTGCTACAGCAGCTAATGCAAAAGCCGGTGATTTAATTTTAATTTTAGCTGGCGCAGAAGAAAGAACAAGAAAAGCCATTAGTGATTTACGCATGTACATGGCTGATAAATTAGGTTTACGCAAACCAACAGATTTTAAATTATTGTGGGTATTAGACTTTCCCTTGTTTGAATATGATGAAGAAGGAAACCGCTGGGTTGCCCGTCACCACCCGTTTACAAGCCCCAAGCCTTCGCAAATTGCGGAGATGATCAACAATAATCCGGTTATTGAAAATGCGGCGGAATATTTGAAACATCCGTATGCCAATATCAAAGCCAATGCTTATGATATGGTATTGAATGGTAATGAAATTGGTGGTGGTTCAATAAGAATTTTCCAAAGAGAATTGCAGGAGAAAATGTTTGCGGCATTGGGAATGGATGCGGCAGAACAGCAGCATAAATTCGGTTTCTTACTCGGCGCTTTTGAATATGGTGCACCACCGCATGGTGGTATTGCATTTGGTTTCGACAGGTTATGTTCTATTTTGGGCGGTAGCGAAAGTATTCGTGACTTTATTGCCTTTCCTAAAAATAATAGTGGCAGGGATGTGATGATTGATGCGCCAAGTACTATTGATGCTAAGCAGTTTGAGGAATTGCAGATAAAGCTGGATTTGAAATAAAATCCAGCTCAACATGAAAAGCAAAAAGCTATTTGAACTGAGTTATGTTTTAAATTTTATATCGTCTGTAACGTTGATAAGCATGATGCTGTATACAAATTCAGATAGAAAAGACGATAAAGATTATATTAACTTAGTAATCGTTCTTAGTACAGCATTTCTGTTAGCCATTGCACCATTTAACTGGATGTGCTATTATATACACAAAGCTTACAAATCAAATCAACTTTTATCAAAAAGAATAAAGATCGCAGGAACGATTGTATTTATTTTATTTTCAGTGTTCACTATCCTTGTATTCATCGGTTCTTTTTATGTTGCCCAAAGTATTTATTCCTACTTCAAGGCTAAAAACTATTACGGAGTTTTTGCCTCGTTGGTGCTCTTTACAATTACAGCCACCGGATTGTATTCCTGTTTGGGTTATTGGATTATCCGGAAACGCATCAAAGCACAATTTGTAAATGCAATAGCGGAATTGGGAAATGAACCAAATAGTTAAACCTTGCAATTCCCATCTTTTCAAGCACTTTTTTTCTTATCTTTTCGTTATCAAAAAAATTGCATCATGAAATTGCGTAAACTTCTCCCGCTGGTTGTAGTCATTTCATTTTTTATTTCCTGTAAAAAATCAGGTAGTGATAATAGCGGTGGTGGTGGCACCAATCCTGCTACAGCACAAATGCTACCCAATGTGAGTTATGGTACAGATGCTGCGCAAAAGATGGATATTTATTTACCTGCCAACCGCACTACTGCAACAACTAAAGTAATTGTATTGGTACATGGCGGCGCCTGGAGCAGCGGTGATAAAGCCGATCTGAGTACATTGCAATTTGGCATGGTGATCACCGATACATTAAAATCACGTTTTCCTGATTATGCCATATTCAATATCAATTACCGTTTATCTACAGGAACGGCCAATCTTTTTCCCACGCAGGAAAATGACATGAAAGCTGCGGTACAATTTATCTTTGATCATGCAGCCGAATATCTCATCAGCAACAAATATGTTTTCATTGGCGAAAGTGCAGGTGCACATTTGAGTATGCTGCAGGGATTTAAATACAGTACGCCGCTAAAACCAAAAGTCATTGTTTCTTTATTTGGTCCCAGTGACCTTACGGATATGTACAATAATCCTGTTGGCCCCAACCCCACCATAACACAATTGGTATTGGCGCAAACTATTGGTGCCACGCCAACCACCAATGCGGCATTGTACACCAATTCAAGCCCGGTAACTTTTATAGCTGCAGGATCGCCGCCTACTATTTTATTGCATGGCAGTGCTGATCCTTTGGTAAATCCTTCACAATCGGTAGCAGTGCAAACTAAACTCACTGCAGTGGGTGTGGCCAATCAATATGTTTTGTATGCAGGTAAAGGACATGGCGATGATTGGGGTGATGCGATCTATAAGGATGCATTTAATAAGATACAGGCGTTTATTACTGCGAATGTGCAGTAAACAAAAAGATGACAGAAATGACAACAGCCGAGCTGGAACAAAAACTTTACGAACTTATACAACCGTCGTATCCAAACATTGATATTAAAATTGTTGAGGCTGGTGATAACATCCGCCATCTCTATTTTACCGAAGAGAAGTTTAAAGATTTGTATCCCAAACAAAGGTATCATTATCTTATTCATTTAATTCCTTCAGATTTTCTTGAACTTAACTTAAAGAATACTTATTGGTTCGAATTGGCTCCAGATGAAAACCCTGATGATCTTGATTATCACGATGACGAAACAATCGAATCAATAAAAGATGACGTCCTTTCAGTATTGTTTAAAGTTGGATTTGTAACAGAACTTGATAAAGAATTTATGTCCGGAGCGGCCAAATGCCTTGGCGATTTCAGGCATTCAAAAAAAATATTGGTTGATTTAGGTTTTGTTGATAAAGAAGAACAATTTGATATCTTTCATGTCTTGATGAATGAAGGAGGATATTGTGATTGCGAAATATTGTACAATGTTTTCAGGGAGAGTGAGTATTCAAAAAAATATTGGAGATCGGGACAATAACATTTACTAACTATACAAATTCGGATTGCAATTTTACAACACTATGAAAAAAATCATTGCAACTTTAGTTTTACTTTTTATTATTCAAACCATTTTTGCTCAATACAAAATGCGTCCTGTTGATGAATTGATTAACAGAACAGATCCAGGTTGGCCAGTGGTTAAGCAATGGATTGATTCCGCAAAAAATAAAGTAGAGATATTGCCTGTTGACACTATTAAAGCTAAAGATGCGCTTTACAAAACCCAGGTAACTACCCGTTCTATAATGGGGGCCATCGTTTATTCCACTGGAGGACTTTTAGTTGATAACGGTTGGATAAGAATCTTAGGTTCTGGAAGTACTAAAATGCAAAGAACACTTCCTGACTGGAACAAGGGCAAGGCATTTAAAGAATTTGGAGACCGCCCTAAATTCTTCCTGGTTGCGGATGATGCTGCAGGTGGTTGCTTTGCACTAAATTATGGCTCTTTCGGAAAAGACCTTGATAGCATTTATTATTTGTCACCCGATAATTTGGAATGGGAACCAATGGGAATGAACTATGAAGATTTTGTATGGTTCTGTTTTACTGGTGACCTCAAAAAATTTTATAAAGGTATCAGATGGAATTCGTGGCAAAAGAATGTGCAGGCTTTAAAAGCGGATGAAGTATTCCATATCTTTCCTCCATTATGGTCAAAGGAAGGGAAGGATGTTGAAAAAAGTACCAGGGGACCTGTGCCGGCAGATGAGGAATTTTCTTACAATTTTGAACTGCGAAAAAAAATGGGGTTTGAAAAAAGTGGAGACTAGTATTAGTTTCTTATTATAATTCAATTTACCAGTAACCATTAAAACTGGTAAATTCGTATCATGAATCTTCCTCCACTTGCCGAACGTTTACGCCCCACATCATTGGATGAATTAACCGGACAACAACATCTTACCGGTAAGGGAAGTATTTTACGCAAAGCCATTGAACAGGGCAAAGTGCCGAGTATGATATTATGGGGGCCGCCGGGTGTGGGCAAAACAACTATCGCTAATATTATTGCCAATACTTTGCAGGTACCGTTTTATACTTTAAGCGCCATCAGCAGCGGCGTTAAGGAAGTACGTGAAGTGATTGACCTTGCAAAGAAACAAAGCGGTGTAATTTTATTCATTGATGAGATCCATCGTTTTAATAAAGGACAACAAGATGCATTATTGGGCGCTGTTGAAAAAGGTATCATTACATTAATTGGCGCTACAACAGAAAACCCTTCCTTTGAAGTAAACAGTGCATTGCTGAGCAGAACGCAGGTGTACATCCTAAAAGCATTGGATGAAAAAGATCTGATCGCATTGTTGCATCATGCTATAAAAGATGATGAGGTTTTACAAACAAAAAAGATCGAGTTAAAAGAAACAGAAGCGCTGATCAATATTTCTGGTGGTGATGCAAGAAAATTATTAAACCTGTTAGAACTGGTAACCGATACATTAGGTAATAAAGCTGTCATCACTGATGATACTGTAATGGAAATTGCACAACAACGTATTGCATTGTATGATAAAAAAGGAGAACAGCATTATGATATCATTTCTGCATTTATAAAATCCATACGTGGTAGTGATCCGAATGCTGCAGTGTACTGGCTGGCAAGAATGATTGAAGGTGGTGAAGATGTAAAATTCATTGCACGCCGGATGCTGATATTAGCGAGTGAAGATATTGGCAATGCTAATCCCAATGCTTTGTTGTTAGCCAATGCCACATTTGATGCGGTAAATAAAATTGGTTATCCTGAATCGCAATTGATATTATCGCAGTGCGCTATTTACCTGGCTTCAAGTGCAAAAAGTAATTCTGCCACCACGGCAATTGGCGCAGCATTGAGTTCGGTAAAACAATTGGGCGATTTGCCCGTGCCCTTACACATACGTAATGCGCCTACCAAACTGATGAAGAAAGAAGGGTATGGAAAAGGTTATGAGTACTCACACAATTATGAAAACAGTTTTTCGCCGCAGGAATATTTGCCCGATGAAATAAAAGGTGCCACATTCTACACTCCCGGCGCTAATGCAAGAGAAGAAGAACTACGAAAGTTTTTAAAAACTTTATGGAAAAACAAATACGGCTATTAAAACCAAAGCACTTACTTTGTAATTAATGAAACAATTTAAATCATTAGGGATATGTCTTTTGTTGTTGGGTGCTTTTCATGCCACTGCACAAACTGAAGCCGTTCCTGTGTTTAAGGGTGCTGTTAAATCCGGCAGGGAAAAAATATACAACGACATCATTAAATTTGGTATCAACAAAAATCTATCCTTACCATTGGCCGATAGCACAGAAGAAAATTGGGAAAGTGCTTTTGATGACCTGGAACTGATCAATTATAAAGAACCCTGGGTAAATGATAAGATCAGGATGGCATTTGATGGTATTGAAAACCGGAGTATTGATTTTCAGCGCTCACTTTTAGAAATGCTGTATGCACTAAATAATAAAGGTTTTATAGCACCGGTTAATAAATTATTGCAGCAAACAGCTAATGCGAAAATATTTGCCATGTGCGGCGAGTACCTGATATTGTGCAAAGCCGTTACCCCCCAGGTTTTAGCTATAGTGAAAAGTAAAAGCCAGAAAATGCTGAGCGATAACGATGAGAAAATAAACACCATTATTGCATGCTTTATGACAAGCCTGTCGCATGCACAAAGCAAAAGAAATACTGCACTTCCGGTAAAAGATTGTTTAGATAAAAAATATTTAAGGAACAATGTTGTGTTGTACAGCATTCAGCGTAAGAACAGGAATTACCCGGGCATCGTTATTGTAAAAGATGGTAATGGCAATTTTGTAAGAGATGATAATGGGAATATTTTTTCTGTTCCGCAATTGGCCAGGAGTATTGCTAATCTGCCCTCTTATTTAACCAATGGTAACACACCGCAGGGTATTTTCAGGATGCATGGATTTGAAGTGAGCAGAAGCCAGGCGCTTGGGCCTACACAAAACATTCAGCTCACCATGCCTTATGAAACATCTGTGCAACATTTTTTGAATGATAGCAGCATTGCAGATACGGGATGGACAATTGAGCGTTACAAAGAACTATTACCTGGTAGCTGGAAAAAGAATTTCTCTGCATACGAAACTTATTATGCCAGTAAAGCGGGCCGAACAGAGATCATTGCTCACGGCACTACAGTAGATCCTGATTTTTACAAAGGGCAGCCTTATTATCCGCACACACCTACTGAAGGTTGTTTGTGCACTAAAGAAATATGGAGTGCCGTTGATGGTAAGCGTACAGAAAGCAACCAGCAAAAATTAGTGGATGCAGTAAAAAAAGCGGGGGGGCCTGATGGTTATTTAATTGTAGTTGAAATTGACGACCAGCAAAAACCGGTAAGCCTTAATGAAATACTGCCTTACTTAAAAGCAAGTAAATGAAAAAGGATATTGAAAGCCGGGTGGATATTGAACAACTGATTGTTGCGTTTTATGAAAAGGTAAAGCTTGATACAACGATTGGTTTTATTTTTAATGATGTAGTTAAAATGGATTGGCCGCATCATATCCCTGTGATCGTTGATTTTTGGGAAACCATTTTGTTAGATAATCCTGTGTATAAAAAGAATGCGATGGAAGTGCATTATGACCTGAATAAAAAAGTGCCGCTGAAAAAAGAACATTTTGAAAGCTGGATGCTGTTGTTTGCTTCCACGGTGGACGAATTGTTTGAGGGTAAGGTTGCAACATCCGCAAAAGTGAGGGCGCAGTCTATTGCAAGTGTGATGTTGTTTAAAATGGGGAGTATGAGTTGATGGCACGTCCACAGGACTCCTTTGGAGCAGAGGACGCAGAGGGGGAATTTAAAATAAATTAAGTTGCGAATTGAAAACGTTGAATAGAGATATACTGTACAAGAGTGCGACGCCTGTGAAGTTGAAGAAAGAAAAAATGCTCGTCTCAAAAAAATAAATTGCGCCAAAGGCGAATTTGACATATGGCTTTAAACTGGATACTTAAAAAATTTGATGATTTAACGGTTGGGGAGTTGTATGCCATTTTGCAATTGCGTAACGAAGTTTTTGTGGTGGAGCAAAATTGCCCTTACCAGGATGCAGATAATAAAGACCAGAAAAGTTTGCACTTTATGGGATGGGATGGCAACATGCTGGCAGCGTACACACGTATAATCCCTAAGGGAATTTCCTATACCGAAGCCAGCATTGGCCGGGTGGTTACCGCACCCAAATACAGGGGTACCGGTACCGGAAAGACGTTAATGCAACTAAGTATTGCCAATACATTTACAGCATTTAATTGTACTACAATAAAGATTGGTGCTCAACTATACCTGAAAAAATTTTACGAAGACCTGGGTTTTGTACAATGCAGTGAACAATACCTGGAAGACAACATTTCGCATATAGAAATGCTGTTAACAAAATAATTTTTTTGAAAAACAATATTTAACAAAACCTTCCGTTTTAGTTCAGTAGTGTAGTAAATTTTTTTGTATGCATTGCGGATTGAGCTGATTTACACACCACATTTTTGATCCAATTTCTGTAGAAAACACAAAATCTGAAATTCTGATGAAACCAAGTTTACCCAAATTTGCTGGTAAAGCACTACTGCTTGTAATGGTTTGCTTTTCCTTCCTTTGCAAATCAAATGCCCAGGGATTTATTTTCGGCAACGAAAAAATAAGATGGGAAGTAGGTCTGGACTTTGGACCCAGTTTCTTTTTAGGTGACCTGGGCGGCCATCACGGTAAAGGAACCAACGATCTGAAAGACCTTAATTTAAATTTCACTAAATTAATGAAGGGAGCATACTTTACGATGTATCCCAATAAATGGCTTGGCTTAAGATTAAATGTTAGCTCTACATATATTGAAGGCGATGATGCTACAATTAAAACTACAGGTATTAATGAATTGTGGCGTAAACAACGTAACCTCGATTTCAGATCAACCGTTTTAGAAGCTAATGGTTGCCTGGAAGTTTTTCCTACCATGTTATTTAGTTCCGACCCGGAAAATGAGCCAAGGTTCAGGCCTTATGGTTTGATTGGTGCCGGTGTATATCATTTTAACCCACAGGGTTCTCTTAGTTCTTCTAATGGTACCAAATCATGGTATTACCTGCATCCGTTGCGTACCGAAGGTGAAGGCATGGCCGAGTATCCCAACAGCAAGCCATATAGTTTAACACAAATGAATGTATTGTATGGTGCTGGCGTAAAATACTTTTTATCTGACAGGGTAAATATTGGTATGGAATTTTTATACCGTAAAACTTTTACCGATTACCTGGATGATGTAAGCCAGACCTATATTGATCCAAAAAAATTCTCCAAATATTTAACAGCTGCAGATGCGGCATTAGCATCAAAACTATACGATAAAACTATTGGCATTATTTATCCTGGTATGACAAGGTGGCCAGAAGGAACACAACGCGGCGATACCAAAAATGCAGATACTTATTTTTCTGTAGTATTGAAAGTGGGCTTCAGGCTTGGACCAATTTATGAAAGCTCATTTGCAAGAAGTGCAGCAAGGCAAACAAGATGTCCATCGGTATATTAATATAAATTTTGTAAAACCAATATCTATGAATAACAATAATCTACACATCAACCCCGTGACATTAAAAGCAGCTTTTGTTTTAGCAACCTGCATGTTTTTAATCTTGCATTACATAAAATTTTAGAAAATCTATGTAGTACAAAGCGATACAATAGAAGTCAGCCCCCGAGGAACCAAGGAGCTTATTTAATTTCCTTGCAACCCCTGAAACCACAATCTTAAGATTTCGTTACTATCCTTTGAACTAATTTATCTGTGCTTAGATCAGTTTCTTATAAAAGATTCATCCTTTGTCGGGTGAATTTTTTATTTTATGGGAACACGGATTGGACGGGTTGAACGGATGATAACGGATTTTTTATTCTGCTTTGCAGCATAAATTGGATCGTTCGGCAACCAGGCATTATGCGAAGCAGAATCTTCAGTGCTCATCCGATTTTAGAGTTACTTATTTAATTCCATAAATTCTTGAGCTAAAAAGAGATCAAATAAAATCCGTCTAATCCGTGTCATCCGTGTTCCCTGTTCTAATCATCCTCGGGATCAAAGTTGCTGAAAAAATCACCGGGGTCAAATGGTTCATCGTCTTCAGGGAAAGTGGAAGGGTCATTAAACAAATGCCATTCATCCGGCAGGTCATTTTCTTTATCCATAGCCGTTACCCAATTGATAAATATTTTTCTGAATTCTTCAATCTCATTTCTTACCACATCAATATACTGCTGATCTATACCATGAAATTCTTTACAAGCCCATAACTGTTCCCTTAACTGGCAGATGTTTACTTTAATGATCACGGCATTTTCCATCATCAGGCTGTAATATTCCATTGCCATAGCGCCCTGTATCTTTGCAGGCACCAAATAGGCATTTTGCATGATAAGATGTTTGGTGGCTGTTGGGTCATCATTATCTTCTTCCGGCAACATATCACTCATGGTTTGTGCAAGATTTAAAATGTCGATGCTTTTCCTGTACAATTCCTTACCGTATCGCTTTATGGGTTTCCAGTTTTCGCTTTTTTCTTCGTCATCATCGTCTTCCATATCATGATAATTGAAGAATCTTCCGATGTTATCGTCGCTCATAAAAAATAATTTAGAAACTACTGCGTAGTTTTTGTTGCCACTAATTACACGAATTTACACTAATAGAGTTTTTTATTCGTGACAATTCGTGTAATTAGTGGCAATATCAATTCAAAAATTGAATGAGAAAAAATTTAGACCGCCTTGATGATTATATGCTCTTTTATTCAACCGCCGTCAGGGCACTTCGGCTCCGCTCAGTATGAACCGCTGACGGGGTTGCGAGCGCTAACGGGATTTATTTTAACTCTGCCTGCAGAAATTTACCGGTAAAACTTTCTTTTACTTTTGTTAAGCCTTCGGGTTCGCCTTCATATAAAACTTTTCCACCGCCATCGCCGCCTTCGGGGCCAATATCAATAATATGGTCAGCTACTTTTATCACATCCATATTGTGTTCAATTACCAGCACTGTATTACCACGGTCAACCAGTTTATACAATACCACCAGTAAGTGCTGTATATCCTGGAAGTGTAACCCGGTAGTGGGTTCATCTAAAATATAAAATGTTTTTCCGGTGTCTTTTTTCCCCAGTTCTGTAGAAAGTTTTACACGTTGCGCTTCCCCACCACTAAGGGTAACCGCACTTTGCCCCAAAGTAATATATCCCAACCCAACTTCCTGCAATACTTTTATTTTACGGTAGATATAAGGTACTGCCTGGAAAAATTCTACTGCTTCATCCACCGTCATATCCAGCACATCGCTGATGCTTTTTCCTTTGTAACGAATTTCTAATGTTTCCCTGTTGTATCTTCTGCCATTGCATTTTTCGCAATGCACATAAACGTCGGGTAAAAAATTCATTTCAATCACACGCATGCCACCGCCTTCACAAACATCGCAACGCCCGGTTTTTACATTGAAAGAAAAACGGCCTGCATTGTAGCCACGGATCTTTGCTTCGGGTACGGCTGCAAATAATGTTCGGATATCGGTAAAGAAACCACAATAGGTGGCAGGGTTACTTCTCGGTGTACGCCCAATCGGCGACTGATCAATTTCAATCACTTTATCGATCTGTTCCATGCCTTTAATTGCTTTGTAAGGCAATGGGTTGGCTTTACTGTTATAACAAAACTTATTCAGCAGCGGGTACAATGTTTCATTTATTAATGTTGATTTACCGCTACCGCTTACACCCGTTACTAAAATTAATTTTCCTAATGGAAATTTTACCGAAACATTTCTAAGGTTATTACCGCTTACGCCAGACAGTTCAATAAATTTTCCATTACCTTTTCTTCTTTCCTTTGGTATATCGATATTTTTTTTGCCACTTAAATACTTCGCCGTTTCTGAATTTGATTGCAGCACGTAAGCTGGTGTGCCTTCAGTAACTATCTCACCTCCATGCTTACCCGCTTTGGGGCCAATATCTACCAAATAGTCAGCTGCAAGCATAATGTCTTTATCGTGCTCTACTACTAAAACACTATTACCAATATCCCGCAAATTTTGTAATGCTGTAATTAAACGCTGGTTATCTCGTTGGTGCAATCCGATACTCGGTTCATCCAAGATATATGTGATGCCTTGCAGCTGCGAACCAATCTGCGTTGCCAGGCGAATACGCTGCGATTCGCCACCACTCAGCGTTCTGGAGGCACGGCCTAAAGTGAGATAAGTCAATCCCACATCTAATAAGAACTGTAAACGT
>Ga0068859_100006661_pt1 | contig 11729 bp, 13 predicted proteins | sample KBSSwiS22_FD_66585 | JGI IMG/M metagenome (GOLD analysis project Ga0068859, IMG submission 66585) | Switchgrass rhizosphere microbial communities from Kellogg Biological Station, Michigan, USA - KBS Switchgrass S2-2 | ecosystem: Host-associated > Plants > Roots > Rhizosphere > Soil ... | reverse complement strand
AGCCGAAAGACTTTGAGCTCGAGCTTGTGTCGATTGTGAAGGCGCGCGAGTTGAACTCGGACCTCTACGTTCTGTTTGTCGTCGACGGAGAAGAGATTCACTTCAGCTCCAGCCGCAGTGCCATCGCTAATCCAGTGCGCGGAAAACCATGGATTGGCGAGCGAATGGTCTTCGGACTTCCGCGGGAGAAATATGTGAAGCTTGCGGGGGCGAAAAAACTCAGCGTGAAGCTGGGTGGTGTGAGTTTCGACTTCAGCGAGGATCAGATTGCCGACCTGCGGCGAATTCTGTGGATCACTCACTGATCCGGCTTCAATTCCTTCAGTACCTCGGCAAACTTCTCCACATCGGCCTTAGTTTTTTCCAGCGAACGACGACTGTCGAGATAGGCGGTCCAGGTGGGCGTTTGTGTCAGCGCTTTGGTCGTGTCTTCGTCGAGCACCTGGGCCATCAATGCGATCAGATCGCTGACGATGCGCGTGTGCTCGATCAGGTTTTCGATGATCGAGTAAGCGAGCCGGGCCTGGGCGTAGTCCAGGTCGTTGGACGGCGTAGTTTGGTCCGGCTCAGTCATACCAGATTTGTCAGTCATACCAGCTTCCACGCACGAAAGGCAGTTCGGCAACCGTGCCCGAGATGTCGCCGGCTTTCACAGGTGTTCCGGGGTTGAGGTATTCGTATCGCACGTAACCGAGTGCGATTGGGCTTTCGAGTTTTGGCGAGTAGGTTGCTGAAGTGACGCGTCCGATCTCCTTTCCGTCATCGGCGGTGATCGTCGCGCCGCTCTCGACGGGCTTATCAAACTTCAGGCCAGTGAGTTTCTTCGCGACGTGCCCTCGGTGCTTGATGCGAATGATTATCTCCTGACCCAGATAACAGCCTTTCGTGTAACTGATCGCGTCGTCGAGGTTCGCTTCGAGAACGACATTCGACTCGTCCATGTCCTGCCCGTGACGCGGAATACCGGCTTCAATTCGCAAGATTTCAGCAACCTCAGGACTCACAGGTTGCGCACCTGCCGCAATGATTTTTTCAATCACTGAAGAAACGTTACTTGCTTCGATTAAGAGATCGAAACCATCTTCACCGGTATGCGTGGCCCTAATAATCTTCGCGTCAATGTCCTTTATTACGTCCGGCGCGCGTTTACCCTGCACCGTCAGCAACGCGATTTCAGTGCTCACGTCTGACACGTGGAAATCACCCGCCAGTGTGAACCGCGAAATCGTTTTCAAAACAACTTCGTGCGATGCGGTCTCCGTGTCGATCAGAAACCCCGAATCCTGACGTGCTATCCGCACCGCCCCGAGCAATCGTCCCTGCACGGTCGGAAACACAGCCGGCAACCAACTATCCTCGGTAGCGTTCTTGATGTCGTTAGTGATCAGGCCGTTCAGAAACTGAGTGGCTTCCGACCCCGTAACCCGAATCCGTCCCCGCGATGCGGAGAGATCAATTAAACCTGCGCCGCCCTCGCGCACCGCTTGATAATCAACCATTTCGATATTCTCGCACTGCCTGCGCCACTACCTGGTAATCCTGTAACTGCTCCGCCTCGCGCCGGTGTGACGCCAACACCTGCGGACTTGGATGATATATCGGCACGAGCACGCGCCCGTTCCACGACTGCACCTTCGCTGCCGAATCTTTCAAGCTCAACTCATGATACTGAATGCGCTTCAACGCTTCGAGCGCAACCGACCCGAGCGTCACGATCACGCGCGGATTTACAACCGCGATTGTGCGACGCAAGAACGTCGAACAGTTTGACAGTTCTTTCTGACTCGGCCGCCGGTTCGCGCCCGATTCAGCCCGGGGATTACAAAGCGCGGCACTCGTTATAAAGATCTCCTCGCGCGTCAGGTCGATCGAACTCAGGTACCGATCGAAGTTCGCCCCCGACTGGTCGCCGGAAAACGGGATGCGGGTGCGGTCGGCGCCCTTTCGTCCCGGCGCTTCCCCAATAAACATCACTCGCGCGTCAGGCGATCCATTCAACTCACTTAACACGGCGCTGCGACCGCACATCGCGGGACACAATGTGCAACTCGCCGCGTCCGCAACTAACTCTTTGAACAACTTCTGGCGCATGCGTATTGTCAGTTAGCCACAAAAAGGCTATTTAACGATCGTAATCTCGCGCGTCTCGACATTGAAATCGCCATTGCGAGCGGGCCAACCATCTGGCCCAACCAGTTCGACACGAATCGTGTGCTTGCCCGGCAACCAGCCCCACAGCCAAACCTGGCCCACGCGATCAACCCATTGCATATCGTCGTCGTCAACCATGTAGCGAACGCGATACTGGCCACCGTCGCCCTTGAGTTGATCGCCGATAACGTTGAAGTCGATCAGCACCGGCTCACCCTCATGATACGTTTCGTCAGGACGCTTGTCCCAAATCAGAATTGGCTTATTGCGGTCGTAATTCTTGTTCCAAAGATGTTCGCGACTGAACGAGAGTGGTGGCGCCTGGCGAAACTCAGCACGCAGCACTTGCCGCGGCGGTGGAGGGACCACTGTCGTCGCCGTTGTGTGCTGGTTGTCCGCGTTCCGGGAACATCCCGCAAACACAACAGCCACGATTACGATTGCCAGGAACGTCTTCATTGTTTTTCTCAGCTACACATTTAATCTAGACATTTCGCAAAGGCAAATGTAAGAATCCGCCGAAAGGTCCAACAAGTCATCTCAGGGTCAAACTTCTATGAGCAAAAAACTATTTCTCCTTCTTATTGTGCTTGTCCTTGCGATCCTCGCAGCTTGCAGTAAGCAAAACACTGAAGTCGCCACCGGCTTTACTCCGGAAATCCTGCCGCTGCCGGCCCAACTCACCACGTACGAAGCGATGGTGATTCCCGCCGACAATGCGCTGACGCCGGAAAAGGCCGCGCTAGGCCGGCAGCTGTTTTTCGACGAACGCTTGAGTGTCGACGGATCGAAGTCGTGCTACTCCTGCCACGTTTGTGAACATGGGCTAACTGACGGTTTGCCGAAAGCGATAGGACCAGGAAACAAACAACTGCCTCGTCACAGCCCAACGCTCTGGAACATCGGCTATCACAAGGAGTTTTACTGGGACGGCCGCAGCCCGTCACTCGAGAAGCAGGCGATGGCTGCCTGGACCGGAGGCAACATGGGCGTCGGCGACAAGCAGGCCGAGGTCGTTGCGCGAATCAATGCGCTTCAGGGGTACAGATCGCAGTTTGAAAAGATCTTTCAGGGTCCCGCGAGCGCTGAGAACATCATGAAGGCGATCGCTTCGTTCGAACGCACGATCATCAGCGGCAACACGGCGTGGGACCGCTATCAGGCCGGTGACAAGAGTGCGATCAGCGAGAGCGCTTTCCGCGGTTCGAACATCTTCAAGACGATCAAGTGCACCAACTGCCATGACGGCGTGTTGTTTACCGATCAGCAGTTTCACAACATCGGCATTGGGATGGACCAGCCGACTCCGGATGGCGGGCGGATGAACTTCACCAAGAAACCTGAAGATACGGGAGCGTTCAAGACGCCGACGTTAAGAGACGTCGCAAGGTCCGGACCGTATTTTCACGATGGCAGTGCGAAGACGCTCGAAGAGGCGGTCGACATCATGCTCGCGGGCGGCAAGCCGAATCAGTACCTTGACAAGAAAAACCTGACGCCGCAGAAGGTCCTTCCCGAGCAGCGTGAGGACCTGTTGAACTTCCTACGCTCGCTGAACGTCGACTGCAACCTTAAGAAACCGCCACTGCCACAGTAAAAGACGACGCGGGGACGGAGAGACGCGGGGACGCGGCGAGACAGAACAGAACCGCGTCTCCGTGTCCCGGCGTCTCTCCGCGTCTCCGTGTCCCGGCGTCCCCGTGTCTCCGCGTCTCCTCAGCGGCTAAGCGCGCGCCGTCTGCACACCCTTAATCCGCCGGAGGCGTTCTTCGACAGTATCCCAGGCGATGTTCGAGAAGAACGCCTCGATGTATTTCGGACGCTCAGCCGGTTTGTAATCGAGCAGAAACGCGTGCTCCCAAACGTCCATCACGAGAATCGGATTAAACCCAGCCACGTTCCCTGTTTCATGCAACGTGATCCAGTGATTTGAAAGACGCCCATTGGCGGGGTTCTGGTTGCAGATGGCCCAACCTACACCGCGCATCTTCCCGATGCCGACGAAATCAGCTTTCCACACCTTGTAACTACCGAAGCTCGTCTCTGCGGCTTTCGCAAACTCCGCAGTCTGCGCCGGATCGCCCGTGCCGCCGCCTTTCTTGAGATTGTCGAAGTAGTATTCGTGCAGGACCATGCCGTTGTACTCAAACCCGAGCCTGCGGGTAAGTTCGGAGTAAGCCGGCATCTCCTCCTGATCGACGTTCCCGTCCTTGATGAAATCCGAAATCTTCTCCGTCAAGTTGTTCGTTTCCTTGACGTAACCTTCGTACAACTTGAAATGCATCTCTAACGTCTCGTCGGAAATTCCCTTGAGACCGCTCAGATCAAACTGCCGCGCCTTATAAGAGCCCAATGAACTCATAACTAACCTCCCAGTTGAAATGTGGGGATGTGGAGAATATGACGAGGGAGTGTGACGAATACGTTGTGAGGCTGGTGAATTAGTGTGGTGGATCCGTGTGTCGAAACACGGATCCACCGGAAATCAGTTACTTACCGAAGATGACCCAGTCGCCGTGCGAAGTCGCCATAAATAGCAGCATGGGCAACGACAGCCACGCGTTCGTTCGAGACGCGATAAACGCCTGACGCGCGAGTTCCGGGGGCGCGGCGGGACCGGTGCCTGCCGTGGCGGCGATGATCCGTTTGTTGTTGGGCCAGATAATGCCCCAGACGTTCAAAAGCATCACCAGGCCGTAGGCGCCACCAATGCCAATCGAATAGGTCTTGTTGCTCGCCCAGCTTTGATCGTTCACGGTCAGCATCGCCGTGAAGAACCGCACAAGTCCCCAGGTTACGAAGGCGACGAGTACAAGCATCACCACCGCGAAGATCCTGCCGTCTTTCGTCAGCGCCGGGACTTTCTTGATAATCAGGAACTCGAGCACGAACAGGAATATCGGATAGGTCAACCAGGCAAACAATATGAACCACAGATTGACGTTGCCGCGACCGATGTTCACCGCGTTCGTAACGTCAGTTTTAAGGATGTACATCGCGAAGTAAGCCAAGCCTGCGAGGACCGTTACGACGGCGCCCCACCGGAAGTACCACAGCGCGCGGCCAAGCAAGTCGGGGTTCACTTTCTTCTTCGTGTCGGCGTCGAGTCCTTTCTGGACCGGGACGTTTACGAGGTTGAAGAAATACAGCAAACCGATCCAGGTGATACCGGCGACGAAGTGGAACCAGCGGAAGAAGATCCGGAGCAGAGCTTGTGAATCGGGTGGGTGAAATAGCTCTTGAAACATAGCCAGACTGATGGGGAGATGAGCAGTTGACTCAATTAGCATAGGTCCTCCGTGATGTCTTGGAATTACCGCGCGAAGATTACACCCAGACCAAGCTGGCGCGCAAACATCCGTGTTTATAGCCCATCTGGTCCGCCAGGCTTGCACAAAAGTGGACTTCGTCTTCTCGGCGGCACTCCGCGTTATCTCAGCGCCTCTGCATTTAAAAGTCTTTTCCACGCAGAGAGACGCGGAGGTAACGCGCAGAGAAGGTCGATAATCTTTTAAAACATGTGAAGACTCGCCAGAGGCCCCAACGAGTCCAACGGGACCGACTATTCGTCCAGAGGTCTTGGACCGGCGTCCATGCCGCGAGTGCTGACCTGGTTGATCACCCGGACGTTTAGATCGCTGCTGACCCGAATCTGACACGAGAGGCGCACGTTCGGCGCGAGCTCCGACTCCATCGCAAGCCGGTTCTTCTCGAGTTCGCCCATCGCACCAGGCTCGCCTGCGAGGACTTCAACCCGGCAAGTCGTACAACGCGCGTTTCCACCACACCGGTGAAGAATATCGACACCAGCATCTTCAAGTACGAGCACCAATTTCTTGCCTTCCGGCGCGTCGACTTCAACTGGTCCGGTGGCAGTTTCAGCATTGATCTTTGGCATCTGTGATTGTTCCCTCTTGCAGTAATAGAAACGGGAAACGGGATCACTCCCGTCTCCCGTCTCGATGTTCTCACTTAGGTGCGCTGCTTAGGCGGTGAACGAGGAGCCGCACCCGCAACTGCCGGTCGAATTCGGATTCTTGAAAGTGAATCCCGAACCCATCACGCCGGTCACATAATCGATCTCGACGCCGTTCAGGTATTGCGCGCTGAACATGTCGACAAACATGCGGACGCCTCTTTCGTCGAAGACGAAATCGCCTTCGCGCGATTGCTCTTCAATATTAAGGCTGTATTGGAAGCCGGAGCACCCGCCTGGCACCACGCGTACGCGCAGCCCGGAGCTCTCGGGCAGGCCTTCCTCGCTCGCCATAAATTTCTTGATTTCAGTTGCGGCCGACTCGGTCACATTCAGTTGAACGGTGGGCGCTGACGTTGCTGACATTTCGTTAATAAATCCTCTCCTTCAATCTGGGATCTGAGATCTACGATCTGAGATCACAGACATCTTATTGCCCTTTTCCCAAAACGACAAGTTCGGGTTTCATCGCCTCGATCGAGACCTGTCGGGCCACTTCTTCCGACACGCGCCGGAACGACTGCGCCTGCGGCGAATCGGGATGCGCGACCACAACCGGAACACCTTTATCGCCACCTTCGCGCACATCCATCCCGAGCGGCACCGCCCCCAGAAACGGCACGTGATACGATTTCGCCAGCCGTTCGCCGCCGCCTTCACCGAAGATGTTGTAGCGCGTGCCGGTGTCCGGCGCGACGAAGTAACTCATGTTTTCGACAATTCCCAGCACCGGTATGGCGACGGTTTCAAACATCCGCAACGCGCGCCGCACATCTGCCACCGCGACGTTCTGCGGCGTCGTCACCAGCACCGCGCCCTGTACGGGCACAAGCTGCGCCAGCGACAACTGCACGTCGCCAGTTCCCGGCGGCATGTCGACGATCAGGTAATCGAGCTCGCCCCATTTCACGTCCGTCAGAAACTGCTTCACGAGACCATGCAGGATCGGACCACGCACGATCATGGGTTTGTCGCCCGGCTGCAACAGCGCCATCGACATGAACTTCACGCCAAACGCCTCGATTGGCACGAGCTTGTTCACGTCGATTTCCGGTCGCGCATCGCTGGCGCCGAGCATCATCGGCACGTTTGGCCCGTAAACGTCGGCATCCATCAAGCCGACGCGCGCGCCGTCGAGCGCGAGTGAAACAGCCAGGTTCACAGCGACAGTCGACTTGCCCACGCCGCCTTTGCCAGACGATACGGCGACGATGTTGCGCACGCCTTCGATCACCAGCTTCTCGCCCAGACCGCGGCCTTTCGGCACTTCCGCGTCCATGGTCACCTGGACCGCGGCCACGCCCGGCAATGCGCCGACAATCTCGCGCGCCGCCGACTCCATTTCCGCTTTTACGGGACAGGCGGGGGTCGTCAACACAATGCGAAAAGAGACGTTGCCGCCGTCGATTTTGAGGTCGCGGACGAAGCCGAGAGTGACGATATCTTTGTGGAGATCCGGGTCGTTAATCTGCCGCAAACTATCGAGAATTAGTTGTTCGTTGAGTTCGCTCATTGGTGCATGAAGCGTAGCTGATTGGTTAGTTTTTGACAAACGGGAGAGTGGCGGGTAGTTTCAGGAATCGGTGACCGATGTATTAAGTCATTTCCTGCATCCGCGTAACGTCGGCGACGCGGATGAAGCAAGTTTCACAGGACGTTCGGCTTCGTTGATCTGCGGCGCTCACGCGCGCCTGTCGCTACAGATCGACGAAGAGCATCGGGTCTCGCAGGCGCGATTCCGAGCTGCCGGATGCGACGTCCTGGTTGCGTCAGCTTCATTGTTAACCGAACGCATCACCGGCTGCACAACCGCCGAAGCGGCCGCGTTGGCGCAAGAGCCTTTAGTAGAGATCGGTATCCGGCCGAACCACGAACACTGTCCGGGACTCGCCTGCGATGCACTGCTTGCCGCCATTCGCGAATACAGCAACGCCGCCCGTGATGATTGGGCCGGCGACGAAGCGCTCATCTGCACCTGCTTTTTCGTCTCGGAACGCACTATAGAGCGAGAGATTGAGACACACGGGTTGACGTCGGTGGCCGAAGTAACAAGGGCCTGCAACGCCGGCGGCGGCTGTGGATCTTGCCATCAGTTAATCCAGGAAATATTGGAGACCCAACACTACTCAAATGATCTACCTCGATAACAACGCCACCACCCGCGTCGCACCGGAAGTGTTCGAGGCGATGCAGCCGTATCTGACTGAGTTCTTTGGTAACCCATCGTCGGCCCACACACTCGGTCGCACCGTGAAGGAGGCGATCGAACAGGCCCGCGAACAAGTCGCGACGCTGATCGGCGCTGCTGATCCGAGCGAGATCGTTTTCACTTCGTGCGGTTCGGAGTCTGACAACTGGGCGATTCGCAGCGCGCTCGCGGCCCAGCCAACGAAGAAGCACATCGTGACGACGCTCGTCGAACACGAAGCGGTGCGAAACGTCTGTCGCTCGCTCGAAGGTGAAGGCCATGAGGTGACGTGGCTTGGCGTAAACGAAAAAGGCGACATGGATCTCGACGAACTGCGTGCGGCGCTACGCGCGGATACAGCGCTCGTCACAGTTATGCTCGCGAATAACGAAACCGGCGTGTTGTTTCCGGTGAACGAGATCGGACGCATCGTGCGCGAACGATCGGAAGCGCTGTTCCATGTTGATGGCGTACAGGCGGTCGGCAAGATGCCGATCGATCTAACCAACGTCGATCTGTTTGCGCTGTCGGGTCACAAACTGCATGCGCCGCAAGGTATCGGCGCGCTCTACATTCGCAACAGCGTTAAGTTGCCGTCGTTCATCGTCGGCGGCGCGCAGGAGCAGGGCCGCCGCGCGGGAACTTCTGCCGTACCAAACATCGTCGGCCTCGGCGCCGCGTGCAGACTCGCGCAGGAAGACGACGATCATTCACGCATCCGCACGCTGCGCGATCGACTGGAGAATGGCATCCTCGAACAGATCCCAAACACGCGTCGCAACGGAGACGCTGCGAATCGTTTACCAAACACCGCCAATCTTTCTTTCGAGTTCATCGAAGGTCAGAACATCCTGCTTCATCTCGATCAACTCGGCGTCTGCGTTTCCACCGGTTCGGCGTGTCACTCAACGACGCACGAATCGTCGGCAACGCTGCGCGCGATGGATGTTCCCTACACCGCCGCACAAGGCTCGATTCGCTTCTCGTTAGGCAGATACAACACCGACGAAGACATCGAAACTACCTTGCGCGTCCTGCCTGAGATCATCGAAAAGCTCGCCGCGATGTCTCCCTATGCCGAAGCTTCGTCGGGAAGTCGGAAGAACCTGTGATGGATGTCACATAGGAAGAAGCACCTGCAAGCGAACACATAGCATGTTAGAATTCAACGTTCGCCCAACGGAGGCGAAAAACAAAAGCGAAAGGGTCTGGCTATAAAGAATGAGTACTGTTATTGAACCCCCAGTTACTTCGGTTGAAAAGCATCTCGAAGAAGTAGAAACGGTCACGATCCGCTTCGCCGGTGACTCTGGCGACGGCATGCAGTTGACCGGCACCCAGTTCACCAACACCTCCGCCGTCGTCGGTAACGACATCTCGACGTTGCCGGACTTTCCGGCCGAAATTCGCGCCCCAGCCGGCAGCTTGCCCGGCGTCAGCGGCTTCCAGCTCAACTTCTCCAGCACCGACATCAAGACTCCCGGCGATCAACCGAACGTGCTGGTTGCAATGAATCCCGCGGCGCTGAAGGTGAACCTGGCCGACCTCGAAGAAGGCGGCACGCTCATTCTCAACACCGACGGCTTCACACCCGAGAATCTGAAATACGCGAACTACGCGACCAACCCGCTCGACGATAATTCGCTCGCCGGCTATCGCGTACACAAGTTGCCGATCTCGACGCTCAACATGAATGCGTTGAAGGGCAACGTCGAACTTTCGCGCAAAGAGATCGATCGCTCGAAGAACTTCTTCGCACTCGGCGTGCTCTACTGGCTCTACGACCGCCCAATGGAGAACACGCTCAACTGGATCAGGACCAAGTTTGCGAAGAGCCCGGAACTCGCAAAGGCGAACGAAATCGCGCTGAAGACCGGTTACAACTTCGCCGATACCACCGAAGTCTTCACGACGCACTACACGGTGAAGCGCGCGCAGATCGCTCCCGGTAAGTATCGAAAGATCACCGGTAACGAAGCGACTGCCATCGGTTTCATCGCTGCGTCGCAGATTGCCGGTCGCCCGTTGTTTTATGGTTCGTATCCGATCACGCCGGCGTCAGACATTCTTCACGAGTTGTCGCGTCACAAGAGTTTCGGTGTGAAGACGTTTCAGGCTGAAGACGAAATCGCCGCGGTTTGTGCAGCTATCGGCGCGAGCTTCGCGGGCCTCGTCGGACTGACGGGAACATCCGGTCCCGGCGTCGCCCTCAAGCAGGAAGCGATCGGTCTCGCAGTGATGACCGAGTTGCCGCTCGTGATCGTCAACGTGCAGCGTGGCGGACCGTCCACCGGTTTACCGACGAAAACCGAGCAGGCAGATCTTTTCCAGGCGGTCTGGGGACGAAACGGTGAGTGCCCGGCGATCGTAGTCGCGCCCGCAACACCGGCCGACTGTTTCCACATGGCGATCGAAGCAGTGCGACTCGCCTTCAAGTACATGTCGCCTGTTTTCTATCTCTCCGACGGATATCTCGCGAACGGCGCTGAGCCGTGGGCGATTCCGGAGATCGATTCATTACCGAAGATCGAGCTCAAGTTTGCGACGGACCCGACGAACTTCATGCCGTATTCGCGCGATGAAGTCACACTGGCGCGTCCGTTTGCACTTCCGGGAACGCCGGGTCTCGAGCATCGCATCGGCGGTATCGAGAAGCAGCACATCACCGGCAACGTCAACTACGATCCTGAGAACCACCACCTGATGGTCAAACTTCGTCAGGAGAAAATCGATCGTGTGGTGAACGATGTGCCGCTCGTTGAAGTGATGGGCGAAAAGACGGGCAAGGTACTCGTGCTCGGATGGGGCTCGACGTACGGTTCGATCAGTTCCGCCGTCGAGAAGATGCAGGCCGAAGGAAAGAGCGTTTCGGCGGCGCACCTGCGTCACCTGAATCCGTTTCCGCGCAACCTGGGAGAAGTGCTTGCCGGATTCGAAACCGTGATCGTTCCGGAAATGAATCTGGGTCAGCTCTGCACCATGATTCGCGCCCGCTACCTGGTTGACGCCGTGCCTTTCTCGAAAGTGAAAGGTCGCCCGTTCCAAATCCGCGAGATCGTTCGCAAAGTCGAGGAGTATTTGTGAGATGAGCACAGAAATGAATGGCAACAAGGGGAATGGGAACCAGCCGTTGAACCAGGTGGTCTCCGCGGAGAGTGAAGCTGGATCGTCGGTGTCAGGGCGCATCGCCCCGCCGCCGGGACAGTTGAAGAAAGCTGACTTCGTGTCCGATCAGGAAGTGCGCTGGTGTCCGGGCTGCGGCGACTACGCGATTCTCAACAACGTGCAGAAGGTAATGCCTGAGCTGGGCATTCCGCGCGAGAAGATCGTGTTCGTCTCAGGCATCGGATGCTCGTCGCGTTTTCCGTACTACATGAACACCTACGGCTTTCACAGCATTCACGGCCGCGCGCC